>Ga0335075_10014468_pt1 | contig 11847 bp, 6 predicted proteins | sample Lox_Sample_24_FD_206723 | JGI IMG/M metagenome (GOLD analysis project Ga0335075, IMG submission 206723) | Soil microbial communities from Loxahatchee National Wildlife Refuge, Florida, United States - Lox_Sample_2.4 | ecosystem: Environmental > Terrestrial > Soil > Wetlands | place: USA: Florida... | reverse complement strand
GTCGCCTTCACCCGGCTGCTCGGCCGCTCCACTCGCTTCCGGCGCACAGCGGGCGACTTCGCTGTCGCAGAAAACGTGCCGGTGCTCGGCCGCTGGCTGACCTTTTATTCGGAACGTACGGAGGCTTCTGCCTCAGCTCTCCTCCTCTCCATGGTGGATGCCCTGGCCGGGCACTGGGCGACCGGCCAGTCGGCGGCGGAAGACGCCAACCTCGCCGCGCTGCTCGGCTGGATAGACCCGCCGCCGGGGATGACCGGCGCGCAGGCGGCCCGCGCGGCCGAGGATCCGGTGCGCTGCCCGCCCGCCGGCCCGGCCACCGACCCGAGCTTCGACAACGAGGTACTCGCCGGGCGGATCGACGCGGTCCGCGCGGCGCGGGCGGTGGGCGACGGCGCGGCCCTGGCACGGGCACAGGCCGCGCTGGAAGCCGCGCTGCGCACCCAGTTGGAGCCGGCGTGGGAGCTGATGTGGCGCGCCGCCGGCCTGCTGCGCGGGCTTCCCGCCGGCGCGCACGTCGCGGAGCGCTGGCGGGCCGACCGCTGGTCGTTCACCGCGCAGGTCACCTGGCTGCGTGACGGCGGCGCGCCGCAGCCGCGCCGGGACAGCGCGGTAGCGGCGGCACGCAGGCTGGCCCGGATAGAACGGGAGGCGCAGCGGCTCGAGGTGCAGCGCGCTTACGACGACGGCCTCGTGATGGCCGAATACCGGCTGACCGGCGAGGCGCTCGCGGGCGCCGTCACCGACGCGGAGCCGGGCCGGCTGGACACCACCGGCAAGCGGGCCAAGCTGCGCCCGCGGATCGTCGTGGAGACCGCCGATGAGGTGCTCGTCGAACCGGGCGCGAAGCTGGTGTCGCCTGGGCGCCCGAAGCAGCACGCCCTAATCGTCGACGTGGCCCGGGCGGCCGGCCGGACCCGCGTCCTGCTCGAGCTCGAGGGCGGGATGGGCCGGACGCTGACCCCGGAACCCGGCAGCGTCCCCGCCGTGGGCGAGCCGGTGACCTACACCACGCTGCGCGACGACTTCCAGCCCGTACCGCGGTTCCCGGAACGAGACCACACCCCGTGGACGCATGGCGGCCCGCCGCCGGAGTACGTGCCGGACACCGAGGACGCCATGGAGAACTGGTCGTGACCGAGTCCGGCCGCGCCTTGCCGCCAGGACGACGCCCGGTGCCGCCGAGAGGCGCGGCGCTGCCGGGTGGCGTGGCGTGAGCGCCGACGCCGCCGCGCTGGCGCAGCAGGCGGCAGACCGCATCCTCGCGGATCTCGCGACCGCCGAGCGTGGCGTCGTGGTGGACTCCCCGCCCGGCGCGGGCAAGTCCACGCTGGTGGTGCGCGCCGCCGCCGAGCTGGCCGGGGCTGGAGAGCGGGTCATGGTCGTCGGCCAGACCAACGAGCAGGTCGACGACCTCACCGACCGGCTCGCCGCCGAGCACCCCGAGGTCCCCATCGGGCGGCTGTCCGCCCGGGAGTACGCCATCGCGGAACGGGTGGCCCGGCACGCCAACGTCCGCGCGGACACGAGCGCCGCCGACCTCGCCGACCGCCCGGTCGTGCTCGGCACCGCCGCGAAGTGGGCGACCGTCACGGAGGCCGCCCCCTGGCGGTGGGCGATCCTCGACGAGGCGTACCAGATGCGTTCTGATGTGCTGCTGCGGGTGGCCGGCCTCTTCGATAAGGCCCTGTTCGTAGGCGACCCCGGCCAGCTAGACCCGTTCTCCGTCGTGCAGACGGAGCGCTGGCTCGGGCTGTCCTGGGACCCGATGTCCAGCGCGGTGGCGGTGCTGCTCAACCACAACCCGGACGTGCCGGTGCACACGCTCCCGGTGTCCTGGCGCCTCCCGGCGTCCGCCGCGCCGGTGGTGTCGGAGGCCTTCTACCCCTTCGGCCCGTTCCGGTCCGCCACGGGGGAGGGGGAGCGGACGCTGGGGTGGAACACGCGTACGTTCGGGATGAATGCTTTCGACCTCGCCCTGGAAACGGCCGCGCAGTCCGGGTGGGCGCTGTACGAACTGCCGCACCGGCACACGCTGCGCACCGATGGGGAGGCCGTGCGGGCGTGCGCCGGGCTGGCCGCGCGCCTGCTGCAGCGCGGCGCGGAGACGGTCTCCGAGCGGTCTTATCAGCCGCTGCCCGTCACGCCGTCGCGCGTCGCGGTGGGGGTGGCGCACCGCGACCAGGCGCAGGCCGTGCGCGCGGCGCTTGCCGCGCTCGGCGTGACCGGCGTGGTGGCCGACACCGCGAACAGCCTGCAGGGGCGGGAGTTCGACGTGGTGATCGTGCTGCACCCACTGTCCGGCCGCCGCGACGCGACGGCGTTCCACCTGGAGGCGGGTCGGCTGTGCGTGCTGACGTCGCGGCACCGGCACGCCTGCGTGGTGGTCGCCCGGGCCGGCATCCCCGAACTCCTCGACGCCCACCCGTCGGTCGAGCCGGTGCACCTCGGGGTGCCGGCCAAGTTCCCCGACGGCTGGGAGGCCAACCAGGCGATGATGGCCCACCTGGCACAGCACCGCGTCCCGGCGTTCTAACACTCATCCTTAGCCGCGAACGCGGAAAGCTACGCCTGCAAATGCGGAAAATAATATGTAGATTCAGTTTCCATAGACGGAGTTACATATTATAATGGCGCTATGCGCCTGCTGCCGAAACCTGCTGAGCTGCATGACCGAGCTGACGAGTGGCGATCGCTGGCGGAGTTCGCTGGCGACCCGGATTCAGGTGCGACACTCGGGATCGTCTACGGGCGGCGGCGTCAGGGTAAGACCCTGATGCTCGAGCTGCTGGCCGAGGCGAGCGAAGGGCTCACGTTCACCGGGTTGCAGCAGGCGAACGCGCAGAACCTCGCAGACCTCGCGGCCGCATACGCTCAATTCACCGGGCTGCCTGGCGCCAGCTTCGCGGACTGGACGGAGGCGGTCACCGCTCTGCTCGCGGCCGGAAACCGGCTCAGTCGGCCCATCCCTGTGGTGCTTGACGAGTTCCCCTACCTCGTGGAGCAAGCACCAGAATTGCCGTCGGTCCTGCAGCGCGCCCTCAGTCCTCGCGGTATGGCGCGGCGGTCGGGGCGGGTGCGGCTGGTTCTGTGCGGGAGCGCGTTCACCGTGATGCGCGGATTGCTGGGGGGCAGCGCCCCGCTGCGTGGGCGGGCAAAGCTTGAGCTCATCGTCCAGCCGTTCGACTTCAGGGACGCCGCGGTTTTCTGGGGCGTGCGTGATGACCCCGATCTGGCGTTCCGGCTGCATGCTCTGGTCGGCGGCACGCCCGCGTACCGTGACATGTGCGTCGAGCAGCCGGACTCGGTGTCCGGTTTCGGCGACTGGGTCGTTCGGCGGCTGTTGCATCCGGCCTCTGCAATGTTCCGCGAGGGCAATGCCCTGCTCTACGAGGAACCAGAACTTGGTGACGCGGCGCTCTACCACGCGGTCCTCGCGGCGGTCTGCGCAGGCGCCCGCAAACGGTCCGACATAGCGAAGAAGATGGCGCGGCCGGACAGCGCCCTGAGCCATCCGCTGGACATGCTCGAACGGGTCCAGCTGATTCGCAAGGTAGACGACGCGTTTCGCTCGCGCCGTCCGCTTTACCAGGTCACCGAGCCTGTGCTGCGGCTGCACCATCTGATCATCAGGCCGCATGAGGCGAGGCTTGTCGGCCGGGGCAGGGCCCAGGTGTGGGCTGAATCGGCTGACCTCGTAGCCTCGCTCATCTACGGGCCGCATCTCGAGGACCTGGCCCGCTCCTGGTGCATCGACCATGCTTCCGCGGAAACGCTTGGTGGCCTAGCCAGCCGCAGCGAGCCAGCTCTGCTCGCTTGCCGGGAGCACAAGTCGAACCATGAGCTCGACGTCGTTGTGAGCGCCGATATTCCCCATGTCGGGAGTCGCGTCCTCGCTATCGGCGAAGTGAAGGCCGTTCGGTCACCGATCGGCCTCAACCAGCTCCGGCGCCTTGAGCACATCCGAGACCTCGTGCCTGTTAGCGCCGATCCGGATCGGCCCAAGCTGCTGCTTTTTTCCCGAAGCGGTTTCACGCCCGACCTGATGGCCGAGGCCAGCGCACGCTCGGACGCCGAGCTAATCGACCTGCACCGCCTGTACAACGGCGATTAACCGCGATCACCAGCCCACGCTAGTCGTCAGTCGCCCCCGGCTGGCTTGGTGTACTCCTTCACCGTCTCGGCCGTGCGCTCAGGCTGAAAGGAAGTCATTGGAAATAACTGGAAAATCGTGGGTCGATGCGCTAGCTTGTCATGGACGGGATGCCGGACACGGGCGGGTCATGTCTGTATTACTTCTTCGCACGCTCGTAACCGGTTCTCCTGCTTTGTGCGTCGATCACTTATCGGGACCGTTCGGGTGCTCATCGCAGCAGTCCGTACCTAGGGGATGAAGATGCAGGAATTCGCATCGTTCTTCGAGATGGCGACCGGGTACCAGCCACACGGGTATCAGGCGCGGATCGCGCGCGACGGATTGCCCGCCGTGGTGAGGGCGCCGACGGGGACCGGGAAGACCGGGGTGATCCTGGCCTGGTTGTGGCGTCGGCTAAGCGAGGAGCACCGGGACGCCACGCCGCGGCGGCTGATATATGCGCTGCCGCAGCGCTCTTTGGTCGAGCAGGTTGCTGGCGAAGCACGGAAGTGGCTGGCGAACCTCGGGCTCTCCGGCCAGGTCGCGCTGCACGTGGTGATGGGCGGCCGGGGGGAGACCCAGGGGGACTGGCGGGAGAACATGCACTGTCCCGCGATCGTTGTGGGCACGGTGGACTCGCTAGTCAGCAAGGCGTTGAACCGTGCGTACGGGATCGGGCGGGCGACCTTCCCGATCGACTTCGCACTGACGACCAACGGTGCCCAGTGGATCATCGACGAGATCCAGCTGTGCCCGGAGTCGACCACCACGATGCGGCAGCTCGCCGGGTTCGCGGCGAAGTACGGGACGGCGGAGCCATTCTGGCTGACCTGCATGTCCGCGACCATGCCGCCTGGACTGCTGGAGACCGTGGACAACGCGGTTATCGACAGCACTGTCGAGATCCGCCCGGAAGAGCGCACCGGGCAGCTAAAGGTCCGGCTCGAAGCGGCACGGACGATCAGGCGGCTCGACGCCGGGCCCGGCGAATACCAGGCGATCGCCGCGACGGCGCGAGAGCGACACCGCGCTGGGACTCTCACGCTCGTCGTGCTGAACACCGTAGACGCCGCCCGGCAGGTCTACAAGGCGCTGCGCGGCGGACCGTACGAGTGCACGCTGCTGCACTCCCGGTTCCGGGGCCTGGAACGCGGAGCACTGATGGCGGCCGTCATTGGTCAGCCGGACGACCGGATCATCGTCTCCACACAGGTGGTCGAGGCGGGCGTCGATCTCAACGCGGCATTGCTGATCACCGAGGCGGCCCCGTGGCCATCACTGGTGCAGCGCGCGGGGCGCTGTAACCGGACCGGCCTGCTGAATTCCGACGCAGAGCTGCTGTGGCTCCCGCCCGCCAAGGCGCTGCCTTACGAGCAGCGCGACATCGACCTGGCGTGCGCCGAGCTCACAGCGCTCGAAGGCCAAGTGGTCACCGGCGAAGACCTGCTAGGCCGCGGGGTGCCGCCGCCGGACATTCAGGTGAAGGTAGTCCGCAGAACCGACTTCCTGGGCCTGTTCGACATCACCCAGGACCTCAGCGGCAGCGACGTGGATATCGCCCCCTACGTACGGGACGCCGAGGATCTGGACGCGGAAGTCGCGTGGGCGACTTGGACCCCAGGCGAGAACGGGGCACCCGATCCGGAGATCAAGGCGCCGCCTGCCGAATACCGGTGCCGGGTACCCGTCGGCGACGTGGGCAAGCTAGTCAAGGACCGGGCAGTCTGGCGGTTCGACCAGGTGGCCGGCAAGTGGACCCGGGTAACCGCGCAGCCACAGTCACGGGCCAGGCCGGGAGAGGTGCTGCTGGTAAGCGCCGCTGACGGCGGATACGACCAGGAGACCGGATTCGACCTGTCGGCGAGGGGTCCCGTGCGGGATTCCGCGGACTTGCGGACACCCGCCGAGCTGGCGGACCTCCCGGCCGCCGTGGAGCTAGCGGAAGTCGTCGCCGGAGCCGAGGACGCATACGCGGCGGACACCATGAGCCTGGCGCCGCGTACCTGGCAGTCACTCGACGAGCACAGTCGGCAGGTCCGGGACCAGGCGGCCGCGCTGCTCAAGATCCTCGCCCCGGCCCTGCCGCCAGGCGCCGGGCAAAGCACCCTAGTCGCCGGCTACCTGCACGACGTTGGCAAAGCCCACGAGATCTGGCAGAACGCGCTGTGCGACCTGGCGGCGGAAGAAGAGAAGGACACAATCACCGCGGGCCGCCCGTGGGCCAAGTCGGCCGGCAAAGGCGGCGGGTTGCATTTCGCCGGGGGAGTCGGATTCCGGCACGAGCTGGCATCGCTCCTGCTGATCGAGGGCCCGCTGCGCGGTCTGCTGGCCGAGGCGCCCGACGCCGATCTCGCCAAGTACCTCGTCCTCGCGCATCACGGCAGACTGCGCGTCCAGGTCCGCGATCCAGGTGACCTCGCAGTCCTCGCCGATGGCGAGGCGTCCGAGACGAAGATTCTCGGTCTTGAGCAGGGCGTGAGCACCCCGATCCCGCCGATGCTTGGCCAGCCCGCCACCACGCTGACCGTGGACCTCGGTCAGTTCCAGCTCGGCGGCGAACGCTCCTAGACGAGGACCGTGCTAGACCTGCGCGACAGGTACGGCCCGTTCACACTGGCCTACCTGGAAACCCTCGTGCGCGTCGCAGACTGGCGCGCCAGCGGCAGAAAGGACCTGCCCGAATGACGACGACGCTACTGAGAGCGCGGCATGTGTTCCCGGGACTCCGGCCAGAGCCGCTAGCCAGTTACCTGGCAGGCCTGGGCCTGATCCGCGTGCTCGGCGAGCATGCAGATGCGAAGGCAACAGCGGCGTGGACGTCAGACGGCCTCGCGATCGTCACGGACGTACCGGACATGGCCCGGTGGCTCGCCGACGAGTACGTGCCCACGCCGGTGCTCAGCCCCTGGAACGGGGGCAGCGGGTTCGGCGCCAAGGACAAGGAGCCGGTCAAGAGGCTGGCCAGCCTCCGGTCGCACCCCTCGCCGAGGCTTAAGGGCCTCCGCACAGCCATCAAGGTGGCCGAGGATGTCGTTAGCAAGGCACGCGACGCGGGATGGATCACCGAGTCAGGTGTCGAGGAAAAAGATCGCGTGGTCCTGGAATTCCGGAATCGCTGTCCCGATGAGCTTCTTCCATGGATTGACGCGACGATCGTGCTCGCGGGCGACAGCGCCTTCTTCCCGCCCATCCTGGGGACCGGGGGAAACGACGGAAGACTCGACTTCTCGAGTAACTTCCACGAACAACTACTGCAAGTCATAGGTACCGCGGAAACGGAGCGCGCCCGTTCCCTCGCGACGGCCAGGGACCTGCTCGCGGGCACTCAGGACGCGCAACTGTCCGACGCGCCCATCGGGCAGTTCGACCCCGGAAACGCGGGCGGCCCAGGGTCGTCCAGGTTCGGGGCGGCGGGCTCGCTCGCGAACCCCTGGAGCTACATCCTCACCGTGGAAGGCGCACTGCTGTTCGCTGCCAGCGCCGCGCGCCGCAATCAGCACGCGGCGGGCCGTGCCGCCATGCCGTTCACCGTGACGGCGTCTCCGGACGGGTCGGCGAGCGGCGCGGCGGGCGAGGAGTCGCGTGGCGAAGTCTGGACGCCAATATGGCGCCAGGACTGCACGCTCGCCGAGATCAGGCAGCTGTTCGCAGAAGCCCGCGCCTCGTGGCGCGGCCGGCCAGCCAGGCGCGCCGTCGACTTCTACGCGGCGACCCGGACGCTCGGCGTGACCCGGGGGATCGACGAGTTCACCCGCTATGGCCTCCAGCGCCGCAACGGTCTCGCGTTCGCCGCGGTCCCGGTGGACCGGGTTGTGGTCCGCCAGCGGCCAGCCGTGAAGCTGGCCGCCGCGATCGAGGACTGGGTGTCGCGGGTCGGCGGCAGCGACGCCTCAACCGCGGTCGCGGAGGCGACCCGCGGTTTCCAAAAGGCGCACCTGGAATTCGCGAGGGACGGCGGTCCTTGGACGCTGGCTCGCATGCTCGCGGCGTTGACCACGCTGGAGATGGCCGCCGGCCGGAGCGGTCGTGCGAAAGACTCCGTCCCGGTCCGGTACGCACCGGGAGCCGAGCCGTTCCTGAAAGTCCTGGTCGGCATCCAGGGTCCCGAGCTGCCGGTCGGGGTCGGCATCGCCTCCTGCGCCACGTGGCCGGCCGAGGGTCCGGCCAGGACCATGCGCCAGATCCTGCTCCCCGTCGAGCCGGCCGAATCCGGTAGTCAGCCGCGCTGGCGCGAAGCGCCCATCGTTCCCGGGTTGGGCACGCGCCCGCTGGTCAGCGTCCTGGCGGATGTCCTGATCTGGCGGTCCCGCACCGCCGCCGCCGAACACGACGCCGCGAAGTTCCGCGGCGTGCCCACGTTCCCGTCGGGCGTCCCCGTCCCCGCGGCTGACCTGCACGCCCTGGCTGCCGGCGAACTCGACAATGTCAAGCTTGACCTGCTTCTGCGCGCCTGCCTGGCGCTGAACTGGCGCAACGTCAGACACCAGTGGACGTCGCGGAAGCCGGAGGTTCCGGTTACGACACTCGGGCTGCTGCACCCGCTCGCCGTGGGTCTGCGGCCGGGCAACGCTCGCGACGAGCCCGACGACGAGCCGGTCCCGGCGCTTTCGCCCGAGTGGGCGACCCGCCTCGTCGCCGGCCAGGTCCGCCTGGTTCATGGCGAAGCCGCGGCACGGCTGCGCCAGGCCGGCTGGACCGCCGTACCCGCTGCGCCCGATCACACCACACCCGACGGCGCCCGCATCGCCGCCGCCCTCGTCCCGCGCTGTCAGCACGCAACTAGGCAGGCAGTGCTCGAAACGCTCGCTTTCCAGACCAAAGACCCCCATTCCGAGGAGCTGTCATGACCCTCTACCGCACTGTTCTTGCAGCCGACCTGACACCGCTGGTCGGGTCGCTGATCCAGCCGACCGGCTTCCCGGACCTCGGCGCCGCCGAGTTCGGCGACAACATGCTGCTCGTTGAAAGCGCCCAGAGCATGGCGAACTGGCTGGAGGGAACCACCTGGGATGTTGCCGTTAACGACCAGGTGCCCGAGCTGGTCGGCGCGGGCGTGCCGTACGTCCGTATCGTCGACGAGGCGAAAAACTTCCTCTCGGCAAGCCGCCTGGAGGCCCACAGGCTGGCGTCCGCCTACATCATGAACGGCATTGTCGGCGGCACGAACGGCGAGAAGTGGATGGAAGAGCAGCTTGGCCTGATCAAGGGCCGCCCGCTCGACTACCGTGCCGTCGCTCGCGCCTGCTTCCGCCTCGACCCGGTGTCCCTGGTCCACGGCGTCTTCTTCGCGAGGAAGAACTGGCCGTGGCAGCCGAAGATCTCCCGCGCCGTGACCAGCTTTATCGAGGCGTCTAATGCGAAGCCGGCGGTGTCCGGCGGAGTCAAGCGCGATGTCGTGGTCAACGAGGCGAAGGGCAACGCCACCGCCGAAGGCTACGGGACTGTCCCGCATCACCGGGTGGAGTACACGGCAGAGCCGATTACCGCCTACTTCACGATCGACCATGCCCAGTTCAGGTCGTACGGCCTGTCCGAGCCGGCCACCGCACTGCTCGAGGCGCTGGCCGATTTCGAGATCGCGACGCTGCTGGAGCGGGGAATGCGGCTGCGCACCCGATGCGATCTTGTGGTGCGCGAAGTTCGCGGCGAGCGCCCAGACGCGGCCGAGGCCGCTGCGCGCATCGCGAAGTTCGCCGCCGACGCCTCTGGTGAGCTCGGCCCGGTGACGGAGGTCGTGTATTCGGGGCGAGGCAAGTGAGATGGCGACAACGCTTGCGTTCCGCTTCCCGCTCGGCAGGTACCATGCCAACCCGTGGGATCGCGCCGTCAACGAGGGGGCGTCGGAGTGGCCGCCTTCACCCTGGCGGGTCTTGCGTGCCCTGGTCGCCACCTGGCACACCCGCTGGCCTGAACTTCCCGCGGCGGAGATCGACGGGCTACTCGACGCCCTAGCAGACCCGCCGTCCTACAAGACACCTCCCACGGGAACCGGCCATAGTCGCCACTACCTGCCCGATCTCGACCACCGCAAGGCCGAGACAGGCCACACCGACCTCACCCTCGACCCGTTTCTCACCCTGGCGCGGGACGCCGAACTCCGAGTCCGTTGGGATGTCGACCTGACTGCGGACCAGCGCGCCGCGCTGGCGAAACTCGCCGAGCTGATCCCGTACCTGGGCCGTTCGGAGTCCGCGTGCCACGCCCGCCTCGTCGGCGCGGACGAACAGGACCAGGAGCCGGACGAGACCTGGTGGCGTCCAGACGCGGAAAGCGGGTCTGTCCGGACGCGCCTGCTAGCGCCGCGACGGCCGTTCGACCGCACCGTCCTGGAGGCGACCACCGGGGGAGTCAGGAAGCAGCGGCGCACCGTTCCGCCGGGCACCCGCTGGGTCACCTACACGACAGGCGCCCCTACGCTGCCCGATACCGCGACGACCCCGCCGCCGTCGAGAAGACGCCAGCCTGGGCCCCCCACCGCTATCAGGTTCGCGGTCATCGGGCGGGCGCCGGTGCCGATGACCCGCGGCGTCCTGGTAGCCGACGAGGCACACCGTGTCGCGGGCAAGCTGCTTGAGAAGGCGCACATCCCCGACGCCCGCCGGAAAGAGATCATGGGGACCGGCGGAGCGGCCACCGGTCACCGGCATGCCCACTGGGTTCCAGTCGGTGACCCTGGAGAGTCGGCCGCATACGTTCGGAATCTCGTTGTCTATGTCCCGGATGGACTGCAGCCGGCGGAGATCGGGGCAACCCTCGCTCTCGGTGAGCTGTCCGGGAAGCGGGGCGGTGAAGACGGGTACGAGGTGCGCGGGTTTCCCGCGGTGCGGCTGCTGTTCCAGGCGGCGGGTCAGGTCGAGGACGCCGCACCCGAACTGTGCACACGTCACGGGGCGCGGCGGTGGCGCAGCGTCACGCCGTACCTGCCGGTCCGGCACCGGCACCCCGAACGCGAGACGCTCGCGGAGTTCCTCGCCGCCGACGCGGCCGTCGAGCTGCGGAACCGGGACTTGCCCGCGCCGGTGTCGGTGACTCCCGCCGAGCCGGCCGCCGGGCGGGTGAACCAGTTCCGCCGCTACCGGATGACCGAGCGCCTCGCGAAGTCACGAGCGGGCACCGGGCTGGTCATCGAGTTCGAGTCGCCGATCACGGGCCCGCTGTTGCTCGGTCAGCTCAGCCACTTCGGCTTCGGCGTTTTCGCGCCAGACTCGCGCTAGGCGATAGACGCCCAGGCAGCGTGGTGCGAGGGCGGTGTGCCCGCGCTCGGTTAGGCTCGCACCATGACCGAGGCTTTTGATCTGGCCGAGCTCAAGCACCTGGCGTATCTGCCCGAGATCACGCTTGACGTCTACAGGGCCCTTCCTGAAGACGTCTGCATGCAGATCGAGGTCGTTGACGGCTGGCTGGTGCGGTGCGAGTCCGCCGAGCCCAGCCACCAGACGATCCAGCGCAACCTCGCTAACCATCTGTGGGCTGCCGTCAAGGGCCTCGACCAGCGCAAGCGCACGTGCCACCGCGTGAACCACGACGTGGACGTGCTGATCTCGGAGGGTCCGAAGCTCCACTTCCGCCGCCCTGACGTGGTCGTCCACCGCTGCGTCGACGCCGAGCGGGGAAGGTGGGGCCGCAAGCCGTACGCCTCTGACTGCGTGATCGTCGTGGAGATCGTCTCAGCCGACTCCGTGACCACCGACGTCCGCGACAAGCGCGCGGAGTAC
>Ga0335075_10014467_pt1 | contig 11847 bp, 8 predicted proteins | sample Lox_Sample_24_FD_206723 | JGI IMG/M metagenome (GOLD analysis project Ga0335075, IMG submission 206723) | Soil microbial communities from Loxahatchee National Wildlife Refuge, Florida, United States - Lox_Sample_2.4 | ecosystem: Environmental > Terrestrial > Soil > Wetlands | place: USA: Florida... | reverse complement strand
AATCTCCTCCAGGTCCGGCGGCAGCGGCTTATCGTTCCACGACGGTGCGGCGTCATCGTTGGCCAGCCGTTTCGTCACGTCGCGGATGTACCAGCTGATGCGCTGGAGCTTGCGATAATCGATGCGATCGGGCAGATCTGAGGGCGAGTGATAATCCGGATGTTGGCCGGTGCTGAAAAACAGAAACGGCACGCTGCGATCGCGGAAGGGACCATAATCGCTGCGTGTGCCGATCAGGTCGGCACCGAGCCGGCCGATGGTGAGTCCTTTCGGCGCCGGCGTCTTGACGATCAGTTGACGCAGGTGCGTCGAGTGCTCGCTGCCGAGAACGAAGACGTATTCGTCCATAACGTTGGCCATCGAACGGCCCAGCATGTCGGCGGTGAGGAACGCTTTCAGCCGGCGGAACGGCAGCGGCGAATGAGCGGCGAAGTGCATCGAGCCGCGTAGGCCGGTCTCCTCCTGATCGAACGAGATGAAGGCGAGAGTGCGTCGCGGCTTGTCCTTGCTGAGGGCGAAATATTCGGCCACTTCGAGCAGCATGGCCACGCCGGTAGCGTTGTCGTCGGCGCCGGGATACAACACCTTGCCTTGTTTGCCGAGATGGTCGAAGTGAGCGCTGACAAGAATCCATTCGTCTTTGAGCTTGGGATCGCTGCCGGGCAGAAGAGCGCCGACATTGCGGCCAACGATGCCGGTTTTGCCGCCGCCTTCGCTGAGCAGCGAAGGAATATCCTGATAATACGAATCGCCAAAGGCGGGTTTGAGGCCGAGACGCTGGAAGGCGTCGGCGAGATGGCGTGCTGTCCGCGCCGCTCCCGGCCCGCGGCGGCCCAGAAACTCCGCCGACGCCAAGCGATAGACGTGGGCGCGTAGTTCGAGCATGTGGATGCCCGGCGAAAGCTCCATCTCGGCCGCGCTGGACAGGGCGGCGGAATACGCCATCCAAAACGACATCAAATACGCGCCGCCTGCCATCGCTCGCCTCCTCTGCATCAACTCCGACGAGCCGGGAGCGCAAGCGACCGGCGGGACAACTCCGGTCGCTTGCGCTCCCGGCTCGTCGGGTCTGTGTGCATCCTACCGCATTGCCGCCAACGGCACAAACCCGCTTGGATAATGGCGACGTGCTGTCTACCATATTTCCATAGAAAGATGGTGGATGTGTTCTTGACCGGCGACGGGCGGCCCGATTAGATTGTCCCGTTCGCGGTCCTCCGTATGGGCAAAGGAGCATCATGGCCTTACGCACTCCTCTGTATGATTGGCACGTCCAATATGGCGGCCGCATGGTCGAATTCGGCGGCTGGGACATGCCCGTTCAGTACGCCAGCATCGTCGAGGAGCATCAGGCGGTGCGCCAGGCCGCCGGTTTGTTTGACATCAGCCACATGGGCCGGCTCTCTTTCTCCGGCGCTGATTCCTTGGCCCTTATTCAGCAGGTTTACAGCAATAACGCCGCCGCGATGAAAGACGGCCAAGTTCGATACGGTCTGATCTGCAACGAGCGCGGCGGCATCCGCGACGATGTGTTAGTCTATCGTTGGCCCTACGGCTGGGCGATGGTCGTCAACGCCTCCAACCGCGACAAGATCGTTGGCTGGCTCAACCAACACAAGAAAGATCGGGCGGTGGAGATCGCGGACCAGACGATGACAACGTGCATGCTCGCCGTGCAGGGACCGCAAGCGTTGCAGCTGTGCCGCGGCCTGACCGAAGCGGACGCCGAGCAGCTGGCCTACTATCATGCGACGCCGACGCGCTATCGCGGCAAGGGATGCGTTATCAGCCGCACCGGCTACACTGGCGAGGACGGTATTGAGATCATGGCCTCGGCGGTGCAAGCGATGGAGCTGTGGGAGGAACTGGTCCGCCGCGGGGCCAAACCGTGCGGACTCGGCGCCCGCGACACGCTGCGTCTGGAAGCAGCCATGCCGTTGTATGGCCACGAGTTGAGCGAGGAGATCGATCCCTTCCAGGCCGGTTTGGCCTGGGCGGTCAAAATGGACAAGGGCGATTTCATCGGCCGGGATGCCTTGCTGCGGCGCCGGGAAGATGCGACGCTGCCGCGTCGTGTCGGCCTGGAGTTGGCGGGGCGCCGTGCCGCTCGTGAGGGGTCGGCGGTGCTGCGCGATGGGCGAAACATTGGCCGCGTCACCAGCGGCACCGTGACGCCCACTGTAAACAAAGCGATTGCCTTAGCCTACGTTGAACCCGCGTTCACGGCAGCCGGCACTGTTTGCACGGTGGACGTGCGCGGCAAGATCGAGGAGGCGCACGTTGCGCCTCTGCCGTTTTACCGCCGCCCCAAGTCATAGGCCGCTTGCGGCCATTAACAAACGAGGATCGTCATGGACCCGAAAACGCTCCGCTATGCCAAGACGCACGAATGGGCCTCCCTCGAAGGCGATGTCTGCACCATCGGACTGACCAAGTTCGCCGTGGATCAGCTGACCGACATCATCTACATCGACCTGCCGGACATCGATGATCCCGTGGCCGCCGGCGACAGCTTCGGCGAGATCGAGTCGGTCAAGGCGGTCAGCGATCTTTATTCTCCGGTAGAGGGCGACATCACCGCCGTCAACGAGAAATTGGAGACCGATCCGACACTGATTTCCAGCGATCCTTACGGCAAGGGTTGGCTCATCAAGGTCAAGGTCGAGAAAGGCGCGACGCTCGATCACCTGATGACGCTGGAACAATACGAGAAGCAGATCGCTTCGGAAGAACATTGAGGGCGGCGCGGGGAGAAGCGAACCATGAATATTCTTGTCCAACCACCAGCGGCCATTCCCCAGCGCTTCGTCGTGCATGGGGTCGATTGGCAAACCTATGAGAAGACCCTGGAGGCTTTCGGAAACCAACCGATTCGGATTACGTATGACCGGGGGAGCCTGGAACTTATGTCTCCTTTGACGATCCATGAAATCTACAAGCGCTGCCTCGGTCTGCTCTTGGCTGTCCTGGACAGAGAATTGAAAATCGGCATCAAGGGTTTAGCGTCAACAACTTTTCGTCGCCGCGATCTGGATCGTGGTCTGGAACCGGACGAATGTTTTTATGTGGGCAAACTCGATCGCGTCCACGACTGGGGAGACGTTGATTTGTCCATCGATCCCCCTCCCGATTTGGCTTTGGAAGTGGATGTGACGCGGAGTTGTCTCAATCGCTTGGAGATCTACGCGGCCTTGGGCGTCCCGGAAGTTTGGCGGTTCGACGGGGAGAATTGGCACATCCATTGTCTGAGCGCCAACCAGGCGTATGAGGAGCAACTCCAAAGCAACGTTTTGCCCTTCGTGGCTCTCGCTGAAGTTGCTCCCTTTCTCGAGCTTACAACCGGAGGGGCTAGCGATGGGGAATTGATGGATCAGCTTCACCAATGGGTAAAAGATCGCGTCCGTCCTCGGTGGGAAGCGTATTCTGCTCAACAATCGGCCGCAAGAACGAATGGTTAGAGATGTGGCTAACTCTTGATCCTGTTTCGGAGGTCGGCTTGTCCTACGTTCTTAACACTCCCGAAGATCAGCGAGCCATGCTCGCGGCCATCGGCGTCTCCTCCATCGAGGAGCTTTTCAGCAAGGTTCCGCCGTCCCTGCGTCTGCATCGCCCGCTGCAAGTGCCCCAAGCCCTCAGCGAGATCGAGTTGACGGCGCATCTGCATCAGCTGGCCGGACGCAATCGACCTGCCGGCGAGGCCGTCTGTTTCCTGGGCGGCGGCGCTTACGATCACTTCGTCCCGGCCGTGGTGGATGCCATCGCCGGCCGCAGTGAGTTTTACACCTCCTACACGCCCTATCAGCCCGAGGCCAGCCAGGGCAGCTTGCAGGCTTTTTTCGAGTTTCAGACTCTGATTTGCCAGTTAACCGGCCTCGATGTCGCTAACGCCAGCCTCTACGAAGGCGGCAGCGCCGTAGCCGAGGCCGTGCTGATGGCGCGGAGCATTCAGCCCAAGCGGCACAAAGTCCTCGTCGCCGACAGCGTCCATCCCGAATATCGCCAGACGCTCGCCACCTACGCCGCCAATCTCGATCTGCACATTCAGACGCTGCCGGCGCCGAACGGCTTTCTCGATCCCGATGATTTGAAGCGAATCATCGACGGGCAAACGCTGTGCGTGCTGGCGCAGCACCCGAATTTCTTCGGCTGCCTGGAGGAACCCGAAGCGCTGGCGAACATCGCTCACGAGGCAGGCTCTCTGTTCCTGGTCAGTTTCGATCCAATCAGTCTGGGATTGCTCAAACGTCCGGGCCAATACGGAGCCGACATCGCGGTTGCGGAAGGGCAGTGCTTGGGCAATCCGCTGAGTTACGGTGGGCCGAACCTGGGGTTGTTGGCTTGCCGCGAGGAATACGTCCGCAAGATGCCGGGCCGGCTCGTCGGGCAGACGGTGGATCGCCGAGGAAATCGCTGTTGGGTGCTGACTCTGCAAACGCGCGAACAGCACATCCGCCGCGAAAAAGCGACGAGCAACATCTGCACCAACCAGGGCTTGATGGCGCTCAAAGCGACGGTGTACCTCGCCGCCCTGGGACCGCAGGGTTTGAAGGAAACGGCGGAATTGTGCGTGCGCAAGGCCCACTATGCCGCCGAGCGCTTGAAGCAGGTTCCCGGCGTGCGGCTTCGCTTCGCGCGGCCGTTTTTCAAGGAATTCACGCTGCAAGTGGAGGAAGCGGTCCCGCCCCTCCTCGCCGGCTTGCTCGATAAGGGCTATCATGCGGGGCTGCACCTCGGCCGCTGGTACCCGGAGCTAGAGTCGTGCTTGAGCATGGCGGTGACGGAAAAGCGAACCCGCGCTGAGATCGACGGTTTGGTGGCGGCTTTTGCGAGCCATCGTAACGGCACGCGCAACGGTATTGTGGCTCCGCAAGCCATTAATGAACGGGAAGAGCAAGAAATTCATGGATAAAAATCAATCGACCGAGTTGTTGTTTGAACTGAGTCATCCCGGACGGCGCACGCATCGCTTGCCCGAATGCGATGTGCCGGCGGCGAATCCCTTGCCGGCTTCGGCGTTGGCCGATGAGCCGCCGCCATTGCCGGAAGTCGGCGAAATCGATCTGGTACGCCATTTCGTCAATCTGTCCACGCGCAACATGGCCATAGACACCAATTTCTATCCGCTAGGGTCGTGCACCATGAAGTACAATCCTAAGCGGCACGAACGGCTGGCGGCGCACGCGGGCATGGCCGACCTGCATCCGCTGCAAAGCGATGAATCTTGCCAGGGCATGCTCGCCATCCTCTGGGAGATGCAGAACATCCTCGCCGAAATCGCCGGGTTGGACGGCGTGTCGCTTCAGCCGGCCGCCGGCGCTCAGGGCGAACTAACGGCCCTGCTCGTGGCAGCCGCATACTTCCGCGACAAGAGCGAGAAGCGTTCGCGCGTGCTTATCCCCGACAGCGCCCACGGAACCAACCCCGCCAGCGCCGCCCTGGCCGGCTTCGACGCCGTCAGTGTCAAAAGCAATAGCCGCGGACTCGTCGATCTCGACGACCTGCGCGGCAAGCTCGACGAGCGCGCCGCCGTGTTCATGATTACCAATCCGAACACGCTCGGCCTCTTCGACGATCAGATCGCCGCCATCACGGATCTACTGCATCAGAAGGGCGCGCTAGTGTACCTGGACGGTGCCAATATGAACGCCATTCTCGGCATCACTCGTCCGGGCGATTTCGGCGCCGACATGATGCACTACAACGTTCACAAGACGTTCACCGGCCCGCATGGCGCCGGCGGTCCCGGCGCTGGCCCCATCGCCGTGCGCAAGCAGCTCGTGCCGTTTTTGCCCGCGCCGCTCGTGGCCCGCTCTGGCGAACGCTATTATCTCGAGTACGATCGGCCCAAGTCGATCGGGCGCGTCCGCAGCTTTTTCGGCAACGTCGGCATTTTGCTGCGCGGCTGGTTATACATCCGCACGCTGGGTCCGCGCGGACTGCGCGAGGTCAGCGAAAATGCTGTCCTCAACGCCAATTACCTGCTCAGCCGCTTGAAGGGAACTTACGACGTGCCGCACGGCGAGCGCTGCATGCACGAGTTCGTCGCCAGCGCCCGCGCCCTCAAACGCGAGCGCAAAATCAGCGCCATGGACATCGGCAAGCGCTTGCTCGATTTCGGCTTCCACGCGCCGACCGTATATTTCCCGCTGGTGGTGCCCGAAGCGCTCATGATTGAGCCGACCGAGACGGAGAGCAAAGAAACGCTCGACGCCTTCGCCGACGCGCTAATCCGTATCTGCGGCGAGGACGCCGATTTTCTGCACGAAGCGCCGCACGAGCTGGCCCTGAGCCGGCCCGACGAAGTGAAAGCGGCTAAGGAACCCGTCCTGCGCTGTCTAGGATAGTTCATCCCGGATTTCCCAGACGGCCGAGCGTCTGTATCCGTTATCCGAGCCGAACACGCAGCGCAGTAGAGTAAGCGGCTGCACGCGCCGCTTACTCCACTGCGCTGCGTGTTCGGCTCGGAGTCTGTCCGTGCCGCGCAAGGGGTCACTACCCATTTTCGGGAGAAATCCAGTCGGCTTCTGGATATACTGAGCCTTAGCTATTTCAGCCAACCACAGCCAACCGCTGGTCAACTGGGAAGGGGAATGCCATGCCCGAAGAACTGGCACACACCACCGGCTTGGGCGGGGCCGACACTCTCGAACCGTCCGCTCCTCCTACCAGCCCGCCGGGCTACGAGCTGATCGACGAGATCGGCCACGGCGGCATGGGCGTCGTCTATCGCGCCCGCGATGTCGCCCTCGACCGCGATGTCGCCGTTAAGCTGCTGTCCGAGCGTTACCCGGCAGACTCACCCGCCGCCCAACGCTTCCTCAGCGAAGCGCGCATCACCGGACAGTTGCAGCATCCGGGCATCCCCGCCGTGCATCAGGTCGGCAGCTTCGCCGATGGCCGGCCCTTCCTGGCCATGAAGCTCATCAAGGGCAGCACTTTCGAAGCTATCCTGAAGCACGGGACTGACCCATCGGCCGAGCGCGGCCGGCTGCTGGCCATCTTCGAGTCCGTTTGCCAAGCCGTCGGCTACGCTCACGCCCACCGTGTCATCCACCGCGACCTCAAGCCCGCCAACGTCATGGTCGGTGCCTTCGGCGAGGTCCAGGTGATGGACTGGGGATTGGCCAAGATCCTCGGCGAGGAGACGCCGACCACCGCGGAGGCGTTGGCAGCGGAGCAGACGCGGGACTGGACGCAGCTCAGCCCTGCGCCAGAGTCCGGCTCGCACACCCAGGCCGGCAGCCTGGTCGGCACGCCGGCGTTCATCCCGCCGGAGCAGGCGCTGGGGGAAATCGACAAGGTCAACGAGCGGGCCGACGTGTTCGGTCTGGGGGCACTGTTGACGGTGATGCTGACGGGCAAGCCGCCTTACGTGGGAGAAACGTCCGAGTCAGTGCGGGTGCAGGCGGTGCGCGGCAAACTGGAGGACTGCTTCGCCCGGTTGGACGCCTCGGGCGCGGAGCCGGAGCTGGTAGCGTTGTGCAAGAAGTGCTTGGCGTTCGAGCCGGCGGATCGTCCGGCGGACGCGGGTGCAGTGGCGGCGGCGGTGGCCGGGTTGCGAGCGGCGGCCGATGAGCGTGCGCGGCGGGCGGAGTTGGATAAGGTGCGCGTGGAGGGAGAGAAAGCCGCGGCCGAGGGGCGGGCGTTGGAGCGGCGCAAACGGCGACGGTTGTGGCTGGGAGCGGCAGCGGCGCTAGTGGTGGCGGCAGTCGGCGGGCTCTCGGCGGTGCTGGCGGTGCAGCGGCGGGCCAACGCCGACTTGGCGGCCAAGAATGCCGAGCTGGCCGACGAGCAGGCCAAGGTGGAGGAGCGTTTCGAACTGGCGCAGAAGGCGATCGCGTTGTTCCACACCGGCGTCAGCGAGGAAATGCTGCTCCAGAACGCCGAGTTCAAGGAACTGCGGACAAAACTCTTGAAACAGGCAGCTGGGTTCTACGCCGACCTGGAGAAGCTGCTGGCCGGGCAGACCGATGCGAAATCGCGGCAAGCGTTGGCGGCGGCGTATTTCCAGCTGGGCGAGCTGACGAACAAGATCGGCGACAAGAAGGAGGCGTTGGCGATCCACCGCAAGGCGCTAGCGTTGCGGCGGGAACTGGCGGCGGCAGACAGGGCGGACGCGGAGACCCGGCTGGACGTGGCCCGTAGCCTGGACAAGATGGGTGGGCTGCTGAGAGCGACGGGCGACAACGCGGGGGCGCTGGCGGGGTTTGATGAGCAGCGGGAGATCGCCACGGCCCTGGAGGCGGAACACTCGACCGACGCGGTTCGCGTTGTGCTGGCCCAGAGCCACCACGGCATTGGGGACGTGCTCGCGGAGACGGGCAAGCCAGAGGAGGGGCTGGCGTCGTACGGCAAGGCGTTGGTCATCCAGCAGAGGCTGGCCCACGACGAGCCGGGCGTCACCGAGCTCCAGCAAGGCCTGGCGAAAATCCATAACAGCATCGGTGCCTTGCTCTGGCAGACGGGGAAGCCGGAGGACGCGCTAACCGCATTCCGCAAGGTGTTGGCCATCCAGCAGAAACTGGCCGACGCCCACCCCGGCGTCCCCAGTTTGCAGAGCGGTCTGGCCCTGAGCCACAATAACATCGCTTGCGTGTTGTGCGATAAGATGGGAAAGCGTGAGGAGGCGCTAACGGAGTTCCGCAAGGCGGCGGCCATCGAGCAAAAGCTGGCCGAGGCCAACCGTGCTGTTACCGAGTTCTGGTATAGCCTGGCCATATACCAGAACAACATCGGTGAGGTGCTGAGCGCAACGAGAAAGCCCGAGGAGGCACTAACGGAGTACCGCAAGGCGTTGGCCGTCCGGCAAAAGCTGGCCGAGGCCAACCCCGCCGTCCCCAGCATTCAGAGCAGCCTGGCCCGCAGCCACTGGGGAGCTTTGCTCTTTTTCCGTTTTCCCTCCAATGGTTTAGGATCATCCCGGTTGGTTTCGGAGCATCGGCAGAATCACAGGAGCCGATGCCTTCTGCTGATTGTCCCAAAACACCGGCTCAATGCCAAGCTCGCATTGGCTGGAGATAACGCAGCAAATGTTGTGAGCCAGCACTTTGCCGAGAACTTCGTTGACCATCGCCGTGTCCGTCTTGCTGCGAACGTGGTCCCCGAACTTCCGCTTTATCATCGAGAACGTGGACTCGACGTTTGACCGTTTGTGATAGTGCTGCAAGAACTCCTGTTGGCGGAACTTGTAGTAGTGAAACATCTGCTCGAATAGACCGCCAGCCCCGCCCGTGCTGTTTTCCTTGAAGGCGATGAATGCCGTCCCGCCCAACTCGTCAATCAGTTCGTAATTCTCTCGCCCCAGATAGCCTTTGTCGGCGCTAGCCGCGTCGATCTTGAAGTTCTCGGCAGTCTGCCTCATAAGCGGCGTGAAGTGCGGGTAGTCGTGAGAATCCTTCTCGGTAATCACAACGCTCGTTACCACGTTCGTCTTTACGCCACAAGCAAGATGAGCCTTCACCCACGTATGCCGCTTGCGCGTAACGCCGCATTTTTCATCGTACCAACGGACGAACTTGCTGCTGGTAAAGCCGCTTGAATCGACGGCGAACTCTGTTTCGACGGCCCGCAGGGGCAACGCACTCCGCGCCACCATCGCGGCCAAGATCGGCGTTACGTTGGCATCCTCAAGGAACTTGTTGACCTTGTTGTAGTGGACGTGGCGCGTCAAGTGTCCCTTCGCATGCGCATCGTCCAAGTCGCAAGCGAAACGGCGAGCCGAGAACGTGGAATAAATCTTGAAGGTGCTGGCGAACACGCAATCGCGCAGCGGGATCGGTGGACGCCCGCCCTTGACCGGATTTTTCACCGGCGGCTCAACGATGCCCGAACAGAGATCCGCAAGCAACACCTGGAAGCGGTGCTTCTCCGTGGTCTGCGCTTCGTTGTACCGTTCCCAATCTTGGGGGTACGTTTTCTTCTCAGTCAGTGTCAACGTCTTCGTTTCCGTCACGGTCCCATCGGCGTTGTGTTCACGCTTGTAGGTGATTTCCGCAGCGTAAATGTGCTTGCACTTGTGGCCAGATTCCGTATGGTCCGGGCAAGTACACGTCTGCGCCTTGAGGTTCACCGTGTAAATACGCTCGGTTCCCGTCTGACTAGGCACGAGCCAGCCATCTTTCGTTTTCTTGAGCTTGCAGACCGCCGCAATAATCAAGCCACGTTGTTCTCTGGCGTTCATAGCGTTCCTCCATTTGTCTATTTCATTATAGACTATTGAATTAGCTATGTCAATTATAAAAACGACATCTTCTGCGCTTTTTTTGCGATGGGCGCAGAACAAATGAGTCTATGAATCGACTGATTCAGAGACTTTGTTCACTTGAGAGCGCAAATACCATCGGCCATGAATATCCTTCAGGAAAGGGCTTTCCGGTCCTTCTTTCAGAAGCATACCTATGGTGCCTTCTGGGATTCCCGACTCCTCTACGATAACCTTCCTTTTAACCGCACCGTGCTGTTTAAGAAACTCACATAACTGCTCAAAGCGGCCCTTGTCTTTGGGAGATTTGACCGCATCCTCGGCCGTTTTTGCACCTGGGGGCCACATCCGTAGTTTGTATCTTCCTGCACCAACATTCTCTAATTCATCAGAGCGGCTCATTGCAGACCAAAAGGATGTTGTTGTCCGAGTCTCAACTTCTTCTTTGTTACCAGAAAGTCGGCCTACATACCCACGGCTTAGAGCCTCTTTGGCAATCGTGCTGAAATGTTGTGGTTCGTTGCCATTCTCCACCAGGATAGTCATGACGCACTCAAGAGCCGTCTTCCCTGCCAAGTCCTTCTTCACTTCGTGCGCCCCTCTTGCGCTAAGGGATTGCCCAGATGCCATTGCCTCATGTGCCGCCCGCGCGAGTTCTGGAGGCAAAGCGTCAAGTTTCTGCCGAAAAGCGCGATAGGCTTCCAAAACATCATCAATCTGCTTTTTCTTCTGTTCGATGGAGTCGATGAATTGATCCCACGGCGTAACCATGACTTTTCCTTTTTTTGCACTTGCCTATCGCTTGAAATTCAGTTAAAGTAGGTAACGCGAGAGCGCGCACAGCGACCCCTGCGTATTCTCGGACTCTTTACCGGCCTACCCTTCCTTTAGTTAGAAAGGGTTGGCCCCGGTGGGAGTCGAACCCACAGCCTGTTTCTTCGCAAAAGAACTGCTGATCCGTTCAGCTTCGGGGCCGCACCAGTTACCCCGGTCTGGGATGGTCACATATCCTCGACCGGGGTTTCTCATTGTCCCTAATCTAACGAATCTATGGATGCCTGTCAATGCGCTTCTTGATTCGTCCCATAGGATTTTCCTTGATTCAACATTGTGATGTTTTGTTCAGAAGGCGGCAGCAATCCGCTCCCGACTCCTCTTGTTGACTTCTCGTCTATTTCTTTATAGACTTCATTCATGGACGATTCGACCGACAAGGCGATGCTTCGCGTTCGTCAACTATTCGAGAAGTCCGGTTTCACTCTGGATGAACTCGGCCAGAAGATGGGATACGCCGGAGACATGGCGCGAAAGGCCTCTTGGCAGTTCTTAAACAAAACTGCCGATCCGCGGCTGAGCATGTTGCGGAGATTCGCGCAGGCCATCGGCATCCCTGTTGCCGAATTGTTGTACGACGAGAAAAGAAATGGCCGGTCGAAGTGACCGGCCTACGGGGGAGTTTCGGAGCAAGCGATGAGGTTTAGGAGCAACATGCGTCGTGCCAGAGGTTCCGGAGCAAAGCCTTCTTACTCTTACTCTTCATCTTGCTCTTAATCCTCTTCCTAATCTTAATCTTCATCTTACTCTTTCTCTTCTTTCTCTTCTGATGCCCTTACCGGCACGGCTGAGTTGTTGAGAAACGGAGAAGC
>Ga0335075_10014466_pt1 | contig 11847 bp, 5 predicted proteins | sample Lox_Sample_24_FD_206723 | JGI IMG/M metagenome (GOLD analysis project Ga0335075, IMG submission 206723) | Soil microbial communities from Loxahatchee National Wildlife Refuge, Florida, United States - Lox_Sample_2.4 | ecosystem: Environmental > Terrestrial > Soil > Wetlands | place: USA: Florida... | reverse complement strand
ACCAGCGCGGCAGCGGTTCGCCCGGATACCACTTGCCTTGACCGAAGTGTGCCAATCCCTGCGGGGCATACTGCTCGCGCAGGCGTCGGTACAGGGCGCCGGCAAGCCGCCGCTTTTCATCGCCGAGCGCCGCCGAATTCCACTCCGGCGCATCCGGATGCGCGGACGAGACGAATGTCGGCTCGCCTCCCATGGTCAGGCGTACATCCAGCGCGTGCAGGTCCGCATCCACGGCGCGTCCGAGCCGATCGATCTCGGCCCATTGGGCCTCGCTGTACGGGCGGGTGACCCGCGGTGCCTCCCAGACCCGCTCGACGCGCATGCGATGGTCGAACTCGACCTCGCACTCCTCGACGAGTCCGGCGATGGGCGCTGCACTGGCGGGCTCGGGCGTACACGCCAGCGGCAGGTGCCCCTCGCCGGCCAGCAGGCCCGAGGTCGGATCCAGCCCGATCCAGCCGGCGCCAGGCAGGTAGACCTCGCACCAGGCATGCAGGTCGGTGAAGTCGTCCACGGGCCCCGAAGGACCCTCGAGCGAGGGCACGTCGGCTTTCAATTGGATCAGATAGCCCGAGACGAAACGCGCCGCCAGGCCCAACTGCCGCAGAATCTGCACCATCAGCCAGCCAGAGTCACGGCAGGAGCCACAGGCGCGCTCGAGCGTCTCGTCGGGTGTCTGCACGCCCGGCTGCATGCGCACCAGATAGCGCACGTCGCGCGCGACGCGCCGGTTGACATCGACCAGAAATTCAATACTGTCGCGGCGCTCGCGCGGCAGATCCGCCACATAGGCATCCAGGCGCGCACCGCCGTCGCTGCGCGATAGATACGGGGCCAGCTCGCGCGCCTCTGCCGGCTCGTAGGCAAATGGATAGGTCTGCGCGTAACTGTCCAGAAAAAAATCGAATGGATTGAGCACCGCCAATTCGGCCACCAGATCGACCTCGACGGACAGCACCTGAGTGCGCTCCGGGAAGCTCAGGCGCGCCAGGTAGTTGGAGTGCGTGTCCTGCTGCCAGTTGATGAAGTGCCTGGCCGGAACGACCTTCAGCGAGTACGAGAGCACGCGCGTGCGGGAGTGCGGCGCCGGCCGCAGTCGCACGATCTGGGGGCCCAGGCGCACCGGCCTGTCATAGCGATAGTGCGTCTGATGGTTGAGAGCGACATGGATGGACACGATTTGCATTATACGGACAGTCACGCTGCGCGCGGACCGCACTGCTTTGGAGCGCCCTGCACCAAAACGCGACAAATCACAGGAAGCAATTGCACCCTGCCTCACCGCATTGCTATGGTCGCTCGCGAGGGCCTGCGGGCCGGGCAGCAGCGAGCACTCCGCATGCAGATGGATTGGAGCGCCTATTCGGCGCGGGGACTGCATGATGAGTTGGTAGGACCGAACGGCGGCCCACGTGCCGCCGGGCGTGCACTGATGCGCCACCTCTCCGAGCTCGATGGTCAGGAGATAGGCCTGCGTCAGCAGGCCGCGGAGCTCGCCATCAAATCGATGGGGATCACCTTCACCGTCTACCACGAGCAGGGCGGATCGATCGATCGCGCCTGGCCCCTGGACATCATTCCCCGCACGATCTCGCGCAAGGAGTGGATGCGCATCGAAAGCGGCCTGCGCCAGCGCGTGCAGGCTCTGAATCTGTTCATCGATGACATCTATCACCGCCAGCGCATCCTCCAGGACGGCGTCGTCCCACGCGAGATCATCGCGACCTCGGCGAATTTCCGTCAGGAATGCGTCGGCATCAGCCCGCCGCTGGGCTGCTGGGCCCATGTCTGCGGCACCGACCTGGTGCGCGATAAGGACGGCACCGTCTACGTGCTGGAAGACAATCTGCGGGTCCCCTCCGGTGTCTCCTACATGATCGAGAACCGCCAGGTCATCAAGCGCGTCTTTCCGGAGGTCTTCGACAGCGCGGCCATCCTGCCGGTGGATGACTATCCCTCGCGCCTGCACGACATGCTGGTGTCGCTGTGCCCGCAGCGCCAGCGACGCACCGAGGTCGTGGTACTGACCCCAGGTATCTACAATTCGGCCTACTTCGAGCACGCCTATCTGGCGCGCCAGATGGGTTGCGAGCTGGTCGAAGGGCGCGATCTGGCGGTGCACGACGATGACTGCGTGTACATGCATACGGTGCACGGCTGGACCCGCGTCGACGTCATCTACCGGCGCATCGACGACGATTTCCTGGACCCCGAGGTGTTCCGCCCGGATTCCACGCTTGGGGTGCGTGGACTGATGCGTGCCTGGTCCAGGGGCAATGTCGCGCTGGCCAATGCCCCGGGCGCCGGTGTCGCCGATGACAAGCTGGTCTATACCTACGTGCCGGACATGATCCGCTACTACCTGGATCAGGACGCCATCCTGCCGAATGTCCCATCGTGGCGCTGTTTCGAGCCCAAACAGCTGCAGCACGTGCTGGCGCATCTGGATTCACTGGTGGTCAAGACCATCAACGGCTCGGGAGGCTATGGCATCCTCATGGGTCCCTCGGCCAGTGAAGCCGAGCGCGCCAGCTTCGCCGTGGCGCTGCAGGCAGCACCCCGTAACTACATCGCCCAGCCGGTCGTGACGCTCTCCACCGTCCCGACCTTTACCGGTGATCGCCTCGAGCCGCGTCACGTCGATCTGCGGCCCTTCATTCTCAGCGGCCCTCAAACCCACGTGACCATGGGTGGACTGACGCGCGTGGCCATGCGCAAGGGAACGCTGATCGTGAACTCCAGTCAGGGCGGGGGCAGCAAGGACACCTGGATCGTCGATACCGAGCACGGCCATGAGGGCCTGCACGCTTTGGATTAAAGATGCTCGCCCGCACCGTCCAGAACGTCTATTGGCTCGCGCGTTACCTGGAACGCGCCGAGAACACCGCGCGCCTGATCAGCGTCAATACCAACCTGCTGCTCGACCTGCCGCCTGGTCTTGCCCTGGGCTGGCTGCCGCTGGTGGATATGACCGGCAATCGCAGTCACTTCGATGCTCGCTACCGGCACACCGACGAGCGCCACGTGGTGCAATTCCTGATTGCGGACCGCGACAACCCCGGCTCGATCGTCTCCTCGTTCGAGATGGCGCGTGAGAATGCGCGCACGCTGCGCGACGTGCTGCCCGCCGAAGCCTGGGAGGAGCTCAACCGGTTCTTCATGCAGTTCTCCGAGCAACTGCCCGCCGGTCTGTCGCGGCGCACACGCTTCGATTTTCTCAAGCAGAGCGTCCTGATGTCGCAAACGCTGACCGGCATGCTCGAGGGCACCATGAGCCGCAACGAGGCGCATACGTTCATGATGCTGGGGCGTAATCTCGAGCGCGCCGACATGAGCAGCCGCATCATCGATGTGCGCTCGGCACAGCTGCTGCCGGAGGATACCGCGGAGCTGCGGCCCTTCGACACCATCCAGTGGATGAGCGTGCTGCGCTCCCTGTCAGGCTACGAGATGTATCGCCTGGGGCCGCGCTCGCGTGTCAATCGCACCGACGTGCTGGAGTTCGTGTTGCGCAATGAGCAGTTTCCGCGCTCCTGCCTGTTCTGCCTGATGCAGATGGAGCAGTGCCTGCACGGCCTGCCGCGCAACGGCGAAGCGCGCAATGCGCTGGTTACGGCCTGCCGCTTCCTGTCGGGAGCGAGCCTCGGCAGCCTCGATCAGCCGGGCCTGCATGAGCTGATCGATCAGCTGCAGCTGCACATCACGGCCGTGCACGACACGATTGCCGGCTGTTACTTTCCGGCGCGCGCGGCGGGCGCCAGCCAGCAGCAGATCCAGCTCGCGCCCGACACCCCCCATTCACTGGCCTTGTTCAACTGAAGGGCGCGCGCGCCCGAGCACAGGTGACCAAACGTGAGCACCGCCCTGCCGCTGCCGGCCAGCTCTTCGGTCCGTCCCGATCGGGATCGCGTCAGCCTCGGCAAGGAGTCGCTCAAACGCGCCTTCCTCGACAACCTCTACTACATCCAGGGGAAGTTTCCTGCCCTCGCCACCCGCAAGGACTACTACCTGGCGCTGGCGTACACCGTGCGCGACCGCATGATGCAGCGTTGGATCAGCACTGCCGCCTGCTACACCGCGGGCGGTTCACGCACCGTCGCCTACCTGTCGGCCGAATTTCTCATGGGACCGCACCTGGCCAACAACCTGCTGAACCTCGGCATCCACGATGTGGTGCGCCAGGCGGTCAGCGAGCTCGGGCTCAACCTGGAGGAGCTGCTGCGCCAGGAAGACGAGCCGGGGCTCGGCAACGGCGGCCTCGGGCGCCTCGCTGCCTGCTTCATCGACTCATTGGCGACCTTGCAGATCCCCAGTCTCGGCTATGGAATCCGCTACGAGCACGGCATCTTCCAGCAGCAGATCGTCGATGGCCAGCAGATCGAGAACACCGACAAGTGGCTGCGGCACGGCAATCCCTGGGAGATCGCCCGTCCGGAGTGGGCCGTGGAGGTCAGGTTCGGCGGCCATACCGAACGCTACAGCGACGAGCGTGGCCGCCTGCGGGTGCGCTGGATTCCCGCGCGCATCGTCAACGCCGTGCCCTACGACACGCCGATACTCGGCTATCGTGTCACGACCGCCAACACGCTGCGCCTGTGGCGCTCCGAGGCTCCTGAATCCTTCGATTTCTCGGTGTTCAACCGCGGTGACTACTGGGGGGCGGTCCACCAGAAGGTCACTTCCGAGAACATCTCCAAGGTGCTCTACCCCAACGACGAGCAGCTGCAGGGCAAGTCCCTGCGCCTCGAGCAGCAGTATTTCTTCGTGTGCGCCTCACTGCAGGACATGCTGCGCATCATCCGCGTCCAGAACATCCCGGCCGAGCGCTTCCATGAAAAGTTCGCGGTGCAGCTGAACGACACGCATCCGTCCATCGCCATTGCCGAGCTCATGCGCCTGCTGGTGGACGATCTGCACCTGGAGTGGGACCGGGCCTGGGCGATCACGCGCGCCACTTTTGGCTACACCAACCACACTCTGCTGCCAGAAGCGCTCGAGTGCTGGCCGGTGCGTCTGTTCGGTGCCCTGCTGCCGCGGCACCTGGAGATCATCTATGAGATCAATGCGCGCTTCCTCGACGAGGTGCGCATGGCCTTCTTCGGCGACGAGCAGCGCGTTGCGCGCATGTCGCTGATCGACGAACGTGGCGAGCGCTACGTGCGCATGGCGCATCTGGCCACGGTGGGCAGCCACGCCGTCAACGGCGTGGCGCAGCTGCACACCGAACTGCTGCAGTCTCATGTGCTGCGCGACTTCCACGACCTGTGGCCGCAGAAGTTCAGCAACAAGACCAACGGGGTGACACCGCGGCGCTGGATCGCACTGTGCAATCCGCGCCTCGCCCGCTGCATCACCCACGCTCTCGGGGAGGGCTGGCTGCTCGAGCTCGAGCGCCTTCAGGGGCTGGTGCCGCTGGCGGAGGATGCGGATTTCCGCGCCCAGTGGCGCGACATCAAGCGCTCCAACAAGACCGCCCTGGCGTCGCTGATCCGCGAGCGCACCGGCGTGGTGGTCAATCCCCAGGCGCTGTTCGACGTGCAGGTCAAGCGCATTCACGAGTACAAGCGCCAGCACCTGAACATCCTGCACGTCATCGGACTCTACCATCGCCTGAAGAGCGACCCGCACGCCTCGATCGAGCCGCGCGTCTTCGTGTTCGGCGGCAAGGCCGCCCCCGGATATGAGCTGGCCAAGCTCATCATCCGTCTGATCACGGCGGTGGGCGCGACGCTCGACCGCGATGCCTCGGTGCGCGACCTGCTCAAGGTGGTGTTTCTGCCGAACTTCAACGTCACCAACGGCCAGCGCATCTATCCGGCGGCGGACCTGTCTGAGCAGATCTCCACCGCCGGCAAGGAGGCCTCGGGCACCGGCAATATGAAGTTTCAGATGAACGGCGCGCTCACCATCGGCACCATGGACGGCGCCAATATCGAGATCCGCGAGGCCGTCGGTCCCGAGAATTTCTTCCTCTTCGGTCTCACCGCCGCCGAGGTTCAGGCACAGCTGGCCGACGGCTATCGCCCGATGGAGTGCTACCACAGCCAGCCGGAGCTGCGCGGGGCGCTCGATCTGGTGCGCGACGGCTTCTTTTCGCGCGGCGACACGCAGCTGTTCCGTCCGCTGCTGGACAACCTGCTCTACCACGACCCCTACCTCGTGCTGGCGGATTACGCCGCCTATGCGGAATGCCAGCGCAGCGTGGATGCCGTCTATCGGGACTCGGAGCGCTGGACACGCATGTCCATTCTCAATGCCGCGCGCTCGGGCCGATTCTCTTCCGACCGCAGCATCGGCGAGTACTGCCGGGACATCTGGCACGTGCCGCGCGTGCCGGTGGAATTGACCGGCGAGACGGACCTGCAGGGCGCACTGATGCAGTAGCGGGCCGGCCAGCGCCCTGCTCTACTGCAGCACCACCAGCAGATCCTTCGCATCCACCTGCGCGCCGCGCTGCGCGAGCACCTCGGCGATGGTGCCGTCGATCTCCGCGTGCACGCTGGTCTGCATCTTCATCGCCTCGAGCGTCAGCAGCACGTCCCCGCGTTTCACCGGTTTGCCCACGGCGGCGCGCACGTCGGCCACGACGCCGGGCATGGGCGCCCCCACCTCGCGCGCATTCCCGAGTGCAGCCTTGCGCTGCGGCGCTCGACGGGGCGTCTGGCTGCGATCGGTCACGCGGATCGAGCGCGGCTGGCCGTTGAGCTCGAAAAAAACCGTACGCGTGCCGTCCTCATGCGGTGCGCTCAGCGTCACGTAGCGCACGATCAGGGTCTTGCCGGGCTCCAGATCGACGCTGATCTCCTGCTCCTCACGCATGCCATGGAAGAACACCGCCGTGGGCAGGATGGCCACATCGCTGAAGCGGCGCCGGTCGGCCGCATAGTCCGTGAACACCTGCGGGTACATCAAATACGAGGCAAGCTGCCGGTCGTTGATGCTGCGCCCGATGCGCTCGGCCGCCTCCCGGCGTGCCTGTTGCAGATCCGCGGGCGGCAGGTCGAGGCCAGGCCGCTGCCTCAGCGGTGCCGCGCCTTTGAGCACCTTGCGTTGCAGTGCCTCGGGAAAGCCGCCCGGGGGCTGACCGAGCTCGCCGCGGAAGAACCGCAGCACTGATTCAGGAAAGGCCAGCGTCTTGTCCGGATCGAGCACGTCCGCGGCGCAGAGGCCGCTCGAGACCATGAACAGCGCCATGTCGCCGACCACCTTGGAGGTCGGGGTTACCTTGATGATGTCGCCGAACAGCTGGTTCACTTCGGCATAGGCGTGCGCGACTTCCGGCCAGCGGGCGTCCTCGATTCCCAGGGAGCGCGCCTGCTCGCGCAGGTTCGTGTACTGCCCGCCGGGCATGCCATGCACGTAGACCTCGGAGGCTCCGGCGCGATTGTCACTCTCGAAGGGCGCGTACAGGCGCCGCACCTGCTGCCAGTAGTCGGAGATCCGACGGATCGCCGCCGTATCGATGCCCGCATCGTTCGGCCCGTGGCGCAGCGCCTCGGCAATGGCACCGAGATTGGGCTGGGAGGTGAGACCGCTCATGGCGTCCATGGCGCCGTCCACGGCATCGGCGCCGGCCTCGATGGCGGCGAACACGCTCGCCGCGGCGATGCCGCTGGTATCGTGCGTATGGAAATGCACCGGCAGTCCGGTCTCTGCCTTGACTGCCTTCACCAGCGCGTGCGCTGCGCGCGGCTGACACAACCCCGCCATATCCTTGATACCAAGAATATGGACACCGCTCGCGGCCAGCGCCCGCGCCACACCGAGGTAATAGTCCAGGGTGTATTTGCGCTCGCCGGGATCGCACAGATTGCCGCTGTAGCAGATTGCTCCCTCACACAGCGCCCCGCTCTCGCACACCGCATCGATGGCAACACGCATGTTTTCGACCCAATTGAGCGAGTCGAACACGCGGAACAGGTCGATGCCAGCCTGCGCGGACTGCTGCACGAAGAATCGCACCACGTTATCGGGGTAGTTGGTGTAGCCCACCGCATTGGCCGAGCGCAGCAGCATCTGCAGCAGCAGGTTGGGCATGGCCTCGCGCAGCCGCGCCAGACGCTCCCAGGGGTCCTCCTTCAGAAAGCGCATCGCGACGTCAAAGGTCGCCCCGCCCCAGCACTCGACCGAGAACAGCTGCGGCAGCAGCGCCGCATAGGCCGGGGCGATGGCGAGCATGTCGATCGTGCGCATGCGTGTGGCGAGCAGCGACTGATGCGCGTCGCGCATCGTGGTATCGGTCAACAGTACCCGCGGCTCCTGCAGCATCCAGCGCGCAAAGGCCTGCGCCCCGAGCTGCTGCAGGCGCTGACGCGTACCCGGCGGCGGTGGCGTGTCCGGCAGGCGCGGGGTACGCACGCTCACGGGCGCCACCGCGGACTCGGCCGCCCCTCCCGGCTGCGTCCTGCGGCCGCCTCGCACTTCGGGATTACCGTTCACGATGATGTCGGCGAGGAAGCTCAGCACACGCGTGGCGCGATCGCGCCGCTCGGGCGCGCTGAACAGCTCGCGGGTCTCATCGATGAAGCGCGTGGTGTATTCGCCGCGTGCGAAACGTGCATGCGTGATGATCTGGTCCAGAAAGCGCAGGTTCGTCACCACGCCGCGGATGCGGAACTCCCATAGCGCTCGATGCATGCGCGCGATGGCTTCCTGCGGCGTGGCCGCCCAGGTCGTCACCTTGACCAGCAACGAGTCGTAGCTGCGGGTGATGACCGCGCCCGAGTAGGCGGTACCGGCGTCCAGGCGCACGCCAAAGCCAGCGGGGCTGCGATACGCCGTCAGCCGTCCATAGTCGGGAATGAATCCGTTGTCCGGATCTTCGCTGGTAACCCGGCACTGCAGTGCATGCGCCTGCAGATGAATGTCCCGTTGCAGCGGCACGCCGCTGTCAGGCTCGCCGATGCGCGCGCCCGCGGCGATGTGGATCTGCGCCTTGACGAGGTCGATGCCGGTGGCGCACTCGGTGACCGTGTGCTCCACCTGGATGCGTGGATTGACCTCGATGAAATAGCAGTGGCCGCTGTCGGCGTCCTGCAGGAACTCGACGGTGCCGGCGTTGCAGTAGTGCGCGGCGCGTCCGATCGCCAGCCCCGCCTCGCACAGCGCGCGGCGCTCAGCGTCGTCGAGGAACACCGCCGGCGCGCGCTCGACCACCTTCTGGTTGCGCCGCTGCACCGTGCAGTCGCGCTCGAACAGATGCACCAGATTGCCGTAGCGGTCGCCGAGAATCTGCACTTCGAGATGGCGCGCACGGCGCACGAGCTTTTCGAGGTAGACCTCGCCGTTGCCGAAGGCGGCCGTGGCCTCCGCGCGCGCCAGCGGCACGAGCTCATCGAGCTGCGCATCGCCCTCGATGACCCGCATGCCACGGCCACCCCCTCCCCAGCTGGCCTTGAGCATCAGCGGGTAGCCGATCGCCTGGGCCAGCCGGCGGCATTCGGCGGGGTCACTCGGCAGCGGCGGGGTTGCCGGCATGACGGGGACGCCGGCCGACTGGGCAAGATTTCGCGCCGCGACCTTATTGCCGAGCACGCGCATGGTGTCTGCGGACGGGCCGATGAAGATCAGCCCCGCGGCCGTGCATTGCTCGGCAAATTCGGGGTTCTCCGACAGAAACCCGTAGCCGGGGTGGATGGCATCCACGCGCGCCTGGCGCGCGATGCGCAGGATGTCGGCAATGTCCAGGTAGGCAGCCAGTGCGCCGCGGCCCTCTCCCACCAGGTAGGCCTCGTCGGACTTGGTCCGGTGCAGCGAGAAGCGATCTTCCTGCGAATAGATCGCGACGGTGCGCATGCCGAGCTCGGAGGCCGCGCGCATCACGCGGATCGCGATCTCGCCGCGGTTCGCGACCAGCAGAGCCTGAATGCGTCGCGCGGCCATGGCGCTAGCGCGTGGGCGCGGGGCGCAGTGCCGCAGCCTCGCGCGCCAGCCGCTCGATGCCGGCGAAATCCTGCGCCTCGACCGCCGCTGCCGGCGCGAGCCACGAGCCGCCGACGCAGGGCACGTTCGGCAGCGACAGATACTGGGGAGCGTTCTCGGGCGTGACACCGCCGGTCGGACAAAACAGATGCTCCGGAAAGGGACCGGCCAGCGCGCGCAGCATCGCCACGCCACCGGCCGGCTGGGCCGGAAACAGCTTGCAGGCGCCAAAGCCGGCCGCGCGTGCCGCCATCAGCTCGCTGGGTGTCATGACGCCCGGCAGCAGCGGAAACGGCGCGCGGGCCGCGGCTTCCACCAGCGACGCGCTGAGCCCGGGCGTGACCCCAAACTGCGCGCCCGCCGCCGCGGCCGCCGTGAAGTCCTCGGCCCGGAGCAATGTGCCGGCGCCCACGGTGGCCTCGGGCAGCTGACGGCGCAGAAGCTCGATGGCTGCCAGTGCGCAGTCGCTGCGCAGCGTGACCTCCAGCACCGGCAGTCCGCCCTGTACCAGCGCCCGACAGACGGGTAATGCGTGCTCCAGACGCGTGAGGGTGAGGACCGGGATCACCGGCGCCCGGCGCAGGATGGACAGAAGGCTGATGCGGCTCACGCGAGGCTCGTGCACGCCAGGGCTCCCGATTCGGCATCGCTCACGGCATGGCGAAAGGTATCAAAGAGCTCGCGTCCAAGCCCCTGTCGCGACGCCGACAGGTCGGGTCGCGGTGGCTCGCGACGCTGCCACAGCTCCCCGGGCACATGCGCCTCGAGCACGCCCGCGTAGCTGTCGAGCAGCAGTTCATCACCGTCGCGTACCCGTCCCAGGGCACCGCCGGCCGCACATTCCGGCGTCACATGGATCGCCGCCGGCACGCTGCCCGAGGCACCGGACATGCGCCCGTCGGTCACGAGCGCAACGCGCTGTCCGCGTTTCTGCAGCACCGCGAGCATCGGGGTCAAGCCATGCAGCTCGGGCATGCCGTTGGCGCGCGGCCCCTGAAAGCGCACCACGACGATGGCATCGCCATCCAGCTGGCCGCTCTCGAAGGCTCGCGTCACGGCCTCCTGACTGTCGAACACACGCGCCGGGGCACAGATCACGCGCTGTTGCGTGGCCACGGCCGAGGTCTTGATGACCGCCCGGCCGATATTCCCCTGCAGCAGCTTCAGTCCGCCATCGGTGCTGAACGGGTCGGTCGCCGGCCGCAGCACCGTCAGATCGCCGCTGCATTCCGGCGCCTCGCGCCAGCGCAGCGCTCCAGAGTCCAGTACCGGCTCGAGCGTATACGGCGCCAGACCCTCCCCCATCACCGTATGCACGTCCGCATGCAGCAGCCCCGCCGTCAGCAGCTCGCGAATCAGGAACGCCATGCCTCCGGCGGCGTGAAAGTGGTTCACGTCCGCGCTGCCGTTGGGATAGATGCGCGCCAGCAGCGGCACCACGGCCGACAGTGCGCTGAAATCATCCCAGGTGGTGAGTAATCCCGCGGCGCGCGCAATCGCCACCAGGTGGATGGTGTGATTGGTCGAGCCACCGGTCGCGAGCAGCCCCACGATCGCATTGACCAGCGCACGCTCATCGATGACACGGGCCAGTGGACGGTAGTGTGGACCGAGCGCGGTGTTGCCGGCTACACGCTGCGTCGCTGCACGCGTCAACGCGTCCCGCAGCGGCGTATTGGGCGGCACGAACGCGGCACCCGGCGCATGCAGTCCAAGGACCTCCATGAGCATCTGGTTGCTGTTGGCGGTGCCATAGAACGTGCAGGTACCGGCCGAGTGATAGCTCTGCGCTTCCGATTCCAGCAGCACCTCGCGGTCAATCCTGCCCTCCGCAAACAGCTGCCGCATGCGTGCCTTCTCATGGTTGCCCGCTCCCGAGGGCATGGGGCCGGCCGGTACGAAGACGACCGGCAACGCCCCGAAGGC
>Ga0335075_10014463_pt1 | contig 11849 bp, 10 predicted proteins | sample Lox_Sample_24_FD_206723 | JGI IMG/M metagenome (GOLD analysis project Ga0335075, IMG submission 206723) | Soil microbial communities from Loxahatchee National Wildlife Refuge, Florida, United States - Lox_Sample_2.4 | ecosystem: Environmental > Terrestrial > Soil > Wetlands | place: USA... | reverse complement strand
ACCCGGATGCCGCCGCACGACGCGGAGACGGCCCGCGCCTCGGGTCCGGGAAAGCCGGGCTCGTCCGGCAGTCCGGTACGCACATCGTCGAGGCCGGCCTTGGACAGGATCGCGACCCCGTTCCACTGCGGCTGCCCGTGCACGGCGAACTCGTAGCCCCTGGCCGTGAGCTCGGTGCCGAGCAGTTCGGTGAACGCCTCGCGGGTGAGCTTGATCTCCTGCAGGCACACCACGTCGGGCTGTCGTTCGTCGAGCCACGGAAGCAGCCGCGGCACCCGTTGCTTAACGGAGTTGACGTTCCAGGTCGCTACCCGCACCCGTCCAACAATAGCCACCGCGACAGACTGACGCGTGTGTCGGCGATCTTGAGCGGCTGCAGGGGCGCCAGAGCACAATAGATCTCAGGAATCATTCAGCGATTGCTCATGCTCCTAACGCGCTAATCCCCACGCCGACGAAGAGAGGCGTAACGAATGCGATTCCCCTACTCGCGTGCGCACCGGTTTTACCTGGCTCCGGCGGCTGGCCTGGTGTTCGCCCTTGCGATAACAGCCTGCTCGAGCAGCGGCTCGAGCTCGAGTTCCACTGCGACCTCGGCGCCTGCCGCCACCACTACCACCACGTCGGCGGCGACGGCGACCTCAAGCGCGGCCGCCGGCGGTTCCGCCGTCGCGCAGATCACTGCCAATTGGGAGGCGTTCTTTAACCCCGCGACCCCGAACGCCAAGCGGGTCCTGTTGCTGGAGAATGGCGCGCAGTTCGCCGCCGCGATCAGCGCGTTCTCGGCCAGTCCGCTCGCCTCGTCTGTGTCCTCCAAGGTCGATTCCGTCTCGGTGACCTCATCCACCCAGGCGAACGTGAAATACGACCTCACGGCGGCCGGGACTGCGGTCGCCACCGGGCAGGACGGGACCTCGGTCTTGCAGAACGGCGTGTGGAAGGTCGGCGACTCGGTGTTCTGCGGGTTGCTCAAGCAGGGGGCCTCGCTGCTGAACATCAAGATCCCCGCGGCATGCAACTCAGCAAGCTAAGCCTGCCGAGCGCGGGCGGCAGAGGCGGCGGACGCGACCGGGCCAACTCGATCGCGCTCGCCGCGCTCTGCACGCTGCTGTTCCTGACGTTCCTCGACAACACGATCGTCGCTGTCGGTCTCAGCAGCCTCCAGACGACCCTGCACGCCAGCGTCGCGGACCTGCAGTGGGTGGTCGGCGCCTACGCCCTCACGTTCGCGAGCGTCATGCTGGCCTGCGGGATGATCGGCGACGAGCTCGGCCGCAAGAAGGTCATGTTGTCCGGTGCGGGCGTGTTCTGCGCCGGCTCCATCCTGTGCGCGCTGGCGCCCAACGCCCAAGTCCTCATCGCCGGGCGGGCGATCATGGGCCTCGGCGCGGCGGCGAGCGAGCCGGGCACGCTGTCGGTACTCCGGCACATCTACACCGGCGAGCGGGCGCGAGCCCGCGCGATCGGCGTCTGGGCGGGCGTCTCCGGGCTGGCGCTCGCGCTCGGCCCAGTGATCGGCGGCGCCATCATCGGCGCGTGGAACTGGCGCGGCATCTTCTGGTTCAACCTGTTCTTCGGGCTGCTGGCGCTGCTCGTCGCGGCGGTCGTGGTGCCGGAGAGCGCGGACCCGCACGCCGCGCGGGTCGACACGGCGGGCACCGTGCTCGGCGCAGGCGCGCTGGCCACCCTGGTGTTCGGCATCATCGACGCGGAGACGTCGAGCTTCGCCGCCACCGTGCCCCTGACGCTGTTCTGCGTCGCGGCGGTGCTCGGGGCGGCGTTCGTCTGGTGGGAGCACCGGTCCGCGAACCCCCTGATCAGCCCGCAGCTGTTCCGGCTGCCCTGGTTCACGGTGCCGAACGTCGTCGCGTTCTGCACGTACTTCTCGACGTTCGCGATCTTCTTCTTCGCCGCGCTATACCTGGATCAGGTCCTCGGCGCCGATGGCTACCGCATCGCACTCGTGTTCGCGCCGATGACGGTGCTCATGATCGCCTCTTCCGTGGCCGCCGGCTACTGGATCGGCCGCAGCGGGCCACGCTGGCCGATAACCATCGGCTGCGCGCTGTTCGGCGCGGGGCTGCTGCTGGCCAACCCGCTGATCAACACCCACCCCGACTACTATCTGCTCAGCCTGGCCCTCGCGGTGGCCGGCATCGGCATCGGCGTCACGGTGGTGCCGGTCACCTCCGCCGTCCTCAACGCGGTGCCGCCGGAGCGGTCGGGCATGGCCGCCTCCGCCTCCAACACCAGCCGGGAGATCGGCGCCGTCACCGGCGTCGCCGTCCTGGGGGCCATCGTCTTCTCCCAGGTCAACTCCAGCCTCAGCACTGGCTTGGTGCGGCTCGGCGTTCCCGTCGCCTACAAGACGCTGATCCTCCAGTTCATCGAGACCGGCCAGGTCCAGGGCGTGAACATCAACAACTACAAGTCGAACCCGATAGTCGGCAAGGTGATCGGGGCGGCCTACGCGGCGTTCGGTGACGGCGTGCACCTCGCGCTCTACGTGTCGGCCGGCCTGATGTTCTTCGCGACGCTCCTATGTCTGATTACTCTGCGTAAGGAAGCCTGACATTGTGGCCTTTGTTGCCATCGGGTACCTTTCCTTGCGGAAGGTGCCGTGTCGATCAGGCACCGCAGAGCCGCGGCCGGGGCGTGCCACACGTGTAGTCACCCTTGTCGGGAGGCGCTAGCGCCTAAGCCCGATTTTGACGCACCAGAGGTGGCCGCACCGGCCGCTTACTCCTCAAGACCAGCAGCGAGCGCGGGCGGACCTGTATCCGGTCGCCAGCATGCCGCGGCTGTTCACCCGCGGCGGGAACCGCCGGGTCGTAGCTGTCCAGCTCCGTCAGCCAGTCCTGCGGAGCTGCCCGCACCTCGGGCACGGTGAACTCCACCGGGTCCCACCAGGCGTTCACCAGCACGAGGAAGTCGTCGTCGACCAGCAGCGTGCCGTCCGCGGCCTCGTCGGGGTCGTCGGCGCCGTCCAGGTAGACGGCGACGGCGTGCATTGCCGGGTCGTCCCACTGACCCTGGGTCACCGGGGCGCCCGCGCAGGAGTACCAGCCAAGTTCGGCCGCTTCGGCGCCGGTCAGGTACTTCTGGCGGCGGAACACCGGGTGCGCGCGGCGCAGCGCGACCAGCCGCCTTGTGTAGTCGTGCAGCCCGCTGTCGGCCGCGGCCCAGTCGAACCAGGAGATGTCGTCGTCCTGGCAGTAGGCGTTGTTGTTGCCCTGCTGAGTGCGGCCGAGCTCGTCGCCGCCGAGCAGCATCGGCAGGCCGAACGACAGCAGCAGCGTGCCGAGCATCGCGCGTTCCTGGCGGGCCCGCAGCGCGTTGATGGCGGGGTCGTCGACCGGGCCTTCCGCGCCGCAGTTCCATGACCGGTTGTCGTTCGTGCCGTCGCGGTTGTCCTCGCCATTCGCCTCGTTGTGCTTGCTGTCGTAGGACACCAGGTCACGCAGCGTGAAGCCGTCGTGCACGGTGATCAGGTTGACCGACGCGGTCGGGCGGCGGCGCGCCCCGCCGTACAGGTCCGACGAACCACTGAACCGGGTGGCGAACTCCGCCACGCCCACGTTCTGGCTGCGCCAGAAGTCGCGCATGGAGTCGCGGTACCGCCCGTTCAACTCCCGCCACTGGGCGGGGAACCGGCCGAGGTCGTAGCTGTCCGCCTGGCCGACGTCCCACGGCTCCGCGATCAGCTTGGCCTGCCCCACCACCGGGTCCTGGGCAACCAGGTCGAAGAACGCCGAGTACCGGTCGAAGGCGTTGTCCTCCTCGCGGCCGAGGGTGGCGGCCAGGTCGAACCTGAAGCCGTCCACGTGCATCTCCGACAGCCAGTAGCGCAGCGAATCCATGATCAGCCGCAGCGTGACCGGGTTGCTCGCGTTCAGCGAGTTGCCGGTCCCTGTCGTGTCGTAGTAGAAGCGTGCATTGCCGTCGACCAGCCGGTAGTACGCCGTGTTGTCCAGGCCGCGGAAGCTGAGCGTCGGGCCGTTCTGGTTGCCCTCCGCGGTGTGGTTGAAGACGACGTCGAGGATGACCTCGATGCCGGCCCGGTGCAGCGCCTTGACCATGTCCTTGAACTCGGTGACCTGGTCGGCGCCCCCGTAGGCCTGGTGCGGGGCGAAGTAGCCGATCGTGTTGTAGCCCCAGTAGTTGGTCAGGCCGCGGTCGAGCAGGAACCCCTCGGGCACGTACTCGTGCACGGGGAGCAGTTCGACCGTGGTGACGCCCAGGTCGCGCAGGTAGCCGGTGGCGGCCTCGTGCGCGAGCCCGGCGTATGTGCCGCGGATCTCCGCCGGGACGCGCGGGTGCCGTTTGGTGAAGCCCTTGACGTGCGTCTCGTAGATGACGCTTTCGGCGTAGCTGTAGCCGGGCCTGGCGTCGCCCTCCCAGTCGTAGTCCTGGCTGGTCACGATCGACCTGGGGACGTTGCCTTTGGAGTCTTGCTGGCTCGGCCGGTCCGGGTCGCCCGGGTCGTGGCCGGCCAGCTCGGGACCGTAGGTCACCTGGCCGCGGAAGGCGCGGGCGTACGGGTCGAGCAGTAGCTTGTTCGGGTTGCAGCGCAGGCCGTTCGCCGGCTCGAACGGGCCTGCCACGCGGTAGCCGTACGCCTGGCCCGGACGGATGCCGGGGACAAACCCGTGCCAGACGCCCGCGTCTTGGTCCTCGAGCTTGACTCGCGTCTCGGCGCCGGCGGCGTCGAACAGGCACAGCGTGACTTCCTCCGCGATGGTGGAGGTGACCGCGAAGTTCACGCCGCCGTCGCGCGGGATGGCGCCCAGCCTGGCGGCGTCGCCGGGCAGCACCTTCGACCCGGCCGATGTGCCTGGGCCGGTCATCGCTGTTGCTCCCCCATGTACCAGGGGCTGGCCTGCCTGAGTCCGTCTTCCAGCCGGCCGAACCCGGCGACGCGCTCACTCTCAGTGCTCACGCGCACACCATATCCCGGCCCTTTCATCCCTGAGCTCCCGCACCGGATGAATGTGACAGCGAGCCGGTAATAGGCGGCTGAATGTCACATTCATCCGGCCAGGGGATGGTCTGGGCTGGGTCAGGTGGTGATGTCGGGGTACGGGAGCTTGAAGTGCGACAGGCACTGCGCGTAGTAGAGCTGGTAGCCGAGAGGTTCCGGATAGTCCCGCTCGAACATGGCGATACACAGCGTCAGCGTCAGGAACGGGTGCGCGCCCAGCTCGAACAGCTTCGGGACGTCGTGGCTGGCGAGGGCTTCCCGCTCGGCGTCGTCGAACTCGAGCCAGGTCGACTTCTCGCCGGTCGGCACGTTGAGGATGACGTTGGCGCGCTCGGCCTCCCACCACTCGACCGTGCCGCGCGGGTCTTCCCGGTACCGCTCCACCAGCTCCGGGTCGCGGTCGACGGTGTACAGGAACTTGTCCAGCAAGTACTTGCTCACGCGCCCGCTCCCTTCGGGTACCAGGTGAAGTAGGCCTCCATGGTGTGGAAGAGGTCGAGGCTGTCCGCGTAGTCGGCTTTCTCGCCGGCGCCTGCCGCGCCCATCATCAGCATGAAGTCAAGGAAGCCGTGCGTGGCGTTGCCCGGCTCCCACAGGTTCTCCAGCGACACCTCGCCGAGCGCCTTCTCGATATCGCCGTTGGCGATCCACTCCACGGCCTTCCTGTCGAACTCGGGGTCGGGGCCGTGCGGGCCGAACTGGCGGGGGCCGCCAAGTTCGAGCGACAGGTGGCCGGTCCCGATGATCGCCACCCGCAGGTTGCTCGGCCACGACTCGACGAGTTCGCGGATCGCCTGGCCGAGCTGGACGTAGCGCTTCGGCTGCGGCAGCGGCGGCGCGAAGATGTTGGTGTAGATCGGCACGATCGGCAGGTCGGCTTCCGGCCGCAGCGTGATCATCGGGCAAGTCACGCTGTGGTCGATACGCAGCTCGTTGCTGAACGCGAGGTCGAAGCCCGCGTCCAGCCCATTGCGGAGGATGTGCGCGGACAGGTCCTCATCGCCCTTGAAGAACATCCGCGGCAGGCCGAACTCGCGCTCCTCGTTGTACCAGTTCGCGTTGTAGAACGGCGCCTTGCCAACGAGGAACTGCGGCATGTTGTCCAGCCAGAGCTGGTGGAAGTGGTCGCTGCCCACCAAGACCAGCACGTCCGGGTTGGCGCGGGTGAGGGTCTCGCGGAAGGCGGTGATCTTCGCGACCCACTCATCGGCGAACGGCGGCCGGTCGTCACCGGTAGAGGTGCTGGCGCGGTAGTAGAACGGGTGGTGCGTCGAGGCGATGACCGCTGCGACCGTTGCCATGGCGGCTCCCGGGTTACTCGGATTTGGGGGGGACGTAGACCGCGTTGCGATCGACGTGCATGTAGATGTCGTTCGCGATCGGGGTGCGCTGCTCCTCGGCCAGCTGGCCGAGGAGGCCCGCGGCCCGGGCGAGCAGCGCGAAGCCGCGCAGCAGCCCGAGCGGCAGGCCGAGGTCGGCGAGCACTGCGCCGCAGGTGCCCGCGCCGTTGAGCGGCAGCGTCCGGCCGAGGACCTGCGGGTGGACCCGGCCAATCGCCTCGAACAGCCGCAGGTGCGGGCCGCGGAGCCCTTCTTCTTCGGCGATCTCGATGAGCACCGGGGTGCGCGGGTCACGGACCTTGTGCACCGGGTGGCCGAGGCCCGGGACGAACTTCTTCTCGGCCCGCGCCTGCTGGACGGCGGCCAGCGCGAGCGCGTCGAACCCTGCTTCATCTGTCGGAATGTCCCCGGCCTCGGCAAGCACTCTGGCGAGGAACTGGCCGGCGTCCTCGGTCACCCCGAGGAACCGGGAGCCGCCGCCGAGCAGGCCGGCCGCGAGTGCGCCCTGCAGGGAGTCGGGGGCGCTCAGGTAGGTCAGCCGGGCCGCGATCGCGGTCGGCGTGAACCCGTGGTCGGCGAGGGCGACGAGCACCGATTCGAAGACGCGGACCTCGGATTGCGTCGGGCGGCGCTGGGTGACCATCCACAGCGTCAGTTCGCCGAAACCAACCTTGCCCAGCAGGTCGTCGGCCAGGTTCTGGCCGAGCAGGGTGATCGTGTCGGCGTCCGAGGTGCCGAGCGACGTCGGGTATTCCTGTGCCATGCCCTGATCATCCTTCCCCGGTCGCCAGCCAGGCGCGGATCTCGTCGCCTTGCTCGTCGAGTTCCGGCGGCGCGAGCGGATAGCTGGCGGGGGTTTTCGAGAAGGTGATCGGGTGCCGCATCGAGGGCCTGGTGCGGTCGCCGTCGCCCGCGGTGACGATCGGCTCGAGGCCTATCTTCTGCGCGAACTCGACCCCCTTATCCACGGTGTTGATAGGCCCGCACGGCACGCCGGCCTTGATGAGCACGTCGAACCACTCGCCCGCCGAGCGGGCCGCGAGCTTCTCCGCCAGCAACGGCCTGAGCTTGTCCCTGTTGGCGGTCCGGCCGGGGTTCGTCGCGAACATGGGATCATCGGGCAGTTCTGGTGCGCCGATCACGTCGCACAGCTTGCGGAACTGGGCATCGTTGCCCGCCGTGACGATCAGCTCGCCGTCGCCGGTGGGCAGCGGCTCGTAGGGGAACAGGCTGGGGTGCGAGTTACCCATCCGGAACGGCACGACACCGGCTGCCGCGTAGGCGCTGGTCTGGTTCACCATGCCGGACATCGCCGACGCCATCAGGCTGGCCTCGAGGTGCTGGCCCTCGCCGGTCTGATTCCTGTGGTTGAGCGCGGCCAGGATCGCGATCGTGGTGTGCAGCCCGGCGATCACGTCGAACGCCGAGATGCCGGCCCGGTACGGCGGCCCGTCGGGATCCCCGGTGAGCGACATCAGCCCGGACATCGCCTGCACCATCAGGTCGTAGCCCGGCAAATCCTTGCCGCCGCCGCTGCCGAAGCCGCTGATGGAGGCGTAGATGACCGCCGGGTTGGCCGCGCTCACCGAGTCGTAGTCCAGGCCGTACCTGACCAGGCCGCCAGGCTTGAAGTTTTGCACGAACACGTCGGCGCGGCGGGCGAGCTCCTTGGCGAGCGCCAGGTCGTGGTCGTTCTTCAGGTCCAGCGCGACCGACCGCTTGTTCCTGTTGATGGCGAGGAAGTACGTGGACACGCCGTCGTCGGTGACCGGTGGCATCCAGGAACGCGTATCGTCGCCCGTCGGGCTCTCCACCTTGATCACGTTCGCGCCCAGGTCGGCGAGCAGCATCGTGCAGTACGGTCCGGCCAGCACGCGAGAGAAGTCGGCGATGAGCAGCCCGGATAGCGGACCGGACCGGTCAGGATCGCTCATGCAGTGCCCTTCCGTCTGACTGACAACGTGTCCGCATAACGGACAACTGTCCGTTTGCCGAGTATCGTTAGTGGCGCCAGCGGCTGTCAAGGTACGCTGCCCGCCACTGTGACCTGCGGCGCGCTCTGGCACGCGGCCCAGTCGGCGCTGATCGCACCCGCCGTCTGAAGCAGCAGCGGCAAGTGGTTCCCGGTGAGGACCTCAAGGGGGGTCTCGGCTGCGTGCGAGTTGACGTTCAGCGCCGCGATCACCCGGCCGTCGCCGTCCCGCAGCGGCACGGCGACCGACCTGATGCCCGGCGCGAGCTGCTCGTCGGTGAGCGCCCAGCCGCGCGCCCGCACCTCGCGCAGCGCGGCGGCGCGCTCGCTGGCGTCTGGCTGCCAGGGCGGCACGATGCCCGACCGGCTGGGCTCGGCGAGGACGCGCTCCGCGTCGGCGAGCGGCATAGCGGCCAGCAGCACCTTGCCGAGTGACGTCTGCATCGCGGGGAACCTGGTGCCGACCGTCACCGCGAGCGTCACTATCTTCGGCACCGCGACGCGAGCCACATAGAGGATGTCCGAGCCGTCGAGCTGGGCGATCGACGACGACTCCCTGGTGCGGGCGACCAGCGCCTTCATGTGCGGCCTGGCCACCTCCCACAAGCCGCGAGACAACACATAAGACATCCCCAGATCGAGTACCCGTGGCGTCAGCTCGTAACCGCCCTCCACTTGCCTGACGTAGCCGAGTTCCTCAAGGGTGAGCAGGATCCTGCGGGCGGTCGGCCGGGGCAGGTCGCTCGCCGTCGCCACCGCCGCCAGGGACATGATGGGCTGTCCGGGACCGAAGGTACGGATCACGTCGAGGCCGCGGGCGATCGCCTCGATGAAGTCTGGACTACTGTCCCGACGGGCCACGTCGCCTCCCTAAGCTGGTGTCCTCCGCACTGTAGCGCTTATGTCCGCATGCCGGACAGATGCGTGATCTTGACACGATGCGCGATAAGGGACAGTGTTCCGATCAGGCTTCTGGCGACCGACTATCGGACGCTCGTCCGCACCCAACACCTCACAGCGGAGGTTTCCTCATGACATCAGCGGGACCGCAGCCGGGCCAGCCGGTGGTGTTCCGGAACGCGACCGTGCTCACCATGGACGACTCGCACACCGTCCTTACCGGCGCGGATGTGCTGACCGACGGCGAGCGCATCGCCGCGGTCGGCCCGAATCTCGAGGTGCCAGCGGGCACCGCGGAAATCGATGCGACCGGCGGGATCGTCATGCCCGGCATGATCGACACCCACCGGCACATGTGGCAGACGGCCATGCGCGGCTACGGGGCCGACTGGACGCTCACGCAGTACTTCGTCTACTACTACCTGACCTGGGGCAAGAAGTTCCGCCCGCAGGACTACTACGCCGGCAACCTGCTGTCGGCCATCGAGGCCATCGACGGCGGCGTCACCACCAGTGTGGACTGGTCGCACGGGCTGCAGACGACCGAGTACGCCGACGCCGCGGTGGATGCCCTGGAAGCGGTGCCCGGCCGGTTCGTGCTCGCCTACGGCAACATCCACCAGGGCGCCTGGGAGTGGGCCACGACTCCGGAGTTCCGCGACTTCTACAACCGCCGGATCGACGGCAAAGGCGACATGCTCGGCTTCCAGATCGCCTTCGACCTGCCCGGTGTCGAGGGCTTCCCAGAGAAGGCCGCCTTCGACGTGGCCCGCGACCTCGGTGTCGCGGTGACCACCCACGCCGGCGTCTTCAACGTCACCGGCGACGTCGGCATCAACCAGATGTACGACGGCGGGTACATGACACCCGGGACGATCTACGTGCACGCGGCCACGCTGTCCCCGGACAGCTACTACAAGATCGCCGCCACCGGCGGGTTTGCCTCTATCTCCACCGAGAGCGAGTGCAATGCCGGCCAGGGTTACTCGCCGACCTGGAAGCTGCGCAGGTACGGCATCCCGGTGTCGCTGTCGATGGACACCAGCGTCTGGTGGAGCGGTGACCTCTTCAGCGCGATGCGGGCCACGCTCAACGCGGACCGCGCGATGGAGCACTTCGAGGCGCACGCCAGCGGCGCCGGCGTCACGAACCACATCCTGCGGGCCGAGGACGTCGTCGACTACGCGACCCGCGGCGGGGCGAAGGCGCTCGGCCTTGACTCGGTGGTGGGCAGCGTCGAGGCCGGCAAGAAGGCCGACCTGGTGCTGATCAAGAATGACAACTCCCCGGTCAGCTTCCCCGTGCTGCATCCGTACGGCCACGTGGTGTTCCAGGCGGGGCGCGGCGACGTGCACACCGTGCTGGTGAACGGCAAGGTCGTGAAGTTCGACCACAAGCTCGTCGGCGTGGACCTGGCGGCCGCCAAGTCGGCCATCGACTCCACGATCGAGTACCTCAAGGCCGAGCACGGCCCCGAGGAGTGGGACAAGGGCATGCACCCCGAGATCCCCGACCACGAGACGCTGACCAACCCGTACACCTACCGGGAAGACGTCTCGGCCTGGAAAGAGAGCGAGTAGCCGTTCCGCGTGAAACATCGCCGGGCCAGCGGGGTGAGCTGGCCCGGCGCCGTTCTGGATGAATGGTTTTATTCTCCCCAGACTTCGGCGGCCACCTCGACGATCAGGCGGAGCTTTTCCCACTGCTGGGCCGGGGTGAGGTCGTTGCCTTCCTTGGTGGAGGAGAACCCGCACTGCGCGGACAGGCAGAGCTGGCTGATGTCGGCGTACCTGGCGGCTTCCTCGATGCGGCGCTTGACGAAGTCCTTGGACTCGAGCTCGCCGCGCTTGCTGGTGACGACGCCGAGCACGACCTTCTTGCCCTTCGGCAGGTAGCGCAGCGGCTCGAAGCCGCCAGACCGCTCGTCGTCCCACTCGCAGAAGAAGCCGTCGACGTCGAGCTTGTTGAACAGCGTGTCGGCCACGAAGTCGTAGCCGCCTTCCGCCGCCCACATCGACTGGTTGTTGCCGCGGCACATGTGCGTGGTGACGGCCAGGTCGGCCGGGCGGTTGGCCAGCGCCTTGTTGATGGTGTTGATGTAGGTCTCGTGCTGGCGCAGCGGGTCGCCGCCGATGCTCTTCACGTGGTCCCGCTGGGCCGGGTCGTTCACGTAAGCCAGGCTGGTGTCGTCCAGCTGCAGGTAGCGGCAGCCGAGACCGTAGAGCCGACGCATTTCCTCGCCGTAGGCCGCGGCCAGGTCGCCCCAGAACTGCTCCAGGCCGGGGTAGATGGTCTCGTCGATCGCGGACCGGCCGCCCCGGTAGTGCACCATGCTCGGCGACGGGATCGTGAGCTTGGCGGTCTGGCCGAGCGTCACGTTGTCGCGGACGAACGTGAAGGCGTTGGCGAAGATCGTCTCCTGCAGGGTGACCGGCGCCACGACGTGCGCCGACGGCGGCGCCCACTCGTAGTCCTTGTCCTTGTTGTGGAAGGCGACCTTGATGGTGTTGTCCTGCACCTTCTTGATGCCGCCGAGCTGGTAGATGAAGTCCATGTGCCACGACTCGCGGCGCAGCTCGCCGTCGGTCGCCGACTTCAGCCCGACCTCCGCCTGCATCCGGATGTTCTCGCGGATCGCCTCGTCCTCGACCTCTTT
>Ga0335075_10014462_pt1 | contig 11850 bp, 10 predicted proteins | sample Lox_Sample_24_FD_206723 | JGI IMG/M metagenome (GOLD analysis project Ga0335075, IMG submission 206723) | Soil microbial communities from Loxahatchee National Wildlife Refuge, Florida, United States - Lox_Sample_2.4 | ecosystem: Environmental > Terrestrial > Soil > Wetlands | place: USA... | reverse complement strand
CCTGAACTTCAGCGCTGCGCGGTGATACTCAAGGATGTGCTGGGCTATTCGGTGGACGAGGTCGCGAGCATCGCCGAATGTACGCCGGCGGCAGCCAAATCAGCGCTGCAACGTGGGCGCGTAGCACTGCGGCAACTCGCGCGGGTTCCCGAGGACACCCGGCTGCCGCTCATGTCGGATGAGGCCCGGAAGAAGATTGCCGCCTACGTTCATCTGTTTCAGGCCGGCGATTTCGATGCGATTCGCGCCATGCTTGCCGACGATGTGAAGCTTGATCTGGTCAACCGCCTGAAGCTCGAAGGCCGCGACCGGATCGGCCTCTATTTCACGCGCTATGCCGAAGAGCGGAAGTGGCGGTTCGCCCTGGGCGCGGTTGAAGGGCAACCCGCGATGCTGGTCTTCGACGGCACCCGCACGATGGAAAGACCCGCGCATTTCGTCCTGCTCGACTGGCGATCGAACCGGATCATCGCGATCCGCGATTTCCTGTTCGCTCCCTATGTGCTCGAAGCCGTGGATTGGGTGCGGTTGGGCTGAAAAAGGGCGACGCACGACGCAGTTTCGTTCAGGTCAGACGCTGCGCGATCAGCGCTTGCGCCCTGCCAAGATCCACGCCTGCATGCGTCGCCCGACTGTCCAGCTCGGACAGGATTTTCTCCTGCTCGCTGCCGCGCCGCAGTGCCTCCGCATACGAGATCTCCGGATGAAACATCACCATGGAATAGCGTGGTATGAACTGGTCCGGGAAGCGACGCTCCAGCTCCATTGCCAGTGCTTTGCGCCGAAGGTACGTGGAATCGCGCACGGTGTCGCGCATCTCGATGTAGTTCTCGAGCGCCATCTGTGCGATGGCGGCCGTGTTGGGGAGGCGGGAGCGCTCGAAATCCGCGAACAGCGTATGCCAACTGTCGTGCCGATCGAGCAGGCCGTCGAGGACGAGACAGTCTTCGAAGGCTGCATTCATCCCCTGGCCGTGGAAGGGAACGATGGCGTGGGCCGCGTCGCCGAGGAGCAGCAGTTGGCCGCCGATGTGCCAGGGTTGCGCGTACACAGTGCCGAGCTGCCCCTGAGGGTGAGTCGTGAATTCCTCGATGAGATGCGGCATGAGTTGCGCCGCGTCCGGGAATTGCTGCCGAAATAAAGTTGCGATGCGGTCGGGGCTGGTGAGCGTCTCGAAGCTGCCGCCGCCGCTGCGCGCCAGGAAGAGGGTGGCCGTGAAGGTACCGTCGCTGTTCGGCAGGGCGATGAGCATGAAACCGCCGCGCGGCCAGATATGGAGTGCGTGAGGCTCCATGATGTGGCGTCCGTCGCCTGAGGCGGGGATGGTCAGCTCCTTGTAGTCGTGGTCGAGCCGGTCCTCGCGCACACCGATGAGACTCGAGCGGGCGAGGCTCGAGCGAACGGCCGATCCGGCGCCATCGGTGGCGAAGGTCGGTGCAATCGGTACCGTGTAGTCGCTGCCCGTACCCTCATTGCGCAAGCGCATCGCGCCTGCCTCCGGCAGCACGGCCAGACAGGTCTGCCGGAATCTTAGATGCACGCGCGGGTGCCGGCCCGCCTCTTCGATGAGGACGCGGTTGAGGTCGGCACGGCTGACGGAGTAGATGACCTCCTCTGGCCGCTGGCCGTAGGGTTGCAGCTGCGTGTCGCCCGAAAGCGCGTGAATCATCCGCCCCCGCATCGGGATCATGAGCGGCCGGATGCGCTCCATCATGCCGGCGCGCTCGAGTGCGGCGATGCCGCGCGCCGCAAGCGCAAGGTTGATGGAGCGGCCGCGCTCGCTCTCCACGGCCCGCGGATCGGGCCTGCGCTCGTAGAGCTCGACTGCGAATCCTCGACGCGCCAGCAGCACGGCGAGGAGGGCGCCTGCGAGGCCGGCGCCGACGATGTTGACCGGTTGCTCCGGGGCAGGTTTCACGGCTGATTGCGCAGGGCCCGGGCGAGCGCCTCGGCGCCGCGCCACACGTCCGTGAAGCTGTTGTATAGCGGAATGGGGGCGAGGCGAATGGTATCCGGCTCGCGCCAGTCGCCGATCACTCCGAGGGACGTCAGGGTTTCGAACACGCGCCGGCCGCGCCCCTGCGGCCCGGTCACCCGCACGGAAAGCTGACAGCCGCGGGCCTCGAGGGCGCGTGGTGTGATGAGCACAACTTCCGGCGCCAGCCGGTCGAGGAGATATTCCAGATAGCCTGTGAGCGCCACAGACTTCTGCCGCAACCTCGGCAGCGTTGCCTGCTCGAAGAGCGCGAGCGAAGCGATGAGGGGAGCGGCCGAGAGAATCGGTGGGTTGCTGATCTGCCAGCCCGCGGCGCCGGCCTCGGGGTGGAACTCGGGCCCCATGCGAAATCTGGTCGCGGCTTCGTGCCCCCACCAGCCGGCAAGATGAGGACGGTCGTGACGCTGATGGACGAAGCAGCCGCCGATGGCACCGGGGCCGGCGTTCAGATATTTATAACTGCACCAGACCGCGAAGTCGGCCTCGATGTCGTGCAGCGCATGCGGCATGTTGCCGATCGAATGAGCGAGGTCGAATCCGGCCATGCATCCGGCGCGATGTGCCGCCTGCGCGATTCTGCCGAGGTCGAATGCCTGGCCGGTCCTGTACTGCACGCCGGGCCACAGAACGAGCGCAACCTTGCCGCCGTGCTCCCCGAGGTAGGCTTCGATCGACCTCTCGGAGATGGTGTCCGCGCCAGCAGCCGGCGTCAGCTCCACCAGCGCTTCCCGCGGGTCGAGCCCCCGCCAGGCGATCTGGGAGGCCACGGCATGGCGATCGGAGGAGAACGCGCCGGCCTCGATGAGGATGCGCCGCCTCTCGCCGCTCGGGTGATAGAACGCCGCCAGCAGCAGGTGCAGGTTGACCGTGAGCGAGCTCATCGCCACGACCTCGGTGGGGCGCGCGCCCGTCAGATTCGCGAGGCCGTCGCGGAGGTTCTCGTGATAGGGAATCCACGGCCGCTTGGCATGCTCGTGCCCGAGAACTGCGAGCCGCGCCCAGTCGTCCAGCTCCTCCAGGACCAATGCACGCGCGGCCAGCGGCATCAGGCCGAGCGAGTGGCCGCACAGATACACCTGCGGCTTGCCGTCTGCATCGCGAGGCAGGGCGAATCGGTCGCGAAAGGGGCGCAGAGGATCCGCCGCATCGAGATGGCGGGCAAACTCCACTGTGGGGTCGTAATTCATGACTGCAGTGGGGAGTCAGTGGGCGACGGCATAAAGCAGCGGCCTGCTGGGGACGGCGTCGCCGTTGATCGCAGGCACCTGCACCTCGAGGAGATAGGGCCCGTCGACTGCCTCGGCGGGAATGTACGCCAATTCGGTGATCGTGCATGCCGATCGCGCCGCGCGGGCCAGGGTGGTCTCTCCGGCCGGAAGGCCGAAGAAGAGTCGATGGGCAGTCAGGCGCCCTTCGTCGTGCGCCCGATCGATCGAGGGCAGGTCCACCACGAGATGCTCGATGTCGCGTTCCACAAGGTATTGCGCCGCCTCGCGCGTCAGGTAGGGCGGCGTGATGTCCGTGTAATCGCGTGTGCGCTTGGCAGGCTCGTTGGGGAGAGTGCGGATCACCAGTGCTCGTGGCTCGAATGGCAGCTCCCTTGGCCACGCCGCCTGCAGCGCCCCGCGCGTCACTACGCTATCGTCCGTCTGGGGAACAGGGTCCGAGCTCTCTGGCGTTTGATCCCAGGGCGTGGGTGTTGCGGAGACGAGCAGCGCCGGCAGCAGACCGCGCGGAACGACGCGCTGCGCGTGGAGCCGCTCCCGTGTCAGATGGCCGGCGCACTCGGTGTGAGTGCAGTTGCAGTGGGGGATGAGCGTGATGGACTCGCAGTTGCAGCTTGCGCCCCGGGCCACCGATCCGGGAAAACCCGGCACCGAGTAGGGCCGCGATCCGGCGCGCGGCGCACCGAAGTGCCGTGCCTGCGGGCCCTGGAAGTCCAGCTCCACGCTCAGGTCGAACGGTCGCGAGAGGTCGATGCGGACCTCACGGTCCCCTACCTGCAAGCGCGCATTCAACCGGGGCGCTCCAGCACGGTGCCGCAGCGGGAGCAGGTGCGCCGGTCCCGGCTGGCATAGAAGCGGTCGAAGACCGGCGCCAGCTGCTTCTCGATGTCGGTCAGCTCGATGAATTCCTCGTACAGCAGGTTGCCGCAGCGCTCGCAGTACCACTGGAAGCCGTCGCGCTCGCCGGGCCTGCGCTGTCTCTCGACGACCAGGCCCACGGTGTTGGCCGGCCGCCGCGGCGAATGCGGCAGGTCGGGTGGAATCAGCAGCACCTCTCCCTGGCGTATCGGCACATCGACCGGGCGGCCGTCCTGCATGGTCTTCAGCACGATGTCGCCCTCGAGCTGATAGAAGAACTCCTGTCCGGGATCGACGTGGTAATCCTGCCGCGAGTTGGGACCGCCGATCACCATGATGATGAAATCGCCGTCCTCGAACACGCGCTTGTTGCCGACCGGAGGCTCGAGGATGTGCCGGTGCTGATCGATCCAGCGTTGCAGGTTGAATGCTTGCAGAGATGTCATGCCGACCTCCTCACTCATCGGGCAATTGATAACCGGCGCACGACACCGAGATCGGCGCGCGACCGCCCGCGCCGCCGCCGTCGAGATCGAACGCCGTGAGCGAGCCGCCCCAGACGCAGCCGGAGTCGAGCCCGATGACTTCCTCGCGCACGAGGAGACCGAGTGCCGACCAGTGGCCGAAGACGATGCGACTGCCGCGGGTGCTGCGGTTTTCGACGTCGAACCACGGAAGCCACTCCGAGCCACGTGGCGGAGGCTTTCCCTTGAGGCGCAGGTTGATACGACCTTCTTGCGTGCAGACGCGCATGCGCGTCAACACGTTGATGGCGAAGCGAAGGCGATCGGTACCCTCGAGGTCGGCGCTCCAAAGGTCGGGCTCGTCGCCGTACATATGCTCGAAGAGATGGCGTGGATCGGTGCGCAGCGCGGATTCGATCTCGCGCGCGAGCTCGAGCGTCGTATCCACAGTCCACTGCGGTACCACGCCGGCGTGTACCAGGAGGTCCCCTGCCTCGAAGTGCGCGAGCGCCCGGGTCGCGAGCCACTCGAACAGGGCATGGCGGTCGGGAGCCCGCAGGATCTCATCCAGCGTGTCGGAGCGGCGTACGGTGTGGCAGCCGTGCGCGATCGCAAGCAGGTGCAGGTCATGGTTGCCGAGCACGACCACCGCGTTGTCCCCGAGGGCCCGCACGAAACGCAGCGTCTCGAGCGATTGCGGGCCACGATTCACCAGGTCGCCGACGAACCACAGCCGGTCGCGATCCGCCGAGTACCCTATCCGGTTGAGGAGTGCACGCAGCTCATCACAGCAGCCCTGGAGGTCACCGATGGCATAGCGGCTCACTGCAGGATTCCGGGAATCGCCAGCCGGAAGGGCGCGATCAGGGCGTCGAAGCGCTCACCGTCGGCATCCACCATCTGGTAGCTGCCTTCCATCGTGCCGACCGGGGTCTCCAGCACCGCACCGCTCGAATAGCGAAAGCCCTGCCCAGGCTCCAGGTGAGGCTGCTCACCGACGACGCCTTCGCCGCGGACTTCCTTCACCCGGCCATTCGCGTCGGTGATGATCCAATGCCGCGTCAGCAGCTTGGCCGAGCGCTGACCCTCGTTGCGGATGGTGATGGTGTACGAGAAGACATATCGCTGCTCGCTCGGGCTCGACTGCTCGTCGAGGTAGCTCGTGCTGACCTCGACGCGGATCTTGTGCGGCTCCTGGCTCATGCCGCCGATTTTACCCGGGTGCGGCTTTGCCGACCCGCACCGCGAGCACATCGCAGGGCGCGGCATGGAGCACGGTGTCTTCGGTGAAATTAACCAGGATCGAGAGGCCGTGACGCTCACGGCTGCCGAGCACGATCAGGTCGACCTGGCGCTCTCGGGCCACCCGTACTACCTCTCCTTTGACGCTTCCGGACTCGACGCGGTGCTGGGCGCCCGGGAGACCGAGTTCCGCCGCCAGCGCCGCGAGACGCTGGCGCGCGCGCACGAGCAGCTCATCCTCGATGCGGACCGCGGGCATGAGGGTCTCGCCCATTGGTTCCACCGGCACGAATTCCACCACGTGCAGCAGCTCGAGCTCGGCGCCCAGAGTCGCCGCCAGATCGCGTGCGCGCCTGCCGATCTGCACGCTGTCCTCGGTCAGGTCGACGACGAGCAGAATGCGCCTATACGGATACGTAGACATGAGCCGGCCCTCGGTGAAGTCACAGGCACAGGGATGCGCCCGCCGCCGCAGGCGGCTTGACACAATCCTAACTCACGGCGCGCCGGTCGGCAGCTTCACGTTGCCCGCGATGGCGTTGAAGAGGGCCGGCGAGACGGTCTCCGGCCGGACGGACGGATCGACCCCGCTGCTCTCGATCTGCTCGGCGGTCACGAGGCCGCGCAGCGCGTTGCGAAGCGTCTTGCGACGGTGCGAGAAGGCCGCCGCCACAACGGCGGCGAATGCCGGGCATACCGGAAATGCCGGCGCCGCCCGAACGACCAGCCGCGCGACGGCCGACCACACCCGCGGCGGCGGGTGGAAGGCCCCGGGACCGACATCGAACAGATGCTCCACTTCCACCCAGGGTGCAAGCATCACGGTGAGACGCCCGTAGTCGGAGTCACCGGCCCGGGCAGCCATGCGCGCGATCACCTCGCGCTGCAACATCACGTGCAGATCGCTGATGTCGCGCATGCTCTCGAGGAGATGGAAGAGCAGCGGTGTCGAGATGTTGTAGGGAAGGTTGCCGACGACCCGCAGTTTCGCCCCGCGCTCGCGCGCCAGGGCGCCGAAGTCGACCTGCAGCGCATCATCGTTGTGCAGGCAGAAGCGCGTATCGCCGCTCCACTGCCCGCGCAGCACGGCCGCGAGGTCACGGTCGATTTCGATCGCATCCAGCGAGGCGCAGTCGGACTCCAGCAGGCAGCGGGTGAGCGCGCCTCGGCCGGGCCCGATCTCGACCAGGGCATCGCCGCTTGCGGGCGCGATCGCGGCGGCGATCCGCTCGATCACCGCCGGGTCGTGCAGGAAGTGCTGGCCGAATCGCTTCCTGGGCCTGGTGCCCCGGCCCGCCGGGCGCATCACGTGGCCCGCGACGCCAGCTGCACTGCGAGGTCGATGGCCGCTGCCATGCTTGCGGCGTCCGCGCGGCCCGTGCCTGCGAGGTCGAGCGCGGTGCCGTGGTCGACCGACGTGCGCAGAATTGGGAGGCCGAGGGTCACGTTCACCGCCTCGTCGAAGCCGGCGCGCTTGATCACTGGCAGGCCCTGGTCGTGGTACATGGCGAGCACTACGTCGAAATCGGCAAGCACACGTGGCACGAACACCGTATCGGCGGGCAGCGGTCCCGAAATGTGCAAGCCGCGCTCGCGCATGCGCGCGATCGCGGGCGCGATCACGCGAATCTCCTCATCGCCCAGATGACCGCTCTCGCCGGCGTGAGGGTTGAGCCCACATACGGCGATCCGCGGGCGGCCGATGCCCCACCAACGGGCGAGGTCGCGGTCGATGACCTCCAGCACGGTGCACAGCAGGTCGGCCGTGATCGCGTCGCTCACGCGCGCCAACGGCAGATGTGTCGTGGCAAGCGCGACGCGCAGAGAGGCCGTTGCCAACATCATCACCGGCTGCCGGGTGCGGGTGCGATCGGCCAGGAATTCAGTGTGGCCCGTGAAGACGATGCCGGCGTCGTTGATCACGCCTTTGTGCACGGGCGCCGTGACCATCGCGGCGAATTCGCCGCTGAGGGCGCCGTCGCAGGCGCGCTCCAGCAAACGCAGGACATATGGGCTGTTACGCGGGTCGAGTTGGCCTGCGACCGCCGGCACTCGCAGTGGATGATGCTCCACGGCGAGTGTTCCCGGTATGTGTTGGTGGGAAGCGCCCCCGTAGGATCGTAGCTCGACGCCCATCCCGAGCGCGCGGGCGCGCTCCGCCAGCATTTCGCGATCACCCAGGCAGACGAGATCGCAATCGGGCCGTCGCGCCGCCATGGCGAGACAGACGTCAGGCCCGATGCCCGCAGGCTCCCCCGAGGTCAGTGCGATGCGCGGCACATGTGCGCCTGCGGCCGATCAGCCGGTCATGACCTTCACGTAGGCGTCATCGCGCAGATGCTGCAGCCACAGCTCCGTATCCTCATCGGCCTTGCTGGCGCGGATCGACTCCATCGCATTCAGCCGGACGACTTCCTGCGTCGCGTCATGGTTGCGCCGCCCCAGAAGCTGTGCGATGTGCCAGCCGAATTGGCTCTTGAAGGGCTGGCTGATCTCTCCCGGCTTGAGGTTGGCCACCTGCGCGGCGAAGGTCGGATCGTAAACGTCGGGACTTTGCCACCCGAGATCGCCGCCCTCGGAGGCGGAGCCGGGATCCTGCGAGGCCGCGGCCGCGGCGACCGCGAAGCTCTCACTACCGCTCAGGATCTTCTGCCGGATCTGCAGCAGTCTCTGCCGCACGACCGCATCGTCCTGCAGCGTGTTGGTCTTCAGGAGAATGTGACGCACGTGGATCTGCGCGATCATGTCCTTGTGCTGCGGGGTGCGCACCTGGTTGAGCTTGACGATGTGGAATCCGGTCGGAGTGCGCAGCGGCGCGCCGACCTGGCCGGGCTTCAGGCCCAGGATCAGGTTGGAGAGGAAGGTCGGCAGCTCCGAGCCCTGGCGCCAGCCGAGCGAGCCGCCCTGCAGCGCATCCTCGCTGTTGGAATAGGCGACGGCGAGCTTGCCGAAGTCCTCGCCCTTGCTGGCACGCTGGTAGACGTCGGTGGCGCGCTGCTGCGCCTGGGCGATCTGGTCCGGGGTGGCATTCGGCGGCACCGCGATCAGGATGTGCGAGACGTTGTATTCCTGATTGCCCACGGGTTGCTTGGCCTGCTTCGCCAGGAACTGGTCGATTTCGCGCGGCGTGACGACGATGCGCTGCAACACGTCGCGCTGCCGTAGCAGGCCGAGCGTGAGCTGCTGACGCATCTCCTCGCGATAGCTTGCGTAGTCGATCCCCTGCTGCGCGAGCACGTTCGGCAGATCGGAAAAGGCGATGTTGTTGCGCTTGGCGATGTCCTGGAGCGCCGAATTGACCTGGTCGTCGGAGATCGCGATGCCGTCGCGATCCGCCTGCTCCAGCTCGATCCGCTGCAGGATCAGGCGATCGAGCACCTGTTTGCGCAGCACGCTGTCCGGGGGCAGCGCCATGTTCTGCGCCTGCAGCCGGGCCGTGACCTCCTTCATCTGGGCGTCGACCTCGCTCTCCATCACCACGCCGTCGTTGACGACGGCGGCGATCCGGTCGAGCAGGGTGCCCTGGGTCGACAGATCTCGGGTCTGTGCCTGCGCCTGGCCCTGGAAGGCCAGCGCGCCGAGAAGCAGTACCACCATTGAAGTGGGGCCGATGGGGATAAACCGCCGCATGCGCTCGTTGTCCTCGTGGAATGGCCCTAATTGGGGGCCAGCATTGACCGGGAATTCATTTCCGCCGGAGTGTACCCGGGAATGTCCTCTGCGAGAGAGGCATCCGACGCCGATCCGACACTGGCAAGCCCCGTGAGTTCCAGCTGCAGCCACATCCCGGTGTCCTGCGGGCCCGTTCGGGCCGTGCTGGTCAAGGGTCGAGCGCCGACGTAGCGGCGGGCACCCAGGCGGATGCTCCAGCAGCAGGACTTGTACTGGAAGCCCGCAAAGCTTTCCAGTGCCCCATGATCCGCCAGGGAGTATACCTCCTTGGCAAAGATGCCCCAGGCCTTGGCGATCGGCCAGGCGCTGGAGAGCTCTACCTGCGAGACGTTGCAGCTCGGCGTTATGGCAGTGCCGCAGAGGGGGGCCGTGAGGGCGGTCTGCGGCGGGTAGTAGCCGGTGCCGACGTCCGAATCCTGCAGAATGCCGCGCTCGAAGCGGTATCCCAGGTTGATCACCCGGTCCGGTCCGGGACGGTATTGGACTTCGATCTCCGCGCGCTGCGACTGGGAGCTCTGCGGGTCCCATTGCAGGGCGCCATCCGCGCTCCAGTCCTGGAAGGCGGTGAGCGCAAGCTGGGCCACCAGGTCCGAGCGCCTGTCGGTGCGCTGCACTTCGGTGGGCAGGGTCACGCGGGGGTTCGTGAAATAGAATTCCTGCCCGAAAGTCGCGGTCAGGTACTGCCGGCCGTCGAGCGCATTGAGCAGCCGTGTCGTGAGCCCGAGGCTCACCTGGTTCGCATCGCCGACGCGGTCGGTGCCGACATAGCGATTGGTGCGGAAGAGCTCCACCGGGTCGAGGTCGGGAACGGCGGTATCGAAGACCGGCAGCTGCGCCTGGTTGCGGTACGGCACATAAAGGTACATCGCGCGCGGCTCCAGCGTGATCGTGCGCTGATCCCGCGAGCCCGCGGCGCGTTCGAGCTGCAGGCCCGTATCGAGGCTGGCGATGGGCAGCGCCCGCGAGGGCCGCGCCGGCTCCCCCGGGACGGTGTTCGACAGCTGATATTGGGTCGCGCGATAACCGACGGAGGGACGCAGGAAGTAGCCCGGCCCGACGAAATTCAGCGAGGTGGTGGGATAGAGATCGAGCCGCCAGCCCGTGACGCCGGTCGAGCGCTGGAAGTCGACCGCCTCGGACTCGAAGCCATAACTCACCAGGTTCCCGGGCCCCCAGCCGAAATCGGAGTTGATGGTGACGTCCGGGACGCGTGTGTAGGGCCGCTGATCGAGCGCCAGAGTGCTGTCGACCGTCTGGTAGTCGTCGGCCATCGCGGCGATGTTCCAGTGCAGGTCGCGATAGGAGAGCACCGCGCTGCGGTCGAGGAAGGCAGTGCTCGTGCCCTGCGGTCCGTACGAGAAGTCCTCGAAATACTGGGTGTCGCTGACGTTCTCTCCGTCCAGTGTCAGACGCAGCCCGTCGGGCAGGTCGGTGACGTTGTTGAACTTGATGCGGCTGCGGCTCGAATGGTAGACGGCATCATCCGGCAGATAGTCCCACGAGAGCTCGCCGTGCTGGTCTTGTGTCAGGTAGCGCAGGTCGCCGCCAACGTCCGGGCCGCGCCGGCTGTACTCTGTCGGCTGGAAAGTGAAGTCGGCGTTCGGGGCGATGTCCCAGTAATAAGGAACCGAGACCTCCGCGCCGCTGGTCGAGCTCTCGCCGAGCACCGGAAAGAGAAACCCGCTCTTGCGGACATCGCCGAGCGGAAACGACACCCAGGGCAGGTACATGATGGGTACGCCCTTGAAGTCGATGCGCGCGCCCCGGCCGGTACCGATCTTCTTCTTGGTGTCGAGCGCGATCTGGGTGGCGCGCAGCACCCACGACTGGTCATTCACGGGACAGGTCGTGAACGTGACATGCTCGAGCTGCATCAATCCCTGCGGGCTGAGGTGCATTTCGCTGGCTGCGCCGCGCGCCGAGCGCTGCGCCAGGCTGAAGGTCGCCGACTCGATCTGAGCGCCCGCCGTCGGGGAGTAGCTGCCGCCGGAGCCGGTGACGTGCGCGACCGGGTCGGTGTAGTCGATGCCGCCCTGAGTGCGCACCGAGTTGTTGTTGCGGTTGTACGAGAGATGGTTCGCCTTGATCGTGCGGGTTCCCTGGCGGACGACCACGTGTCCGGTCAGGGTTATCACCCCGTTGACGCCGACCATGCTGTCGCCCGTCAGGCTGACGGGGCCTCCGGCCACGATCGATTTCGCGCCGGCCCCGGGCCGATGACCCTTGGTCCCGGGCGGGCTGGGCTTCGCCGGGGGAGTTGCCGGAGTCGGGCTCGCCTGCGGACTCGGCGGCTCCTCGGCGCGCACGAATGGGGTGAGGCCGCCGAACAACAGCAAGGCGGTCCAGAATGGTTTCCAACGACGCATGAGGGACGGCATTATAATGAACGAAT
>Ga0335075_10014460_pt1 | contig 11851 bp, 16 predicted proteins | sample Lox_Sample_24_FD_206723 | JGI IMG/M metagenome (GOLD analysis project Ga0335075, IMG submission 206723) | Soil microbial communities from Loxahatchee National Wildlife Refuge, Florida, United States - Lox_Sample_2.4 | ecosystem: Environmental > Terrestrial > Soil > Wetlands | place: USA... | reverse complement strand
GCTGTTCGTATGCTCCATTTCGTCGGATTCTCTCATGTCCCTTCTAGAAACTCATACCTTCTTATCATGCCTTAATGTGATCACTTGGGTACTTTCTCTATCTTTGATGACACTTGACTAACTCAATGTAGCTTATCAATGTTGTATGTTCCAGAGCTCACTCGAGTCGGATACACAAATTGACATTTAGGCAACGAATATCCTTTACTCGACTGTCCTCCGAGTACAATGCCTAAAACGACGATGGTTGCTAATTGTCTAGCCTACGATAAGACATGTTTCCGACCATCATTTAACACCTTTTACGACTGTAACATCTCTTTTGAAACCTGCTGATCGGAATACAGAACAGTCTCTTCACTGCCGCTTTTTGGTATTCAGGATTATTTTACCCCAAGCACTGACTCTAGGCTGTTCCTCTACGTGTTACAGCTAGGCTTTATCTCAACCCATTGGTACCGCAATCGTAGCCTCAGGGTTTGGCACACATGGTAGAGGTCTCTGACGACAGGAAATAACCGTGAATACTGTGTATTCGAGCTTCGCTCTTTTCAACTTGCTCCAATTTGGCTGGGTTCTTCTCTGGGTACGTTCGGATTCCTACTGCTAGTACAATCTCACTCATTGCCAAGGTTCATAAGCATTTTATAATCGCAGAGCTTTTCCTCATCGCCAACTTCATCAATATTTTCCAACTGTATATTCGACTTGGTCATAAACTTGGTCGACTTGACCGAAACGGCTTTCTACGGCTTGTGTTTTTGGAGGCTCCTGTTGCAAGGTTGCCACTTGCGGTACTTTTCATCGATATCCTCCACAACGGTGCAGTTGCATTCCATGTTCACGGCACCGTTGGAAGGCTTCTTTCAAACATCTTTATCTGGATCATTCTAGTCATTGGCGGTGGTATTGTTGTCTGGTTTAGAGACTGGTAATTGATTCATCTGAACCGTCGTTTAACGGATAGGGTATTTGGATTGGCAGTTGCTTATCACACATTATCGCTCGCTATCGAACAGCTGACGATTAAGGTCATTGCATTACAATGGATCTTTGGTTGCCTCCGAAATATGTCTATATTGACTGTAGCTTTTGTCATCTCGGGTGTCGTTGCACTTTTGTCCATCTTAGTGATCATCCCCTCAACGAGGCGGGCTGTTGAAAATGCGGCCGCTAGCACTCAAGCTCAAGTTGACAGCGGTGTGGACGAAACGTCAAGGTTACTCGGCGGTAGTAATGCATGATTCCGTTGTTCGGAGTGCCTGCCTGAATTTCTGAAGTCTTTCTTTTTCATAAACAAGTGCATCTCTTTCAGTCTCGCTCTGTCTAGATTATTAACCGTTGATAGCAATAATTATTTAAACTTTTCGGGAACTAATTTTATGTCTGCTAATTGTGGCCGATTTCCCCGATTTAGCGGGTATTTTGTCCAGGAAGGTTGTTGGGTTCCTTATTTGACTGACCTTTTTCTGCACCCCGCTTTAGCTGCAGTAAGTGAACTCTCGGATTCTTCGAACAACTTGGCCTCTTTGTACTGTCTATTTCTCCTCATTTGTGCAAATTTCTTGATCACAAACACGATATCACTGCTCTCGTCTCTTAGAACGCAGGAAGATGGATGTTAAGCATTCTCCGTCGCACAACAACGGAGATCAAACACAACTACACCATGGCAGTGAGGATGGAAATTCTCCTGAGCCTGCCGTAGGTCAAAAAAGGAAACGAATCCGTGCATCTCGAGCTTGCGAAACTTGCCGAGCGCGGAAAGTTAAGTGCAATGAACAAAATCCTTGCTCAAATTGCGTCCGTATGTCTTCTCGGCCGTTCAAAGCTCATCATCCAGGTCAGGGAATCCCATGCCGCTACGCAGGAGGCTTAGGAGCTGATCAGCAGTAAGATGATATATCTGCTTTGTTACTGATAGTTCAGGACTATAGATGCCATGGCGCGCCGCCTTGCCGACCTCGAATCTTTGATATTAGCAACGCATGCCCGCGAAAGAAGTAGCGTCCTTCCTGTATCAGGAGGATCTGCTCCGACGAATGTTCCCATGACTACATCAGACCAAAAGACATCGTCATCTCTTTCTCCATTTGGAGGTCTTCCGGCCCAAAGAACGTCCAACGAGCGTGTGTCTAACGACGACTCGACTGAAGATGACGCTCCGTCACCGCCAGGAGCCGATCATATCCTCATTGATATCAATAATGAGACTCATGGAGTTGAATACTATGGGGGATCAAGTTCTGTGGCAATACTCGACAGACTATACAAACGAGCTCGGCGGCAATCTTCGAACCGCCACCAGACGTCTGCTAGTCATAAACCTTCTGTTGTTAATCTCCTCCATAATCCCGAATTCCATGAACTTTCGCCTACCGCAGTACACAACTCTCCCGATGGGTTACCCAACCCGGCAGAACCGATCTCCTCCCGATTGATTGAAGGTGGATTTCTGACAGCTTTCTTCGACACTCTGCACTTCATGCATCCCGTTATTGATAAAAATGAGTTTTTGGAGAAATGCGACAAAGGGGCCATCGATGCAGAAAATGATTTCGCCGCCTTGTATTATGCTTGTTTGGCCTTGGCTGCTATCACAAGTCCCGAAAAGGACCCCAAACTGGCAGGGTATCCGCCAATTCAGTGGGCGAACCTGTACGTGGATCGTGCAAAAAAATGTATTCCCGTTACTTTTCAGGATTAATTCGTACCAGATTTAGGGGATGTTTTCTCTATTACCACTCTTGAGACTGTTCAATGCTTGTTAATATTGGTAAGCATTTGGTGACTTCCTTGCTGATTGCAGGCTTGTGTGGCACAAAATTTCCTCCGACCTCACGACTGTTATATGTACCTCGGTGCAGCTCTCCGGTCTGCGCAGGCAATCGGCATGCACTCAGAGTCACCTCGTATGCGGGAACAACGTGGTCGACGGCGAACATGGTGGGCAATCTATTCCTTGGAGGCGTATCTACCTTATTAAAGACTTGTCTCATTTGTAGTGAACTATGCTGTGCATCTGGACGTTTGAATAGTCTTGCGAGTGAAGAAGATATCACCATTCCTTTACCGAACTTGGTATGATTAGTGACTGTAATCCTCTAACGATAGGATGAGGAGGCTCCAGAAGTTTCCATGATCAATGTTATGGTCAACTATGCCCAGATCGCTCGTGAAGTCTCTTCGCGCATTTATATACGTCGTCGGACACTTGCCGAAAAAGCGGCGGCCGCTTCGGATCTTGATGCAAGGCTCGTGCAGTGGCGCGAGAATTTACCTGGCTATCTCCACAAGGATCGAAACAGCCTCCGACAACCAGAATTTGTCAATAAGCAAAGTTCGAAACCTAACATAGCTCGCATCTAATCATAGAAATTGTCTTGGAGCTGCGATACTATCACCTTCGACTACTCATTAATCAACCCTTCCTAGCAGCAGCCGAGGATTTCGAGAACTATCCGGATCACGTTGAGAAGTGTGTTTCTGCAGCTTCGGCAACTATTCACCATCTACATGAAACGTTTCTTCATCGACATTACTTCCGGTCTTGGTGGTACAACTCAACGTACGCCTTTTTCGCCAGTATGATCCTACTGTATTTCATATTCAAGAATCCTTCAAACGAGAAAACCAAGTCAGCCTGCGATGATATCGAATTAAGCATCGAAGTTTTCACTGCTATGGGTCATCATCGGGTTGCCAAAAGGTGTCTAGAACTTGTCCTCGAAGTATTCGAACTAGCTAAGAAGGCAATGCGTGAGCCCGAAGAGGGCCCCGCGCTGCCAAACCCACTTCCAGTGGAAGATGATTCTGGGTTCTTTACGAACTTGATCGATCCCTTCCTGCTTGAAGATTACGCGTTTAATGATACAAAACTGGACGGATTTCCACCAGGGGCGTGGAATGCTCCAGATCCGAATCTGGGTACTGAAGGAGGAAATGCACTAGAGTTATTCTTAAGCTTCACGGCAAATCGGTAGGAAAGGATATAACTTTTTTGTATGAATACAATTGTACCTAAATAGTATACGGGATGCACATTGACAAAGAATGCTGTCACCATTTCTTGCTTTTCTTCAATCTAATTCGGCCACCTCTAAGTCGTCAGATACGCCAACATGAATGCCTGGATGAGCTGGACCCTCGTCGTCCTTTTCCATGCCACGACGCCAACCTCCTTCTGAAGATGGATCTTTTATCATTTCCAAAGTGGGAAAGTAATGATGATTTGTCTTGACTGCTAAGACAAGCGGTTGATTGTCAAATGTGACGATTTTGACTCGCACGTACGTATTGTCCGGAATGGTGAGAGCCACATTCAGAAAGGCAGTCAAATCTGGACACCTCAGTCTCGTCATCATTAATAACACATACCTGGCGTCGGCACTCCATTGAGATGGGTGATATACATGGTGTTCATCAATCCAAATTGGTAAGCTGGAGATCCTCGGCTTCGGGCTGCTAGGTTAGAAAGAAAATCACTAGACCGTACCGGATATGTAGACGAGAGAATGTAAAGTCTTGGCCTGTTGTCTGACCGCACGGTGAGGAGCATGCAGCAATGCACCAGCCCAGAGTACGAATCGATCAGTTTCTCCATCTTCTCCAGAAACTGTAGCAACCGGAACATCGAGCTCAACGCCCTTCCGCAATAACCTCTAGATGGATCAGCAAACCAAATAAGGGTATAATACCAGCTGCACAGACTCTGCAGAATTGTGGACGGTCAAATCATACATTCGAGTAACAATATTACCATTGCAGCTCAAGACGATGTCCCCTTCAGTCAGCCTAATCACGGAAGGCACCATACCTTCCTCAAGAACTCTTTCCTTTTTGGGGTCCAATTCGGCATCTAATCTTCTTACCATGAAGAATACATGACGATCATCGCTCGCCCTTTCGACGCGTTCAATCCAATTTTCGGAGACGCCTCGAGAGCGTGCCATTGAGATCTCGATGGAATGAAACTCACAACCGACTATCCTCAGATTTGGCTTCTGACCATGACGAAGAGGTGCGATGACAGATTCGAGATACGGCGTAGGAAGGCCGTTGTAAAATTCTAAATCTGATGAGCCATGCCTGTCTCCGAGAAAAGAAAGCCAGAAGGCCCAGACTCGGTTAGTTTCATCAGCAAGAACACCGGACGGGCAATTTGTGGGAAGGCAATTGGCAACCTGAATCGCCTCCACATTGACAGCTAAAACTTAGTAAAGAATGTAGCACAACAAACCCCTATAACGCGGAATCTGCGATTGTGGAATCTGGCGATTAGCTCTGTCTGCAAGGAAGTTACAGTGACGTCGATAACATCAACCACATTTGTCTTGGTGGCAACTATTCGTTGATTATGATTGAAACCCACAAAAGAAACACCGGCACCTACATGTCAGAATCAGTTTCCCGTGAAGTGACCCTGTTGTATAAAGTCACCGGCAAGTCGTGCAGACTTCACTTCGGTATTTCCCAGCAAGGATGGATCCCAGGAAATGACCGCTATGCCAAGCGTGGGATGCAAATATTCAACCTAAAAAAACGTTAGATTGCGTCGTGCACGACAGTACCTTTCCAGGAATGATTACGCTTTCGGCGAACGTCAGGGTAAGGACACCAAGGTCAAATGGAACGACAGCTCGACTCACAACTGCTAAACCTTTCTCTGAGTCGACAATCAAGGCAGAACCAGTCCTCCTAAATTGGTCAGATTGAATGCGATCGACACAAACCGGCTTCTGGGGAATCCGTCAATCTATGGTTAGCGATAGTCTATAAGGACATTACCCGAACGGGGATGTAATACGATACTCTGACGAAGCACCTGATCAAGTCCACAGCGGGTCCCGTAGCAGCAGACAGACTTATGAATTTTGCTGTTATAGGCTGGACGGGTCCCCGAGGCGGAGGTTTGCCAAGATCTGTCGAATCCCATAACCCAGTCTTATCATTACGAACCCATAGCTTGAATTCTGATGACCAATGCCTTTCGAGTTGTATCAAGCCGGTTTGAAGAATATGCATATCCCTAATATCCCTTGCAGTTACAGTGATTCTTGCTCGATCAGGAAGAGTCTTCATTATTTCAATGAAGGCGTCAAGGGTTGGCGTCGGGAAATGATTTACACTCTCCAATATAAAACCACCGTCGCTGTCAAGCCGGAACGAACCTAAACTGAGTGAGATTGGAAAGTAAAGTACCTGATTGTTCACAGACATACACCCCCTGCACCGGCACATTATAGGCCCTTGCAAGTTGGTAGGAGAGGGTGTTAAATCTCGCTCCGCAAACGTGTACATATCGATCGGGGGTAATCGCATGTTTATCTCCCACCTTTATGGAATATTCGAACTCATCAAACCCACGTTGCACAAGGATTTTAACCAACTGTCCCACACTTTCGTCGAGAAGCTCTTCTAATCGAATGAAACGATTGACATATTCGTCATTAACTTTGAGTAGCATGTCTCCTTCTTCGAGGAGCTTGTCAGAAGGACCTTTTGGAAGGACAGTTTCAGCAAGTAACAGACCAATTGCGTCAGGGAATAAGGCGCGCATCCGACCTTCATGTTCTGGAGTAAGGCCGAGGCGCTTGCATTCGTCAAACGGTCTTAATGACCACGCTGTTTGAATTGTTCCTCTGGAAATCGGAACGCCCTGCTGCAGGCAACGTAAAGCCCTCTGAACTCTGTCAAGAGGTAGGAAGAAGTCTGTGGCACCAAGAGTCACACCGCCTCACATTAGCTGTGCAACAAGAGATGAAAAACCAGCTTGAAGTGCGACGACGGCACCATCTATGTTGATGACCGGAGATCCAGAGCTACCGCCAGATGCATTTGCAGCAGTCGTAAAGTAATTCGTATTGAAGTCGTTATACGTTAGTTCTACATTAATTCTAGGTACGAAGCTGTTGTACCTCCGTAATCAGGGGCATTGCGATCCATTCGTGAGATCCACCCAGCTAAAATTCTAAAACGGTCAGGAAAGTCAAGCGAAGATAGTACGAGAGTTTCTCTCCGGAATCATTGCTACATATCAACAAAGAAAATTGACGAGCTTACCCAACAACTCGGATCTCGACACCTACTTTCGCAAGATCCGGCCGTAGCGGAAGTGCTTGCACCTTCATATAGCGAATTTTCGAGGGGTCGAATTTAAGAAACCTACAAACATGAGGATCCTCATGGGATGAACATACCCAAAATCATGTACTAACATTAGATTTAGGAAGAAGCGGGTGAAATACTCGGATCCCTGTATATAGCGAAGACATCAGCTTCTTCGTGGTTCTCACAAACGATATGTCCAACAAACGGTCCACTTCCAACCACATGCCTAGGTTTGTTAAGAAAATCCTGTGGAAAACGTACCGGTTAGTCAGAATGTAACCATTGACCGCATCAACTATGAATCCCTATAATCAGAGAAGCCCGAGAAAAAATAGAATACTGTCGCTTCGGAGACCATAGCCGGTTCCTATCACGTTAGACATAACGGTTGAAATGTGTTACAGTGTCAAAAGCCGAAACCTAAGAATTAGTGCTGCACTAAGTCGGAAATATGCTGTACCTGACAAAATCGAATTGCCACTACACTTTTCACGATGCGTTCAATAGTCCTCTGCCATTCCTCAGAATCTGAAAGAGCTTTCGTTGCAGCGGCAATAGCAGCAGCTCCAGCAACACTTGATGTACCATTCACCCGTATGGCACCATCGATAGGTGGAGGAGAACTGACAACGTCTTCCATGTCAGCATCATCTTGCAACTCCAATTCTGGCGCAATTTCGCGGGGAACTTTCTTCGGTCGTACGCCCTGAGTGAGGCCACTATTCAGTGACCCCGATCGTTTTCGTTTGAAGCCATGGCCCGAAGGTGCAGGTGAACTGACTGTGCTATCTGCATTCTGCATTCTTCTTAAGGAAGTGAGTAGATAAATGGTCTCGGTATGTTTTCTGATTTCCTTTCTTCCTTGATTCCTTTGTGATCGTCAAAATTTGGCGAGATTTGGCGTCGAATTTCGTTCATTCTAGACGAGTCAGGTGCTCGGCGTCAGTCATCTCACCTTGGATGGCTTCGGAATGGTCGACCCTGGCGGTCATTTCTCCCGTTAACAGAAACAACGCAAGCAATCTTCGCCTTTATTAAGACAGGTCTCTAGATGAGATATTTATTGAGGCGCCCTACAAAGATATAATACGCTAGTTATACCGTCCGTCGTAATATTCCCATTAATTTGGGTCAGATGGAATTTGGTCAACTGACTTCCGCCAGAGATGAAGTGCTACCAGTAGCAGAAACTCCTCCACTAAGAAATAAATTATCAATGACAAGACTGTTGGTCCTTCATTAGTCAACCAAAGATGCATCCCGACAAATCTTCTCAAATATCACGACCCCTTCGACACCTAACGCAGTTCCAACCTCGCCGGCTACAGCGCCAACGGATCGAAAATGATTATACGTTGTACCATCGTTTATTCCTCCTACTCCAATAACAACGATTGCATGATCTGTGGGGTCGTTGTCCGCAGGTTGCGCCAATTTATATTTTGTTGCCAAGGTGGGTGTCTCGAGCAAGCTCACCAGTTTGGCGACATTACCGACTGAGAGCGGATGAATAGTGGTTCCTCCCAGACCACCCCATCCTGGAGAAACAGCGAAGCCAGTGGCATTACTTGACTCAAGTTGGTCTTGGAAAACGAGACCCGATCCCAGAGTATTTGTAGATGTAAGGAAGGCGATGCCTTGGTCGGTGCGTTTGCGCCATGTTGCACACACGAGGGCGTTGAATTGAGTTTCATATGTATAAGGAGGTAACTTTAGGCCAATGGTCAGGGTAGGATCTTCGAGGTAGTATCGTTTAGTGACAATAAGATATGGCAACAGAGATTCTGTGGAATAGGCAGGGGGAGGAACTCTCGGAATATTAGGACAGGAGAGGTTGATTTCAATTGCGATATCGGAACCTGTTTCAGAAGGTAGACCCAATTCGTTTCTCACAGTCTGAATCTGGAGAAAGCATTGTTCGACTTCGTCTGAACTTCCGGTAATCGAAATTATGAACGGTTTTTTGGAATTTGGACGTTCTGCGAGAATTTCTTTGATCCAAGCTAGATAATTGCTCAGAGGATACGGAGAGTATCCGTACGAATTGATGCTCGATAATCCGCCTGCACCAAAAAAAGCATGCTGATGAAGGTTCTCTTCTTCTGGAAAGCCATTCAAGAGGGCTGTCCGTGTCGTTACTGCTCCTGTATAAGGGGTCTCGTATAATGCTACGAGATGAGCTTTGGATGAGGCAAAGCTAAAGTGAATCAGTCAAGCGTCAAAAGCAAGACAAAATACGGAGAAGATGAATTGAGTAAAGGAGGATCGATTGTAATTGATCCTATTCTCGCCATCTCTTCTTCCTGCGAAATCCTGTCCTCTAACAGATTTTTGACGTTGATTGACGTGGAGGATTGGCGCTGCGCCAACAGGCGTTTCACGTTTCTGAATTTGTTCAAATTTCAAAATTTCACTTCCAAAATTTCATCCAAAAAAGATCGACCACAACTTTGCAGAACAAATGAAGGTATGCTCTCATGTCGAACCTTTAGTCTTTGGAATACATTTGCTGACCAAGATCAAGGTTCTTCAGGCTCGAGAGGCTTTTCTCTCTGACTATGAAGTCTACCAACAAGTTATGGATGGAGCCATCTCTTCAAGAAAGCGCCGCGGCACAAAGGATCAACCAGGAAATCTTCAGACAATACAGTTGGAGGTCATTTCTTCTCCGCTCCGTCCAATGCTTATGAGTAGTTAAAAGACTATTTTGACAAACAGACGCCTTATGTTCGAGTCCAAACGGAAGAGTCTGTTGCAAAATTTCTCTCTCTCATCAACGATTATCAACTCACAAAAATTGAGAAACTCATGATACTCAATTCACGTCCAACGAGCCTGGCTTTGTTGCATGTCTTGATTGAAGAACACGAGGATAGATTCACTATGGAGGAGATGCAAGTGCTATTAAACTATGTAAAGGAATGCTTTCCGGTTCCAGAGGAATAGAGTTTGTGATTGTTCCTGAAACGAAACTCTTCACAATGAACCTGGCTAAATTCAATGGCCTATCAGAGTGCTGGGCAGTCCCACATCCTAGTAACGGCTGGAACAATATCTGTGGCTAAATCTCTTGTGATGGAACGGGAGGCGGCATCTGCAGTTGTGAAGAGATGAATGTAGATCAGGTACAAAAAGGAGCACAGATATTGCTGGGTTCAGCGAGGACGTCTACAGAATGAACAACTACATCCGTTACAACTATGTTGATCCACTTGATATTATGTATGACCCAGATAAGGCCTTGGTTCGTGCCCTTTTCCGCTGCAACATCTGATTCCAGTGGGATTGTATCGAGTACAGATCTCCTGAGGAGCCGACCTTTCTCCACTATCATGACCACGATATGGCTTCTCTGGGTTCTGAATCATCTGGCTCGTCCAATCTTGGCTTCCTCAATCTTCACCTTGCTACTGTCACATTTCGCAGAATCGTCGTGGCAGCCCAGCATATTCGACATTTCTTCCCTGGCGATTACATATTCGATCCGTCTCCTATTCCCAAATGTGCCGATCTCACGATCATTCTTGCCTTTATCTCGCAACAGATCTTGCTCTTGAGCTTGTATTTGAGTGTTGCTAAAGTAAGCAAACTTCCTGTCAATAATAGTCTCTCCCATTTTCATTGGTACATCGACAGACTTCTTCTCATGGGACACCTGCTAGCTTCCGATTCGCGCATCTTAAATCAACCTCGGATACATTATTCAACTCCTCGCGTCCTCACGCAGTCCAAGTTTTTCGGGTTGATCAGTACAAAACGATCTGACCGAAAAGAGCCATCCCAGACCGTCGAGTTCCACGACTACCTCGAAGCCGGTCAAGAAGCCGGTCACGCTCTTCAATACCTTGACAACCAAATGACGGGATACATCGTTCGCAAGTCACGAGAGATAGAAAACAATCCGATCGGTCACTGGCTCGCAAAAGAACTCGATAAAATTGTACATGGCAAACAAGCAGCAGTCGCACCAGATCACGAATTTGCAGTATTCGCCTTGGCGTTTAATGGATTTAGGGAACTTTTGACAAACAGACAAGGAGAACAAGGTGTTGAAAAGTTCCGGGCTTTCATGAAAATGACGCATGTGGATCCACGGGGATTATCTCCTGACCAGGTTTCACAGCTTCGGTATCGTATTATTGGAAGATTTTATCGTGATGAATTGATGAGATGTGAACCTCCTAGTGCTGAGAAAACCGCAAAATGGAAATCTGCATTGAATGACTATCGGATTACGGTTGAGAGGTTAGTGGGGATTGTTGAAGAGGATAGTCCGACGGAAATCGATGGTCCATTTGCTGAAGCTGTCAGATTCGTGAGATTCAAAATGCCATATGTGACACCTTATACCGTTCTCGAGATTGCGAATTGGCTGTGCGAGAGCAAAGAGGACTACATCTGGTTCTACGAATCTCAAAGGTTTGCTAAGATGCGCCGAGAGAAAGCCATCGGAAGTTCACCCACACCTTCATCTGCTAGGGGAAAGAAGGAGTACCGAAAAGACGTACTGCACAAGGTCAAGAAGACCACGATGACGAAGCACAAATCTGATGTGGTCAGGCATGTATTGGTAGATTGAGGTCATTATAAATGAAGATGTATTGTATGGCTATTGGGTTCTGGAATCTATATCAGATCAATCATAAAGTTCTTTCATATCTCAAGCTGCATTGTTCCTGGTCAAGTAGTCGGAAATCGCTTGTCGATGTTTGAAAAGCGTAAATTTACGAAATTTAGTTTT
>Ga0335075_10014459_pt1 | contig 11851 bp, 7 predicted proteins | sample Lox_Sample_24_FD_206723 | JGI IMG/M metagenome (GOLD analysis project Ga0335075, IMG submission 206723) | Soil microbial communities from Loxahatchee National Wildlife Refuge, Florida, United States - Lox_Sample_2.4 | ecosystem: Environmental > Terrestrial > Soil > Wetlands | place: USA: Florida... | reverse complement strand
CTGTATCCGAACGATGCGCCGGCAGTGCGCATTCTTTGGGAACGACCACAGCCAAGCCTGAAGGCGGTCGAGTTGGCCTCCCAACTGCCTCACGGGAGCGAGGTGGCCCAAGTGGGTGACCCTGGCAAGTGATTGGCTGAAAGGTTTTGCGACGGTGCGTCGGCTGATTGTGCGCCGACGCACCGTGGGGGGAAGCGAACCTTTGGTTCGAGCGGGAGCGCCGGAATGTCCTTCTACTCACAAGTTCCCAGGTTTGTGGCCCGCAAGAATCTCAAGTGGCTGTGGTTGCTTGTGCCCGCCGCACTGATCGTCGCGTCGCTCCGAAGTTATTTCGTCCTTCAACTGCTCTCAATCGTTCTTATATTTGTTGTGCTGTTCGCGATCCTCGCCGCTCTGGCCGCCGCATCTGTTTTTTCGCTTCTGGCGGTTGGCCACATATCCGAGTGGGCGGCCTTCAAGCTCGCCTCGGTCGAGCGCTTCGTGACGTCATCCCTTCGCGATACTGGGAGACTCTCGGCCCGCACATCTGTCGTTGCACATGCGGGCACTGAGCGCAGAACCCGGCATGCGCCTTGAACAGAATTTCCGCCTTCAAACGCAACCTCTTTCTCGCGAGTGGCGAGCACTGAGCGTTCAGATCTTGCGAGGGGTAGGTGCCGATTACAAGGACATCGAAGAAATCCTCGTCCAGCATCCGGCGGTGCGTGAGGCGGCCGTATTCGACGTCCCCCATGAGAAGTGGGGAGAGACTCCGCTGGCGGCGGTCGTTCTGCACGGCGGGAAGTCGGTCACGGAAGCGGAACTGCGTGATTGGACGAACGAACGCGTTGTGGCCAAGTATCAGCGCGTACACGCCGTGGTGATCATGGAGGAATTTCCTCGCAGCACCGCGGGCAAAACGCTGAAGCGCGTCCTGCGAGAACCGTATTGGGCCGGACGAGAGAGCAAGATATAGCAAGAACAAGAGACAGCGGTTACTTCGTGCGTGCGGATTCCAATTTTTCCCACTCGGAATCAGGCATATCGATCGCGTCGTTGAATTCCCCAGCACCGCGGAGCCACAATCCTCCATCGATCACTACTCATTCGCCGTTGATGTATTCGCATTGACCACTCAGCAAGAACGCCGCGAGGTTCGTCATTTCCTCGTGCCGGCCGAATCGTTTCATCGGGTGGTAATTCTTCGCGCGCTCTTCGAAATCCGGCGATGCCATCAGGCGCGACCACGCACCTTCCGTCGGAAACGGGCCGGGCGCGATCGCGTTCGGCCGAATCTTGTGGCGGGCCCACTCGACCGCAAGCGAGCGCGTCATGGCGAGCACTCCAGCCTTCGCGCAGGCCGACGGCACCACGAAGCCCGAGCCGCAATCGGCGGCCGCGTATGTCGTGACGATGTTCAGGATATTGCCGGGCCGCTTTGCCGCAATCCAGTTGCGGCCGAGCGCGAGGGTGCAATGGAATGCCCCCTGCAGCACGCCGAACGAACCCGTCGTTGCTTTCAAAAGAGCATCCCTGGCCCCTCTTGACACCGCGAGCGCCGGGAAAACTAGGTTGGCGAGCCGAGAAAAACGATGAAATGATGTGACGAATCATGGCAAAAGTTTTCATTCGGATCGAGCAGGTGCCGCTACACGTTCGTATATTCAGCAGGTCGCAAATGTCTAATGACCTTGTTTTCCTATACTTATGGGAGCTCAAGGGAGTCCCGCGCCCGGCCTTGCTCCTCGGCTTCTGGCAGGCAGCTTGCGAGAGACAAGGTAGGGAGTGTTGTCTGGCCTGACGCTTGGGAACTCGGGATGCTAAACCAACGGCCGGACACTCCTGACCCAGAGGCGGCTTTTCCAAGCAATAGAGGCATCATTCTCGGTCCGTGAATCTGACGGCCGGCGGCGTACAACAAAGCGTTGATGACTATCAACAACGGCACCCCTGACTGTTAGCGGAGGCTTCGGTCAGGAACGACGTCGCTCGACGGCCTTGGGACATGCCTGGAGAACGGGTGTGAGCGATTGTCTGTGAAGGGCGGAGGGTAGAGTGAAATCCGTCGAGGTGATGGACACGACGCTGCGCGATGGGGAACAGACGCCGGGCGTGAACTATACGCCGGACGAGAAGCTCATCATCGCCAAGGCTTTGCTCGAGTCCGGCGTAGACGCGATTGAAATTGCCTCGGCCAGAATTTCGGATGGCGAGGCACTGGCCGTGCAGCGCATCGTGCAATGGGCGAGTTCCCGTGGCCTGTTGGATCGAATCGAGATCCTGGGCTTTGCGGACGGAACCAGGTCCGTGGATTGGATCGTGCAAAACGGCGGCCGAGTGCTGAACTTGCTCGCCAAAGGCTCGGAACACCATTGCCGAGTGCAACTGAAGAAATCCCCAAATGAACATTTCGAGGACGTTGCCCGCACTGTCCGCTACGCCGACCAACGCGGCCTGAGCGTCAACGTGTACGCGGAAGACTGGTCCCAAGGAATGCGCGACTGCCAAGAGTATGTCATGTCGCTGGCGAGCTGCCTTTGCGAGTTGCCGGTTAAGCGCATGATGCTCGCGGACACGCTAGGGGTTCTGGCTCCCGAGGAGGCCGAAACCTACATCGAGTTGATGAGCCGCCGTTTCAGCGTATGGTTCGATTTCCACGGCCACAACGACTATGGTCTGGCCGTTTCGAACTCACTTGCCGCGCTGCGTGCGGGCGCGGGGCGCGTCCACGTGACGATGAATGGACTCGGCGAGCGAGCGGGAAATACCAATTTGGCGACACTGGTCGTCGCTGCCAGGGACCTTTATGGCATCACCTGCAACGTGCATGAGCGGGCGCTTGGAATGCTCAGCGATCTGGTTGCGCGCATCAGCGGCGTGGAACTGGCCGCGAACGCCCCTGTGGTCGGTCGCCTCAGCGCGATCCAGGGATGCGGTGTCCACGCCGACGGTGACATCAAGGGCCGTCTCTACCAGAACAAGCTTGATCCCGAGCGCTTTGGGCGCAGGCGCAGTTACGACTTGGGCAAAACCGCTGGGCTCGCGTCCATCGCACAAAATTGCCAGGAGCTCGGCATCGAGATCAGCTTGAAGCAGCAGCTGGCCTTGCTCGCCAAGGTCAAGGAGTTAGGCGACCAGAAGGTGGCTGTGACGCAGGCAGACATCGTTCCTCTGCTCAACGACCTTCTCAGCGCCAAGGGGGGCGCACACGCCGAATCAGTTGGGATGGAGGCAACCGATGTCGACCTTTGATCTCCACGACACGATCACGGGCCGTTCCGCCGACGCCGAGCTTGAAACCATCCATGACCTGATTGACAAGATGGCGAGGTCGCGACCGGAAGAAGCCTTCCTCGTCAGCCCAGAAACGGGACGGGTCCTTACGTTCGGGGGCTTGCAACAGCAGGCGAGCATTCTAACGTGCGAGCTTCAGCAGCTGGGGCTAACGCATGGTGACAAGGTTGCGTTCTTGATGGACAACGGTCTGTTTACCGCCCAGTTGTTCCTAGGGGTGATGTACGGCGGTTTCGCGGCCGTTCCTTTGAATGTCGGTGCCGGCGTCTCCCAGCTCTCGTACACGCTCGACCATAGCGACGCCAAGGTCGTTTACGTCAGCGAGGATTATAGGGCCTTACTCGAGACGGTGATGGCCAATGTTCGGCGGACCATCGCCGTGATCTCCGCGGACCCGGATGCTCCCTCAGTGGCATCTGAAACACCGAGCATTCCGGCGAAGCTGACCGTCCCCCGGGCAGAAGACCCCGCGCTCCTGATGTACACGTCCGGTAGCACCGGTCAGCCGAGAGCGGCGGTTCATTCCCACAGCACTGTGCTCGCTCACGGAAGAAACTCCATTTCTTCACATCAGCTCACGTCTGCAGATCGCTCTCTCCTCGTGCTTCCGCTGTATCACATCAACGCCGAATGCGTGACACTTGTCCCCACGCTGATGAGCGGCGGGTCCGTCGTAGTCCCTCGTCGTTTCAGCGTAAGCAGGTTCTGGGATTGGCTCGATGAATACGGCTGCACGTGGTCAGCCGTGGTGCCAACGATCATCTCTCAGCTGCTCGATTGGCGGGACCCTCGTGCGGAGAGCCGTGGAGCCTGCTTCGAACGTATCCGATTTCTCCGCAGTTCTTCAGCGCCACTGGCGCCATCGCTGCATCGGGAGTTCCTTGAAAAATTCAAGATCTTGCTGATCCAAGCGATGGGATCGAGCGAAGGGGGGAATGTTTTCTCCAATCCTTTGCCCCCGGGCGAAAACAAGATTGGTTCTCCAGGGATCCCCTGGGGCTTTGAAGCGAAAATTGTTGATCGACAGGGTGTCGAGGTGCCGCCGGGAGAGTCGGGGGAAGTGCTCCTTCGCGGCGCGGGATTGGCGTCGGGTTATTACAAGGATCCTGAGGCAACAGCCGCGGCCTTCGATTCTGAAGGCTGGCTACACACGGGCGACCTCGCCTACCAAGACGAGGACGGCTACTTTTTTGTGGTAGGCCGCTCCAAGGAATTGATCATCAAAGGTGGCGTCAATATTGCTCCGCGTCAGGTCGACGACGTCCTGGAGTCTCATCCAGCGGTGCTCGAAGCGGCTGTCGTAGGAGTTCCGGATCACTATCTAGGCGAGGACCTTGTCGCGTTCGTGGTGCTGCGGTCCGGGTTTGCCTGCGAAGAACGGGAACTGCTCAGCTTTTGTGAAAGCCGCCTCGGCCTTTTCAAGACCCCAACGCGGATCCACTTTGCGGACGACTTGCCGAAGGGCCCGTCCGGAAAAGTGCAGCGTCTTCGGCTGAAAGAGGACGCCACACACCCTGCGATTGACCGGCCTGCTTCATCGGGAAGCGAGCTCGAAGTGGTACGCGGGAACGGTCACGTTCCTCAAAACGAGTTACTGCCTGCCTCGTCGTCGATCGAGCAGGTCATTGCCGGGATCTGGGCAGAAGTCCTTTCCCAACCGCACGTCGACGCCGAGAGTAATTTTTTCGCACTCGGCGGACACTCGCTGCTCGCCATTCAATGCTTGTCCATGCTTCGCGAGAGAATCCCCACACCATTTTCGTTGTCGGATTTTTTTGAGAACGCCACCGTCGCTCAACAAGCTGCGCTCGTCAGGCGCCGAATAAGCAGTGATGGCGAAACGAAAGATGTAGCTCCGGGCGGCGCGACGCCTCAGAATGTTGAACAAACATTTCAGAATGTGTCGTCGTCCGTCAGTCCGGCGGTAATTCCTCCACGGGATCACACGCTACCTTGTCCCCTCACCCCTGCACAGCGGCGGCTGTGGTTCCTTGAGCAGCTGAATCCTGGGGCTCTCGCGTACAACGAAGCTGAGGCGGTGCGGTTGCTCGGAGAGCTCAACGTTGACGCGATGGAACGCGCGCTCAGCATAATCATCGCTCGGCACGAGGTCCTGCGAACGACGATCCAAACGATCGACAATGAACCCGCAGCAGTTGTCCACGAGAGCTGGGCGTTCCGAGTGAAGAAAATTGACCTGAGCGCCCTAACGGCTTCGAAGCGGCAGGCAGAAGTCGAGCGTTTGTTGGTTGACGAGCCGCGGCTCCCATACCATCTCGATACCGAACCGGGAATCCGCGCTACGTTGCTCGTTCTGGGCCCGCAAGAGCATGTCTTCATTCTCATGATGCACCACATCATCTGCGACTGGTCCTCACTGGGTGTCTTCTGGCGGGAACTCTCAGTACTGTACAAGGCGCTCTCCCGCGGTGAGGCGCCTTCCCTGCCTGCGTTAACGATCCAGCATGGAGACTACGCAGTCTGGCACGTGCAACATGACAAAGAGATGAGTTTCGCCGAGGACCTGGCTTTCTGGAAGGAGCGCCTTCGCGGGGCACCGCAGCTTCTGGAGTTGCCGGCGGACCGCACACGTCCGCCAGTGCTGACCTACCGGGGGGCAAGGCAGCGCTTCGTTCTCAATTCGACCCTGACGCAGGCCTTGCGCAAGCTCGGTCAAGGGGCGCAAACGACCCTATTCACCATATTTGCCGCAGCACTGAGCACTTTGCTTTACCGCTATACCGGACGAGAAGACATTCTGCTGGGAATCCCAATCGCCGACCGAGATCGTAAGGAGATGCAGTCGATGATGGGCTTCCTGCTTCAAACGCAGGTGTTGAGGACTGCGCTTTCAGCAGACATGACCTTTCGTGAATTGCTGGTTCGCGTCCAGAAGGAAGCTCTGGACCTTTATCTCCACCGTGCGGTTCCTTTCGATCAGGTTGTGCGCGCGGTCCAGCCCGAGCGCAACCTGAGTTATTCCCCGCTTTTCCAGGTCATGCTCAATTGGCGCGACCGCGATCAAATGCTCTCGTTCATCGGACTGGAAGGCTTGACTGTCGAATCCCTCCTTGCAGAAGCGCGAACCTCGAAATTCGACCTGACCTTATTCGCCACCGACTGTGGGGACGAGATCTGGCTGGAGATGGAATACAGCACGGATTTGTTCGATAACGTACGCATGGCGCGAATGCTCGAGCACTATGAAGCATTACTGGAAGAGATTGCCGAGAATCCCGACCAGCGCCTCCACGAGCCGCAACTACTGACTGATTCTGAGAGGCACCAGTTAGTGGCGGAGTTTAATGCGACGGAGCGAGCCTATCCGCTCGAGACGTCGCTGGCGGCGCTGATCGAAGCGCAAGTAGAGCGGACGCCGGATGCCGTAGCGGTGGTGTTCGACGACTCATCTCTCAAGTACCGCGATCTGAATGAGCGAACCAACCAGCTCGGGCACTATCTGCGGGAGATTGGTGTTGGGCCGGATACCCTGGTTGGCGTTTTCATGGAGCGATCGCTCGAGATGGTGGTTGCACTGCTCGGCATACTCAAGGCGGGCGGTGCCTATGTGCCGATTGATCCAGAGTATCCACCCGACCGCGTGGCGTTCATGCTGGAGGATGCCTGTGTGCCCGTGTTGCTCACCCAAAGTCGGCTCGTGGGCGAACTGCCGCAGCATCATTGCAAACTCATATGCCTGGACACGGGTTGGGATTCGATTGCGAAGGCGGACACGACGAACCCGACCCAAACGGTTTCACCAAGTAATTTGGCGTACATGATTTACACGTCGGGCTCCACCGGTCGGCCGAAAGGGGCAATGAACGAGCACAGGGGCATTGTCAACCGCCTCTTGTGGATGCAAGGCCAGTACCCTTTGACCGAAGCGGATACGATCATGCAGAAAACTCCCTTCAGTTTTGACGTATCCGTCTGGGAATTCTTCTGGCCTCTCTTGGCGGGAGCGCGTTTGGTGGTGGCTAAACCTGGCGGACACCGCGACACGGCCTACCTCGTGGATCTCATTGTGAAGGAGCGGGTCACGGTCTTGCATTTTGTGCCGTCGATGTTGCGGATGTTTCTCGAGCAACCCGACGTGAAACGCTGCCAGTCCTTGCACCACGTCATTTGCAGCGGAGAGGCCTTACCATTCGATTTGGCGGAAAAGTTCTTTAAGTTGTTGCCCGTGCAATTGCACAATCTCTACGGACCCACCGAAGCCGCCGTGGATGTCACCCACTGGACCTGTCGACGTGATGACGAGCGAAAGATCGTCCCCATCGGGCGGCCCGTGGCTAACACACAGATTTACATTTTGGACCGGCACCTTCAACCGGTACCGATGGGCGTGCCCGGCGAGTTGCATATAGGAGGCGTTCAAGTCGGTCGTGGCTACCACAATCGGCCGGAGCTGACGGCGGAGAAGTTCATTCCGGATCCGTTTTGCGGAGTTCCGGAGGCGCGGTTGTACAAGACGGGGGATCAGTGCCGTTGGCTTCCGGATGGCGCTGTTGAATACCTCGGCCGGATGGATTTTCAGGTGAAGATTCGGGGGTTCCGGATTGAGCTGGGGGAGATCGAGGCGGCGCTGAAAGACCAGCCGGAAATTAAACAGGCGGTGGTCATGGCGCGCGAGGATAAGCCCGGCGATAAACGGCTGGTGGGCTACCTTGTGCTCTCGGCGGGCACTGTGCTGGCAACGTCGGATCTGCGCACGCGGCTGAAACAGCTGCTGCCGGACTACATGGTTCCAGCGGATTACGTGGTACTCGATTCGATCCCGGTCACCCCCAACGGGAAGGTCGACCGCTCAGCGCTGCGTGCGCCGGAACCGAGTGCTTTTCCGGACGATGCTGGCTATGTGCCGCCGCAAGATGAGTACGAGGGGCTGATCTGCGAGGCTTGGGCCGACGTCTTGGGGTTGAAGCGCGTTGGCATTCGGGACAATTTCTTCGATCTAGGTGGGCACTCGTTGCTGGCCGTGAAGCTGATGCTGCGGTTGCAAGAAATCATTCCGGGCGAGCCATTGCCGCTTAGGGCCGTGCTGGAAGCCCCTACGGTGGAGAAGTTTGCCGCTTGGCTTCGGAGCCACAGAGCGGGCGAACGCCAATTTCTCGTGCGGATGCGTCCGGGCACTTCCGAGCGGCCCCCATTCTTCTGCACGCACGGAGCGGGCGGCAATGTGCTAGAGCTACGTGCTCTCGCAATGGCTCTACCCGCGGATTTACCATTTTATTGTTTTGAGGATAAGGGACTCGACGGCTCGACACCATTCGAAAGCATTGAGGAGGCGGCGCGTTGCTATATTGAAGAGCTTCGCAAAGTCCAACCGCACGGGCCTTATCATCTCGGAGGATCTTGTTACGGTGGTCTGGTAGCGTTCGAGATGGCACGCATGCTCGAAGAGTTGGGTGAACCGGTGGCCACGCTTGTTTTGATCGACACCTTCAACCCTGCCTTCCTCAGGTCCTTGTCAGCACGTGGGCGGCTCTTCGTCGACTTACGGTTCTATGTCCGGCGCACGGTTTGGCACGTTCGGAAAATGCTCGGTCGGGGACCGGGCGAGTGGCTTGGCTATATAAGCGGGCGTCTGAAGTTCTTTCGCGATCGCATGCGGGGCCCGGCAGTGGTCATAGCCCTCCATGACGCGGAGATGATTGAGTCCATTGCCAGTACGCCCCTGGGTGAAAACCTGAAGCGCATAGTGCGCGCCAACCTCGATGCTCGAAGCAAATTCGAGCCTAGACCTTACGGTGGCTACACGCTAATCTTCCGAAGCGGCCTCCGTAATTATCAATACGACGACTATTGGTTGGGCTGGGAGTCGGTCCTGCGGGGTGGTGTTGAGCGCGTCGAAATCGGCGACGACCACTCGAGCATACTCCAGCAGCCGATTGTGCAGCTGATGGCCGAGAAGCTGGAAGCCAAATTCAGGGACTTATCGGTTGAGATCGAAGAGGTATCGGTCTTCAGCACCAATGAAAGCAACCTGGGCTCGTTAAGCGACCCGGCGTTGCCAACAACATGACGCGGGTCGCAGATCAGACGTGTCTCGTGTTTGGCTCTTCAGACCGCGCGACCGATAGGAGTAGTGGATCGCCCAAAACCTGCAATGTATATCCTGAACAGCGCCCGTGGTGCCCTGACACCGAAAATCGGGCCGTCCGCAAGTTCTCGATGCGTTTCGCGCTCTGGATTCCACGTTTGCAGCAAATACCTGGGCCAGCGCAAGTGTTATCACCTAGTTCAGACGAGTATACCGGCGACCAGTCCGGCGACATGCTCGGCGATGGCTGGCGCCGACGTAAGGCCAGGCGATTCGATACCCATCAGCTGCACGACGCGTGGAAATTCGGGATCGCGTTCGATGATGAAGTCCGCCATTCCCTTTCCGTGCGCGTGTACCGATGGGGAAGACGGCGGAAGGAGCTTGGGCCGGATCCCCGAATATGCAAGAACGAAATCGGAAGGCTCGATGTCGGGCAAGAGGAGTTTGGCGTTTCTGGCGAAGTCGTCCACCGGTTCTCGATTGCTTTCGTAATCGTTTTTGTCCTTGATGTACCGCGCCGTGGGACCCACTAGTACGCTACCCCACAGCGTTTTTGTGAGATGTGTACCGAGGGTCAACCCTTGTGCGGGAGGCAGCGGATATACAAGCCCGCGAACCCAGTCCTGCTTCGTGCGAACCAGTTCGCAATACTCACCGCGAACGGGGTAGATCTTGTGCCGGGCCATGCTTGATCCGAGCATCGCGGCTACGTCGTCGGCAAACAGCCCGGCGCTATTGACCAGGCAGCGCGTTTCGATTTCTCCGGCTGCGCTCGTGACGTGGATCAAGTCGGAGGTTGCCTCCAGCCGCTCGACCTTTGCATGGTTGAGAATATAGGCGCCGTTGGCTGTGGCGAGCCGGGCGTAGGTTTTGACGAAATCCTCGCTCGAAAGAATGCCCGTCGATGGAACTTCGAGCGCGCAGAACCCCTCCACGTGAGGCTCGCGGGCGCGCATGGCGGCGCGATCAATGATGCGGAGGCCCTCGACGCCATTCGCGCGGCCGTTTTCCATCAACGCGACAAGATCTTTCTCTTCTGCCTTGGATGGCGCTACCACGATCTTGCCGCTTTTGCGGTGGGGGACTCCGTACGCGGCGCAGAATTCGTACGCGAGCTGATTTCCGCGGACGCAATGCCGCGCTTTCAGAGAGCCGGGAGGATAATAGATGCCCGAATGAATCACGCCGCTATTGCGCGTGCTGGTGAGCATGCCAACCTTCGGCAGCGCTTCGAGGACAAATACGTCGTCCCAGCGCGCCGAAAGAGCGTGCGCGATCGCACAACCCACGATCCCGCCGCCGATGATGACAACGTTTGCCTGGTCGATAGCTAGGCTCCCGGGCGATCAGTTCGGTCGCGTGTTGTCCGCCGCGTCGACGCTTACCAGTGGCTTGCTCCCCTGTGCATGCATGGCGGACTTCACCGTTCCATGCAGCTTGTCTGACTTCTCCATCCACAAAAACACAGGGCAAAGAATGAGTAATGCGATGAGAAAAAAGACAAACCCTCCCTCGCGGTGAAGCCTCCCGGTCAGGAAACCAGGGTCCACGTAAATGCTGAGCAGCGTCAGGGTGGCAATTCGTATCCCGTTCTTGATCACCGACACAGGAAGGCTCAAGAGCACAAACAGAAACATTTTCCAGCCGGTCCGAAGATACAAGTGAGCTGCGAGAAGGCAAGTTATGAAGAGTGCCATGCTCGAGCGGATGCTGCTGCATTCTTGCGCCACTTCAATCGTGACACCCGGCACGGCAAGCACGAACCCTCGCCGCATGACGGGAGTTCCTACCAGCTGGAAGGCGAGATACGCGATCTCGGTTGAGCCCGTTTGCAGCGCATGAATAACCCGATTCAAAACGACATCCGGAAAAGGGATCATCAGGAGAAGAAACAACAGCGGAAACGCTCCCGCCCGAAACGCGGCGAGCCCGTAACAGAGGACAAATCCGCCGATCCACACCAGAACCAGCGAAAATGCTCCGAGAGATAGCGGCCAATTTCCATCTTGCGGAAACGGAGGCCGACCAGCCAGCCAGTAGAGGATGACCCCGGCCAGCATCAGGCTGACGCCTGCGCCTGCGGCCGCCCTGGTGATCGAAAATACATGCTGCCTTTCTATGTAGAGCAGGAAAAAAGCGACTAGAGGAATGAGGATGATGTGGGAGCTGGATGCGTTGTTTAAGGAATACGCGATCAACGCGCGCAGCGTCTTGTAGAAGGCAAGGCTGGAAACCGCGATCAATGCGATGAAACTGGCATGTCTTTTCGCGTTCGGCGTGAGTGTCATCGTCGCTGCCGTGGACATCAACGTGTCGCCTCGAACAGAGCTATTTTATCTGGCTTTGGCTGCCGAGAGGCGAACTTGACAACCATTGTTGTCAAGAAGGGTCGCAGATGCCCCACTAGAGCAATTCCATAAATGATGTAGCTTAACAACGAACCGTTCCTGTGGCACAGTAGGCGTATGACGCCTATCCCAGTGCCAGTCCGGCAACGCATTGTGCAACTGTACGATCGAGGCAAGAGCA
>Ga0335075_10014458_pt1 | contig 11852 bp, 16 predicted proteins | sample Lox_Sample_24_FD_206723 | JGI IMG/M metagenome (GOLD analysis project Ga0335075, IMG submission 206723) | Soil microbial communities from Loxahatchee National Wildlife Refuge, Florida, United States - Lox_Sample_2.4 | ecosystem: Environmental > Terrestrial > Soil > Wetlands | place: USA... | reverse complement strand
TCCTATCCGAAGATCGGCGCGCGCTTCGGACGCGACCACAGCACGGTGATCCACGCGCTCGCGCGCACAGAGGGAATGCTGCTCGAGGACCTGCGTGAACGCGCGCGCGCAGCGCTCGCCCCGAAAGCCCCAGTCCATGGCGCCGAGCTGCCGCCACCGCAGTCCGCGGGCAGGCGCCTGAACTCACGCCACTGGCACCGCACCAGCACACGTCGATGAGCCGCCCGCCGGGCTCAGGCGGGCGCTGCGTTTCCCCGACCGCCCGGCGTCGCGCCGGCCAGCGGGCACACGCGCCGGCCGGTGAGCCGCTCCGGGACCGGGCCCGATCGCGCCTCCCCCGCCAACGGCAGCCGCACCCAATTCCATACACGCCGTCGAAGGGACCTGAGATGCCTGTATTGAACGCCACACCACACGTCAGACGCCTCGCGCCATGCGGGGCGCCGCTCGCAACTGGGAAGCGCCGCCTGCGCGGCGCCGCTCTACATCGCAAGATCGAACGCCAGCTACGCGAACAGCTCCAAGAGTGGGGGATCCCACTGAATCGCTACGACTGCCAAGTGCGGGGCTGTGGCGGAGGCATTATCGCCGGGCTGCTCGTCGCGCTGGAGGACTCGGCACTTGAGGCGCGCTACGTGCACCGGGAGACGGGCGCCGAGCTGATCGTGTCCGAGATCTGGGTAAACGACGACGGTGACATCGTTCAGCTCGGCAGCAACTACGGAGCGCTGGAGCTATGAGCACACTCGCCGCCACTCACCCGCAAAGCGCCGACCGCGCGCCGGCGAGCGGCGCGTGGCCGTCTGAGCGGCTGCCCGCCTACGCCGGGATCGGCGCACGCAAGACCCCGGCAGACGTCCGCACGCTGATGACCCAGGCCGGGCGCCAGCTGGCGCAACGGGGATGGGTGCTACGCACCGGATTGGCCCCGGGAGCCGACCAGGCGTTCTACCTGGCCGCGCGCGAGGCGGGGTCGGTCGAGCTGTTCCTCCCGTGGGCGTCCTTCGAGCAGGCCGTGCGCGATCCGGCCCGTGAGCTTGACACTCATACCATGGACCGGGCGAGTGCCGCGGCCCGCCAGCTGGCACGCACCCACCACCCGGCGTGGGGACGACTGACTGAGGGGGTCCGGCGACTGCACGCTCGCAACTGTCACCAGATCCTCGGTCCGGACCTGGACTCGCCCGCGCGGTTCGTCCTGTGTTGGACACCGGACGGCAGCCTTGACGGTCGCGGCCAACGGGTTGGCGGCACCGGGCAAGCGCTCCGCCTCGCGCACGAGTGCCAGATCCCGATCCTAAACCTCGCCCGACCCGACCATCGCCAGCGCGTCAGCGACTGGCTCGAGAAGCCGGCCGCGTAAGCCACCCCGCTCGAGGCGCTCGCCGTCCTCAGGCGCATCGACCGGGAACTAATCGCGTGATGCCGATGTTGTGACGGGGGATCGCGCCCGCCGGCCCACAGTCTCGGCGACCGGTGCCCCAACGTGTCCGCCAGTCGTCCCCGTCCCAGACGGCCGCGACCAGCCGATATCCCATTGACCCAGGAGAAGTAACGCATGACCGATACCGGAGCACCTGATCGTGGGTACACCAGCGTGCACAGGCCTGACGCTGGCCTCACAGTAGGGCAGTTGGCCACCGTCGTAGAAGAGGCGACACCAGTGAGCACAGTCGAGGTCGTCCTCTCGCTCGACGATGGCGAGAGTCGTCCCGTCAGCCGCGTCGACGTCGCAAGCGACGGGCTGCGAATACGCGTAGCGGAGGGCAGGACCGACACCAGGTTTCCGCTTACGGTTCAGCGGCTGCTGGCGGGGCTCACCAAGGCGGAGGCGGACGACCCGGTATGGCTGGTGTCGGCCTCCGGCGAGTTCCGGGTTCGTCTGAAGGCCGCAATGGCCTCTGACGACGGCACCGGACTCGGCGTTTACCTGTACGTGGACGAGATCAAATAGCCCGAGCTCCGGAGATACGGCTCCCGGCGCGGCAACCGAGGTTCGGCCAAGCGGTGCGGCTCCGCAGAGAGACGGCTCGCGATTGAGCACACCCGCGCCGGCTTATCGCATCATTGAGCACACGCCGCCGACCAATCCGGGGCGGGCTATTCGAGCACGCCAGGCGTGTGATCCCGCTGATGGGGACGCGTTCGGGCGCCAACTCACCAACCGGTCCGCTTTGGCCATGAGCACCGATCGATGGGACAGATGCACGAGTGCGCGCACCAGCTGACGCGCGCAGCAACACGAAGCACCGAAAACCGAGACAGCTCGCGCGAATCGGGCATGTCTAGTTCAACTCGCGATGGAGGAACAATGGCACACATCTATGCAATCGTCGTGACCGATGAAGAGGAGCTCGGGTTCGACTCGTTCTCGGAACGTGTGAACGAGCGACTGACAACAGGAGGCGTCGGCGCGAACTGGCTCTCGAACCCGCTGATCCCACGGGGCTCGCCGGACGACTTTCACGCCATCGTGCTCGAACGCGGAGACATGCTCGACTCCCTAGATGCTGAGGACAACCGACGAACCCCAATCGAGAATCTGCGCGCGGCCGTTCAAGACGTGGACGGCGTCCTTCGCTCCCTGTACGGGCGCGTCGACGGCACCGGCTTGGCCGCTGGCCTGGAGGACGCTCTCGATCGCTGGGATGCCTGGGCGTCGCAGTTCAAAGACCCCGCCTACGTCGCCGCCAGATGCGAGGAACCTGGTCCTGCGGCGGCACGCCGCGGCGGACCCCCGGCCGGACAAATCGACCACGAGTTGGTCGAGCGCAGCCGCCGCGCGCTTTCCGCGCTCGGTGTGGAGGGTTTGAGCGAGAGCGCGTCGGAGAGCCCTGCTCTCCTAGTCGATGTCGTGGAGGACCCCTCGGGGGCCGGGCTGGCATTCAATGTCAATAGCGCCCATCCCGATCGCCGCACTGCTCTGCGCTCGATACGTTACGACGGCGTAAACGTCCTTCCTGTTCTGCTCTTCGATCTGAGCCGGCTAAGGGCTCGGTGACGATCCTTCGCTACGACCCAGTATGCGGCCGCAGCGAGCCTGCCACGCTAAACCTGCTTGCCGAGCCCGACAGCGACTCGACGGAGCTCGCAGCTGGGCTCGAAGATGACATCCGCGACGCCCTCGAGGAGTAGCGCGGCTCCATCCATGGTCGCGGCGATCCGCGGAGCCGAGGACATCGGGCGTCCCTGCTATGACCACACCTTGATGACATCCTTCGACGCAAGGCATGCGGATCGAGCGGCGATCTGGGATGCGGTCCCGCGCAGCTACGAGAATCGTAAGACGGCTGCGGAGATTGCCGACCGCGCGGGGGTCAACCGGCGGTCGTGCGGCACGAAGCTAAGTGCGATGTCCGTCGGTGGATATCAGCGGCTCGGGCTTCGGCGTGAGCCCGATGACGCCGGGCGTCAAATGCTGTGGTGGAGAGAGGACAGCGTAGCGGCAGAGAACGGCGAGCGTACCGAGGTGCCGCAAAAGGAGAGTCGACGGGCGAAAGCGCTGAACGCGGCGGTGGAGGCGTTTCGCGCATGTGCGACGCCCACAGAGGCCGTGCCGCGCATCCAGTTCGTGTGGGGAGTGCACGCGGCAATCGAGGCGTTCGAACGTGAGACAGTGCACGACGACGAGAAAGGAACCAAGTTGGAACAAATACCCCCGACCAAAGCAGTCCCTTCGCGGTCGCGCTGACCGACGAGGAACAAGATGACCTGACTAACTCCATCATGGCGGGCGATACCGACGAAACGCGTGTCGACGAGAACGGCGGTGTCAGCCGCTGTGGCCTCCGTGTCGTCACCGAGCACGATGGCAAGCTCGTGTGCGAGCAGTTCGACTCTGAGGGACGCGCGCGTGACCGCTTTCAACGCATTGCGGTGGCCCTGGGGTTCCAGGCGCCCGACGTGTAAGCGTTGACCGCGTGCATGCGTGTGCCGCGCGAGGACCGGACAATTCCCGACCGGCGTCAGGACAGCGACCCCTAGCCGGGGCCTGATGTCGCGGGTCGGCACGCGCGGACAGCAATTCACAGTAGACGCGCGCGCCGGCACGGCCCGTTCCATCCACCTAGGAGCCACATGACGGCCGGGTGAGCCGGCCACGCGGGCTAGCCGACGCGGAAGTTTACGAGGTGGCGCCTGCTCGTGCACCGCACCGGCAGCGCCACCCATGAGTGCACGACCAAGCGCAAGGTTAGGCCCGCGAGCCAGGTCGCCGGAACGCGCATGACCCTCACGGCCTGCTCGCGGCCATCGGGAGACGAGGCAAGACGCTGTTTGACAGCGACGCAATGAACGGGCGACGAAAACGCCGGTTGCGACCGCTCGGATACCAACGATCGCCTGCCCGGTTCCAAATATAGCAAGGAGTGCATCACTGTGCCCGAGCTGCCCGCAGCCGCCTGCAACACATCGGCGCCGAACTGCCGCGCCGCATCTCCACAACCCAGAACCGAGAGGAGCAAGACGACGTGAGCACCAAAACCAACCGCTTCAAGATCGAGACGACCAAGGACGACGGTGACATCACCGTGCTGTGGGGACGGTGGCCCAGCGAGGAGCACCCAGGGGTTGACGGCTCGCTGGTTATGCGCCGCGACGGCAGAGCACTCTTTCAGTGCCGAATCCCCGGCACGGCCACGCTGGCTGTGCAAATGAACCATGGGCGGCTGCTGGTCGAGGCCGGCTCGCCCGCGCTCGGGCCGGGGGAGCAGACCGTGTTCGACAGCGACGCGCCGACCGCGGCAAGTAACGCCGGCCGCGATCGCTGCGGCACTTCTCGTCTAAACGCAAGCCGGCTCTCTCCGGCCCAACATGATGCTTTGTCCGTGCTAGCCACCGCGGGCGGCCGCGTTGAAGCGGGCAAGAGGCGCACCACCCGCCAGCCCCGCGCTTACGTAAATCAGCGAGCCGCGAACTCACTCGTTCGGCTGGGGCTTGCCCGCTGCATCGATCCCGACCTTGAGCGAGGCTATGTACTCGACTCCGGTGTCCCGAGAGGGATGGTCTGCACCTACAAGTACGAAGCAACCGCCGAGGGACGCGAGTTCCATCGGTTGATCGATTCCGACGGAAGCGGCAAGCGTGCCGAGAACGCGCTGCTTAAGCTCATGGGCTTTCGCCACCAAACTGGTCTCGGCCTCTGGCTCGACCCACAGCGCAGTCGTCTTGACGGTGGCCGGGCGGAAGCGCTCGACGAGGCGTGCGCGACGGTCGAGATCGAGCCGGCACTCGTCGATCGCGTCAACCAGCTTGTTGCGGAGCGAAGCGAAGAATCGGATCAAAGTAACCGACCACGACGACCCACCCAAGCGCAGGAGCGCACAGGAAAACGGAGGGGATCGTGACCGGTTCAGGGCAAAGCGACAGCGAGCGCAAGATCAGCTCAGCGGAGGCCGAGTTGGGCCGCACAGCGTCACTCGTTGCTGAGATCGTGGAAGCACGCGAGGCAGGCGACCGCAACGAGCTGCACGGAAACTCCGATGAAGACCTGCTGGGCGCCGTTGAGGAACTCGAGGTCGGCATTCGGGCATGGCAGGCGAGTCGATGACTGATTCCGGTGGTGTGTCACTAACAGGGCGCGCGACGACAGGGCCCCACGGTGACTGACGAGCGCCGGCAGGTCGCCCCACTACTGCCGGCGCCCGCTGAGGCCGCCCGCCGGGATCAGACCGCTGGCCGCTGGACCTACGTCTGCCACTTGACTCGCGAGTCAGCCAGAGAATGAGCTAACAGCTCGTGCGGGATTCCGTGCGCGAGTCATGTCACTGCCCAGGCAGTGATCTGAGCTGATCGGCCGACGCACCGAGCACCAGCACCGCTGGCGCTCCATCGCCGGCCGCCTGCAGCCCGGTTCCCCTCCCCGGAGAGAGCCGGGCCGCTCCCCGTTCCGGGGCCGAAGGCGCGACGGCACGCGCCATCCCTAACCGAAAGGAAAGCCACATGGCTACCACTAGCACCAACCCAACCGGCGGCATGTCCGCGACGGACCGCCGCGCGCTGGCCAAGATAATCGACCAGCGATTCGCGGCGCTGCAGCGCGACTTTGATGCCCGCCGCGAGCAGGTAGCGCGCGATATTCGCGAGCAGGCGATCACGGCAGCGAAGTCGCGCTGTGCGGAGGCGGAAGCGCGGCTCGCGCCGCTCGTCGCCAAAGCCCAGGCGTTGCGCGAGGAGATCGACGCGGAGGTTCGCAAGATCAGCCGCGAGCTCGACGTGTTCCCGGGTGAGTATTACGAGCGCACCGACTACGTCGGTCCTCGCCACGAAACCGCGATCCGGACGCTCAGCACTCGTGAGGGCGAGCCGGTAACGCTTACGGTCAAGAACAAGTGGGCGCCGGCGAACCTCGAGTCTCAGATCCACAGCGAGCTCGAGCAGCTCGGCGACGCGCGCCTGCAAGGTAGCCGCTCACTCGATGTGCTGCGGATCGACCTGCAGGAGAAGCTGCTGATCGGCGGGCTCAACGGAGACGCCGCTGCCTTCTTGGAGCAGATTCCGACGCTCGACGCGCTGCTGCCACAGCCGGCCCAGCTCGAGACGCCTCCTACCGGCAAGCGCGGACGCGCGCGGGCGTAGACAGGCCGCCGCACCATAGCCGCACAAGCATCGCTGGCTCGGCCGCGGTGAGCTACGTCCCCGAGCGACGCGCAGACGTAGCTCACCGCGCCACCACCGCCACCGTGTGCGCACCAACGCTCTGATCGGGTGACAACAGGCTGGCGGTGAGACGCACGGATAGGTCGAATCCCCCTCGCATTCGCTTTACGCCTCGCCGCCTTAGAGGTCCAGCTGTGACCGCCCAGAGCACAAACTTCTGATCAGAAAGGAACCGAGAAGACATGAGCACCAAAGGTGATCGCATCGCGATCAAGACAGTTGCCGTCGACGACGGCGACACCACCCTGCTGTGGGGGCGAACCATTGCCGGTCGGCCTTCACAGTTTGACGGGGCGCTGCTCGTGCACCGAGACGGCAGCGCCACCCATGAGTGCACGACCAAGCACAACGTCAGGCTCGCGGTGCACGTCGCCGGCACCCGCGTGATCCTCTCCGCCAGCTCGCCGACGTCGACGGAGGACGCGCAGACCCTGTTTGACAGCGACGTAATGAACGGTGAGGACAACGCCGGCTGCGACCGGTGCGGCACCTACGATCGCGTGCCCGGCTCCCGCTACTGCAACGGGTGCATCACCGTACTCGAACAGCCCGCCGCCGCCCGCAATGACCAGCGCTCGGTACTGTTGGACGCTGAGCAGTGCGCGGCGATTCGCCTTGCGGCCCAGGTGCTCGACTGCCAAGCGAGCGAGAGCGAGCAGCCGCAGTTGATGGCCGACGCGTCCGCCCGGCTTGACGAGATCCTCGAGCAGGCCGCCACCTCAGTGACATCCTGTCCCAACTGCGGCGGACCTGACGGCTACCCAGGCCAGCACGCCGTCGGCTGCCCAATCGGCGCCAGCGAGCGCGTACCCACCAACCGCGAGGCGCCGCCTGAGCGCGCGCGCGGGACCATTCAGGTGAGCCTCGAGGTGTACGCCCAATGGGCGATCAGCTACCTCACCAGCGAGTGGCCCCCCGCACAGCGCCGCGCGCTGCTGGCCGGCGACCGCGCTGCGCACCAGGCGCTGCTCGACGCTGCGGAGCGCGCCACCCTCGACGCGCCCGCCGACGTGCAGCGCACCGTGCACACGCTCAAGCTGTACGCCGACCCGCCCGAAGGCGAGCCCGACGGCGGGACCCCGCAACCCGGGAATGGCCCCACAACCCCGGGGGGCCGTCGATGAGCGCCACCGCGGTCTGCAAGCAGTGCGGCAACGAGCTCGGCGAGGCGGGCGGGAGCCTATGCGTCGGCTGTCAGAACGAACGCGCCGGGCTCTGTCGCTGGTGTGGGCTTCGAGCGCCGCAAAGCGCCAGTGAGCTGTGCGGCGAGTGCGAGGCCTCCGCCAAACGCGTCGAGGCGACCGGCAGCTTCGCTGGCGACGGCGAGCGTCCCGCGCTGAACACCTCGAACCGCGCCACAACACCCAGCGGTGCTCCTGGGCTGCACGTGGCGATCACTCGCTCCCAGCTGCGCGACCTACGCGACGGCCACCTCGTCACCCTGCGATCCGCAGGGGGCGAGCGCGCCCAGCTCACCTTCGGCACCCTGAGCGAGGTGCAGATCGAGGCGCTCGCCGCCGGCCGTCCGGTGCAGCTGCACCTGGTGATCGACACTGAGCGCACGCGAGTCACGATCGCTCCCGCCGCGGGCCCGACGCCCGCCGGCGCTACCGGCGGCCACTGAGCGGCCGGCGCTTCCCACCGTCACCCGCACGCGCCAGCACGGCGCGGCGGAGGACCCGAGCGCGGCCCGTACGGCCGCGCTGACCCCTGGTGGTCGGCAACGGCTGGCCATCACCACAAACCCAAAAGCACGGACTCCTGAAAGGAGATAAAGCATGCCGTCAAAGGCGACATCAAAACGACCCGTCAGCCGGCCGTTCGGCCCGCCGATGCTGTGCAACCCGCTGGACGAGGTGCCCACCGACCCTCAGCTGCTCGCCTCGATCAAGTACGACGGATGGCGCACCCGGGCCAGCGTCGACGGAGGGGGCACCCTCACCTCGCGGGAAGGCAACCCGATCACCGCCGTCCCCTACGTGCAGAGCGCGCTGGGCGATCTGGCAGCCGCAGGCACCGTTCTGGACGGCGAGCTCGTCGACCTAGCGGGTCCCCGACAGCTCAAGCGGACCGGCACCATCCTCGGCTCACCAACGCCGCACAGGCCAACCGCTCAGGACCCGCCGCTCACCTTCGCGATCTTCGACCTGCTGATGTGCGCCGGTGAGGACCTGCGCGACATGCCGTTGCGCGAGCGGCTCGCCCGACTCGCCAAGCTGTTCGAGAACCCGGACGTGCGCCCGCACACCACGGCGTTGATCGAGGGGCGCTCGGAGCCGACCCTATTGCTGGTCGAGCATCGGCGGTGCGAGTCCGCGTGGGCGCAGGCGCTGGTCGTCGCCGGCCATGAGGGAGTGGTGGTGAAGCTGCCCGACTCGCTCTACGTTCACGGGGCACGCAACCGCGGCTGGTGGAAGTGGAAGCCGCAGCAGACGCTCGACGGGCAGTGCACCCAGGTGGTGCCCGGCAAGGCGGGCGCCATCGGCTCACTCGGCTTCCGGCTCGAGTCCGGCGTTGAGGGGACCGTCAGCAGCGGCATCAGCGAGCTCGAGTGGCTCGACATGACCTCTCACCCGGAGCACTACGTCGGGCACATGATCGAGCTGTCCTACCTCGATATCGAAGCCAGCGGACTGCTTCGCTCCCCGGTCTACCGCGGAAAGCGCCATCCCGACGACAAGGCGGCACCCGCCAAAGCGCCACGGGCACCGCGGCGGCTGCCAGATGCGAAAGCGCGCGCAGCCGCGGCGAGCGGCGGCAAACGCAGGCGGCGCAGCTACGAGAAAATGGTCGACCCCAAGAAGCTGGAACGGTGCATCGCCGAGCTGCGCGCGCAAGAAGGTGACGCGTATGACCGCTGCCTCGAGCGCGGATCCGGCGACCCCGCCGGCGACCTCGCGTTCGCGCTGGACGTAGCCCGCGAACGCGGCCTCAGCGTCTAGCCGCGGACGGATTCGGGCGCCGCTGCCAGGGCCTATCCGGCAGCGGCGCACCGGACGGCCCGCGCACCCGCTGTTCACCCAACGAAACCACGGCAAGCGACGCGCACCCCCAAGCGAGGCCGCGGCTGCGCTCGCCAACGGACCGGCTCCCAACGGCCGGCCACAACCTCGAACCGAAGGAGGAAACACGTGCCTAGCAAGCGACCCCGCAACGCGCCCTCGAGGGCGGGCGAGACCCAGAACCGCGAGCAGTATCCGGCCATGAACGGGACGCACGACCCAGGCTCGGGGCACGGCGAGTGCGCCGCCTGCGCAGCGTCTCTGGGCGACGGAGAAGGTCGCACGGCAGACGATCGGCGCTACTGCTCCTCGTGTGCCCCCGAAGGGTCAGAACCGATGCGGGGAATCGACATCGATTCGGTGGGGGCGCCACACCTGCTGTATGAGACCACAATCATCGTGTGGTCGGAGTTCGACCCGCAGAAGGTTGAGCTCGACGACCAGGCCCGCGAAGCCTGCCAAGGCGAGGCGATCTGCACCTCCCAGCGGACCCGGCGGTGCGCGGTCGCGCTCGCGCCCGACGCCGCCCGCTCGTTCTTCGGCAGGGTGGACGAGGAGGACCGCTGCGAAGGATGCGGCGGTCCGGACATCACCTCATGCCCGTGCCTGGTGTGTGAAACGTGCCTGTCCTCGTTCCCGGGGAACGACGAAGCGGCCCGTGAGGCGGGATGGACGATCCAACGCGACGCGCCCGACAAGGGTGCGCCGTGGGGCACGCTTAGACGCGTGGGATGCAACGGAAACGCGTCGCGCGCCAGCTCCGCATGCCACACCCACGCCTCACAGCCGTGCGTCACGCTCGCGCCGGTGACCGAGGCAGACCGCCCGGTGATCGCCGCCTGGCTCGAGGATCCGGATGCACAGCGGTGGGCTGGCGGCGGCTGGCTGGCAGAGCCCGCCGACCACACGAGCACCGGCCAGGGGGAAGGGGCCGCGCTCCTGGCCCGCTCAGACGGCGAGCCGGTGGCCGTAATCAACGCGTCGCCCGGGGCATCAAGCACCGTCCTGGCATTGGTGGTCGATCCTGCGCGCCGGGGCGAGGGGATCGGTACGAGCACGCTCGAAGCCGTCGTCCGCCTGCCGCAATACAGCGACAGCGTGCTGAGTTGTGAGATTGCCGCCGGCAACGCCGCATCCCGGCGCGCATTCGAGCGCGCCGGATTCGTCGAAGTCGACGGACCCGAGCGCGACTACGTCCGCTACGAGCGCAACCCGACCTGGCGGTGATCTACCCCGACTGGCCGCGGCAGGCGCCGCGGCGCAAGACCAAAACAGCGACTGGAGGAACGACACATGGCCGCTAACCGAATCACGGCCGAGCCGTCGCCCGGATCGGCGGCCGGCCCGACACTACGCCTTGCCGAACTGACTGATGCGATCGGCGAGCTCTCCACGGTGGAGCGCGAAACGATCGCCCGCACCCGCCAGTACCGCTGCCCACGATGGAAGGTCGCCGGCCGCGACCACCACGGGCAGCTGGTGCTGGCGACGCTGCTGCCGGCCGGCGAGCGCTGGCCGACAAAGCGGCGGCTGTGCCTGATGACAATCGCCGCCGAGGGCCTCTACTACCACGAGCGGCTGGTCAACGCCACCGACCGCGACGGCGGCCCAACCACAGACCAGACCGCCGGGGGGCGACACCAGTCGCCGGACCCGGGCGCCGGCGGCTGCGCGCCGCCATCGACCGACCACCAATGATCACAACAAGGAGGATCACATGGCTGCAAGCAACATCAACCGCGTCGTGCTGACCGGAAACCTGACCGCCGACCCCGAGCTGCGCTCGCTGCCGAGCGGCAACTCGGTGTGCAAGCTGCGCGTCGCCTGCAACACCCGCCGCAAGAACGGCAGCACGGGCGAATGGGAAGACAAGCCCAACTACTTCGACGTGACCGTGTGGGGCGCGCAGGGCGAGAACGCCGCACGCTTCCTGCGGAAGGGAAAGCCGGTCGCGATCGATGGCCGGCTCGAGTGGCGCGAGTGGGAGGCCCAGGATGGCACCAAGCGCCGGGCGACCGACATCATCGCCGACACCGTGCAGTTCCTCGGATCGCGCGATGACACACCCAACGCAGGCGCCTCCGCGAGGAACGGCGATTTCGCCGACGAGGGCGACTTCCAGCAGGCACCGATCGGCGCCGGCCCGGCCGCCGGTGACGACGACATCCCGTTCTGAGCATCGCCCAGCCCCTC
>Ga0335075_10014457_pt1 | contig 11852 bp, 10 predicted proteins | sample Lox_Sample_24_FD_206723 | JGI IMG/M metagenome (GOLD analysis project Ga0335075, IMG submission 206723) | Soil microbial communities from Loxahatchee National Wildlife Refuge, Florida, United States - Lox_Sample_2.4 | ecosystem: Environmental > Terrestrial > Soil > Wetlands | place: USA... | reverse complement strand
CGCGAGCGCCCTCGGGGGGATCGAGGGGATCCAGGCGCCGCGGTTCGACGCCCCGTACCTCGGCGACTTCACCCTCGAGCTCGGCGGCACGACCGCCGAGGCGTTCCTCGACCGCCTGCGACGCCAGCGGATCCTCGGAGGCGTGCCCCTCGCCGACCCCCGCCCGGGTCGCGCCCCGGCGCCCGAGCGGATCCTCGTCTCGGCCACGGAGTCGGTGGGGGAGAAGGAGATCCAGAAGTACGCGAAGGCCGCGCGCGCCGCGATCGCCGCGGGCCGGAGGGCGGCATGAGCTTCCGCCAGGCCCGCTGGGACGAGTCGAACGTCTGGGACCTCGCCGCCGAGGGAACCGCCCCCGCGCCACCCCCCGTGCCCGGGGTGCCCGAGCGGCTCCGCCGCAAGGAGGCGGTGCGCTGGCCCGAGCTCTCCGAGCTCGAGGTGATCCGCCACTACACCCGGCTCTCGCAGATGAACTTCGGGATCGACACGTCGATCTATCCGCTCGGGTCGTGCACGATGAAGTACAACCCGAAGGTCTCCGAACTGCTCGCCCGCCGCGGCGGCGCCGCGGAGCTCCACCCGTATCAGCCCGAGTCGACGGTCCAGGGGGCGCTCGAGATCCTCTGGCGCCTCGAGCGGATCCTCGTCAAGGTGACCGGCCTCCCCGAGGTCTCCCTGCAGGCCGCCGCCGGGGCCCACGGGGAGTACGCCGCCCTGCTCATGGTCCGGGCCCACTTCCGGGAGCTGGGGCAGCTCGAGCAGCGGACGGAGGTCCTGTTGCCCGACACCGCCCACGGCACGAACCCCGCCTCCGCGATGATGGCGGGGTTCACCACGCGCGAGATCCCCTCGAAGGACGGGTGCGTCGACGTCGCGGCCCTCAAGGCGGCGATCTCGCCGAAGACCGCGTGCTTCATGCTCACGAACCCCAACACCGCCGGCCTCTTCGAGAGCGACATCCTCGAGATCGCAGGCGCCGTCCACGACGCGGGCGGCATGCTCTACTACGACGGGGCGAACCTCAACGCGATCCTCGGGGTGACGAACCCGGGGCGCATGGGGTTCGACGTCGCGCACCTCAACCTGCACAAGACGTTCGCGACGCCGCACGGGGGCGGCGGTCCGGGCGCCGGGGTCCTCGCCGCCGGCGAGACGCTCGCCCCGTACCTGCCGATCCCGCGCGTCGTGAAGTCCGGCCGGAAGTTCCGGCTCGACTACGACCGGCCGAAATCGATCGGCAAGATCAAGACCGGCTACGGGAACTTCGGGCTCGACCTGCGCGCCTACGCCTTCGCGATCACGCACGGCGAGGAGGGCCTCAAGCACGTCGCCCGCCGCGCGGTGCTCAACTCGAACTACGTGGCGTCGCGACTCGGCGAGTTCCTGCCGCGGCCGTTCCGGCCCCTCGTGAAGCACGAGTTCCTGCTCTCGGGCGCGCCGCTCAAGGAGCGCGGGGTCCGGACGCTCGATCTCGCGAAGCGCCTTCTCGACGAGGGCGTCCACGCGCCGACCGTCTACTTCCCGTCGCTCGTCGACGAGGCGCTCATGGTCGAGCTCCCCGAGACGGAGAGCAAGCGTTCGCTGGACCAGTTCGTCGAGGCGTTCCGCCGGTCGATCACCGACACCGCCGAGCACCTCCACGCGGCGCCCACGTCCCTCTCCGTCCGACGGATCGACGAGGTCCGCGCGGCGCGCGAGCCGCGCCTCTCCTGGAAGGACCTGCGTGCGGCGGCCGCAAAGGTTGAGACCCCGCCGCCCGTCCCCCCGGCGCCATGAAGCCGAGAGTCCAGAAGATCTTCGCGCAGCTCGATCCGAAACCCGACGCCCTCCTCGTGGCGAACGCCGTCGACCCGCACCTCGACCAGACGTTCTTCTACCTGTTCGACGTCCCCGCGGGCCTCTTCGAGGCGTCGGTGGCGATCGCGCACCCGGACGGCGAGCTCGACGTCCTCACGGCCGCGCTCGAGTCCGAGACGGCCTTCCAGGCCGCGAAGGGCGACCCCCACGTGAAGATCCAGGTCGTCAACCGCGAGGAGACCGAGGCGGCGGTCAAGAAGCTCCTGCCCGACGACGCCACGATCGGCCTCAACTTCCGCGAGCTCACCCACGACTGGTTCGTCCGGCTCGACAAGCTGCTGCCGAACGCCACCTGGGTCGACGCCTCGAACGCGATCCGGACCGCCCGCGTCACGAAGGACCCCCACGAGGTCGAGTTGCTCCGCAAGGCGGCGGAGATCGGCTCCAAAGTCGGACGGGAGATCCCCGGGATGCTTAAGGCGGGGATGACGGAGCTCGAGCTCGCCGCGCAGATGGAGTACCGGATGGGCCAGCTCGGGGCGAGCGGCCGCTCGTTCCAGACGATCGTCGGCTTCGGGCCCCACAGTGCCGAGCCCCACTACGCGCCCGGGAGGACGCAGCTCAAGCCCGGCGTCTCGATGGTCTGCGACTTCGGGGCGTACTACTCCCGCTACGCGAGCGACATCACGCGCTCCTACCATTTCGGCCCGCGCGACGACGAGATGAAGCGCGTCCACGAGAAGGTCTTCGAGGCTCAGGAGGCCGCGCTCAAGACGGTCCGGGCCGGCGTGCCCGCGAAGGAGGTCCATCTCGCCGCCCAGCGGGTCATCGACGCGTCGCCCTGGAAGGGCCGCCTCACGCACGGCGTCGGCCACTCGATCGGGCTCGTCGTCCACGACGGCTGGGGCTACGGCCCGAACGCGGAGGACCCGCTCCTCGAGGGGATGGCGATCACCGTCGAGCCGGGCATCTACCTGCCGGGCCACGGCGGCGTCCGGATCGAGGACGACATCGTGGTCACGAAGAACGGCTACGACTTCCTCACGACCGCGCCCCGCGAGTACGTCGAGGTCTCCGCGTGAGGTTCGGCGTCCTCACGGGCGGCGGCGACTGCCCCGGCCTCAACGCGGCGATCCGCGCCGTGGTGCGGCGCGCCGCCCGCGGGGGCCATGAGACGGTCGGCTTCCTGGACGGCTGGAAGGGCGTGCGTGACGGGGCGGTCCGGCCGCTCGGGCCCCCCGACGTCGCGGGGATCCTCGCGAAGGGCGGCACGATCCTCGGCAGCTCGCGGACGAACCCGTTCGCGAAGGAGCCCGACGCGGCGAAGGTCCTGGCCTCGCTCGCCGCTCAGGGGATCGATGCGCTCGTGGCGATCGGCGGCGACGACACCCTCTCCGCGGCGCGCGAGCTCGACCGGCGGGGCGGCAAGGTCGTGGGCGTGCCGAAGACGATGGACAACGACGTCTCGGGCACCGACTGGACGTTCGGATTCCATTCGGCGACCGCGGTCGCCGTCGACGCGCTCGAGCGCCTCCGCGACACGGCGGGCAGCCACCATCGGGCGATCGTGCTCGAGGTCATGGGCCGCCATGCGGGCTGGGTCGCGCTCGCGACCGGGCTCGCCGGCGAGGCCGACGTGACGCTCGTGCCCGAGGAACCGTACGACGAGGCCGCGATGCTCCGCCACATCGCGAGCGCGGTCGCGGCCCGCGGCTATGCCCTCGTGGTCGCGAGCGAGGGGATCGACCTCGGACCGCGTCGGGGGGCGGCGGGCGCCGAGGACGAGTTCGGCCACGAGCTCCTGGGGCAGCGCGGGGTGGGCCTCGAGCTCGCGAGGCGGATCGAGCAGGCGACGGGCATCGAGACCCGCAGCGCCCAGATCGGCCACATCCAGCGCGGAGGGCCGCCCGAGCTGTTCGACCGGATCCTCGCGACCCGCCTCGGCGCGGGCGCCGTCGACCTCGCGCTCGCGGGCCGGTTCGGCGAGGTCGCCGTGCTACGGGGCCCGTCCGTCGTCGGGATCCCCCTCGACGAGGCGATCGGCGCCCCCAAGGTCGTCTCGCCGGACTGGCTCGACCTCGCCCACACGTTCGACGCGTAGGCGGCTCCGATGCCGGTCCGAGCGCTGTGGTACCGGAACGGGACCCTCGCCATCATCGACCAACGCGCCCTGCCGGGCCGCACCGTCGTCCGGCGGCTCACGAAGCTCAAGGAAGTCGCTGACGCGATCCGGACGTTGGCCGTGCGCGGGGCGCCGGCGATCGGGGTCGCCGCCGCGTACGGGATGGTCCTCGGTCGGCGCGAAGGCCGCTACACGCCCGCCGCCGCGGCCAAGGCCCTGCGCGCCACCCGGCCGACCGCCCACGACCTGTTCGTCGGCATCGAGGCGGTGCGGCGGGTCTGGGCCGCCGGCGGCGACGTCGAGGCGGCCGCCGACCGCTACCGCGCCGAGATCGTGGAGGAGTGTCACCGCATCGGCGTCGCGGGGGCGCCGCTGTTCGCCCGGACGCGGAACGTGCTGACGCACTGCAATGCGGGCGCCCTCGCGACGGTCGAGTGGGGGACCGCGCTCGCCCCGCTGCGCGTGGCCCGACAGCACGGGGCGCACCTCTTCGTCTGGGTCGACGAGACCCGGCCCCTGCTGCAGGGCTCCCGGCTCACCGCGTGGGAGCTGGGTCGAGAGCGGATCCCGCACGCGGTGATCGCCGACAACGCCGCCGGCCACTTCCTCGCGACGGGGGCGGTCGACGCGGTCGTCGTCGGGGCGGACCGGATCGCCCGGAACGGCGACTTCGCGAACAAGATCGGCACGTACGAGAAGGCGGTCGTCGCGCGCGAGCACGGGGTCCCGTTCTACGTCGCCGCGCCGTGGAGCACGTTCGACCCGCACCGGGCCACCGGCCGGTCGATCCCGGTCGAGGAGCGCTCCGAGGACGAGGTGCTGGGGTTCGCGGGCGCCCGGACGAGCCCCGCCCGCAGCCGGGCGCGCAACCCCGCGTTCGACGTGACCCCGGCGAAGTTCGTGACCGCGTTCATCACCCCGGACGGGGTGTTCGCGCCGCGCGCGATCGCCCGAGCGCTCGCACGCCGGGCGGACCGAACGGCGGACCGGCCTACACGCTGACGAGCGGGGTGTTGAGGAACCCCTCGACGCCGTGGGCCACGCCCACGACGGTGGCGGCGACGTCGACCCCCAGGTGGTGGAGGGCGACGAACAGTCCGAGCACGGCGACGATCGTCACGAACCATCCGGTGATCGCTCCCATGGCCTGTGCCTCGCGGTAGTCGGTTCCACTCGGTCTTCCGCTACATAAACGACGACCTCGACTCGCAGACCGGGTCGCGTCGGGGCCCGGTTTCCCGCCGGTCGAACGCGCGGGCGGGGGCCCGCGCCCGCCCGCGCCAGGACGCCCGACCGGCGAGCCAGGGCCGGCGCCGGCCGAAGCAAGGTTCATAGCGCGGAGCGGGTACGGCCCGCCGGAGTTGCCCTGGTAGTCTAGCGGTCTAGGATGTAGGTCTGTCGAGCCTGCGACTCGGGTTCGAAGGCGCCGGAGGGGCCCACCCTCCGGCCCGGAACTCCCGACCAGGGCGCTCCCCGCCCGCGCGACACGGGCCCCGACCCCCCACGGCTTATGCGCGGTGGGGGGCTCGGGCAGACGTGACGACGACGCCGCCGGAGGACCGCGGCCGGTCCCCGTACTTCTCGCACGTCGTCGGCGACACGCTCCGGGACCTGACCGAGAAGCGCCTGCTCGAGCTCGTTCAGGAGGCGCCGCTCCCGCGGCACGTGGCGATCATCATGGACGGGAACCGCCGGTTCGCCTCGTCGGTGGGGATCGGGGTCAACGACGGGCACGCGAAGGGCCGCGACACGCTCGAGGAGCTGCTCAACTGGTGCCTCGACATCGGCATTCGCATCCTGACCGTCTACGCGCTCTCGACCGAGAACTTCTCGCGCTCGCGCGAGGAGCTCGAGGGCCTGATGGACCTGTTCGACCGGTCGTTGCGGCAGATCGCCGTCGACGAGCGCGTGCACCGCCACGGGATCCGCGTGCGGGTCATCGGGAACCGGCGGGCGCTCCCCGAGCGCGTCCAGGAGGCGATCGCCATCGCCGAGCAGGCGACCGAGCGCTACGACGCCTACCAGTACAACGTGGCCCTCGCTTACGGAGGGCGCGACGAGATCGTCGAGGCGATCCGGGTGCTGGCGCGCGAGGTGAAGGCGGGGGCGCTCGACCCCGAGGCGATCGACTCGGAGGCGGTCTCCCGCCACCTCTACACCGCCGAACTCCCGGACCCCGACCTCATCTTCCGAACGAGCGGCGAGGAACGGATCTCGAACTTCCTGCTCTGGCAGTCCGCGTACGCCGAGCTCTACTTCTCGGACGTGATGTGGCCCGGGCTGACCCGGCTCGAGTTCCTGCGGGCGATCCGCGCCTTCCAGCTGCGCCAGCGCCGCTACGGCACCTGAGCGCGTTCGCCGGGCCGCACCCCGAGGTTCCAGAGCGCGCGGGGCGCGAGGAACACGGCCCCCGCGATCACCCAGACGACCGCCGTCAGGAGGTACGCCGGCTGAACGCCGACGGCGAGGAGGAGGAACGCCCCGCCGATCTGGGCGGCCGGGATGATCGCGTAGCTGCCCAGCGAGTCGATCCCGAAGTACCGGCCCTGCATGTCGTGCGGCACCAGGAGCTGGGCCGCCGAGAGCCACGCGGTGCCCGCGAACCCGCCGAGCACCCCGAGCGCGAACATCGCCGCGAGCGCGACGGGCACGCTCGGGACCAGGGCGAGCGCCAGTGCGGCGCCCCCCGAGGCGACCCCGTACGGGATCGTCCAGGCCCGGCCGGCCCAGCGGATCGCACCGGTCCGGCCGACGAGCAGCGAGCCCAGGCCCGTCCCGCCGACCTCGAGCGCGAGCAGGAGCGCGTAGACCAGCGCGGACCCGTGGAGCACCTCGGTCGCATAGAACACGAGGAACGTCCCGACGACGCCGGCGCAGAAGTTGAAGAACGTCGCCGAGAGCGTGAGCTCGAGGAACCCCTTCGCCTCCCAGAGCCATCGGAATCCGGCCCGGAGGTCCCGGAGGTACGAGCCGGCCTCCACCCCCTGGGCCGCCCGCCGCGGGGACTCGACCGAGAGCCCGACGAGGAGGGAGGCGGACAGGAGGAAGGTGGCGACGTTGGCGACGAGCCCGACCACCGGTCCGACGGTGACGATGAGCACCCCCGCGACCGACGCCCCGACGAACTGCAGCGAGGACCGGCTCGACCGCACGAGCCCGTTCGCGTCGGCGACGAGGCCCTCTTCCACGAGCGACGGGATCACGGCCTGCTCGGCCGGGTTGAACACGGTCGTGAAGGCGCCGAGGATGAACTCGGCCGCCAGCATGGCCGGAAGGCTGAACCCGTGGGCGAGCAGCACGACGACCACGAGCCCCACGCCGGCCGCTCGGCTGACGTCCGAGAGGACCATGAGGAGCCGCCGATCGTAGCGATCGACCAGGGTGCCCCCGAAGACGCTGAACAGGATCGCGCCGACGACCGCGGCGAAGCCGAGCAGGCCGACGTCGAGCGCGGAGCCCGTCTCGGTGAAGACGATCCAGATGAGACAGACGCCGGCGAGCGACGAGCCCGCGACCGAGCCGAGCCCCGCGGCGAAGACCCGCAGGTAGCCGGCGTTGCGGAACAGGCGGCGGTAGGAGCGCGTCGCCGTCTCGGGAGTCGCCATGGGCCGCGGCTGTCCACGGCCGGGACCCCATAACGGGTCGGCTCGACCCCGGGGGCTGCCCGGTTGCTCTGCGACGACCTCCGACCATGGAATTCGGCTCGGACGCGAGGGCGCGCGGTGTTCGGTGCGTTACGCCACGAGTTCAAGGGGCGATGATCGAACGGGGTCGGGAAACCGACGTTCTCGCTCGAAGTGCTGACGTCAGCGGTGGGCACGGCCCGATCCGATGGCACTACATCTGAATGGTCTCGAACCCCCGGTCCCGAAACTCTGGCGATGGAGCCGGAGGTTCGCCGGGAGACGCCGCATCGCCGACCGCCGCCGCCCTCGTCGGCCCTAGGGCATATTCCAATTCGACGTGCGCTTATCCGTGACCGCACAGTGTGGGTCGGTGATGCACCCTAGCGCCCCGAAGACCGGGCCGCGCCCCTGGCTGCTGGCCGTCGGAGTTGTCCTGGTAGTGGTCTGTGCTGGCGTCGCCGCATTGTGGTACGCCGCTCCTTTGTTCAATAGCAAGGGAAACACGGGCATGCAGGTCCGTGGGGACGGGCCAACGCTCTACGAGGCCCTCAGCGAGGCCAACGCGACGGAGTCGACCTTTCCCGGGGGTCCATGGACCTTGTTCACCGTCTACGGGATCGCGTCTCCGGCGCCCTTCGATCCCAACGCCCTGGGTTGGACGAACAACAGCGCGGTGGTCAACTCCTGTCAAGGGCTCTTCAACGGTCTGACGATCTGGAACGGAACGATTCCGCTCTTCAACGGCACCTTTAACTCAGGCACCGCCCCGTTCTGGCAGGTGTTCTACTTCTCTAACTCGAGCCAGAGCATCCTCGTGATTTCGGACGTGATGGGCGTCACGCAAGGATTCCCGCCGATGGCCATGAACAGTTCTTGCGCGGTCAACTCGGGCCTGGCGATCACCCCGTGGGCCTGGGGGAAGGAGTTCTCGCCGTTGCTCCCCGACTCTCCCATACTTGCCGCGACGGCTTGGGCGGCTATCGGACCCAGCTGGACCGAACCGAGCAGCACCTCTGTCGAGACGTATCGACTGGGAAATGGCTGGTGGGGGGGTAGCAGGCCTGAGGGACGCGTGGTGGAATTGGGTCGCTGCGGGGTCGTCGGTGCTACCGCCTCTCAGCCGATTCAAGATGCGGTGTTCGCCCCCAATGGGTCGATTGCGGCGGTCTACGGGGGCTCGGTCGGTTGCGGAAACGTGAGGAACGACGGTCCCCCGCTTGTCCTTTACATGTACAATCTCAACTTCACGGTGGGGCAGGTCGTGGAGAACGGTGCGACCGCACTCGCACCCCTCTCGTTAACGACGTCGGCGGGGAACCAGACGACCGGCTCGTTTCCCGACCCCGCCGGTGTCGTGAGTTGGATCGTCGATCTCAGTCTCGAAAGCTCGGCGGGGTCAAGGGTCACGGCGGGCCCGTCCGGGTGTCCGGCGTGGGTGCGCAACAGCGTCAACGACTGCGTCGCCAACCCCGCCGGCTGGTACGCGGTGCTCCTCTCACAAAATGGAAGTTGGCTGGATAGCTTTGGGGCCACGGGGTCGGGCGACCACTGGACGCTGCCGACGGTCTCGCTGGTGAGCAACCAGCAGCTGGTGCTTGTCTACCCTTCCTCGTGGTCGCTCACAGGCGACACGCTCGAGGCCAACTCCACGACCCCTGATGCCCCCTTGAGCGGCTCGACCGGGCTCTGAACCGGTTAATCTCGCGGCTACGGCCACCGGGCTCTTTAAATAGAACCGCTTTTCTACCAAAGTTGACCACCGAGTGGACGCTCGGAAGGAAGAACCATGCTAACAGGACAGACGCCGATTCTGGTGCTGAAGGAAGGGACGAAGCGCGACAAGGGCCGCGGAGCCCTCTCGAACAACATCCAGGCCGCGAAGGCGATCGCCGACTCGGTCCGTTCGACCCTGGGACCGCGCGGGCTCGACAAGATGCTCGTCGACTCGATGGGCGACGTCGTCGTGACGAACGACGGGGTCACGATCCTGAAGGAGATGGACGTCGAGCACCCGGCCGCGAAGATGCTGGTCGAGGTCGCCAAGACCCAGGACCAGGAAGCGGGCGATGGGACGACGACCGCGGTGGTGCTCACGGGCGAGCTCCTGAAGCGCGCCGAGACGCTGATCGAGCAGAACATCCACCCCACGATCATCTCGCAGGGCTACCGCCTCGCGTCCGCGAAGGCGCTCCAGATCCTGAACCAGGTCAGCCAGCCGATCGCGATCACCGACCACGCGCTCCTGAGCCAGATCGCCGTGACCTCGATGGCCTCGAAGTCGGTCTCGTTCAACCGGGACCTCCTCGGCGAGATCGCGGTCAAGGCGGTCACTGCGGTCGCGGAGAAGAAGGCGGAAGGCCACTACGTCGACCTCGACAACATCCAGATCGTGAAGAAGCAGGGCGGCTCGATGACGGACACCTCGCTCATCGAGGGGGTCATCGTCGACAAGGAGAAGGTCCACTCGGGGATGCCGTCGCGGGTCGAGCACCCGAAGATCGCGCTCCTCGACGCCGCGCTCGAGATCAAGAAGACCGAGATCGACGCGAAGATCGAGATCAACGACCCGACGCAGCTCAACGCCTTCCTCCAGGAGGAGGAGAACATGCTGCGCCGGATGGTCGACCAGGTGAAGAAGTCCGGCGCGAACGTCGTCCTTTGCCAGAAGGGGATCGACGACCTCGCCCAGCACTTCCTCGCGAAGGAAGGCATCTACGCGGTCCGCCGCGTGAAGAAGTCCGACATGGAGAAGCTTGCGAAGGCGACCGGCGCCTCGATCGTCTCGAAGGTGAGCGAGCTCACCCCCGAGGACGTCGGGCACGCGGGCCTCGTCGAGGAGCGGAAGATCGGGGAGGACGCCCTCACGTTCGTGACGGGCGCGCCGAAGGCGAAGGCCGTCTCGATCCTGATCCGCGGCGGCACCGAGCACGTGCTCGACGAGATCGAGCGGTCGCTCGATGACGCGCTCAACGTGGTCGCGGTGGCGGTCGAGGACGGCAAGTTCGTCTTCGGCGGCGGCGCGACGGCAGCCGAGCTCGCGCTCCAGCTCCGGGACGAGGCGGCGAAGATCGGCGGCCGTGAGCAGATCGCCTTCGAGGCGTTCGCCGAGTCGCTCGAGACGATCCCCCGGACCCTCGCGGAGAACGCGGGCCTCGACCCGATCGACATCCTGATCGAGCTGCGCCAGGCGCACAAGAGCGGCCGCAAGGACGCGGGCGTCAATATCCAGCTCGGGAAGGTCTCGGGGATGAACGAGATCCACGTGATCGAACCGATCCGGGTCGGCCGCCAGGCGATCGAGAGCGCCACCGATGCCGCCGTCATGATCCTCCGGATCGACGACGTCATCGCGTCCAAGTCGAGCCCGCCTCCCTCCGGTGGCCCGGGCGGCCCCGGCGGCGGCATGGGTGGCATGGGCGGCATGGGCGGAATGGGCGGCGGGGACTTCGGGGACGACTAGACCCGTACCCCCCCAGCCGACGTACTCGAACCCTTTCCTTCACCCCCCGGCGGGCGCGGCCCCCGGGGGTCGAACGTTCGGCCCGGACACGCAAAAATAGCCGGAGCGCCTAGGGAGACTCGTGCCGCTGTGGGAGGACCGGGCGGACGCCTGGCACGACGTCGCCCCCGGCGTGCGTCGGCGGATCCTCGCGCACGAGCCCGGGCTCATGATGGTCCTCTACGACCTCCAGCCCGGCACGAAGTTCGCCGCGCACGCCCACCCCCACCTCCAGGCGGGCGTCGTCCTCGAGGGCGGGGGGACGTTCACGATCGGGGGCGTCGCGACGCCCCTTCGGAAGGGTTCCGCCTACGTGGTGCCGGGCGGGGTCGCGCACGAGCTCCTCACCGCGGCGCAGGGCCCGACGGTCATTCTCGACGTGTTCACACCCCGGCGCGAGGAGTTCCTGAGCGAGGCCCTCGAGCCCGACCGGCCGTGAACCGCTAGCCGACCGAGCGCAGCGACGCGCCGTCGACGGGCAGCATCGCGCCGCTGACGTAGCTCGACATCTCGCTGCCGAGGAACACCGCGACCCGGGCGAGCTCCTCGGTCGAGGCGAACCGTCCGAGAGGGACGCTCGCGGTCATCTCCTTCAGCACCGCCTCGGGCGAGCGCCCCTCGCGACGAGCGCGGTCCTCGGCGACCTCGCGGATCCGGTCGGTGAGCGTGTAGCCCGTGACGATCCCGTTCACCCGGATCTGGTGGGGTCCGAGCTCCCGGGCGAGGGTGCGGACCAGTCCGGCGACCGCGATGCGGCAGACGCTCGAGGTCGCGATGTTCGCGATGGGCTCGCGGATCGCGGTCGAGGTGA
>Ga0335075_10014456_pt1 | contig 11852 bp, 9 predicted proteins | sample Lox_Sample_24_FD_206723 | JGI IMG/M metagenome (GOLD analysis project Ga0335075, IMG submission 206723) | Soil microbial communities from Loxahatchee National Wildlife Refuge, Florida, United States - Lox_Sample_2.4 | ecosystem: Environmental > Terrestrial > Soil > Wetlands | place: USA: Florida... | reverse complement strand
CACGACATATCGCTCGCACATGCCGGGAGCATAATGAGGCGCGAGGCGCCCGCCTGTGATGCAGCGCACCGGAATCGCGACGCACACAACCCCAGGGACGGGGCACGCACGGCATGGCGGCCACGACGCTGTCAAGGATCGGCATCACTATCCTGTCCGCCGCTCCCGCCCATCCCCTCGAAAGCGCCGCCAGTCGGAAGGACCCCGATTTCTGTCGTATGCCCTGGGAAGCAGCGCTTCCGTTCCAGTAGAGTCCAACGCACCGAAAGGTTGCAGACACACGACCCGTGCAACAGTCGACCACACATTCCACTCATGACGCCTCAGGGCCGATGCAGCTCGACTCCCGTGCTGCCCGGCAAGCGGGCGTCACGCTGGTCGAGCTCCTCACCGTCATGGTGATAGTCGCGATTCTGATCTCGATCGGTATACCGTCTTTCAGGTACATCACCACCGACAATCGGATGAGCACGGAGGCCAATCAGCTGATCGGCGACCTGCAGTTCGCGCTCTCCGAGGCCGTCAAGGAAGGTCAGTCGATCACGGTATGCGTCGCCGCGAGCACCTCGCCCACGAGTCCCAGCTGCGCCGCGTCGGGCACGACGACCTGGCAGTCGGGCTGGATCGTATTCAGCGATCTCAATAACGATCAGACGATCGACAGCGGGGATCCCGTGCTGCGAATCGAGAACGCCTTCGTCGGCGGCGATACGTTCACCTCGACCAACAACATCAGCGCCATCACCTTCAACCGCAGCGGCTTCGTCAATGCGCTCGGCACGTCGCAGGTGAGCGTAGTTTTGCACAACTCCACGAGCAGCTCCGTGTACACGCGCTGTCTGTACCTCACGCAGGCCGGAATGATGTTCGTCCAGACCCACGCCCAGAATTCGAGTTGCAACTGATGCGTGCCAACCCACATACCGCGCCGCGCGGGTTCAGCCTGATCGAGGTGATGGTCGCTCTGGTCGTCATCTGCGTGGGACTTCTCGGCATCGCCAAGCTGGAAGCCCTGATGCTCTCGAGCACGGGCACTTCCCGCCTGCGCTCGCTGGTTGGACTCCAGGCAGCGAGCCTCGCAGCCTCAATGCACGCGGACCGGGACTATTGGGACAACTCCGCCAACGGAGTCATCGCACTCACTGCCACGGAGAGCAATGGCACCACGACCTTCGCCGGCACTCCTGCGGCCCTCGCGACCGAGGCGAACGCGCCTCCTACGTGCCAGGAGAGCGCACCAGGCTCCTCGTCCCCACCCACCTGCCCCGCCCCTCAGGACATGGCCTCCTTTGATCTGAGTCAATGGGCTGGCGCAGGCACCGGGTCCACCGCCACCGGCGTGGCCGCGGTGCTCAAGAATTCGACGACCACGATAGGCTGCGCTCCCAATGCCTCCCTGAACAACATCGTGACGTGCACCATCACGATCACGTGGAACGAGAACACGATCGCGGTGAACACTCAGGAACAGCAGAACGGGCCGCCGACCGCCTTCCAGGCTCAGACCTACACCTTGGTGATCGAGCCATGACCGCCCCGTCCCGCGCATCCCGCCCGGCCCCGGGCCATCTGCATGGCCAACGCGGCTTCTCGCTCATCGAGCTGTCGATCGCCATTCTCATCGCGCTTTTCCTGATCGGCGGGGTGATCGTCGTCGAGCAAGGGGTGCATCAGTCCTATCAGGATGACAGCGGCTTCGCCCAGCTCGAGGACGAGGAGCGCTTCGCCATGACGATCGTGACGGAAGCGGTGGAGTCGGCCGGCTACTACCCTAACCCCACCTCCTATGCGGCCAACAGCAACGTCCTGATGTCCGAGACAACCTCGACCCCGCAGAGCGTCTCGATCCCGTTCGCGGGCGGCCAATCGATCGTCGGAATCTATCAGGGCTCCGCGCCCAATGACTCCATCGCGACCCGCTTCGTCGCAGGCTCGGTGGCGAGCGTCGACCTCTGCACCGGCTCTGCCACGACCAGCGGCGTGGAGTACCAGACGTATCTCTACGTGAGCACCTCGGGCAGCCAGTCGTACCTTTACTGCGAGCTCGCAACCGCCGGCTCATGGGCCTCCTCACCGGTGCAACTCGTGAGCGGAATCAAGAACATGCAGATCATGTACGGCATCAGTGCGAGCGGCTCCGAGAACGTGGAAACGTATATGTTCGCATCGGACGTCACGACCAAGGGCTACTGGCCGGACGTCTCTTCCGTCAAGGTGACCCTGACCCTGGCGAACCCGATCGCAGCGGAGGCCGGCCAGCCGCAGACCGTACAGTTCACGCGAGTAATCAGCGTAATGGGGCGGATGGGGGGAAGCTGATGAAACCGAGCAGATTGCACCGCGCCGCGCCTCACTCGCGAGGCATGGTACTGATCACCAGCATCCTCCTGCTGGTGGTCGTCACGATACTCGCTCTGGCCATGTTTCACGGCGTCGGGCTGGAATATCGGATCGCGGGCAACAACATGGACAAGCAGCGCTCCCTGCAGGCCGCCGAGAGCGCGCAGGAGTACGGCGAACAGTGGCTCGTGCAAAACGCGCCGGAGGACTACGGGGCGGCCGAGGTCTGGGGGATCCCGTGTGCCGCCGCCAATTTCACCGGCGCCACCGCTCCGATCATGTGCTCCAACACGCTGGAAACCACACTCTCGGGCTCCAACCTGGGCCCTGTCCCGTGGGGCGGCGCCAGCGCCAGCCTCGGCGTCAGCTACAATCCCGGGGGCGACCTGACCCAGAGCTCCACCGGCGGACAGAACACGGTCGCCCAGTTGCCCGTCGTCTATCTCGCGCGCCTGGGCTACGACTACGGGACCGCGAACTCGCTCGACTTCACCATTGACGCCTGGTCTTACGGCGGCAGCTCGAGCACGGTCTCGGTCGTCGAGAGCGTCTATCGAATCACTTACATCTCCTCATGCGGCAGCTGCCCGTGATTCCCCGGAGGCACACCATGCTTCGCAACCGACTGTCGCTCCTCGCGATCGCGCTCTTCTGCGGCTTCCTCGCCGCGACGGCCGCGCATGCCCAGGTCCTCATCTCGGAGGACTTCGACACCAATACGACCAACAACGCGTGGTATTTCTTCAATGGCGCCTGCCTCACGGCGAGCTCCGCCGCGGCCACGTCGAATCCGGGAACACCGCCAGGGTGCACCGCGATCGGCTCCACCTACTACAACGAGAACCTCGTCGGCGGTTACAACGGCGCGGCCGGCGACGCGCAGACGCTTCCGGACCCGTTAGGCGACGGAGCGCTTCGCTTCACCAACGGCTGCATCCCCAGCAGCAGCGGCGGATGCTCGAACGGCGGCCATAGCCAGAACGGCGCCATCATCTCCTCGGGCGTCTACTCGACCAGCGCGGGCCTGGACATCACCTTCAAGACGCTCAGCTACCGCGGCGACTCGGGCGGAGACGCAAGCGACGGCGCGGATGGCATGAGTTTCTTCCTCATGGACGCCTCGATAGCGACGGCGGCGGAGCTCGCGTCCAATCCTGGCGACGCCATCGGCTCGTGGGGCGGAAGCCTCGGCTACACCTGCTCGAACGTCAATAGCGACTATCACGGCATGATAGGCGCGTGGCTCGGCCTGGGCATCGACGAATACGGCAACTTCCTGAACGGAGAATCGGACACGCTGGGGGAGGACAGCCCTTACGGCGTCACAGGTGACAACACCGCGAGCGGCGGCGGCATCCAGCCCGACCGGATCGGGCTGCGCGGCCGGGGCAACATCGCCTACCCGTGGCTGAGCGCAAACTACCCGGGCGACTACCCTACGACCGGGCTTACGATCCCCCAGGAAGAGGCTGCCGTCCAGAACACCTGCGAGACCGGCACACTATGGAACTACACGCCCCTGACCAACTCAACCCCCGGCACCGCGACGAACACGGGCACGCCGGTCGACGACTACATGGCGGTTCCGGGCGCATACAGCATCATTTCGAGCAAGATCGCCAATGAGTATGCGACCGGGGGCTACGGGCAGCTCAATGCGACGCCGATCACGTACCGCCTGCAGCTCACCCAGAACGGCCTGCTCACGCTGTCCTACAGCTACAATGGCGGCGCGTGGACGGGAGTGATCCAGAACGAGCCGATCACGTCCGTGAACTCGGGTGCCCTGCCCGCCAACGTCCGTTTCGGCTTTGCCGGCTCGACCGGCGGCAGCTCGAACATTCACGAGATCATGTGCTTCAAGGCGAGCCCGGAGGCGGAGTCGGCGAGCTCCACCACCGGCAACGAGAAGGAGTCCTCCAAAGTCGACGCCGGCACGCAGGTCTACTTCGGCAGCTACGACCCGACTACCTGGACGGGCAGCCTCGCCGCCTATGGGCTCACCACCAACAGCGCCGGCCAGGTCACCGGAATCGCCACCGCCGCCAACTGGGACGCTTCCTGCGTCCTCACCGGCATCGCCAGCAACTCGACTTGCCCAACGACGGGTGTCAGCGGGCCGGTCGCCGCAGAAGCGCCGAGCTCACGCACCATACTGACGTGGAACGGCACCACCGGCATACCTTTCGAATGGACCAACCTCTCGACGGCCGAGCAGAACGCGCTCAACGCTATCGACAACGACGGCCAAACCCGGCTCGCATTCCTGCGCGGGGACCGCACCAACGAGATCCCGAACGGCGCCAACCTCTATCGCGCCCGCACTGGTGTACTCGCCGACATCGTGGACTCGAGCCCGGCGTGGGAGGGGCCGCCTTCGCAGTCGCTCTACTTCGCGTACGAGACGCCCTCGGTCTGGGCTGACAGGTTGTATACGAGCGCCACGATGCCGGAGAATTCCGGCCAGAGCTATACGGCATACGCCACCGCGGAGCAGACGCGCGCGAACGTAGTTTACGTCGGCGCCGATGACGGCCTGCTGCACGGCTTCGCGGCCGGATCCTACAATACGGACAGCAGCTACAACAGCAGCGGCAACAATGGCAACGAGGTTCTCGCCTACGTGCCGCAAGAGGTGCTGCTGGGCATACACCCCACCGTCACGTCCACCACCACGACCACCAACCACCACACGGGCGTCACGTCCACCAACACGACGACCGCCATCAACAGCACGCTGGATTTTTCCAACCCGCAATACAGCCATAACTTCTACGTGGATGCCCCTCCGGCCACCGGGGATCTTTACTACGGCTCGGCCTGGCACACCTGGGTGGTCGGCGGGCTCGGGCCCGGCCTCTCCGGACCCTGGACGTCGCAAGGCTCCTGCGGTGGCACCGGGATGCCGACCTGCGCTACGGCCTGGTCGAATACCACCGCTTATGCTTTCGGCGGTACGGTCAGCGTGAACGGGGTCAACTACGTCGCCAACTGGGCGAACACGAACGAAAGTCCCTTGACCGACGTCGCCGTCGGCCAGGGTGAGGTCTACGCCCTGGATGTCACCACTCCCGCGAATTTCGCCGAGACGAACGCCGCCACTCTCGTCAAAGGCGACTGGATCGGCGGGACCTCGGCGACGAGCAACCCCGGCAGCTTCACCTGCTCGAACGTCGCCAATTGCGCCCTCAATCTCGGCTTCACCTACGGAACGCCCGTGGTCCGCCGCCTCCACGACGGCAATTGGGCGATCATTTTCGGCAACGGCTTCGGCAGCTCCACGGGCGATGCCGGAATCTTCATCGTGACGATCAACTCCACGAGCGGCGCCCAGACGGCGTATTACCTCAGCACGGGCGTCAGGGGAGGCAACGGCATAGCCTATGTGGCGGCGGTCGACATGGATCACGACCACATTACCGACTACGTCTATGCCGGCGATCTGCTGGGCAACATCTGGCGGTTCGACCTGACCAGCAACAGCGAGAGCAGTTGGCACGTCTCCACGGGCCCCCTCTTCAAGACGTCGTCGGGGCAGCCGATCACGAGTGAGGTCGTACCGCAGTTCGTCACCGTGAACGGCGCTACGCAGCTGATGCTCTATTTCGGGACCGGCCAGAAGTTCTCGCAGACGCCCACCTCCGCTACCAGTTACGCGACCGGGACCCAGTCGTTTTACGCGGTTTGGGACTGGAACATGAGCGCCTGGAACGCGCTCCACAGCTCCCAGTTCGCGTCCCTGACCACGGCGCAGATGTCGACCGCCTCGGGCGTCAGCTCGCCCTACACGCTAAAGCCCGCCAATCTCGCCGACCAGACGATCACGGTGGACGGCAACGGCGACCGGCTCCTCTCCACGAGCGACCAGGTCTGCTGGGCCAACTCGACGACCTGCAACTCCGGGAACACGCAATTCGGCTGGTACGTCAATCTTCCGGGCACGAATACCGGTTACGGCTCGACGACCTACGAGCAGGTCGTCTACAGCCCGCTGATTCTCAGCACGGTCGTGATCTTCAACTCGATACTGCCCGCGATCGATTCACCGCTTGCGTGCTCGACCAACCTCGACGGCGGCTGGTCCTACGCCCTCAACGTGGCCACCGGCTCCGCGATCTCCGGATTCTGGCAGGGCTACAGCTCGAGCCTGCCCAGCAACACCGGAGGCTACGGGAGCAACGCGACGGGAACGATGTACTACGCCGGCGGATCCGTCATTTATCAGAACACCGGCGGTCAACATTACGAAGTCCCGGTGCAGCTGCCGCCCGACATCAGCGGCGGCCGCGAGACCTGGATGCAGATACGTTAGGTCAAACCATCATGAGCGCCGCAAAGTCAGCCACCTCGCCCCATTCGGCATGCCGCGGAGGCGCGCCGGGATTCACCCTGATCGAGCTGATGATCGTCGTGGTCATCGCGACGATTCTCATCTCGATCGCGCTTCCGCTCTACCTGCATCAGATCCGCGAATCGCGGCGCACGGATGCGCGCTCGGCGCTGCTCGATCTCGCCGGGCGCGAGGAGCGCTATTTCGACACCAACAACGCCTATACCGCCACGGCGACCAACCTGGGCTACGCCGGGTTCGGCACGGCCTATCCCGTCGGCAACGGCTACTACTACATCAGCAGCCCGCCGACGATGAACAACTCTGCCACGCCACCCACCTTCTCGCTCACGGCCCTGCCCGTCCCCGGCAAGGGCCAGGACCTGGACACTCAGTGCGCTTCGTTCACCGTGACGTCGACCGGCCAGCAATCCTCGCTGAACAGCAGCGGCACCGATTCCAGCTCGATCTGCTGGGGCCAGTGATCAGACCGGTGATCACTCGAGCTTGAACTCGATCGTGTCCCACCGGGTCGTGTCCTCGTGCCGCGCCTGGCGGCGCACGGCATCGACCAGCGCGCGCTCGTCCCACTCGACCACTTCATCGGCGAGGTCGGCGAGCTCCTTCGGCACCGGCTTCTGAGAGCCAAAGGGCTTCAGCAGCACGACCGCCTTCTGACTCGCCTGGGCGTAGAGCAGCTGGAACGTCACGAGATCCTGGTTGCCGTCGAAGAGGCTGGAGAGGCCGATGACGGCCTCGACCGGGGCGATCTGGCGGCGCAACTCCTCCTTGGCGGCCTCCTTGTCCCCGGCCGGACGCTTCTCGGGCGCGCTGAAGTTCCGGTAGAAGAAATTCCGCGAGCTTTCGAGGTACTCGAATACCCGCAGGTAATCATCGCCGGGCTCCCAGGCGTGCGTGACGAAGAGCCGAATGGGATTGGCCTGCGACATAAGCTCAAGTTTCGCACAAGAGCCGCCTGGCGCGAAGCCTGGTCGGGACTGTCGCCGCCGAGCGCCGCCGCTACCCCCCGGGCGCCGTCCCACGGCCACGGCCGATATGCAATACAATCCCTCCCTCTTGGCTTGCCGCCGCGCAGGACTGCCCCACGTTGCGTCTCGTCGTCTACAACATCCGCTACGCCACGGGCACCGGCCCGGCGTTTCATCTTCCGCTGCCGGGTGCCGGGTACCTGCGCAGCAACCGCAAAGTCCTCGCCGGCATCACGGAATTCCTGCGCGGCGAGGGCCCCGATGTCGTCGGCCTGGTCGAGGTCGACACGGGATCGATCCGCACCGGCATGGTGAACCAGGCGGAAGCGATCGCCACCGAGCTCGGGCACTACTCGACCTTCCAGTGCAAGTACGGCGCCAGCTCCCTCAATCACCTCATGCCCATCGTGCGCAAGCAGGGCAATGCGTTCCTCTCCGCGCCGCACGTGCACGGCGAGCGCTTCCACTACTTCGATACCGGCATCAAGCGGCTCATCATCGAGCTCGAGCTCGAGAACGTCTGCGTGTTCCTGGTTCACCTCTCCCTGAAGTTCCGTCACCGCCAGTACCAGCTGCGCTCCCTCCACGATCTCATCGTCAAGTCGAAGAAGCCCGTCATCGTGGCAGGCGATTTCAACACCTTCTGGGGTACGCATGAGATCTATCTCTTCATGCGGGCCGCCGGCCTGCGCAGCGCGAATTCCGCGGGCCTGCCCTCCTTTCCCGCGCGCGTGCCGCGCGTCGAGCTCGATTTCATCCTCGTGAGCGAGGGAATCGAAGTGACCGATTTCCGCGTGCCCGACGTGCGCTACTCGGATCACCGCCCACTCGTGTGCGATTTCCACGTGCGCGCGAACCACTCCGAACAGAGCTCGGCCGCCGCCTGATCGCGCGCCACAGGGGAAAACATGAAGAATATCGAGACCTCCTCTTCTGCCTGGAAGATGGAGCGCGACGGCGATGGTATCGTCTGGCTGACGGCCGACAAGCCGGACACCTCCACCAACGTGCTCTCGAGCGGCGTGCTGCGCGAGCTCAATGCGCTGCTCGATCGGATCGCCTTGCCGCCGCCGCGCGGTGTCGTGGTGCTCTCGGCCAAGAAGAGCGGCTTCATCGCCGGTGCCGACATCAAGGAATTCACCGGCATCAGCAGCCCCGAGAGCGGTTATCGCCTGATTCACGCCGGCCAGCAGGTGTTCGATCGCCTCGAGGCGCTCGGCTGCCCCACCGTCGCGGCGATTCACGGATTCGCGCTCGGCGGTGGCCTCGAGCTCGCCCTCGCCTGCCGCTACCGTATCGCCGTGAATGACGAGCGGGTGTCGCTCGGCTTCCCGGAGGTGCAGCTCGGTATCCATCCCGGATTCGGCGGCACGGTGCGCAGCGTGCGCCTGATGGGTGTGCGCGCGGCAATGGAGATGATGTTGACGGGAAGGTCGGTGCGCGCGGACAAGGCGCTGCGGCTCGGCCTGGTGGACAAGCTGGTGCCGGAGGGAGAGCTGCGCACGGCCGCACGCGAGCTGATCCTCAATCCGCCCCCGCCGCATCGACCCGGGCTCACCGAGCGCATGCTGAGCTGGCCGTTCGTGCGCTGGCTCACGCATCGCTCTCTGATCGGGCAGGTCGCGCAGAGGGCGCGTCGCGAGCACTACCCCGCCCCGTACGCCATCATCGATCTCTGGGCACGCTATGGCGCCCACGGCACCGTTGCCTTCGAGGCCGAGGCCCGCTCCATCGCGCACCTCTTCACGACCGAGACGGCGCGCAATCTGATCCGCGTTTTCCTGCTGCAGGATCGGCTCAAAGCCCTCGGCGGCAAGTCCCCCACTCCGATCGAGCGGGTGCACGTGGTCGGTGCCGGGGTCATGGGCGGTGACATCGCCGCCTGGTCGGCGCTGCGTGGATTCACCGTGACGTTGCAGGATCGGGAGCTCAACCTCATCCAGCCGGCGCTCACTCGCGCCCGCGAGCTGTTCGAGAAGCGATTGCGGGATCCGGCGAAGGTCGAGGCGGCAACCGCGCGGCTGACTGCCGATGTCGCCGGCGATGGCGTCGCCCAGGCGGACGTGGTGATCGAAGCCATCTTCGAGAGCCTGGAGGCCAAGAGCGAGCTCTACACCCGCCTCGAGCCCCGGATGAAGCCCGGCGCGATCCTCGCCACCAACACCTCGAGCATCGTGCTCGAGTCCCTGGCCGAGCATCTGGCGGCGCCGGCGCGCCTGGCGGGCCTGCACTTCTTCAATCCCGTGCCGCAGATGCCGCTCGTCGAGATCATCCATTCCGAGGCAACCGATGCCGCCGTCCTGCAGACCGCGATCGCCTTCACCCGCCGGTTGGACAAGCTGCCCGTCCCCTGCCGCAGCGCCCCCGGATTCATCGTCAACCGGGTGTTGATGCCTTACCTGCACGAGGCCATGTACGCCGCCCAACAGGGGGTGCCGATTGCGGTGATCGATGAGGCCGCCGTGGCCTTCGGCATGCCCGTGGGGCCGATCGAGCTCGCCGATGTCGTCGGCCTCGATGTTGCCGCGCATGTGGGGGAGATCATCGCCTCGGAGCTGGGGCGCCCCGGGCCCGATCTCACGCGGCTGCGCGAGCTCATCGCGCTCGGCAAGCTGGGCCGCAAGAGCGGCGCCGGATTTTATCTGTGGAGGGACGGCAAGCCCGTGAAGTCCGCCGCCTCGGCGGAGGCGCCGCCGCGGGAGCTCATCGACCGCCTGATCCTGGTGCTCGTCAACGAGTGCGTCGCGTGTCTGCGCGAGCAGATCGCGGAGGATGCTGACCTCGTCGATGCGGCCGTCATTTTCGGCACCGGGTTTGCACCGTTCCGCGGCGGCCCCCTCACCTACGCGCGCAGTCGGGGCGTTGCGGCGGTAGTCGAGCGGCTGGAGGAGCTCGCCACCCGCTACGGTACCCGTTTCCAGCCGGATTCCGGCTGGGCCCTGGTCGCCGGCGCCGCGGGCCGCGGCGAGCGGGCGCTCGAGAGGTCGTGAATTGTCAATCATCGTGACGCCGGTCCACCGCCAAAACCGTGAACGGCTCCCCGGTGCGGCGGGGACCCTGTGCTACCATCGGACATAATTTTCACGGCACGAGACCGCGCCGGACCGGGCGCATTCGGACCGAATACCGTTCAGGCGGCAAAAAAATGCTCGAAGAACGCGAAGCAAGCGTTCAACTGCTCAAGACCTTCGCGCCGCTCGACGGCTTGAAGCGGGACAACCTCGCGGCGCTCGCCAAGAAAGTCGTCGTGCGCACGATGCCGGCTGGCCGGACGCTCTTCAAGGAAGGCGATACCGACAAGCGGACCGTGTGGCTCGTCTCCGGAATGGTGGAGATGAAGGAGGCCGAGCGCACCGTGGCGATGATCCGCGGCGGCTCGCCCGAGGCGCGCTCCCCGCTGTACCCGCAGCTGCCGCGGCGCGTGACGGCGCGCGCGGTCGACGAGGTGAGCTACCTCTCGATCGACAGCGAGCTGCTCGATGTCGTGATCACCTGGGACCAGACGGGCACCTACGAGGTTGCGGAGCTGCAATCGCAGCTCGAAGGCGCCGCGGCCGACGACTGGATGACGACGCTGCTCTCGACCAAGGCGTTCCACCGCATCCCGCCCGCCAACATCCAGGCCATCTTCATGCGCCTGCAGCGGGTGCCGTACCGCGCCGGCGACGTCGTGATCAAGCAGGGCGACGAGGGCGACTTCTTCTACGTGATCGTGAGCGGCAAGTGCGTCGTGACTCGCGAGACGCCGCTCAACAAAGAGGGGATCAAGCTCGCCGAGCTCGGCGTCGGCGACACTTTCGGCGAGGAGGCTCTGATCGCGGAAGCCAAGCGCAACGCCACCGTCGCGATGCTCACCGACGGGGTGCTGATGCGCCTCAACAAGCAGGATTTCCGCGAGCTCATGAACGAGCCGTTGCTGCAATGGGTGAGCTACGACCGGGCGCGCGAGATCATTGCACGCGGCGGCCGCTGGCTCGACGTGCGCCTGCCGAGTGAGCACCAGAACCTCTCCATCGAAGGCTCCCTCAACATCCCGCTCTACTTCATCCGCCTGAAGCTCACGACACTGGACCGCAACGTGCCGTACGTGGTCTATTGCGACACCGGCCGGCGCAGCTCCGCGGCCGCCTACATCCTGGTGGAGCGCGGCTTCGATGCGTACGTGCTGACGGGCGGCCTGACACACAGCGGCA
>Ga0335075_10014455_pt1 | contig 11852 bp, 7 predicted proteins | sample Lox_Sample_24_FD_206723 | JGI IMG/M metagenome (GOLD analysis project Ga0335075, IMG submission 206723) | Soil microbial communities from Loxahatchee National Wildlife Refuge, Florida, United States - Lox_Sample_2.4 | ecosystem: Environmental > Terrestrial > Soil > Wetlands | place: USA: Florida... | reverse complement strand
TCCAGTGCGCCGGTTAGTACTCAAATGTCGGGGCTTGTTTTCCTCGCCTCGCGTGCCCGGCCAGTGGGCAGGGGGTATGCGGTCCGGATTATCCCCTTTTTGACCGGTATATCCGTGCCGGGCGGCAGCCGCCGGGGCCGGCTGTTCCATGATCGCGGGTTGTTCACCGCGTCATTCGCGGGTAACGGCCCGTGATCATGACGTCACTCCTTCTCAGATACCCCCAGGTGGTATGCCTGGTTTTGAGGTGCCCTCTTAAGTCGCTGGCATTGCAGTAGATCGGGGGGTTGGGGGCCACGGCCCCCGCTGCCTTGGCCCTGAACGGCCCTGGAACGCTCCACGTCGCTGATCACGAGCCAGCGCGGCCACAGCTCAGAGGAAGCCGGGCCGATTATCGTACATTCTTCGCATTGCGGGTGACTCGCCGGAGGCGGCGGTTTCCCGCCCGGTAGTTGTTTGGGGCTGGGTGGTGATTCTCGCCCGGTGGTGATTCTCGCCCGGTGGTGATTCTCGCCCGGTGGTGATTCTCGCCCGGTGATGATTCTCGCTGGGTGGTGATTCCCCGCCCTGCGGACAAGCGCCGCGCCCTCGATGGGGGGTGAACCGGGCGCGGCGAGCCAGCGGGCCAGGCGCGGCAGCGGGGACCAGGGATTACCGGACTTCAGGACCGGCGGGCTTCGGGACCAGAGACTTACCGGACCGGGCTGGCGGGATCAGGGCTGGCGGGTTAGGACTTCCGGCCCCGGCCGGTGACCGAGTCGCGGATCCTGTCGGCCGCCGCCGCTACCGGGCCGGCCGTCTTGAGCACGCCGGGCTGCGGCGGCACGTTCGGGTGCGGCCTGGTCGGCGCCATCTGCTTGGCCCGGACGATCTTGTCGCCCAGTAGGTTCATCCGGTCCGTGCTGATCGCTCCCCGCAGCAGCGGCCAGGCGTGTCCTTCTTCGAAGGCGATGTGCGCCCGGGCATCGGAGGCGTATCCGGTCAGTAGCGTTTCGAACCGGTCGTCACCGGGGTCGAGCCTGTCCCATTCGGCCAGCATGCGCTCGGCGTCCTTTTCCTGGCCGATCGCCTCGTCCGCGATCCGGTCGCCCTCGGGACCCAGTTCGCGGACCGCGGGCCAGAAGTGCTGCTCCTCCGCCACCTCGTGCTTGGACGCCGAGATGATAATGTCCTGGGCGAGCCTCTTCCGCTCTGTCAGCTGCTCGGGAGTGGCGCCACGGCTCGCTGTCGGGCCCTGCTCAAGCTTGGCGAGCATTGCCTTGAGCTCATCGTGGTCCTGTTTCAGGACCTCGAACACGTCGGCCATCGATCCTCCCTAGGGTCCGATTTTGGCTATGGCCGGCGGCTACCCGGGCAGCCACCGGGCAAACGACTTCCGCGGCCAGCCACGGCGCGGGAACGTCGACGGCGGGCACGATCGAAGGCGCGGGCAGCGGCTACAACGCGGCCAGTGGCGCCCGCAGCAGCGCCCCGATGCCGCCGCGGGGCGAATCCGCGTCCCGCGGGAGGAAGAACAGGCTCGCGTCCGTTCCCGCCATCGCCCTGGCCATCGCCGCGTCCGCGCGCTCGCTGGCCGGGTCGTCGATACCCCGATCGAGCAGTTGTTCCTTCGCGCTGGCCAGGTCAGCCATCCCGGGGCCGATCCACGCCGTCGCGTCCAGGGTCAGCTCGTCGGCGATGAGCACGTCCGACGCCAGCCCGTCGCGCAGCGCGGTCAGCGTGGCGTCGAGTCCCTCGGCGGCACGGCGGCTGGTGGCCCCGCCGTTCATCCGGGCGTGGAAGTCGTCGAGCTTCGCCCGGCTTTCGCTCGCTCCCCGCCGCGCCGCCTCCGCCTGCGCGGCGGCGGCGAAGGACGGGGCGTCCGGGGCGGCTTCCCGGTCGACGACCACCGTGCTCTGCCGGACCTGCGGCGGCAGCAGGTCCAAGATGATCCTCCGTTCGCTGACGTCGCCGCCTACCACGACGAACTCGGCTTGCACGCGCTCCGCCGCGACGACGGTCGCGTCGGCGAGCCGCTTGGCGTTGTCCCCCCAGGTGTTCTCGGTCGACCGCTGCAGGCGCAGCTCGGACCACCCTCCCACGGAGACCTTGTTGACCGGCCATGACTCGCCGTGGACCGTCGCCTGCTCCGACGTCCCCGCCGCGGAGAAGGCGAGCACCTGCCCGCCCTCCCGGTCCGCCCCGACGCGGACATGCGCGACGTGCCGTGGACTCTGCGCCAGCAGCGGCATGACATGCGGCAGCCGCGCGTACCTGCTGATTTCCAGCGGCGGCGGCACGGTCAGCGTGCTGCTCAGCCGCACCGCGCCGCCACAGCCGAACACGGCCAGCCCTGGGGCCGCGTGCGTCCGCCCGGTCAGGTGATCCTGCACGGCGGCCAGCGTCGTTGTGTCCGCCCCGTCGGCGGCGAGTTGTTCCCGGGCGGATCTCCAGCGCAGCGCGACCTTCGTCGGGGCCTGTTCGATCGCCGGCGACGTTTCCAGGTAGACGGACACGTAGCCAGCCCCGTCCTGGCTTTCCGGGTTCTCGTACAGGGAGCGGAGGAAACCGAGGTCCATATGCCGCCTCCTTCGCGTTATCGAGATCACGTATCGGGATTACCAGGCAGCACCGCTACCCCTGACCGCGGACGCCAACCGCGCGGAGAATCTCGGTGCCCGACGGAATAGGCGTGCCCGCGCTGGGAAGCGTGTTGCTCGGCGGTTCCGCGGGGCGTACGGAGCGGCACCGTCGCGACATACCGCTGCAGTAGTGGCAATAGTGCTTGCCGCCCGAGATACCCAGCCTCGTAGGGGACGCCATATGACCGAGCACGCCACCGAATGGCGCGCGGCGGGTGCCTGCCTGACCGCCGATCCCGATCTGTTCTTCCCGATTTCGACCGGTGGCGTAGGCGTCAAACAGGTTGCCAGGGCGCAGCAGATCTGCGCCGGCTGCCAGGTGCGGCAGGAGTGCCTCGACTTCGCGATGCGGTCCGGCGAGATGCACGGCATCTGGGGTGGCACCACTCCGGAGGAGCGGATCAGGCAACGACGGGAGCAGGCCGCCCGCCGGCGGCGGGCCCGCCGGTCGTGGCAGGCCCCGGACACCCGAGCCGCCGACCCGTGCGCCGCGGACGCGCGCGCTGAGGACGCCCGCGCCTCGTAACGCGGCCGGCCTGGCGGCCGCACTGGATTCGTCCTGCCCGCCTTGCCCGGCTATGCCGCTACTCGGCAGCCTTCTGGGCAAGCCGAACGCGCACGCCAGCGCGGCGACGATGAAGCACAGGTTCACCACCGTCGCGTTCTGCGCGTTATGCACGAGCGATGGCATCAGATGCGAGGAGGTCGTGCCGGAACTGCTGCCGAAAAGCGCGGTGCCGATGACCGCGATGCCGATGGCGGCGCCAAGACGCTGCGCGGTGATCAGCCCCCCGCCCGCGGTGCCAGCCTGCTCCCTCGGCACCGAGACGAGCACGAAATCCTGGTTCGGGGCGATGACAAGCCCGTTCCCAAGGCCGGCGAGCAGCAGCGGCCCGACGAAAGACCAGAAGCCGGGATGCGAGCCAGACAGCCGGAGCACAAGCAGGATGAGCGCCTGTCCGGCGAGCATGCCGCCGATACCCGCCATCACCGCCGGGCGGCCGAACCGCCGGGAGAAGCGGTAGCTGTTCGGCGCGGTGGACAGGCTGCCGATGGCGAACGGCAGCACGAGCAGGCCCGCCTGCAGTGCACTGTGGCCGAGCCCTTCCTGCCACATGATCGACAGGGTGAAGAACAGGCTGGTGAAGCCGCCGAAGTACAGCAGCGCCAGTGCCTGCCCCATCCCGAACGAGCGGTGGTGGCGCAGCAGCGCGATCTGGATGACCGGCTCGCCGCCGCGGCGGCTCAGCCGGGATTCCCATGCCGCGAGCAGCGCTGCCGCCGGAACGGTCAGGCCGATCATCAGCCAGCTCCACGCGGGCCACCCGGACACCCGGCCCTCGACGAGCGGGATCATAAGGAGCAGCAGCATCAAAGTAAGCAATGCGTTGCCAAGCGGGTCCATCTGGTGGCGTTCTTGCTGCTGCCGCTTTGGCAGCAGCCGGAACGCCACAGGAACCTCCACGAGCCCGATGAACAGGTTCACAAGGAAGACCCACCGCCAGCCTTCCTGTACTCCCGCGAGCTCGATAAGCAACCCGCCGAGCAGCGGCCCCGCAGCCGTCGAGATGCCGACCACTCCGCCCAGGTAGCCGAACGCCCGGCTCCGGTCCCGCCCGGTGAACAGCCGCTGGATGATCGCGCTGATCGCCGGATAGTAGATTCCCGCGCCAAAGCCCTGCACCAGCCGCGCCGCCACGAGTTCCCCCGCGCTGCGCGACACGCCGCAGGCGACGCTGGCCACGGTGAACAGGATGAGTCCCGTGAGGAACAGCCGCTTGAAGCCGAGCCGGTCACCCATCCGGCCGGCCGGCACCAGCACGAGGCCGAACGTCAGCGCGTAGCCGGAGACCACCCACTCCAGCGCGTCGGAGGTGGCGTGCGCTCCCCGCCCGATGCTCGGCAGGGCCACGTTCACGATGGTGGTGTCGAGCACTGCCATGAACGCGCCGACCAGCACGACCGCGAGTATCCGCCGGTCACGTGCGGGAGCGTCGGTCACTGTCGGGCGGCTTCCCGGTACGGGAATGCTCAAACAACGCCAGTTTCGCGTCAGGTGCGGCGGGTAGCCGGCCTGCCAGTGAGGGGGTGAACCGGCTCGAGGAAGGGACCCGATGGACGAAGATCCCCGGCTGACTGTCCTGGGCACCGGCTACCTCGGGCTGGCCCACGCGGCGTGCCTGGCGGAGGCGGGCTTCCGGGTGCTCGGCGTGGACACGGATGAGGGACTGATATCGGCGCTCAACGCCGGGCGCCCGGTGATCCATGAGCCGGCGCTCGCCGGGATGGTCCGCGGGGGGTTGTCGTCGGGCCATCTGACCTTCACCACCTCCTACCGGCGCGCGGCGGTCTTCGGCGACGTGCACTTCGTCTGCGTGGGCACGCCCGCGCGCGCCGATGGCTCGGCCGACCTGTCCCAGGTGGAAGGCTGCCTCGACCGGCTCGCGCCGCTGCTCGACCGGCCCTGCCTCGTGGTGGGGAAGTCGACCGTGCCGGCCGGCACCGCGCGCCGTCTGGCGGCGCGCCTCGCGGCCTGCTGCCCCGCCGGGACCGCCGTTGAGCTGGCGTGGAACCCGGAGTTCCTGCGCGAGGGGCACGCGGTGGCCGACACCAAGCGGCCCGACCGGATCGTCGCCGGGGTAAGCTCCCGCCGCGCCGAAGCCGCGCTCCGCCGTCTTTACGCTGGCCAGATCGCCGCGGGCGTGCCGTTCGTCGTGACCGACGTGACCACGGCGGAACTGGTCAAGCTGGCGGCCAACGCCTTCCTCGCCATGAAGATCTCCTTTGTCAACGGCATGGCAGGCATATGCGAGTCGACTGGGGCCGACGCGGCGGTGCTGGCCAGTGCGCTCGGGCACGACCCGCGGATCGGGGCGGCGGGCATGCGCCCCGGCCTGGGCTTCGGCGGGGGATGCCTGCCCAAGGACACCGCCGCGCTCGCGCAGCAGGCGGCGGAGCTGGGCGCCGATGAGACAGCGGCACTGCTGAGCTCGGTCAGCGCGATCAACCGGCAGCGGCGCGGGCGCATGGTGGAGCTGGCCGCCTCGCTGGCCGGCGGCACGCTGGACGGAACCACGGTCGGGGTGCTTGGCCTGGCGTTCAAGCCCGGCACCGACGACATCAGGGACTCACCGGCGCTGGCGGTGGCCGCCGCCGTGGCGGACGCCGGCGCCGCCGTGACCGGGTACGACCCGGCCGCGGCAGGCCGGGCTCGGCTGGCGCTTCCCAGCCTGCGGTACGCGGCGTCGGTCGCCGAGGCCGCCCGCGGGGCCGACGTGCTGCTCGTGCTCACCGACTGGCCCCAGTTCGCGGATGCCGACCCGGCCGAGCTCGGCCGCCTGGTCGCGAAGCGCAACGTCGCGGACGGCCGGCACGTCCTCGACCCGGCCCGGTGGCGGGCGGCGGGCTGGCGGTACCGCGCGCTCGGCGGCCGGTGGCAGGACTCGCCGGATGACGATGGGGAGACCGCCGCCGCCGCTGGTGAACACCCGGAACGTCATGAGCCGATGAGCCAGCGCTCCATACAGGCGAGCAATTCCTCGGTGTCGACGGGCTTGGTGACGTAACCGCTCGCGCCGGCGGCCAGGCTCTTGTCCCGGTCGCCCGGCATGGCCCGGGCGGTGACCGCGATGATCGGCAGGTCCGCGAACTGCGGCATCTCGCGGATCGCGTTCATCGTGGCGTAGCCGTCCATCCCCGGCATCATCACGTCCATCAGGATCAGGTCCACATCCGGTTCCGCGGTCAGCGCCCCGATGCCGGCCTGGCCGTCCGGTGCCTGCGTGACCGTCACGCCGAACAGCTCAAGCGTGCTGCTTATCGCGAAGACGTTGCGCGTGTCGTCGTCGATCACCAGGACCTTCCTGCCGCGCAGCCCCGCGTGCTTGCTGGCCGCCGGGGCCGAGACGGTGTCGCTGACCGGGGCCGGCGCCAGGCCGGGCTGCGCGGCGGACAGGTACAGGGTGATCCGCTCCCGCAGGTCGTCAAGCGACGGCAGCAGCTCGACCGTCATGTCACCTGCCCGCAGCGCCGCCAGCCGGGCCTGCGCAGACGCCGGCTTGCCGCTGGTGTGCGCCAGCACGGGTACCTCGCGCAGTTCCGGCTTCTGCTGGACCTGGTCAAGGAACTCGAATGCGGACGGCAGGTCGAGGTCGGCGACCACGCAGCGGAACGGCTCCGCGGCCAGCAGGCTGATGGCCTGGGCGGGCGATGTGGCCGTGCTGACCCCCGCGGTGCCGTTGACGCCGGTCAGGTCGGAAACCGCGCTGTGCGCGAGCAGCGTGAGCAGGCCGCCGCTTGTGCCCTCGAACACGAGCAGGTTCCGCTCCGGCGAGGCAAGCTCCGCGGACGGCCCGGGTAGCAGCGCGGTGCCATCGCCGGCCATGGCCGGCAGCACACGCGGAAGGTAAAGCACGAACGTGCTGCCTCGGCCCAGGTCGCTCTCGGCCGTGATCTCGCCGCCGAGCAGCGCCGCGACTTCGCGGGCGATCGACAGACCGAGCCCGGTGCCGCCGTACCGGCGGCTGAGCGTGCCGTCGCCCTGCTGGAACGCGCCGAAGATGACGGCGAGGTTCTCCGGGGCGATGCCGATCCCGGTGTCGGTGACGGAGAACTCGACCACCGGCACGTTCGGCTCCGGCGCGCGTACCCGCAGCCTGACCTCGCCGCGCTCGGTGAACTTGACCGCGTTGGACAGCAGGTTGGCGAGCACCTGGCGCAGCCGTTGCCGGTCGGTGAACAGCTCCGCCGGGGCGGAAGGGTCGATGCCGACCGCGAACCGGAGCCCTTTCTCGGCGGTCAGCGGGCCGAAGGTGGTCTGGATGTCGTCGACGAATGCGACGAGCGGGAACCGCTCCGCGTGGATGTCCATCCGGCCGGCCTCGACCTTGGACAGGTCCAGGATGTCGTTGATCAGCTGCAGCAGGTCCGATCCCGCGGAGTGGATGACGTTCGCGTACTCGACCTGCTTGGGGGTGAGGTTCCGGCCCGGGTTCTGGGCCAGCAGCCGGGCCAGGATCAGCAGGCTGTTCAGCGGCGTGCGCAGCTCGTGCGACATGTTCGCGAGGAACTGCGACTTGTACTGCGAGGCGAGCGCGAGCTGCCGCGCGCGCTCGGTGATCTCCTGCCTGGCCCGCTCGATCTCGGCGTTCTTCGTCTCGATGTCCTGCTTCTGGGCGGCTAGCAGCGCCGCCTTGTCCTCCAGCTCGGCGTTGGACCGCTGGAGTTCCTCCGATCGTGCCTGCAGCTCCTCAGATCGCGCCTGCAGTTCCGCCGTCAGCCGCTGCGATTGCTCAAGCAGGACATCGGTGCGGGCGTTGGCGATGATCGCGTTCACGCTGACCCCGAGGCTCTCGGCGAGCTGCTCGAGGAAGTCGATCTGCACCCGGCTGAACCGGGTGAACGAGGCGAGCTCCACCACGCCGAGCACCTGGTCCTCGAACATGATGGGCAGTACGGCCAGGTTGGCGGGCGGCGCCTCGCCAAGCCCGGAGGAGATCTTGATGTAGCCCGGCGGTATATCGTCCACCACGATCGACCGCTTGCTCTTGGCCACCTGCCCGATCAGCGCCTGGCCGATCCGGTACTGGACCGGCGCGTTCTTGTCGGCGCGCAGGCCGTACCCGGCGATCAGGCGCAGCCAGGTCTCGCCGTCGATGTCCTCGGCGATGAAGAACGTGCCGTGCTGCGCGCCAAGCAGCGGGGCCAACTCCTCCAGGATCAGGTCGGCGACGACCTCGAGGTCGCGGTGCCCCTGCGTCATGCTGCCGATGCTGGCCAGGTTGGACTTGAGCCAGTCCCGCTCGCGGCTGGCATCGACGGACTCGCGCAGCTGATCCACCATCCCGTTGAACACGGTGGCGATCTCGTCCATCAGCGGGTCGCCCGTCCCGGTGAGGCGCACGCCGAAGTCGCCTCCACGCACGGCCGTAAGGCCCGCGAGAAGCTGTTCCAGATCCGCCCGGTCCAGCCTGGGCCGCTGGTCTGCATTTGCCATCGGCTGCTCCCCGTCACCGCGGCGGTGATTCCGCACTGGCGTGACTGTTCTGTTATACGATAGCCGCTCAGTGACATAAGGCCGTGCGGAGATTTTGGGTTTATATACGCGATTGCGCGGTATGCGATTTTGTCATTAGTCCCATGTCAATGTATCTGCCACTCCGCTGAATTCCGCGCGGATGGTACGGTTCCCGCGCCGCGAACCGGGCGCGGCGGAAAGGCGGTGTCGGTGGCGGGCAGCGGTGATTATATGCCGCGCTTGGCCGCGCTGGCAGAGCGCCAGCGGCGAGAGCTGGTCCGGCTGCGTGCCGAGGCGGACAGGCTGGCCGGCTTGCTTGACCAAGTGCAGCGCCTCGGCCAGCTTGGCGGCTGGGAGGAGCACCCAGGCACCGGCACCGTCCGCTGGACCGACTTCGCGTTCGCCGTCTTCGGCCTCGATCCACGGCAGGCGGCGCCGATCCCGCTGGCTGACCTGCACAGCTTCGTGATCGCGGCGGACCGGGAGCTGGTGAGGCGGTTCCACCAGGCGCTGGCGCGCGGAGAGCCAAGCGCGGCGACGTTCCGCATCATCAGGCCCGGCGACGCGGCCGTCCGGCAGATCCGGGCGTTCGCCGAGCCGGTCACCGCGCCCGGGCACCCCGGGGACGTGGTGGCAGTGCGCGGTGTCTTCCAGGACGTATCCGCCCACTACCTGACCCAGGTGGCGCTCGCCGCCACCCGGGACCAGCTCGCCGACATCGAGCAGCGGGCCGCCGAAGAGCACCGGCTCGCGCTGCGGCTGCAGCGCGCGATCATGCCGCCCGACGCGCCGCCCGTGGCGGCCGCGGGGGTGGACGTGGCGGTGCGGTACCGCCCCGCCGATCCTGGGCACCTGGTGGCGGGCGACTGGTACGACACGCTGCTGCTGCCCGGCAAGGAACTGCTGCTCGTGGTCGGCGACATCGCCGGGCACGGAATTGACGCGGTGACCGGAATGGTCGCCGCGCGCAATGCGTTGCGCGGGCTCGCATTGACCGGAGCGGGCCCCGCAGAGTTGCTCAGGCACCTCAACTACGCGGCATGTCACCTGACAGAAAGCATCGCCGGGACCGTCGTCTGCGGGCTGTACCAGCCGGAGACGCGGGTGCTCCGCTGGGCCAGGGCGGGCCACCTGCCGCCGGTGCTAGTGCGGGACGGCCGGGCGTCCACGCTGCCGCTGCCCGGCGGGGTGCTGCTCGGCCTCGACCCGGACGCCGGGTACGAGGAAGCCCAGGTTCAGCTCCGTATCGGGGACTTCCTCGTGATGTTCACCGACGGGCTGATCGAGCGCCGCGCCGACTCGATCAGCGACGCGTTGCGGGAACTGGTGGCCATGTCCACCCCGGCGGGGCCGGACGCGGCCACCCACGCCAACCGGCTGCTGGCGAGCGCGGCGCCGGACACCGGCGATGACGCCTGTCTGATGGTAACCCGGATCCTTTGACGCGCGCGGCGTCGCGGTCGCGCAGCGCCAGCGCGGCGGCGGAGGCGATCCGCGTGGTGGACCGGCCGTCGAGGTACGGAACCGTGACCGCCAGCCCGCCCCAGCGCCGCAGCACGGCGGCCTCGGGCAGCTCACGGCCGTCGTAGTCGCCGCCCTTGACCCAAATGTCCGGGCGCAGCTCCGCGAGCAGGCGTTCCGGCGTGTCCTCATCGAAGGTCAGCACCTGGTCCACGCAATCGAGCGCGCACAGCACCGCCGCGCGGTCGGCGGCGGGGTTGATCGGGCGTCCCGGTCCCTTCAGCCGCCGCACCGACTCATCGGAGTTCATGCAGACGACCAGCGTGTCGCCAAGCGCCCGGGCGGCGTGGAGCATGGCCACGTGGCCGGCGTGCAGCACGTCGAAACAGCCGCCCGCCGCCACGAGCACGCCGTCCGCCGCGGCGCGGGTTACCGCCTCGGCGGCGCCGTCGCCCGTGGCCGGGGCGGCGGTGTCCGCGGCGCTATCCGCGGCCCCGTTCGCGGCCGCCCGGTCGGCCGCGTCAAGTCGGGTGACGCCGCCCTCGGCGAGGTATCTGCCCGCCGCCGCGACCGCCCAGGTCACGGCCTCGGACAACACGGCGCCGTCGCATAGCGCCGCCGCCGCGGCCACGGCGAACCGGTCGCCCGCGCCGCACGGATCGGCGGCGGGCACCGGGGTGGCCGGGACCGCGAGCGGTGCCTGGCCCCGGCGGGCGAGCAGCGCACCGCGGGCGCCAAGCGTGACCGCGATGGCCTGGGCCGGCCAGCGGCCGAGCAGTTGACCGGCGGCGGCGGCGGCGTCGCGGAGCGCGCCGGCCCGGCCGCCCGCGGCCGCCGCGGCCTCGGCCTCGTTCGGGGTGGCGAGCAGCGTGCCCGGCACCGGGGCGGCGCCGCGCGGGTGCGGGTCCCAGATGACGGGAACCTGCCCGGCGCGGGTGGCGAGCGCGTCCCTGAGCGTCGCGTCGGCGGTGGTGCCGCGCCCATAGTCGCTGACGAGCACGGCGCCCGCGGACTTGATCGCGGCGGCAGCCCGCCGCCCGGCGCGGCCGGGCGAACCCGCCGGGTTGTCCACCCGCAGCAGCGTGCGCCCGTCAACCCGGATCCTGGTCTTTTCCGGCAGCCGCCCGGTCAGCGGCAGCGGGATCACCGTCACCGCGTCCGGCAGCGTCTCGAGCACGGTCTTGCTGGCCGGGTCGCCTCCCAGCGGCGCGATCAGCACGACCTCCCGCGCGGCCAGGAGCGCGGCGAGCGCGGCGCCACCTGGCCTGGCCCGGCTCGTCGCATCCTCGACCACCGGGGCCGGCGCGTCGGGGCACAACCGGTCGGCGCGCCCGTCGACGTCCCGGTCGAGCAGCGCGTCGCCGACGATCACGAGCAGCCCCGAGCTCACCTTGTCTCCTTCCCCGCGCCGTGCCAGCTCGGCAGCGGCCGGCCGGCGAGTATCGCCGCCACGGCCTCGCCGAGGCTTTCCGCGCTTGGCACGCCGATGAGGTCCCCGGCGGATGTCTGCGGTGCGGGCACGAGGATTCCGCGGGCGCCCGCCGCGCGCGCGGCCGCCACGTCCGCGGCGATGTCCCCGATCACCACGCACTGTGCCGTGGTGACCCCGAGGGCGTCCGCGGCGGCGGTGATCAGCCCCGGCCCCGGCTTACGGCAGGCGCAGCCCGCGTCCGCGCGGTGCGTGCACACCTGCCAGGTGCTGAACGGCCCGAGCAGTTCCTCCACCCGGCTGTTCACGGCGCTGAGCTGGGCCG
>Ga0335075_10014454_pt1 | contig 11853 bp, 10 predicted proteins | sample Lox_Sample_24_FD_206723 | JGI IMG/M metagenome (GOLD analysis project Ga0335075, IMG submission 206723) | Soil microbial communities from Loxahatchee National Wildlife Refuge, Florida, United States - Lox_Sample_2.4 | ecosystem: Environmental > Terrestrial > Soil > Wetlands | place: USA... | reverse complement strand
ATTCCAGAAACACTGTTGCCCTTTTCTGCAGGGATACCGATATAACCAGCCATTGTGATGGGGACGAAGAGGAAACAGATACCAACGACCTGCGCCACGCGCAACCACATGGCGAATCGAAAACTGATGAGCAAGTCCGTGCGGTAGGCCGAGTAATACAAACCGATTGCCAGAGCGCACCATCCCGCTGCAATCAAATAACGAGACTGGACCTTTGTGGTCAGCCTTCCCACAACCGGCATCATAAGAAGCAGCACAAGACCGCTGGCGGAAAGGACGAGGCCGGCCAGTTCCGCGGTGTAACCCATCAGCGTCTGGAGGAACTCCGGAATCATGACCAGAGTGCTGAACAACATCACGCCCATCATGAACATCATGAGATTCGCCGCTGCAAAGTTAAAATTCTTGAAGAGGCGTACGTCAATGATCGGTTCCTTGCGGAACCACTCCCAAACAACCAGCACAGTCAGGCACACCGCGGCGGTCACCATCAGCGTCACGATGAAATGAGAGCCGAACCAATCGTCTTCCTGACCTTTGTCGAGCAGAATCTGTAGCGCGCCCACGCCCAAAGCGAGCATCCCTATTCCGATGTAATCCACGCGGATGCCACCTCTCTTCAAGCGGCGAAGAAAGGGCGGGTCCTCGACGAGTTTGTAGGGGAAATAGAGAGCAGCAGCGGCAACAGGTATTTTTATGAAAAAGATCCAGCGCCAGGAATAGTTGTCGGTGATCCAACCGCCCAGCATGGGACCAACCGTGGGCGCCAGCACGGCCGTGATTCCGTACAGCGCGAAGGCAAGGCCGCGCTTCTCTGGTGGGAAACTATCATTCAGGATCGCCTGCGCCATGGGCTGAAGTCCTCCGCCGCCGACTCCTTGGATCGCTCTGAAGAGAAGGAGCATAGGAAGGCTCGGTGCAAAGCCGCAGAGCAGAGAGCTAATGGTGAACACAAGCAGTGATAGCAGAAAATAGCGCTTGCGACCGATTACTTCAGCTAGCCACCCGCTGATCGGCAATACGATTGCGTTGGCAGCAAGATAGGACGTGAGCACCCATGTGGCATCGTCGTAGCTCGCGCCCAGATTCCCCGCGATGTAGGGCAAGGCGACGTTGGCGATGCTCGTGTCCAGCACTTCGAGAAAAGCCGCCATCGAGACAGTGACTCCAATGACCCAAGGATTTACCTTGGGTTGCCAGGCGACCTGTTCCACTGGCCACGTTTGTGCCGCAGCACTCATCGCACGTAGACCTTTGCCTCGACGTTCATGCCAGGACGAAGCTGGTGGTCACGGTTCGAACCCGGTTCCAGCACGATCTTGACCGGAATACGCTGCACGATCTTCACGTAATTGCCGGTGGCGTTTTCCGGAGGCAACAGGCTGAACACGGGACCGGTGGCGCCGGCGATGCTGTCGACATGCCCCTCGTAGGAACGGCCATTGGAGTCGCAGGTGATTTTCACCCTCTGCCCCAGCCGCATATGCTTGAGTGCGGTTTCTTTGAAGTTCGCGGTGATCCACACTTGATCTAGCGGAACGACCGTGAGCAATTGTTCGCCGGGTTCGACATTCAATCCCACCACTACTTTCTTGTTCACCTCCCCGCTCACAGGTGCCAGTATCGTCGTATAACCCAAGTTCAGTTTTGCCCGGTCGAGATCAGCCCTTTTCTCCCCCACATCGGCCAGAGCTGAAAGCGCCCGAGCGCGCGTGGAGGCAACGCGTTGCGGTCCCACCTCGGCTGATTGGTGTCGCGCCATCGCCTCAACGAGCTTGCTGCGTGCTTGCTGGACATTTTGTACGGCAGCCGCCTCGTCCGCCTGGGCGGCGGCGACGGCAGCAGTGTCCGTTTGTGCCGCAGCTACGGCGTAGTCATAAGTCTGCTTAGGTACTTCGTCCTTGGTAAGTAGAAGCTGGTAACGCTGCACGTCGTCCCCGGCCTTTACGTTTACCGCCTCGGCTTCCTGGATGCGCGCCTGTGCGGCAGCGACCTGTTTTTCACCGGCGGCGATTGCGGCCTTGGCGTCTGCAATGTCCGAAGATGTGAACTCCAACTCGCTAGCGGCGTCCACCGAGCTAATGGGCACGTCAATATTGAGGGCGCGAGCGGTGGCTTCGGCAGTTTCGAGGTCCGCTTGCGCCTTCGCCACGGCGACTTGATTGTCTCTCGGGTCAATCTCCACAAGTGTGGCGCCTTCCTGCACGAACTGGTTGTCATCCACGTTCACCGCTTCCACATAGCCTGAGATCCGCGCACTTACGGGATAGAGGTGAACGTCGACTTGCGCGTCGTCGGTGGTCTCGAAACCCGAGAGGTAGTGCCACAGAAAAACGCCACCGACAAGAACTACCACTACGACAGCAACAATAATCCAGCGCTTTTGAGAGCGCTGGCTCGGATAGACGACGGGCGGCGGCGCGGTGGGGCTCTCCGTTCCGGTATTGCGCGTTGACGATGAACTTTCCGGGCCCTTGGCCGTCTCTTGGTCTGGCATTTTATTGTCCTTTCAAATACGCAGCGTAGTCGGATTCCGCGACACCTATCGCTCGCGCCAGCGAGATTTTGGCGATGTTGTAGCTGTAGAGACTGGCGATATAGGCGTCGTTGACTGTAGCGAGTGATTCCTGAGCCTCGACCACTTCGATGTTGTCTGTTACTCCTGAAGCGAAGCGATCGCGAGATTGCTGCAACGTCTGATTCGCCAGCGTTATTGCGTTTTGTTCGACCGACACGCGTGCGCTCGACGCTTCTAAATCAAAGAACGCGTCGCGGACATCCTCATCGATCTGCGCGCGCAGATTCTCGAGCCGTTCGCGAGCTTGCTTGAGAGCGGCTTCGGCCTGCAGCGCATCTCCATGTATCTTCCCGCCTTCGAATACGGGGATTTTGAGCACGGCGGCGGCATCGATGGTGCCGTGCGAATTTGCTGGGTTCACTCCGATATCCCCGTAGTCGGCTTCAACGGAGACAGACGGGTAACGCTCAGCGGCAACGGCTTTCCTTTGTAGTTCGGCGGACTCGAACTGCGCGATCGCGCTGTGGTAGTCGGGGCGGTGCACGTAGGCGTCGTTAAGGGCTTCATTGAGGCTCATCGTCGTAAGGGGTTGATAGGCAACCTTACTTGTCAGCTGGAACGCTTGCCCGGGGGGTAGCCCTATCGCGCGGGCGAGCACGAGCTTTTGTTTGGCGAGGTTATTCTGCGCGACTATAAGCTCTTGCTCGCGCGTCTGCAATTCGACGTCGGAACGGAGTACGTCGACGGCGGCCGCCACACCGGCTTTCTTTTGGTCAGACGTCTGTTGGTACAGGGCTTTTGCGGTGTCCCGCTGAGCCAAGGCTTGACGTGACACGCGCGTCGTCGGCAATCGTCAGCAAGTAACTTGAGGCGACGGCAAGCACTACAAGATCGCGGGCGTTTCTGTAGCTGTATTGCGCCGCGTTCACTTGCTGGTTCGAAGATCGAGCTCTCTCGATCGACTGCCAGTCGAACACCGATTGATCGACGTACGCACGTGTGTCGAATACACCGAACGGGCCGATGACTGGCGGCACTCCTGGGATTTGAAGACCGATTGTCGCCTTGAGATCGAGTTGATGAGCATTGAGGCTGGTTGCGGTAACGGCATTGGGCAGCAGTGCGCTCAACGTTTCCCAGCGCTGTCCCTGCGCCGCGACTAGAGTGTCACTCGAAAGCAGGACTCCGAGATTTTGCTTGAGGCCTCGCTGAACGGCATCTTCGAGAGAAATAGGCAACGCGCCGGCCGTGACCGTCCCCGTGGGCACTCCGCCCAAGTACGGATTCTGCTCTTCAGGGACTACCAAGGTTTCATTGGCAGTGTCGGTCGTTACGCCAGGAATACCGACAGCTGCCTCCGACTGTGCAAATAAGGCCGGCCCCCAGAGCAGCAGTGCGGAGACCATGATTGTCAGTTTGCGAATCGAGCCAATCATTTCGTCCTCTCGTCCTCCGCTCTGCCTGCCAAGCTTTGCGTCTGTCTATACGTCCGAAACCGTGCGCCACTGCAAATCCCGGCTTACGAACAACACGCTGGCGCGTACCCCAGGGTCGATCAAAAAGAGTCTGTCTGCCCGCCGCATATGATTCACGTTCGGTCATGGAGGAGCATTGTGCTTTGGTATTGGTTGCTGACTCTTGGGGCAGAATGTTGGTTGGCCGGACCAAACGAGAACCTGACTTTCAAATCATTGCCCTAAAAGACCGCGGGCGGACTTCTGACGGTTGCGGGGCGTTTTCCCACGCAGATTTGCGAAGCCTTACGACCTCATTTTAGGAGTGCCACATATATGTTCGGGAACCGGTAAGGGCGGGTTGATACCAAGGTATTGGCGATACCTTTGTCCAATTGTCTCGCTGGAGGACCTCTGGTGTGATCACCTCGTCGCAATTAAGACGATTACGTGCAGCGGCGAAAGCCGCCGCAATGAGCCAAGGGAGGATCGGATGGAGATGGAGATCGAGCTGGTACGTCAACCGGACACTACGATCACGAACGTTCTTTGCTTCACCGGAGGTTCCGTTGAGTTTGATGAAGAGCGTCTGGTCACGGAGGCGCGCGGAGGGTCGATGAAGGCCTTTCAACAACTCGTTGAGTGCTATGGGCCGAAGGTGCTCCAGGTAGCACGAAGGATTGCCCATACCTACGAGGACGCCGAAGACGTTATGCAAGACGCGTTCGTGCAGGCGTACAAGAACTTGTCTAATTTCCGTGGAGAATCCAAGTTTAGTACGTGGCTTGTTCGCATCACCATCAACGCGGGACTGATGCAGATGCGACGGCGGCACCTAAACGAAATCTCGATCGACGTTCCGGCCAAAGAAGATCTTTCCCCTTTCGAGGTCGAGGATTGGGGTTTCTCTCCGCCCTCGCGGCTGCAATCAATGAGGCTAGCCTTCCGCCCGAAATGTTGTAGTCGACTTCGGCGGCGCGCGTATTTTGGCGCAGAGTCCGGTCGGCCGAGCCCATGTTCAACTCAGCGAGGGTCCGAGAGCGCCTAGGTTCTTCGCCAAGCCGATTTTCGGCGAGTCTTTCCACAGCGGTTGAACTGTTCCACATACCGCGATAGAGTGGGGGCCCATCGTTCGGTGGATCTTCTTGGTGAAAGGCCTCCATGACTACCACGGGCCCCATTTCTTTTGCGGGTTCCCAACTCGCAGAAACCCGCCATGTTTGTGCATTCTTTAACAGCGACGAAGAAGAATATCGCGTACTACTCCCCTTCATTAAGGATGGATTCGAATGCGGCCACAAGGCTGTTCACGTCGTCAACCCGGATCAACGGAGCGAGCACATGCGGCGGCTGGTTGCGGCAGGTATCGATCCGACGGCCGGAGAACGCAGCGGGCAATTGGAGCTTCGAACCAATACCGAGACTTATCTGCGCGACGGCCGATTTGATAAGGATCGAATGCTACAGGCATTCGAACAAATCGCGAGCGGCAATGCTTCCGGAGGATTTCCGCTGAGCCGCATCGTTTGCCGGATGGACTGGGCAGCTGAAGGCAAATCTTACGTGAACGACCTGATTGAATTCGAATCAAGGGTAAACTACGTGTGGGAGCATCATCACGACGCGGTGATTTGTACCTACCATCTTGGGAAATTTGGCGGGGCTACGGTGATCGACATCATGCGCACGCATCCGATGGTCATCATTGGCGGAATCCTCCATCGAAACCCATTCTTCGTGTCACCGGGCGAATTCCTTCGAGAGTTTCGCGAACGCCGAACCGGGCGGAGCAGATCAACCTCGATAGGAAGTTAGCATGGCAGTCCAACCTGAAAGTCCCACCGAGGAAATAAGGCACCTTCGGCGCTGCATTAGTGATTTGGCTAGCGTCCTCGCGCTTCCCGCGATATGGACTGGGGGAGGACCATCCCAGGTTGTCGGCAATTTGCTTGACGCCCTCATGAGTATGCTGGATCTCGATTTTACCTATGCGCGGTTGGGCAACTCCGGTGGTTCGGAGTATACGGAAATGGTACGGATTGGGCCAACGTTGGAGCCAAAACCGCAGCCTCGGGAGATCAGTCAGAGACTGCGACCTTGGTTGACCGAGAAGCCTCAAGAAATCTCTCCAGTTGTGAGCAATCTCTTCGACGGGAGGGACATCGCGCTGGCCTCACTGCCACTGGGACTGCATGGTGGGGTGGGGCTTCTTGTCGCGGGTTCCGGAAGATCGGACTTCCCCCGGCAAACCGAGAGACTCGTCTTGAACGTAGCGGCGAATCAAGCCGCTATCGGGCTGCATGAAGCTAATGTGTTAAGAGAGCTCGATCAGAGGATTGCAGAACGGGCCTTGGAGCTCACCTCCGCGAACGAACAGCTACATGACGCTCGCACGGCATTGGAGAAGGCATTCGATGAAATAAAGAGATCAGAAGCCAAGCTACGCCAGGTGATCGATGCAATTCCGACAATCGCATGGTGTAACTTACCTGATGGACCAAACGAATTTCTGAATAAGAGTTGGCACGAATACACCGGTCTCTCCCCGGAACAGTCGCACGGTTGGGGCTGGCAGGCCGCATTTCATTCGGATGATCTGCCAACGTTGATGAAAAGATGGCAGGAGATGCTGGTGACGGGCGAGCCGGGAGAAATCGAAGCGCGCATTTGCCGTCACGACGGAGTTTATCGTTGGTTTCTCATCCGCGCGGAGCCGTTCCTCGAGGAGGGCAAGCTTGTGCGATGGTACGGCACAAGCACCGACATTGACGATCGCAAGCGTGCAGAGGAGGCCCTGCGAGACAGCGAGCAGAGTTCACGCTTGATCCTCGATGGCATAGCGGGATTGGTAGCGATCATGGGCACAACGGGTGAAGTCCAAGCTGTCAACCGTCAAGTCCTTGAGTACTTCGGCAAAACTGTCGAAGAATTAAAAAACTGGTCGACAACGGACGCGGTCCATCCGGAGGACCTGCCTAGCGTGATCTCCGCTTGGACCCATTCGCTCGAGACGGCAGCTCCTTACGATGTGGATCACCGGCTTCGCGGTGCGGACGGGGTGTACCGTTGGTTCCATGCCCGAGGCCTTCCCTTGCGCGACGACCGAGGGCACGTCGTCCGCTGGTATGTCCTGCTCACCGACATTGATGAAAGAAGACGGGCGCAGGAAGCGCTGCAGGCGAGCGAACGCGAACTTGGTTTGATCGTCAACACAATACCCGCACTCGCGTGGTCGGCGGGTCCCGACGGCTCGGCGGAATTCTTCAACCAGCATTACCTCGCATACGTGGGCCTCCCTCTGGAACAACTGCAAGGCTCAGGTTGGACAGTTGCCGTTCATCCGGACGATCTGGGCACGTTGATTACCGTGTGGCAATCGATGATGGCTGCGGGCAGGGGTGGAGAGGTCGAAGGGCGACTGCGCCGCTTCGACGGCGAGTATCGCTGGTTCCTGTTCCGCACGAACCCGATGCTCGATGAATCAGGGAACATTTTGAAGTGGTATGGGACGAACTCCGATATTCATCGTCGGAAACGAGCGGAAGAAGAATTACGCAACACGCAGACCGAGCTTGGAAGAGTAATGGGCGCGATGACGATGGGCCAACTCACCGCTTCGATGGCACATGAAGTAAATCAGCCACTTTCCGGCATTGTCACCAATGCGGGTACATGCCTTCGGATGCTGGATGCTAACCCTCCAAATTTGGAAGGGGCACGCGAGACGGTGCGGCGTACGATTCGAGACGGTAACCGCGCTTCCGAAATCATAACGCGATTACGCACGCTCTACAGCAAGAAGGAGCCGGCTCTTGAACCGATGGACCTGAATGAGGCGACCCGAGAAGTGATCGCATTGTCGTTGGGTGAGCTGCGGAAGAACAGGGTGACTCTGCGACAGGAGCTTGCTGAAGACCTTCCGCTGGTCTCGGGCGATCGGATTCAGATCCAGCAAGTCATTTTAAATCTGGTACGAAATGGCTCGGACGCTATGAGCGCGGTCGATGACCGCCCGAGGGAGTTGCTGATCAAGACAGAAAGCGATGAAGTTAGTGGAGTGCGCCTCAGCGTCAAAGACGCGGGGACGGGATTTAATAGCCAATCCCAAGAGAAACTGTTCAAGGCCTTCTATACGACGAAGCGTGACGGCATGGGAATCGGACTTTCGGTAAGCCGATCGATTATGGAAAGTCATCGAGGGCGGCTTTGGGCCGTCAGGAACGACGGCCCCGGCGCGACGTTTTTGTTTTCAATTCCGTGTAGGTCCAGTGCTCAACTCTAAGAGACTAAGTACATCGCGGCGATTCACGATGCCACGGCGCACCGCCGTTCGAGGAATGAGATAGAGACTTTCTCGCCGCGTCGATGTTTTTCGGAAGGGACGCACATGGTCTCGCTGTCCTGCCTCAGTTGGAAACGGAGGAAGCGTTCCTCCGTTAAGATAACGGAGCGAACGTATGAGGAAAGAACGAAAGAACGGAGCGGCAGGGGATCCACGCGGAACGCGACCGCAAGCGGGAAGCCGCCAGACAGCAACGCCAGAGTCACCGCCAGCAATCCGCGTGAGCAGCAGGCGACCAGACGCCGCGATGTCGGACACCTGGTGGAAGACGATACTCTTTCGGCTTGCCGACCCATCCATCAGAATGGCAAGGCACCTCACCGATTTGGGCGTTTCTCGGACATGTGGCATGGGCTAGCGACTCGCGCCTGCCGGCCTCTCCTGGCCGAAGACTTCGCGATACACCGTGTTCAGCTGACCGAGCGCGCGGGCGCAGTCGCCCGTAAAACTCGAGCCGTGCATAATGGCGAGCGTTTTCGGTTTCAGGTCAGCAAGCTTTTCGAGGTTCTGTGTGGTGAGCGGCGTGTAAGGAACGTATTCCGCCAGGATCCCCGCCTGGTAGGCCTTCATCGCTTCATTCGAGCGGCCGACGACATCGTCGGAAGTAAGCGGCTCGACGTCACCGTTCTGATGGAACAGGTCCGAGCAGAACAACGTTTTCTGGGTCTCTTCAAAAAGTACGCCTGCATCCCAGCCGTGCGGCAGATGGGGCGTCCGGCAATAGCGGAAACGAAGCTTCCCCGTCGAAATCGATTCGCCGTCCGCAAGCGCGCGGGCTTCGCGGCCAATGAAGTCATTCACGCAGACCAGCGCACTGACTTGACTGCAGATCACGTCCGCCTTGGGCGCCACGCCCAGCCATTCGTTCAGCGCGCCACACTCATCGGACTCAAAATGGCTGAAGCTGATGTGGCGCAAATCCGAAACGTTGATGAGCCTGGAAACCGCTTCGCGAATTTCCGCGTGCATTCCCCGCAGGCCGGTGTGAAACAGTAACGGTTCATCGTCTTTCATCAGAAAGTGATTGAATTGCAGATCTAATTGTTGGGCGTATATCGAGATGCGATAGATGTTCGGAGCAATTTCCGTGGTTTTGGCCATGGTGTCCTCCTCCTTGTGACAGCTTAAGCCACAGCGCGCACATTATGTTAGATTGGGTGACTGCCCTCGGCAGCGGTGTCAAGGGCGAAATTGCCGCCGTCGCCTGCGCGAAATCAATGTCGATGAGGCGGCCGTAATAGGCCGGTCAGCGGTCACGATGTCGTGATCGATGATGGTCGGCAGGTCACCGAAGAACTGTCCGAGTAGCTAAGGATCTGTGGCGTCGAAAGTCAAACTTGACCGCTACCCTCGAGTCTGGTCACTTGGACGAAAAGTCGCAATGTCGTACGAGCGAACCGGAAGTTGGGACCGCCGTATTGGGCAGAGCTATAATGACTCTTGCCAGGTGAAACAGAAGGTGGCTCTCTGCGGGAGGCAACCATGCCGAGGGATAACTTGGCGGGCTCATCGAGCCGATGCTCAGCAGCGAGAGAGGATTGGCTTCCACGCCGCACACTGACAACCAGAAAAAGTCATCGGACGATAGACCCCATGCCTTGAAAATCCCCGCCCACAGGGGTGGAATCTACACTAACGGAGAACGTCGCTTCTCCGTTTCAGGCTGAGCCAGCACATCGCCGGGAAACTGATACCAAAGCACAATAGACGCCCTCCAGCAAGAGGCACATGATCCAGTTGTGCAGTTCCAGGATGAAATGATCGCCATCGGGCGCCCTCTCGTCTCAATCGTCGATGACGACGAGTCTGTGCGCGAGTCGCTACCCGACCTGCTGAGAGAGTTCGGATTAGCGTCTCGTGCATTTTCGTCGGCGGAAGAGTTTCTCTCGTCCGGTTGTGTCGATGAGACTAGCTGTTTAATCCTTGACATCGCCATGCCAGGCATGACTGGGCCGGATCTCCAACAGGAGCTAAGTCGTTGCGGGCAAGCGGTCCCCATCATATTCATCACCGCTCGAACGGATGAGACGATTCGTACTCAGGTGCTCAAGCAGGGGGCAGTGGCGTTTCTGCTCAAGCCGTTCAGTGACGCAGACCTGCTTGCAGCTATCAAGAAGGCTCTGCAGGCCAGTTGACGTGACACGGTTCAATCTCTAAGGGGATACAATAACTCTGGTGCGTACATGTGGTCATGAAATGAGTGCTTCGGCGACGTCAAGCTCCATACCAATTGTGTTCATTGTTGACGATGACGTGTCCGTGCGCGAGTCGCTGGAACTTTTGGTCCGGAATGAGAACTGGAAGCCGCAGATATTCGCGTCCGCAAAGGAATTCCTCAATTGCTCCAGACCACCCGTACCGAGCTGCCTTGTCCTCGACCTCTCGCTTCCGGGCCTGGATGGCCTTGAACTGCAAAAGCAGCTCGCCGTTGAACATGTCGACATGCCGATCATCTTTATCACCGGTTATGGCGATGTGCCGAAGACGGTCCAAGCCATGAAGGCTGGCGCTCTCGAATTCTTGACCAAGCCGCTGAATAACGACGCATTAGTGAGCGCCATCAGAAAAGCTCTGGAACGAAGTCGTCTCGCCCTTGCTCAAGACGCGGAGATGCAGGGACTTCGGAACCATTACTCCTCACTTACCCCAAGAGAAAAGCAAGTGATGGCGTTGGTTGTTTCTGGGCTGCTCAACAAACAAGTTGGCGGGGAGCTCGGCATTAGTGAAATCACGGTTAAAGCGCATCGAGGGCAGGTTATGCAGAAGATGAGGGCCGGTTCCCTGGCTGACCTGGTGAAGATGGCTGCTAAGCTTGGCTCCGGGCGTCCGCTAAGTCGCCTCGCTTGACGGCAGCTAAGCCCGCCTGAACCCGCAGCAGATTCTTGGCTGATCGTGTGACGCGGAGCAACGTGGGCCCGATCTGCAGCCAAGCGCTTGTCTAGGCCCAGACACGAAAAAACAGAACCCGGGGACGCACACAGTGTTCTGGTTGAAAGAATACCGCTCGCGTTCTGCGGTCCGCGGCGAAAAGTGAACACAGGACCACACGCAGTGTTTACCCCTAAAGATAGGCGTTGCGTTCACCGACGGCTTGCGCCAGCGCCTGGCCGGGAATGGATTGCGGACTTCGTTGGAACAATGGCGCCAATCTGGCTTCCTGAAAGGAAAAAAGGTTGGTGGGAGCGGGGGGATCGAAAGTATTGTTTTGTTGGAAACAAAGGAGTTTTGCAGCGCGCTCAGGCCTTCTAAGCCATTGAAAGGAAAGGAATCGTTAATGCCCCCTTATTGCCCCTCAAAATTCCCGCGTGAGGATCAGCCCCCACTACCGTAAGTTTGCCCACCGCCCAGAGAACAGTCTGTGTGAACCGTAATCGAGTGCGTCTGCCTGCCAGGCCTCGGACGTTGAGGAGGTTCGCGGCAAGGAAAATCTCAGATTTGGACCAGGTCCGGGCCCCGGGGTGCCAGAGGAACTCCAGCCGCAACGGGGACAGGGAGTTGCGCGCGGAGGGAGCTGCCGTGAATCCGAGCGTCAGAAGCTG
>Ga0335075_10014453_pt1 | contig 11853 bp, 14 predicted proteins | sample Lox_Sample_24_FD_206723 | JGI IMG/M metagenome (GOLD analysis project Ga0335075, IMG submission 206723) | Soil microbial communities from Loxahatchee National Wildlife Refuge, Florida, United States - Lox_Sample_2.4 | ecosystem: Environmental > Terrestrial > Soil > Wetlands | place: USA... | reverse complement strand
TGGACATATTATATTATTATCTCAGTACGCTGGTTTGCCCCCCTGGGTTTAGCGGCCGCCCGATCGGGGAAAGCGCGGGCGCACGAGCCTCGCTGCTTTCTCCATAAATACTGCCCTTCCCCCCTCTACTCCTCCCTCTTCCCTCTGCGTCCTTTTCCAACTTTCTGTCGCCCCGTTCCCGGTTTCTCTCTCGGCCTAATTCATGCGATATTCGATCCCTCCCACCTAGGGTCCCTAGACCCTTTGAGCCGTTCGGCCTCGCCGTAGCTGAGGGCCGCGAAGGCACAGCCGGGAGTTCGTGCAAGCTGAGAGAGTGGGTGTGAATGGGTCGATCACAGCACCATTTCTCGATCGTCGGTGAAGCCAAGGAGGATTGGGGCAGGAGATGTTTTGGATTCACAACGAAAGCAGGTTGGTGAGTTAACGACCAGGTTGCGAATGCCGAAAGAGAGTCACGTATGAAGTGGCAGGATGGGAGGAGTGCTCGGGGGAGTGGGGCGAATCTATGGAACACGACCTGCTGTTGGATAACGGGGGATTGCGCATACTCAGCTTTGCAGGATAGGCCAACCTGAAGATCCCTCAAATGCTAGTACTACCTCGTCCACGGGCTTGCCACCCCTGGCAGATTCGCATCTCAACAGGGGCTTGGAAATGGATGGAAAGCTGCGGATTTCATGCACTGTGCCATTTCAATTAGGGCCTTGGGTGTGACGGTGCTGGGGCGTAACCCTCAGGCGTCAGGTATATATAGTAGAATAGCGAATAAGGTTCCAACCTTATTCTTGTGCCTTTTGGCCCGTTGGCGGAGTGGTAAGCTTTTCACACCGCTCGCTGCGGCACTTGGTCAGTGCCCGTCACATTGGGCTGGCGGTGACAGTGCAGCTGTTGTGAGCGGCAAGGAGCGGAATTGGTATGAAGCAAGATGAGACATGTGATATAATACATCCCAATGGACAGATCTGCAAATCTCTATTAATCATATGAAAGCATCTTCCATCTCCATCCGTACTTTAAGCAAAACATATATGGGATATGAAGCCGCTCTAAATCACCGTTTAAGCATGGCAATTGAAGTTATCATTGTCCATTTGCTTGCAATTTCAGCTCAAGTCACACCGGAATCGTCCACAGAACGGGGGGCGACGAGATCATATTCGTGACACGTCGATTGCGTCTTCCATGTCATCGTCTGAGCACATCACCACACTCTCCTCCACCAGCGCATAAATCTTTGACCAGACCTCGTCCTTATAGTGATTGACCTCCTTCTCCTGTAGCTGACCAGGCTTAGTTGGTGTGGCATTCGGAGTGCTTTTCATGGCCGTTTCCATCATGGTGACGATGAAGTTGAATACTATCTTCAGCTCTCTCGCAAAGTTGATCTCAAAGATTGCAGATTTTTCAATAATCCCATCCGCTGTGATGCAAATGAATGCAAACCGCATACCGTCGCTATAGAAGCCTTGTGTGATAATGTTTGTTTTCCTCGCTCTTAGGCGATGCTCTCGGAGGATAGCGAGGTAGGCGATCAACTGAGCTTCTCCTTTAGAAAATTCTGACCTCTGCTTCGCCTCTATGGCAACAAGTAAAGTGCCCTCATCTCCGGCAGTGCTATATCCCAAGGCCCAATCAGCTAGGCCAGTGACTAGAATTTTGCCATTCGGTATTAATTTATTGCGCATCTCGATAGACAGAGAGGCTTCTGGAAACAGTTTGACGCGCTTTATTGGTTCCGCAGCTGGCATGTTGACGACAGCTTTTCTAGGAGTTGAGGGATTGGTAGCATTGGCAACGTTGGCATTAATACTATACGCAGTCTCGGCGGATTGGTGCTTGTGGCGTAGATATTTTCGGCATTGAACGAGCATGATGTCGATCGCGATCCGACAGGTAGCTTCTGAATCCTCATCGTAAAGAGCGTCTTCTAGGTCACGTAGGTTCCGCTCTGACAGTAGTAATTAGCATTGGAATGTAGATGCGCCAGTGATGAGTTGCTAAGACATACTTAGCATTGAAGGGACCTCGACCAGGCTATCCTCCGCTAGTGTCCACCGGTTGCTCTTGTCAACTTTGAGGTCAAATACTTCTGTAATCTTGGACTCTGTCGTGTCGCTCGCGTTGATCTTCACATCATAATCATTAGTACACGAACGGAGACTGGAATAGGCAAGAGAGGATGAAATACCTTTACAACGCCTTCAGTTAACTTGATTTCAGAAATCCACTTGCACACGATTTCGAACAGCGAGGCGTCGGCCGATGTTCTAATGAGTAATAACAGTGCCTGTAAAGTGGGTCTGACGAGCATCTTATCTTTGGAGGAGACACCTTGGATCTTAGCTGCTAAAGCCTCAATCTCAGCATCAGAGAGTTGTATGTCACCGGTGGGAGACATTCTGCAGATGTAGTACGGCAGGGTTGGATGGAAAAGCAGTAGTTGCTGTTCTTGGGAGAAGAATAAACAGGGAGCAAAGTGAATCAAAAAGGCCGTTTAGAGGAGGCAGCAGAGGGGCGGAACACTTGCACGCTAGCTAAGCGAACTTTTTTAGCTTGCACCTTTATCCACATAAGCTTGAGGTAATCTTTTACAAAGCTCTCTCCAAGGATATTTGGATTGCGATAGCATATTTAGTGATAAGAGATCCCTAAACTTACACCCCCGTCTCCTTCTAGTCTGTTCTCAGAAGATCCAGATGCGTCGTTCAACCAAGCTCACCTTTCGATCGACGCCGTCGATTCCCTTTCTAGTATAAAGGAACGGGGACGCTCAAATGAGAGGGCGAAGCTCGATTAATTGGTAGCCTATATTACAAGAATCTAAAGCTAAAGAAGAAAGAAGAGAAGTAGAGAGCCGAAGGCTCTTAATGACAGAATTTAACGCGATTAGGTAAGTCACGTACATACAATATTAGCAGCGGATGGCTTGTCTTCAGGCGGTTATGCCTGACACTCTATTGATTATATTTAATTGACACATTGCATCCAAAGTGCTCCGGATGCTCCCCTATATGTAGAGGTATCCCAGCCACCTCAATTATTAGGTAATTACCCCATACTATCCCCAGATTACGTAAGCACATCCTGACACTTAAATACAGGAAGCGCTAATCACGTGCCCCCGGCGGGGCACGGGGTTGGTACCAGGGCCGTAACAGATGGTGTGCTCGGTTTCGACTAGCTGTTGATGTTAAACTTCAAGCGCCGCGAACTGAAGTACGGAAACTACACAAGGAAGATTGAGGGACTAAGCAGAGAAGAGTACAGAAATATTTGAAAGGATCTCGGCTCTTAGATAGAGGAAATGTTGTCCCCTTAGAGCTTATACACAATGGATGCATCCAGGCTTGGAGGCATGAGGACGCTAAAGAAGCAATGGTTAGCTAGATCATGTGATTAGCTTAGTCAGCCTTAGAGCATTTCCGCTCGCTTATTAATTAAAGTGACAAAGTCACTTTATCTCGCTTGCTATGTGACGGCTTAGTCAATCTAAAGCTAAAGAAGAAAGAAGAGAAGAAGAGAGCCGAAGGCTCTCTTAAATACAGGAAGCGCTGATCACGTGCCCCGCCAGGGCCCCGTGCCAGGGCCGTAACATCGACTCCGTCGATTACTCTTTGTACACATTGAGAATAGATAGAATAGATATATATTTAATATTTACTAGCTTATTTAATTTAATATAGATCTTAATAGCGATTTATATAGTTCAGATAATTCCTAATAACACAATATGTCTAAGTACTGTGGGGTGCTTTTTCAAGCAGTCCCTGCCAAGCTAAGCGAGCTGAGAGCACGTGAAGGGTAGGCAGGTTAAGCGAGCGGTCGAGGCAGCGTAAAACAGCGACAAAACCTCTTAGATTCGGCAGCCAGAACCGGAGAACTTAGACATATTGTATAATCTCAGTCGCGGTGTTTGACCCCTTGGGTTTAGCGGCCCCCCAATCAGGGAAAAAGCTGCCCAATCAAGACTTCTGTGCGAACTCATTGTGGCTGTGGACTAATGCACAAAGTGTTAAGGCCAATAATAGTGGGAAGGCCGGCAAATACTATAGCCTTCGCTTATATTTTTTGCCGTACCCATCTCCAGAATCGACGCCTGGATTTCTGCTGCCCGACCTTCATACCAGTACGAAGCAGCTCTGGAAGTGGCCCCAAAACCTGCCGGCATGTCTCGAGAAGCCTCCACCAGCCAGTCAACCTCGTTTCGGTGCGAAAGAACGGCGTGAGCTTATGCAGATAATGCTGGGGCATACGACAACCAACTCCTTGCGGTCTGGAATGGCTTGGACGTTCCCATTCAGACTCAAATCTCGATGCCACAACCCAATACGACGCTGCGCCACTTCCTCGAAGACCTCGATTCGAAGATGCCAGTGCTCACCAACATGGCAAACCGCTTCCAGCAATCACGCGATTCACGAGCACAAGATCGCGGCAAAGGCAAGCTCGTCGCGGCGGATTTCCTTCTAATGCTCCGCTCTACTACTCATCTCCTTATGTCTACGAGCGTCCCCGCCAGACGATGAACTACCTACCATCCCAAGGAAGTCTTGGTGGCTATAGTGGTAGACATAGCTTCCGCGGAAGCGTTGGCTACAATTAAGGGTATAGAGCTTATGAGCCGCAGCCCTCATACCAGTATGGAAGGCAGGCCAATTAGCAAGGCCAACTAAACGCAAGCAACTCACAACAGCCACGACCTACACTATCACCTCGTCAGCCCCTTCAGATTACTGCTGCAAACGGGCACGTTTCAAACTCGAAGAGCTGGCAGCCACATCGCACGCAGACAGCCTACCATGGATCTGGACTAGAGGTATACCACAGCGCGTCACTTGATACTACGACACCTCTAGGGGATCAAACACTAGAATCGACGCTGTCGGATTACTCAGATCACAAGCATGCACACTACGGAGACCACGACAAGAGTTACTACGGCGAAGCATCCGAACCACCACCTGGATTCGGCGAAGAAGACTTCGAGATTGGCATATATCACGCCGCCCCAGTCAACACTGTTGATATAGAAGAGCCTGTAGTCCAATTCACTGCGATCGACCCATCCAGTTTGCCGCCTGCGAAGTGCAAGCGCTGCAAAGCCACTTTTGCAAGCCGCAACAATTGCACAAGCATATCCAGAATGATCATTGTCAACGCCCAGGCACAACAACTGCTGGTACTGCAGACAGCTCTGACTCAGAGTCAGAGCACGACCGATCTGCCTACGCCAACGAGGTAGACTCTAGTACAGAAGCATCCAAGTCACGCAACCTACCACTTGTTAAGTCTTCTGTCAACTTGAAAGCGGATATCGGAACTAGGTTTGGCTTCTGTAACTGGTACAACAGAGATCATGCTGTAGCCTAACGCAGACGCGTCCACTTCGGTATGTCTTGACACAGGCTGCTCCCTTACACTATGCGACAAGGTCTGGTTGAAGCTCCTGCTGCCAGACTTACACATTCGTACCATGGCTACCCCTTTGCGCGTCCGAGGCATTGACACATCGCGACATTTAATGTCCGAATACGTCCTGATGCCGATGTGCTTTGTAGGCGTCCGCTACAAAGACAAACAACGAGTTATAGCCACATTTACACGCGAAGTCCATCTGGTTACTGATCTACAGGCCAAGATACGATATACTCGGCCCTGAGAAGAACGATATATCGATCTCCTCGTCGAGAGCATACATCAGGAGCTGCGACGTGGATGTCCAGATACAATGCCGTCCACGTACGACTCCGATCCACACGCCTGTACGTGCTAGTGAGTCTGGTGATACCGGCCAAATCGACGCGGTCGATTCCAGTGCACCATGCCGCAGTCAACGAGGCATTTGATCGAGATCTGCTATTCGAAACCGACGATTGCATGGTGTCAGTATATGCGCATCTAACGGATATCAACCTCTCTGCTATCTAGTCCGGAACGACTCCAACAAGGATATCTCTATTCCTTGCAATAGCTGTCTTGGATCCCTCTGCGACATCAATTGCCAAGTCTTTCAGGTCATGGAAAACATATCGGATATTGCTGAACTAGCTCTCCGCACACCGGGCTCTCCAACAGGCCCTATAACAAGCAGCCTACCCAGCGACAACCACAGTTAGCAAGCGGGAAAGCACTCGTCTGGTGCTAAAGTGTACAACGGCCGCCAACACGACTCTTGCCAACGACTCTGCGAAGTCCTCGACGAGTTCCCGGCTATATGGAACGATGTCGGCTTCGTGGACATCCCTGAGGACGAATGGATGCGCATCCACTTGCGCAGCGACTGGGAATCGAAGGTTTCGAAGAGCAAGGCATGTGTATATCCACTCGGAGCTGAATACCGTGCTGTAGGGGAACTAGCCTTTGGAGAATTAGAACGCCAAGGACGAATCGAGCGTACTACGAAGCCTACCCCATTCAGTTACCCAGTATTCGTCGTATGGAAGGACACACCGAAGGGCCGAAGGGCAGAGCAGTCGTGGACATACGTGGTCTGAATAAGCTTGTACAGCCTAACGTCTACCCTATGCCGTCACAAGGGTAGTAGGGTTCGACAGTGCCCTTTGAAGCGCAGCGAATGCAGCTCTCTCTGCTTCAGTAGGGTATGCGAAGGCTTGCCTTGTTGCAAATCCCCTCCGTGCAGGCCCTCGATTCATCGGGATACATTTCAAGAGCTGGGTCTTGCGGTCTTGGAGTGGTTGGGCAACGATGGCGTATCTAGGGACATAGTCGCGGGGCCATCCCGTTATTCCAAGGTAAACCTCTAGCTCTCTTAGAGTGCGAGGGAACGAGAGCTTAGCTATTGCTGCAAGTCTCTTAGGAGTCGTAGACATGCTAAATGAGTCTACTACTTGTCCAAGCACGGTAGCAGACGAGTATCTAACGAATGTCTTGGATGCTTTGACTGCAATATTCAACTGAACAAAGTGAGAGAGAAGCTAGCGGATATGCGCGATATGTACAGCACCTCCAACATACGACTTCCTGTGACCACGTCGTCGATATACGCTTTGGCGAAGCCTATGTCTGCAAGAATCTTATCCATCTTTCGCTGGACATAAGCTGGCGAGTTTCGGAAGCCCATCATTGTGCAATTGAATGTGTGCTGACCTAAGTGGGACACGACGGTGAGGCATTGGCGAGACTCAGGGTGGACTTGCCACTGGTAGAAGAAAGACATTGCGTCGACTACCGTAATGTACTTGCAGCTAGACAGTGACAGTAGTATGTCAGCTAGTCCACTTCGACGCAGACAGGGACTTATACGCCGATCTGGACTCCTCTAAGGAAGGAATGGGCGGCATGGTTTACCACGTGAAGGAAATCGACACTGTCGATAGCCATGGCACTACAGCAGCAAGATCGGGGTACCTGCCACGCTCCCAGATTGAGCCGATCTTATTCTTATCCCGGAAGCTCACTGACGCAGAGACCCGTTACTGGCCCACGCAACTGGAGATCGCAGGCACAGTTTGGGTTGTACGGAAGATCCGCCACATGATAGAATCTGCGAAGCAGCCCCCCATTGTGATCTACACCGACCATGGCCTAATACTCGACATTGCCAAGCAATCAGACATTACTACCTCTATGTCTACGACTAGGACAAACCTCCAACTAGTTCGCGCTAGCAAGTTTCTATCTAGATTCTAGATAAAGATCCGCCATAAGCCTGGCAAGGCACACGTCGTACCTGATGCCTTGTCACTACTTCCTACTACAAAGGATCCCAATACAACTGGCGAGCTAGATGCCCTGAATAGCGATATTGAGGGTTTACAATTTGGCATCTACTCAGACTACGACAGAGCCTATGGGCATATTGATAGCAATCAGCGACGATTTCAAGAAGATCATCGCCGGATACAACCAGGACCCGCGCTGGAAGTGCATTATCACCCAGCTACGTGAGAACAAGGCGCTTGGCGATAATGCTGCACTTCTACCATTCGAGATCGACGCTGACGGTTTAGTGTACCGCGTTACACATGGGGTCACTACTCTTAGACAGCTCTGCGTCCCAGAGAATTGTCTAAAGAACATATTCGACATGGCACGGCCACCCAGGATACGCCAGGATTGCCTAGATCGTCTCAGAATTCTGCATCCTGAGCGTGTCTAAGCAATTGTGCGACTACTTACTCCGTTGTCCAGAATGTATTGTATTCCAGACGAAGCGCCACGCACCCTACGAATCTATGCAGCCTATACAATCACCAGCGGCCCTGTTCCACACCATATCATTGGATTTCATCCTGGCTCTCCTAGTGTCTATACCTAATGGCTTCGACTGCGTTCTCACGCTGACTTGCAAGCTCAGCAAGAATGTGAAGTTGATGCCTGGCAAGTCCAAGAGGACAGCCAAGGACTGGGCTAAGGTAATTGTGTCTAGGCTATTCGATATGGACTGGGGCTTGCCAAAAGCTATGTTATTAGATTGGGACCCCAAGTTTCTGTGAGTATATCTGCATCATCATCATCGTCATAATCAGGGTTGTTTAGGTTAGCCCAGGGCTCTGGATTCTCGTAGACAGGATCCTCATCTTTGACCTCATCGGAGCTCTCGTATCCACTATCCCAGCTGTCGTCCTCGTATGCATGCTAGTGACTGGTAGCATTACCCTTTGCCATGCCAACCAGCTTGGCCGGCCGACAGCCGGTGTATATCAAGAGGAGCATAATTGCTGCAAGTGCCAGACGCTGATCTTCGGTCGGAAATATGGGCCCAGTGGTGGGTGAGGAGGAGGATGAGGTCGTCTGCTCCCAGCACTGGCTTGGCTGTCCTTTTTCGTCTCAGGCTGAGCTCCTTGGCCAAGACGGTGTCGAGATACTATAGTGGTACAGTTATCCGTCTTGTGCAAGTAGCAACAAAGTAGGCCATTATACCTTCAAGGCCTCTTTGGCGTCATTCTTGTCCATATGCTGCCTGTTGACTCGGTTGTAGAGCTGCTTGAACTAGAGCAGATACTAGTGTTCTCGCAGATATATCAGAGAAACATCATAGTGGTTCCTTTGTCGCATGTTCACATGGCTGCCCGCCAATCTTGCTCGCCTCTGAATTCGCAGAACCTGGTGTTGCTTTAATTTAGCAGAGCAAAGGCTCAGACAAGGCGACTGCTTCCTTACCTTTTTCACTTCCAACATATGCCACTGATGTTCTTGGTGGCGTCTGCATCTTTCGGGGCCAAAGGGCCAGACCCATTAAGCCTCTGTATATCGGCCTCGTAGTTCTCTGGCGTTAACTTCAGCTTCTTTTGCCTTTTGCCAAATTTATTGCGCTGGGAGATGAAAGTCTGAAGGTTCTCTGTAGCGTCATAAGGGCGGCGTTTTGTCGAAGTTTGGGCCATGGCCACAGGCACGCTATGGTCCTAGAGCAGAGGGAGTGACATGGAGCTAAGATATTAACGTTTTAGGCTTAATTTTCCCAAAAGCAATAAAGATTTTGCGAAATCTTTGCGAGCTGCTACACCTTGCAAGCGAAGCGCAGTTGTAAAAGACGAAAGGTCGGCAACAGACCTTACGATTATAGTCAGGCGCTTCCTCCTTCAACAAAGTAAGAATCAAGAACTATATCTATCGTATACTTTCAGCAGTTTTGGTGTTTCAGTGAAATTCTCCGCAGTGACACTTTCCGAAATCTAAGGGCAGTCACACCAAGTATACAGTAGTACAACATTCCAAAAATAGACACTGTCACATTTGCTCCTAAATATATATAATCATCTCTGTATTTCATTTTCTCCTTTTTAGATCTTGGAGCCTGATTCTACTGGCCTGTCACAGTGCCACAGTGAGTACGAAGATGTACCTTCAGATGGGAGGAAACCAAAAACAGAAAGACACAAGTCATGATAATGGCATTACTTACTCACTTGAAGCTATTCTTCATCTCCCTTAGCTTGCCCATCACATCCACAGGATCCGTCTTCCCTGTCACCTTTTGCATCTCCGGATCCTATTTGAGAAAAGCGAGTTTGGTTGGTTGTGTCTAAGATAGACGGAAGCAGTCTTGAAGAGAAGCAGAGAAGGGATCTTACTGATGTCATCATGAAGATATTATGTTTCTTCTCGTCGCCAATGGTGAACTTTCCCTGCGTCTGCTTGTTGTTCTCTGCAAAGTCGCGGAGCTTCTTAATAGCCGAGCTCGACGAGACCGAGGCGGCGAATTTGACGTTTGCTTTTGTATATTCGTGGCCGGGCTAGAAGGGGTCAGCTTGAGTCGTCTGCGGGGCGGGTATAAATATCTGTCAAGGGATGGATTCGGGAGCTCACATAGACTTTAGTATCGTCTGGAAGGGCAGCGAGGGTCTCGTTGAGGGCTGTCTCCATCTCTTGAGGTGTGCCTTCAAAGAACCGCCCGCAGCCACCGTGGAAGAGAGTATCGCCTGTGAAAACGGCCCTGTCTTCGCCGTCTTGCATGAACCAGCAGATGCTGTCTTGTGTGTGACAAGGTGTGTATAGTGCTTTCACGGCGATGCTGCCAATGTTGAAGGTCTCGCCATTTGCTGGGGTCTTTGTTACGCCTTCGCAGTCTTTGCCGCCGATTATTGGCTTTCCAGAGAATTCCAAGGAGGCTAACTGGTTCGGAGAGTGCCGTTAGTCTATATATTTGGGATATTAGGGACTGTAGATATTGGAGTGAGCTTCTACCAGCTTCTTGTTTCCGCCGGCGTGATCTCTGTGGCTGTAAACTCATAGATTAGAGATAATTTGTTCATATAGGTATGGAATTTTACATACTGATGCGTGTTGACAATTGCAGTCAAGTTGATCTTGCCGGAACTGATTTGCTCTTTCAGAACAGGTGCTACTCTTCGTTAACTAGGTCAGCATTTAGTCCTTCCTTCAAGATTAGAGTGAGCTACTCTTCTGGGTGGGCTGGATCGATGATCACAGCATCTTTGGACTTTTCATCGACGACCAAGTATGCATAGTTATCACTACTCCCCTCCCCTAATAACCAGATCAGACACAGGTCTACCGTGGCTTGCTCCTCCTTAACTTTCATTTCACTTACACATACTATAACGACATCGTATTAGCTGGAATCCTGATGTAAGGTTTCTAAGGGAGCTACGTACGGGATCGATTGTATTCTCATCGCTCTGGTAAAGACTAGCTATTAATCTGTAAGTTTAATGTCTCCTAACTTAAGTTCAAAGCTTACACTGGCAGCTAGGTATCTTAAGGGGCGTGGGAGAATTGTCCTTGGAAGAATTGAGAAGCTCATGAGTGTAATAGTATGGTGTCATGGAAGCTCGGGTTTCTGACTTTAAATTTCCCTCAATGACGTCGGACGCGACCTATCTTAACTCCGAGATTCCCCATAAAATAATGATACGATATTGTCAATATCAGCATCATCACAATCAGTGTTTAATTGAATATTGTAGCATATGTAGACGCTTAGGTCTTACAGTGTTTCATTCAATGTTGAGGTGTCTATATACATCAACGCCCCTTAGTCCACGCCAACTCCAAGACCCTATTGCGCTTCATTTGCCAGCCGCTGCAGAACTGGCACTGAACTGGGAGGGACTATCCCAAGCTCCGTCACAATCATGGCTATATAGTCGGCCGGCGTGACATCGTACATAAGGTTGAGTAACTGCAAGTTCTTCGCCTCCCGCCAGCCAGCCAAAGTGCCGGCCGACTCTCCAGCTTTCGTCGATGGCAAGAGAAGCTCATCAGGAGGGGCCACCTCGTTCAGGACAATAGAATCAAGTGCTACCTTTTCTGTGCACTTGATGCTTTCGCAGAGCACGATAACTGGAATATCAAAATCCTTCGCTTCCATGGCGACTTGTGCTGTGCCGATCCGACTGAAGAGCCTGCCGTTGCTCATCATAGCATGTG
>Ga0335075_10014452_pt1 | contig 11853 bp, 15 predicted proteins | sample Lox_Sample_24_FD_206723 | JGI IMG/M metagenome (GOLD analysis project Ga0335075, IMG submission 206723) | Soil microbial communities from Loxahatchee National Wildlife Refuge, Florida, United States - Lox_Sample_2.4 | ecosystem: Environmental > Terrestrial > Soil > Wetlands | place: USA... | reverse complement strand
GGCCGCCGCTGGCTGCTAAGATCTCCAATCAGCCGCGTGACCTGCGGTTTCCCGGGGCTATAGCTCAGCTGGAAGAGCACCTGCTTTGCAAGCAGGGGGTCAGGGGTTCGAGTCCCCTTAGCTCCACTCATACAAATCGGCAGCTCAGAGCCTGTCTTTGGGTCTTGCCTATTGATCTTCACGATGCATCCTTCCGGCGTCGTGCCCGTTGCGTGCCCGATCGGCTCCCGCCGGAACGGCGCGGACGGCCGGTCTTGCGCCTCAGTTCATCGACAGCCAGGCCGCCGAGTGCATCCGCTATCTCGCGCTGTCGCTGGTCGGTGGAGTGCAGGTAGGCCAGCGCAGCGCGCGTGCTGTTGTGACCCATGCGCGCCATCAGCTCGCGAAGATTGGCGCCAGCGGCGGCGGTCAGCGTGTTTCCTGTATGTCGTCAAGCGCGGCTACGCTGGGCTCCGCCGCAACGGCGCTGCCCGCGCCGCGCTCTGGCTTGAGAGCCCGCTCGCGCGGGCGCGCCTGAGCCGGACCATCGGATCGGGTGACCAGTTCGGCCCGATCTAGCGCGCTGGCGTGACACTGTTTCGCCAGTCCTTCTCGCGCTCAATTGTCCGGCTCGCGGCTCACGCGTCAAGGCCGCCTTCGGCGTCGCTTGCGATCGGCTCCGCCGAGCCTTGACGCGCCAGCCGCTCGCCTGGGATTAGGCGCCTACGAGAAGCACGGGCAGGAATAGCCCACCTGTGGAGTGCGTCCGAAGTTCCGGCCTAGAAGTCAAATGTCCGCGGCAAGCCCGGTTGGCTGGCAGCGGTTGACCCCGGACCAGTGCCTCCAATAGCGAGCGATCCGCACAAGTTATGCAACAGAGTGCATCGCTTCTTCGATGGGAAACAGGCCATCACTGTCCTGCTTTCTCAGCCGCAAGAGCAACTCCATCGCTGAGTCGAAAGCTTCAAGCCCAGCTCGGTCAAGGCGACAGCTGCTAGGTACGGGGACGGTCCGAGTTAGCCGCACCAGGTATGGATACGCGAGCCGCGCTCGCGCGAGTACTGGATACTGGTTGCAACCTGGCACCGCACCTCGGATTCTGCGAACAACGGCCGTAACCTGTGACGCTCCCAGAGACGCACCTGAACGCAGATTCCTGAGAGTCTCGGGCGCGACGTAATCATCCTTGCCTTCAGGCCACAGTATTGGTGACTCAGCCGCGCACACCAAAGCGTAATGTCCTGACGGCGGGCGTGCTGGATCCATACGGCTCGTCACCAAGGAGTGCTCCGGAAGCCTGAACCTGCGACCGTCATAGCCAACGGCGTCACACCAGATCACTACCTGGGAAGGCGATGCATCTCGCACTGCGGCAGGGGTTCTAATTGGGGAGAACAACACCTCGGGCTCTGACGTTGCATGAAGCAGCTCTGGCAGAGACGGCCCAATGCTTTGCCCAATTCCCCATAGGAAGACCCCTCCATTACGGCGCCTCTCCAGTTCCTTACGCTGAAAGATCGAGGTCGGAACCTCGCCCGCCTCGGCGCCAAATTTGGTCCAGCAAAACACGTCGGGGATAGCTGGCCGAGTAGGGTCGTTGCTTCCAGATATCATAAGAGTTATCCTAGCGACACGTCCGCGAGTGCGCGCGGATTTCTCAGCGTGTCTACACACCCTTTTTTTGGCAGCCCATCTAGAGGCTAAGAAAGGACAGTTACCACCGAGATGCCGCTAACTGCTAGACAACTTCGGCGCGAACTACGAGAGGCTGGCATTGCCAATGCTGCCATTAATGCGGTCTGGCCAGAGTGGTGGAGCTCCGAAGCAAAAGACTCCTTGTCCGCGACCGCCGAGCTTACCTATACGGTCGCGCGAAGACTCGGGCTATCTCCCCGCGCGCTGTTTGATGGATCACCACAATTTCTCTGGCATGACAGCACCAAGTTCAAGAACCTAGGGACTGCCACTGACCAGGAGCAGGCCATCTTGGCATCCTTTGGTACGGCGGTAGGAAGATGTGCCCTCAGTGCTACCGCCCCTGTGGCCTTTCCTGCGGGTGCGGACGCCCAGGCTGTCAGGAACGCGATCCTCGGGCAGGCGGCTTTCGTCGATCTAACTGAGCTGTTGACGTTCTGTTGGCGGACTGGAATCCCAGTCATACAGCTGCGCATATTCCCTCTCCGACAAAAGCGCATGCAAGCAATGACAGTAAAGGTGAACGGAAGGTACGCCATCCTCTTGGGCTACGAGTCTCAGTACTATGCACGGATGGCATACATCCTGGCCCACGAAATCGGACATATACTGCTCGGACACCTCGAACACAGTGACAGCTTGCTCGATATGGAAGACCCCCTCACAGCCAATGAACTCGATGCGGAGGAGCTTGAGGCCGAGCATGCGGCCTTCGTCCTTCTGACCGGCCGACCTGATCCGCAAGTGCTGGCAGACAGCTCGTCATATAGAGCCACGCAAGTCGCACATGCAGCGATGGAGGCGGCTGGCCGGGAGCAGATAGAAGCCGGGATATTGGCCCTGTGTCTAGGCCACGCGACGGGTAAGTGGGCTGAGACCTTCGGGGCTCTGAAGATAATTCCTCCGGGCGCGCAATCGGTCGGCGAACAGATCAACCGGCTCGCCGCGAGCCAGTTCGACTGGCAGGAACTTTCCCACGCTAGCCGCGACTACCTCGAGCAAGCGATCGGCCACGGAGACAATGCCTAGCCTACTGGTCGATAACGATGTGCTGATCAAGTGTGCCTGTTATTCGATCCTGGACGACATATGTGGCCCCCCGGGCGAGGCCCACGACGTAGCGGTGTTGGGCGCAGCTAGGTTCGTTGTCAGGAAGTATCTTGAGCGCCGCGGCGTAATCCAGGACAGAGAGGCCGCCCTGCGCCGCTTTCGAGACTATCTGCTCACAGCGAGCGTCCTGGAGCCAACTACCGACGAGATCAACTTCGCCACCGCGATCGAAGAGGCAGCGATCCTGCTGGACCTGGACCTCGACAGTGGGGAAAGTCAGCTCTGCGCGATCGCGGTGTACCGCGGAGCGTCGCTAGTGTTGACCGGCGATAAGAGGGCGATAGCCAGTGCGGAGAAGCTGAGGGAGAGCATCGGCGAGCTCACCTCCCTCGCCGGACGCCTTGTCTGCCTAGAGCAGGCAATCATGGGGGTGGTAAAGCGCGCAGGTGCCGACGCGGTTAGGGTGCTCATCTGCGCTGAAGCCGCCCTTGACAAAGGTATTTCAATCTGCTTCGAGTGCCACGCGCTCGCCGAAGGGCGACCGCTGGGGCTGGCCGGTTTGCTCAGCTACATTAGAGACATTCGAAGGCAAGCGCCTACCCTCCTCTACCGGGAGGACTCGTTGTAGCCTTGCTAGCCCCTCAGAAGGACCGCGTAAGGCTCTACTAGCTTTGCGGTTACGCCAATCCGAACAGGTTTCGGCTCCCCCAAGACTGAAGCACCAACCTCAAAGCATGCCTTGTCAACCCGGCCGCGCACATACCGGCTTCCAGCGAGACCCTGGCTGTTTCCAATCGCCACACGCATCTGCCCGAGATCGATAGTCTCGTCTACCTTGACTAGGTTGTCGATGCACAGCGCATACCGAGAGCCGATGACATTGATCGCAGCCGGTATCGGGTTCCAATGTACCCCGTCCACCGAATATTCCTCAGCTCTGAGGCGCTCAGCGAAATGACGTGACGTCATTGGCTCCATACACAGCATAATAGGCCCATCGGCAGCCTTCGCGAACGGCTGAACCTTCGTCGTCGGATGGCAGGTGTTGCCGCCGTAGCCCCACATCGCGAAGCCAGCATCATCTATCTCTTTACCCTTGCGGACAAGGATATCTGGCAGTTCCTCCTGCGCATGCGTCCCTATCTTCATATAGAGCACCGGCGCGCCGGGCCTCAGATCCATCGCTAAATGGCCTCCCCTAGCAGCTCGAGCTCATACTCGGTTTCATCGGCCTTACCATAGTCTAGCCGCTTACGCTCACGTATGTACCTGACCCGCACCTGAGTGTCGCGTCCATAGAAGTTATCAAGGCGCGTGCCGTCACGGATAGGCTCACTCCCCATGCACTCAGTATTTCCAGGCCGCGCCTTGATTATCAGATTGCAAGAGCGCAACTCGGGTGCATCGTCGAGGTGGTACGAATGAAGTTGAGGCATCATACGACTAACGTAAAACCCGCGGGCAGAAGCGAATGACTGGACCTGGTAGAGGACCTCCTGGGGCCATTCCAGATCAGGATCGTCTGCTATGACTATCATGCCCTCACCACGATACCTAGTGGCTTCGAGGCCTCGCTGAACGAAAAGATTGACGCTCGCCCCGTTGTTGCTAGCACCCCAAGGTGGGTTAGTATAGAAACACTCGAAAAGCTTCTGCTGCGGCAGGCTATCAATACAGTTGTATAGGACGGCTTGGAGATTTTCCAGACGTTCGCGGTCAGCGAATCGGTTTATTGCTGCGACCATGCGCTCGTCAAAGTCAAAGACTGTCGTCATGCTAGGCCCGTAGTCGAATATGCCGCGCGTATGCAGGTAGGCCACGCACACACTTATGGAGTCACCGTCACCAATGAATGCTAGTCGCTTGTTATTGGCCCAGCTGGCGACAAACTCGCTCTGCATAACCATGTCGCCGGTTTTCATATATATTTGATCGAATTCTCGCAGTGGACGCGGTCGGTTCTGGACCACGTCGGACACCGCGTTAATGGCGGCCTTAAGGTCGATGTCGTGTGGCATGATGTCTGGTCCTAGCGCGATCGACGGTGCCTAACACCCATTAGTAGTATGCACCCTGCAACACGTCAATAGTCGCCTTGACAATGGGACGGATGAGTCGAGCGTAGCTAGGTGACCGCTGAATGGCGGTCAGCGACCTTAGGTGGGAAGCGGGACTCGTTACGTTCTATCTTGGCGTAGGCCGCCGCTAGGAGGTCGATATCGCACACGTCAGCGAACTGAACCAAGTAGATGAGCACGTCGGCCGCCTCGTCAGCAATGCGCGCGCGGGCAGCCGGATCTTGCAAGTGGAGACCTACTTTTGCGTCGTCAATCCACTGCAGTTCTGCTTCGAGCTCCCCGACTTCTGCCGCTAGGGCTAAGGCCAGGTTCCGGACCGAGTGGCCTCCGCCCCAGCCCCGAGAGGCGGCAAAACGACGCAGGCGATCGGACAGGACATCAAGGTCGCGCGGCACTGCCAGATAGTAGCGCGGCGAGCATCTAGTTGGGCGCAATCTAGATGAAGGGCGCCCGGTCAGAAGGTCTAGCTGAACGATATTTGCAAGCAGGGGGTCAGGGGTTCGAGTCCCCTTGGCTCCACCAAGTTGGTCATTGCACGAACACCGGACACTCCGCTGTCGGCGTGTTCTGCGCCCGCGCCCTGTGGGATGCGGATCGGAACGACCCGGCCCGGCCCGGTGATCTTGACGTTAGCGACCAGCGCCTCGAAGAGCGCCTTGCGCTGGGTGTGAGTGCCCGCGCCGATGATCTCGTCGACGTGGTCGGCAACCTGGCGGAGCGCGGCGGGAGGCGGCGGCGCCAGGTACGTCGGTGAGCTCGATTGTGAGCTCGTCACGGCGGGCGCGTAGCTGGTGTGAGCGGGCCTTGAGCTGAGCGAGCTGCGCGGCGAGGTCTTCAGGGTCGAGGGCGCCGTTCTCAAACGCGGCCAGGTACCGGTCGAGCGCCGCCCCTGTCCGGGCCAGCTCGTGTTCTGTCGCAGCCAGTTCAGCACGCCTGCCTTCGCCGGCCGCAGCGTGGCTGGCCTGTGCTGCGGCGATAGCGTCGGCGATCAGCGCATGCTGGCCGCGGTAGAAGCTGGCGAGTGCGCTGGTGACCGCGTCCTCGCTGGCGTCGGCATCGATCCGCTGCGCACCACATGCGGAGGTGTCGTATCGGGTGCGCCGGTAGCAGGAGTAGTACCGATAGACCCTGGTCTTGCCGTGGGCGCGGGTGCCGAGTATTGCGCTGCCGCATGCGGGGCAGCGGATCAGCCCGGTCAGCAGGTAGTCCGAGCCGCTGGCCGCGCGCTTGGCGTGGTCCTCGCGTCTGGCGGCCAGAATCCGCTGTGCCTCGTCGAAGGTGTTTCCCTCCATGACCGGCGGGTGGCAACCGCTCATGGTGATCCCGCGGAAGGACAGTTCACCCAGGTACACCCGGTTGGACAGGACCCGCAGCACCTGGTGAGCGGACCAGCGGGCACCAGCAGTCGTGCGATGCCCACGTTCACTCAGCAGGTTCGCGATGGCACGGGCGCCGGCCCGCCTCGGGTATACAGGTCGAAGATCAGCCGGACCACCGCCGCCTCGCCCGGATCCGGGATCAGGCTGCTGCAGCCTTATCGGGTCGGTAACCGAACGGGCGTCGGCCGCCCTTCCATTTCCCGGCGGCGGCCTTGCGTTCCATCCCGGCGATCACCCGGTCGATGATGGTGTCCTGCTCGAACTGAGCGAACATGCCCAGCATCTGCACCAGCATGCGGCCCATCGCGGTGGCGGTGTCGAACGGCTCTGTCGCCGACCGGAACACCACGCCGGCCTGGTCCAGGTCATCCAGCAGGGTGACCAGGTCGCGCAGGCTGCGGGTCAGTCGGTCCACTCGGTAGACCAGCAGCACGTCGATCATCCCGGCCCGTGCTGCGGTCAGAGCCCGCTGCAACCCAGGCCGGTGCGTGCTCGCCCCGGAGGCGTCGTCAGCGAAACGGGCCGCCTGCCGCCAGCCGGGCTGCGAGCCGATGTAGGCCGCCAGCCGGGTGTCCTGAGCCTCGATCGAGTACGGCTGGTGCTCGTCGTTGGTGGACCGGCGCACATACACGCCGACCCGGACGATCATGCCGGGGTCGCCGAGGCTTGCCTGGGTCCGCTGGCCCGGCTGGCGAGTGAAGAGCTGCTCCCGGTCTGCTGGCGCGATGATCGCTGGGTCGTCATGCGGCGTCGTCAGTGTCGCTCGCCGGGCCGGGACGGGGAAGCAGCGCCGCGGAGTGCGGCTGGTCCTGGTCGTGCTGCCAGGCGGTGATGAGGATGGCGATCGCGATGATCGCCTGCTCGCGCTGGTGACCGCTCATCGGTTCGGTGGCGATGTGCTCAACGGCGACGCGCTTGCTGGCCGAGTGGGGCATGGGCTGTTGCGCCCCGCGCTGCCGCCGGTTCGCTGCTACTAGCCAAATCCGGTTTCGGGTGCCTTTTTGACGTCACCGAGGCACCAACTTGGAAAACTGCGCTCCGCGCCGCGACCTGCACGGCGCAGCAGCGAGAACTGCGGCGCACAGCGGCCCGGTGCGCGCCGGACCGCTGTGCCCGAGATTCAGGTCCGCCGGGGCGGACGAGCACGGGCGACGTTCGCGCAGTGCGCCGTGCAAAGGCCAGCCTGGGCTGCGGCCAGTTGGTCAGCTGCCTGCGTGGTCGCTCATCAGCCGCCACCGCGCCGCCCGCACCGCCGCGCCCGCCGCGGCATCGATCGATTGATACTCCCATTGGGGTTATCAGTCTGGGAGCCCACCGGAAGGCCCGGATTGGCCGCTGCCAGCACGCCAGAGGCGGCCGGGGTTACCGGTCTCAGTAGGAACATACAACGGTCCCTGGACTGCCCGGGCGGCCGGAATCCGCACAGGCCCCGGCCCAGCACCAGCATTGCTTGCTAGATGAACCCGGGGACAGCCGGGATACGACCGACGGCTTGCAAGGCCCGACCTCTGCAGCGACCAGCTGGGGCCGGCTGACGTTCCGACGCAAGCGGCACCCACTATCGTCCCCGAGCGGCAGTGCACGCCAGGGACATCGCAGGTACATCGGAGAGCATCGCAGGACGCGGCCAGCCGCTCCTAAGGTCCTGGCGCCCGTGAGGATGACTATCGTGGTGCGAGCAGCCGGCGGTGGAAGGCTCATGCCGGTCATAGCTACGGCCGAAGGCCGCTCCGCCTGGCTGCTTCCAGCCGCGCTGGCGTGCGCGCTGAAGAAGCTGTCATTCGAGGCGGTTCTGTCGTGCGGCGTGTGGTCATGCTAGTCCGACGACAATGCGGTAACCGCAGTCGAGTTCGGTCCGGGCCAGCAGGGCGTGATGGCGGGCCGCCCAGGTGCCGTCGCTCAGGTCCTGTCGCAGGCGCTCCACGCCGTCGCCGCGCTCGTGCTCGGTCTGGGCCAGCATTGAGATGCCGGCGCGGACGGCCGGGTCAAGATAGGCGCCGGGTCGGCGCCAGTACGCCGCGCCGAACCCGTCCTGACAGTCGTGCGGTACCGGTAGCGGAACCACGTCGGCGTTGGAACCCAGGGCGGCGCACACCTCCTGGAGCGACGGAGCCCGCCCGCGGTCAAAGGCGAAGGCTTCGGGAAAGTAGTCAGCCAGCCAGAACTGATTCATGACCGCTTGATCCCAGTGCACGACTAGCACGCGGTGTCGCGCCATGCGACGCAGCTCACGCAGCCCGGCCCGATAGTCGCTCCAGTGGTGCACGGTCAGAATCGCCATTGCGGCGTCGAAGCTGCGGTCATCGAACGGCAGCGACTCGGCGGTGCCCGCCACGCAGGGTGCGGAGCCCTGTGGCCGGGCCCCGAGCATGGTCGCGCTGGGCTCCACCGCCACGACCGCGCGGTCCGTCGGTTCGTAGGCACCGGTACCGGCCCCGACGTTCAGCACCGAGCGGCAACCTCCGAGCGCTGACCAGATGGCCTGTTCGAGACGCGGGTCAGCGCGCCGAGTCGTGTTATAGGAAGCGCCGATGCTGTCGTAGACCCCGGTCATCGGGCCAGCTCCACATCGGCCGTGCACGCCAGCATGGCTTTCGTCGAGTGGGCGAGCAGGACGCCCGGCGGCTGTGCGCAACGATCCCTGACCTCATGACTGCTGCCAGTGGTGGTCATAGGTGGGCCGCCAGCTGGCCGATCGAGATCAGCGGCAGAGACCACGCCAGTGCGAAGCGCTCCACCGCTGGCCCGGTGAGCATGTGCCCGTCGGGACCCATGACCTCACAGATGGCCGCCACCGTGGGCAAGCCAGCGGCCGCGCACAGCGCCAGCGATGCCTCGGTATGACCGGCCCGCTCGGCCAGGCCGCCGGGGCGTCCGGCAAGCGGAAAGACATGACCGGGCCGCAGGAAGTCGCCGGGTGTGGCGTCGGGTTGCGCGAGGCGGCGGATGGTCGCGGCCCGGTCATGCGCAGACACGCCAGTGCCTGCGCCGGCGGCGAGATCCACCGAGACATGGTAGGCGGTGCCATGACGGTCCCCCGCGCCCGGCATCGGCCCGATCTCGAGCCGGTCGAGGCGTTCGCGATCGCACGGGACGGTGGTGTGCCCGCACACCTGGGTCAGCAGGAACACCATCGACTCCGGCCGGAGCCGCGCGCCGGCGAACACCACATCGGCTTCGGCCTCCCGGTCCGGGTCGTAGATCAGCACCCCGCCGCCGGCAGCCAGGGCGGCGGCGCACTTGCCGACTCCGGCCGGCCCGGTCAGCTCCCCGGCCCACGGCAGCGCGGCCAGGGACCGGGCGGCCACCAGCCGCGCCGACTGCCACAAGTCGCGCGCCGACTTCACGAACAGATCAGACTCCAGACTGACCCGGCGTTCAGCGCGCAGATCGGCGAGCGTGGTCTCGGCCAGCGTGATCGGGATCAGGGCGACAGAAAAGCGGTCCTTCAAGACCTCAGCAACCGTCAGGCTGACACCGTCGACGGCCACGAAGCCCTTGGCGACAATCTCATCGAGGAACCGTTTTGGCGGCCGGATCCACACCCGCCGGCACCCGCGGTGCTCGACGTCGACCTTGGCCACCTTGCCGATCGCGTCGGCATGCCCCTGCACGAGATGACCGTCCAGGGCATCGCCGACGCGCAGTGGCAGCTCCAGGTTCACCCCGCTGCCCGGCCCCAGGTCGGCCAGGGCGCTGCGCGCCGCGGTCTCGGGAGAGATCTCAACGCCGAAACGTCCGCCCTCCCAGTCGACGTGAACTGCCGACAGGCAGGCCCCATTGACATTGACCGAACCGCCAGCCGACAGTCCCGCCGCGGTCTTCGGTGCCTCGATGACGAATAGCGAACCGGTCTCAATCACGGTCCCGATCTCGGAAATGCGTCCGGTGAACATGCTGCGACAACTCCTCTGGTCCGCAAGTGATGGCGTTCCTTCGGACTGTCACCGATGGTTCCGGAATTACGCCGGATCAATCCGCCAGCGGCGGACGTCGCGGACTATGACCGCGCAGCACGGGCTCGCACCGTTCCACGAAAGTCTACAGCTACGCCAACGTTGAGGGGTGACGCGGAAGGGGACGTGGCGCGGCAGTGTCCTACTCATCAAGCGCGCCTGATCCGGCTGCCGATGCCCAGGGGAGCGGCGTCGCCTCCTGGGGTACGGCCGGGATGGCCGGCGGACGGCGCTGAGCAGTGCCCGCAGAGCGGACCAGCCCGCCTACCATGATCCACCGTCATGGAGCGCGCCGGGTGGCCAGCCGCAGCGGCCACCCGTTGTCAGTGTCAGTTGAGAGCATCTCGGCATGAAGCTGCGGCGGCTGCGTGAGGGTGACGTTCTGGATGACGGCGGCATCATCCTGGTACGCGGCGGCGAGCTCGAACCGGGCGTACTTCGCTCGGACGCCATCCGCTACCACGGCGTCTATGGCAGCTACGGGATCTCGGTGTTCGCTGCCCAGGGTGCCACGCTGGAGGAGTTAGCCCAGCAGGTGCCACTGGTCCGGTTCGACCGCCTGACCCTGATCACGGTCGCCGAGGTGCGCGGGGCGGGGCTGCGGCTGGAGCCGACCGGGCGCAACCCGCGGCACTACACCCTCGGCTTCGATGAGCTAGACCAGGGCATCGCGGCGCTCGCCGGGTGCACCTGCCAGGTCGTCCCCAACCCCTACCATGACGCGTAACCTGGATGTCGGGAGGAGATGCGATGGACCCGGAGATCGACCTGGTTGCCGACCTCAACGCCGAAGACGACGATGGGCTTGGCTGGTCGGTGCTGAGCCAGGCCAGCGATCCCTCGCGAGTCCGCCTCGGCGTGATGCTGGTGGCCGGGAACGACCAGGCCAAGGCAGTCGTGCGGATCGTCGCCATCGACGAGGACGGGCAGGTGCACTTCACTGTCCTGCCGGGATCTCTGGACAAGAACCGCCACCTCATCGGCCGCGCCCTGGCGTAATCACCGTACCACCTACCCGGCGGGCTCCCACGGACCTGATGGCGGTCTCCGGCCCGCTGACGAGAACGCTGCGACGCGGGCTCGGATGCTGACACGTTAGGCCCACGCAGGCTGCTAACCAGCGGAAATGTCTTCTGGCTGTAGGGTCCATACGAACCGCGTACCCGTAGGGGCGGTGGCGCGTCTTCGATGTCGGGGCAGCTTGGTCGATGGGAATTTACGGACGCACGTTCTGTGGCACCGACCGGGCTGAGTGCGCAATCCGAACCGTCGTTCCGGGGCACTTCAGGTCGGAGCGATACCGGATGGGTCTCGAGCCCGTCCAAGCCCGGGTCCGAAACACTCGGAAACAGCACTTATGCGACTGCCGGCCGGGGTGGGAGGCTAAGGCACGCCCGAGGGTACGCTCCTCGACGCATTCGTCGCAGAGGTTGGTTGGCGCGACGTGCCAGCCGCTTCAGTGGAGTCGGAGCTCGGCCGAAAGAACTCCAGTCCCCGAGCGCGGCCGCCGGACTACGACGAGAGTTCAGCCCGGCGCGACCACCAGGCCTCGGCGGCGGTCATTGCGCTCTCGGCCTCGCGGATGCCGTCGCCCACGAGTCCCGCGGTGGCAGCCCAGTGCAGGGGTATAAGGGCTAGAGCGCCGGGAAGCCAACGGTGCTCGTCGCGAGTCAGCGGTTCGGGAGCCGTGCGTTCGTAGGCGTCGAGCAGTCGTCG
>Ga0335075_10014451_pt1 | contig 11853 bp, 8 predicted proteins | sample Lox_Sample_24_FD_206723 | JGI IMG/M metagenome (GOLD analysis project Ga0335075, IMG submission 206723) | Soil microbial communities from Loxahatchee National Wildlife Refuge, Florida, United States - Lox_Sample_2.4 | ecosystem: Environmental > Terrestrial > Soil > Wetlands | place: USA: Florida... | reverse complement strand
GCCATCGCGGAGAACCTCATCCCTCAATCAACTGCGGTTGAACGATACGTTCCACCGAACCATCGATACGGTCTCGTACAGCGACCATGATTGCGCCTGCGGACATCCCCCTGATGCGGGATGCGAGGACGCCCACTCAAGCGACCGGCCTGCGGACTGCGGCCACAGGATGACTCGGGCTGCCCTCGATGTGAACCCCGCCGTGAAGCTCGCTGCCGAGAATCGCCGGATACGGCACCGAAGTGCGCAGCATCCAGTACATGCGCACGGCGAGCTTCCTGGCTGCCGCCACTTTGGCCACCCCTTTGGCCTTCGCGTGGCAGCGATGCTGATACTCCCGGCGCATGCCGGGATCGTGCTGCACGGCCGACTGCGCCGCCTCTACCAGCAGCGTGCGCAGAAACTGGTTCCCCTGCTTGCTGATCGAGCCCAGCTTCCGCCGGCTGCCGGAACTGCTCTCGCTGGGAATCAGCCCCAGATAGCTGCTCAGCTGCCGCGAGCCCGCGAAACGGCCAACGTCGCCCACCGTCAGCACAAAGGCCAGCGCGGTGTTGGGCCCCACGCCGGGCTGCGTCATCAGCAGCCGCGCCTGCGCGTGCCGGCCGGCAGCCTCCGCCACGGCCTGATCGAGCGGCTCGATCTGCTGTTCCAGCAGCACCAGAGTCGCCAGCAGATCCGCCCTCCGCTGCCGCGTCCAGCCTTCCAGGGGAAGCTTTTCAAAATCAGCCCTCCCCCTTGCGCTCCACAGGTGGCGCTTGCTCTGCATCCCCTGGTTCAGCGCCAGGTGCTGCAGCTCGGTCTTCACCCGCGTGCGCATCCGCACCAGCTTCGAGCGATGCAGCAGCAGCTGCCGCTGATCGCGCTCCGCGGCCGATGGCACCCAGATGCGCGGAAACCGCTCCTCCAGCAGCAGACGCAGAATATGTTCCGCATCGCGCCGGTCGGTCTTCTGCTTCCGCACATAGCTGGCGCGGATCTTCGCCGCATCTCCGATCCACAGCCGGTGCCCCAGCTCCTCCACCAGCCGCTCGAACCACAGCGAGTTGCCGATCGCTTCCATGCCGATCAGCGCCGGAGCTTCCAGCTGGCGATAGAAGCGCTCCGCCTCGCCGTTGTCATGACGCAGCCGCCGTTCGGCGATCTCGCCCGTCTCCGGATCGAAAATCGCCACCTGCTGGCTGCCAGGGTGAAAGTCACAACCTATAATCCTCATCACGGCTCCTTCCTTCCCGTGAAGCTCTGGCCTCCACAACACCAAAGCCTAACCGGGATTCGAGGGAGCCTTCCGGCTTATTCAATCAAGCAAGCCTTCCGAAATCGTTGCGCGCGCATTTGCGCGCAACAACCAATCCAGCCGCGAGTCGAAGGACCTGCGGTGTGTGGCCCCATCCGGCCGCCCCACCCCTGTCGCTGGATACTGTCCCCCGGGGACTGGAAACCTGCAACTGGGGACTGCCCTCGGGTGGCCCATTCAAGCCTTCTTTTGGCTTGAGTGGGGTCCGCCCCATCCTTGTATCTCTGTATCTCTGAAATCCATTCGGAAGAGAAAAATCAGTCATCCCGAGCGAGCCTTCCAAACTCGTTGCGCGTACGCTTTTGCGCACAACGACCACTCAAGCGCGAGTCGAACCGGGCCGAGCGCCCAAAACCACCGCTGCCAGGACCTGCGACGAAAATAAGCCCGTAAAATCCGTAGGCCGTCTGCGGACACCCGTGCTAAGTTGCGCATGGAGGTGCGAAAGTGCAGTTGACTTATTGCTACAACTATCCAGGCTCAGATGGGCCAAAGCTCAAATGCCAGGTGCGGTACCTTGAGGATCAATGGCTGGCCGAAATCATGGACACAGAGACCCGCGAAGTCACTCAGGTGGCCGCGGAGTGCTCCCCCGAGGCGGCCAAACGAACCCTGGAAGACCACCTCGGGGCCCTATGTCTGAGATCGGGATTGAAGCCGCCGGACAGGGAGCTGGAATGGAACGAGATCCGGGGACGGCTTTAGGGCATTGCATCCAGCCAAAGGCTCGCACACGGCGCAGCCGGGCAGAGACCCGGGCCCTCGCGCTGGATAAACAGCCGTTCCCTGGCCAGGGGCCTTAGCACATCGCTTGTGGCGCCGCCCATCGCCAACCCCCGCCCCCTACTCGCCCTTGCCGATCACCACAATCTGGAACGAATGCGGGATCATCGGCGGCCGCGGCCTGCGCATCCATGCTGGCGCGTTCGCCGGCAGGTTCGCCGGAGCCGTCTTCGGCACCGGCCCGAACTCCGACGTGATGGTGTAGAGATTCCCGGTCTTCGGGTCCAGCGTGTGCGTCCGCGCGCCCATCGGCGTCGCCACCGTCTGCTCCACGTGGAAGCTGGTCGGCGAATCTTCCTTGATGATCGTCATCGTTCCGTCGCCCTGCGAACTCGCCGCTTCCATCGTCGCCGGATTGAACGTCACTCCGTCGCAGCCCTCGCCCGTCGGCAGGTCGGTGATGATGTGCCCGTCGGCCGCGGAAAGAATCACCATGTTGCTCTTCTCGCGGCAGGCCGCAAACAGGATTCCGTTCTCGGCGTCCAGCGCCAGCCCCGCGCATCCCGAGCCCCGCGACGATACGTCGTATCGGCCCACCATCTTCATGGCGTTGGCGTCGATCACCGCAATCGCCGCCTTGTCCTCGATGTCCACGTAGATCTTGCCGTGCCCATCCGTCGCCGCCTGCTCCGGCGCGCCGCCGATGTCGATGGTTCCCAGGATGCTCCCGTCCTTGTCATCGAGGATGGTGATGTTCGGCGCCGTGTGGCTCAGCACGTAGAAGTGGTGATTGTACGTGTCGTTCAGGTAGCCGTCAGGATGTCCGCCCGTATCGATCGTCCTGATCACCGCGAAGGTCTTCGCGTCGAACATCGTCACCGGATTCGACGTCGCGAAGCCGTGGCCGGTCTCCGTATCGACCGCGCCGCCGTGCGCGCTCACGTTGGGAATGTCGCCGATCTGCTCCAGCGTGTCCAGGTTGTAGACGCCGATATGCGCGGTGGGGCCGGAACGCGCAACAAACAGATGCCGCGCGTCCGGATCCGCGGTGATGTAATCCCATCCGCCCTCGCCGCCGATCATCTGAATCCTGATCACCTTGTACGGACCGCTCTCCTGCGCGCGTGCCCCGCCCCCCAGCATCGCCGCCGTCATCAATCCTGCTGCAACGAGATACCCGATTCTCATCCCCGCTTCCTCCGCCGGCGCTCGCCGCCCCATCGGCGAACCTTGAGATTGGTTCTCCTGGCATGACCGCCAAAAAGACATACCGAGCATACACGCACCGGCTTAAGCCGAGCCGGCGAGTCAAGACACGTCGAACAGACCGCGCTCCTCGCGGGTTCCCGTTCATGTCCCGGTGGAAAGCATCGGTGAACCTGCCTTCCGCGCTCACTCCCTCGGCAGCGGTTCCGGCACCGCCTCCCCGTCTTTCCGCGGATCCGACGCCCCGAAGTTCACCCCGGTCGCAAAATTCCTCTCCGTCGCCTGCCCGCCGCCCATCGCCGACGAATAATCCCCCACCACGCGAATCTCCTGTCCCCGGGCCGTCAGCTCCGCCCGCACCGCAGCCGGAATCCGGTCCTCCATCTCCACATCGCACCCCGCAAACGTCTGCTTGGTGAATCGCGCCGCCTCCATCGCCGCCTGGATGTTCATCCCAAAATCCACCACGTTCGACACAAACTGCGCGTGCGCCTGCGCCTGGTTGAACCCGCCCATAATCCCAAACGCGATCCGCGTCTCGCCCTTCGTCATAAACGCCGGAATGATCGTGTGCAGCGGCCGCTTGTGCCCGGCCAGCTCGTCCGGCGATCCTGCCTCCAGGTTGAACAGCGCCCCGCGGTCCTGCAGCGCGAATCCCGTCCCCGGCGCCGACAGCCGCGATCCAAACTCCTCAAAGTTGCTCTGGATCAGCGACACCATGTTTCCTTCGCGATCCACCGTCGTCAGATACGTCGTGTCGCCCGCCGGAGGCGACCCCGCCGCCACGCTGCAGTTCGCGTGCTGCATGTCGATCAGCTTCGCCCGCTCCTTCGCATAATCCATCGAGAGCAGCCCCGCCACCGGAATCCTGCTGAACCGCGGATCCCCGATATACCGCAGCAAATCCGCGTACGCCAGCTTCTTCGCCTCGATCATCACCTGCAGCGTGTCCGCCGAGTTATGCCCATATTGCGCCAGCGGAAACTGGCTCATCAGGTTCAGCATCTCCAGCGCCGCGATCCCCTGCCCGTTGGGAGGCAGCTCGTCCACCGTCCATCCGTGATACTCGGTCGATATCGGTTCCACCCACTCGCTCGAGTAATCCGCCAGATCCGCCGCCGTCATCGCGCCGCCCTCCGCCTTCTCAAACGCCACAATCTTCCCGGCAATCTCGCCCCGGTAAAACGCATCCCGCCCGCCGTCCGCCACCATCTCCAGCGACCGCGCCAGGTCCGCATTCCGAAACACCTCGCCAACCCCCGGCGCGTGCCCGTCGATCAAATACACCCGCGCCATCTCCGCGTCTTTCGCGAGAAACGGCTCGGCGTCCGTCCAGTAGATCGCGTCCCACTCCGGCACCGGGAACCCCTCCCGCGCGTACGCGATCGCCGGCTCCAGATCCTCCCTCAGCCCCAGCTTCCCAAACCGCCCCAGCAGCTTCGACCACCCATCCACCGCGCCCGGCACCGTCACGCTGTCGATCCCGAACATCGGCATCCGCTCCATGCCGTGCGCCTTCAGGAACTCCGGCGTCAGCCCCTGCGGCGACCACCCGCTCGCATTCAGCCCGTACAGCTTCCCGCTCTTCGCGTCGTAGACCATGGCGAACAAATCGCCGCCCATCCCGTTCATCATCGGCTCCACCACGCCCATCACCGCATTGGCCGCCACCGCCGCGTCGATCGCGTTCCCGCCTCGCGCCAGCACCTGCGCGCCCGCCTGCGCCGCCAGCGGACTCTCCGCCGCCACAATCCCGTACTGCGTCGTCACCATCGACCGCCCCTGGCTCCCGCGCTTCTGCGCCGCCGCCCGCGCCCCCACACCCGCCGCCAGCACCACCGCCATCGCCGCCATCCCCGCCCACGCAACCATCTTCCTCATCCCTCGCGCTCCTCCTCCCCGGAATCCGCCCATTCTAACGATTCCTCTCGTTCGCCGCGCCCGCGGCCCCTGCTCTCCTCCCACCACGGACGCGGCCATGGCCCGAAATGAGTCCCTGTTATGTTGATACGTTGGACATTCACATGCGAGTTATCGTATCTATCCCAGAGGTAACATACTTATCTAACTACCATGGGTTATTACCAAAGATTTATCCACTCTCGCAGCATAACCGCGTTATGCTTCCCCGCAGCATTCCCCAAAACAATCTGTATATCGGCAGTGCGCAGTGTCTTTCCTCGATTTCCGCGTTGTATAGATACCGCTGCGAGGACTTCGCCATTCGAGGAGCGTCTATGCGTCATCCGTGGTTTGGTGTAGCTGCATTTTTAATGCCGTTGGTTTTCACGAGCACAACCATTATTGCCCAAGTGGTCGCCGCTCCCCCTCTGCCGCCAACGCAGACCGACTTATCATCGAGTGGCCGCCCTCGGCCCGGTGAATCACCGCAGCAATCTGCGTCCAAGACGGCTACTCGAGCTATAGCCGAGGCACTCGAGCAATCCTTACCCGGGGTGAGTGTGCAACCACCGACCCTTGGCGTGCAGGAAGCCGACTTGGGGAAGCGGGAACAACCCTCTCCGCCCCAATCGGGACCGGCGGCGCAGTCGGATGACAGCTCCGTAACACCCCCAAAGACGCTCCAGGTGAACGTTACCGTTACCCTTGACCCTCCGGCGCCTAAGCTCTGTGCCGCGGCGACTATCAAAATTGACGCTAAACTCGCCAACCCTCAGGATGGAGCACCTGACCTTTCAAATCAGGAAGTTATAGTGCACGATGTCACAGACGATAAAACCACGCCAATTAGCGACCAAAGTACAACCCTCACTAAGGACGGCACCGGTTCTGTGACCCTGCCTTTCTGGCCCTTCGGGCCGCACGTATTGGTCGCTACTTTTCGCAATTCAATAATCAAAACCGGAGGAGCGACGTGGACTCTCGAACAAAATCCCTCTGACGAGCAGGCGACAGTTTCGGTGCCCAGCGCTTCGCCGGCTTCGATGTCGAATTCCTGCCTGTATCAAATGCCACCTCTTGTGCTGACGGTCGTCGGCGTAGACGTGGAAGCTGCAAGCTCTACCTCTCCAGGGGCTGCATTTCTGGGCGATGTTTCTTTCGATCTGCCGGTGAAACCTCAGTTCTCGTTCGATGCGCCACTTCGGGACATCGGAAAGTCCTGGATTTTCGTCGGGGGGTCACTCAGGATGGCTGGCATGGCCCAGCCAGGGTCGCTATCCGCATCCGCGCTTTCCTCGGGCTATCTGGCCAGCGCCGTCAGTACGACGCCGGATAAAATCGTGCAATCTTGGGAGGGTTCCGGGTCGCTCTCTATCCGAATTTTCCATACGAATCTCGGAATTGGCACGCTGGACACCGGGACCGCTCCATATCCGTCGTTTCCCCGCAACACCTTACTCACAACATCAATTCTGTTTACCGGTGGATTCACTTCGCCATTGTCGGCTTCTCAAGCCAACCCTCCCGTATTCTATGCAACCAACCAAATCATCAAGACCTACCCCGCTGAAGGATGGCCCCCCTCCTGCACCTACAGCTCCGGAAATCCGCCGTGTTATGTCGCCTTTATCCCGGCGGATCGCGAGCGGTTCTATCGTAACTACGAAGCGGGCTTCCGCTTCAGGATTTATGGCGAAGACTTTGACCACCACATCCTCCGGTTTCCCGGAATCATGGACCTCACCGCGGGGCAGGACGAGTATGTAACTGGGGGCAGTTTGAATGGCGTCGTTGTCCACATTGGGGGATTGCTCCCGATCGCAATTCCCAAGGTCGACGGGATTTACGCCTTCGGGGATCTGGACTCGGAAGTCAATGGACCCTCGGGGAGCGGAGCACAGCTACTCCTGCAGCCGGTACCCTCAACGGCCAACGTTACGTATCTGAGCAACACCGTTTACGACATCAGTGTTCCACAGCCGAATCGCGACCGCTATCGCTTCGGATTCGGAATCGACCTCTTTCATCTCATCAGCGCAAAGGAGCAAAGTTCTCAGTCCAGTGGCAAGTAAGGTGCTTCGGACGGTCGATTCGGTCGGTGCAATCCGCGTTCTGAAAGTCAGCAAATAAATTCACTGCCCCTGGGTGGTCCATGATAAACACCGCTCCATTCTGGAACTGCACCCACCCGGCTCGCTCCACCCGATCTATGCTGGCTACGCGCTCCACACCCCCGGCCCCGCGCCCCGCGAACTCCCCCACTCGCCGCGCACCTCAACGCACCTGAACCGCCGCCTCGAACGGACGCCGCCACCGCGGCTCAATCCGGGCGTCCGGCCGCCTGCGCCCAAGCGCGACCACAAGCGCGATCACGTCGCCACGCTTGAGCCCCAGAATCCGGGCCAGTTTTCGAGCGTGGAACCCCTCCATCGGACACGTATCGAGCCCCCGCGCCGACGCCCCGAGCAGCGTGGTTTGCGCCGCGAACAGAGCGCTTCGCACCGCCCAGTTGCGTACCGCGGCCGGTCCCAGCGGCGCCAGCGTGAGAGAAGGAAAGAGTGCCGTCAAAAGAAAGTGGAGAGGCGACCAGATTGCCGACGGAGCAATCCGCAGGAACAGTCTGCCCGTCTTCAGCTCTTTCAGGTGATACTCCCTCGACTTCTCGCTGAGTTCAGCGGTTGACTCAACGTAGCTGCGAAACATCGCGGTCGTCTCAAGAGCAAACCGGCTCGCACAAACGAACGCCAGCAGCGTCGACGCCGAGCGCGCCGCGCGCTGGTTCTGGCACGCTGCGGCGGCCGCGGCCTTCATCGCCGGCTCGCGCAGCCAGTGGATCACGTACGGCTGAGAATTCCCGCTCGATGGAGCCAGCAAGGCTTCGCTCAGGATGGCTTCAACGTCCTCATCGGCGATCGGGCTCTCGTCGAAATCCCTCACCGCGCGCCGCTCCCGGTTGACCTGCTGAAATGCGTCCCAACGCTCGTCCCATGCTTCCCCCGTGCCCCAATCGGCCTCTCTGAACTGCTGAATCGCTCTCATACCGGCCAATAATGTAAGCTTTTGCTTGGATTGTCTACTCACATTCAGGAGGGTGCGCTTATGCCCGGGCGAAGGGCGCTCAAACCCCGCAAAAATCCGTCTCAGGGGCGAGCAAGGGAGACCGTCGAAGCCATTCTGCAGGCGGCTGCTTACATTCTCGTCAGGGACGGCTGGGGAAAGTTCACCACCAACCGCGTGGCCGAACGCGCCGGGGTCAACATCGCCTCGCTCTATCAGTATTTTCCCAACAAGGAATCGATTGTGGCCGAGCTGCAGCGCCGCCACATCGAGAAAGGACGAACCGCTTATCCTGACAGGATCGCGCAGCTGCGCTCCCAGCCCAGTCTGCGCGCCGCCCTCCGCATCCTCATCGACGGCGCCGTTGCCGAACACCGCATCAATCCAAAGCTGCACAAGGTGTTCACCGAGGAGCTGCCTCGTGCCTCCCGGCGCGTCCATGGCGACCGGGACGAACAGCTGATCGCGCGTCTGGCCAGCATCCTCGAGCCGTACGGCATTCAGGTGCCCGACCTCGACATCGCGTTATTCCTTTTTCGCGTCACCACCCACGCTGCCATTCACGAGGCAGCCAGCGAACGGCCGGAGCTGCTGTCCAACCCCCTCTTTGCCGACGAGCTCATCACCCTCATCGAGCGCTACCTGGTCCGCAACCAGCACCCAGGCCGACCCTCCAGGCCACGCGCAGCCAAACCACGGGCGACGCATCGGCAGTAGCCGATCGGCCTCGGGACGAAGCGCTCGCCGTTTGCGCAGCCCGGCATCCCGCTCTCCGGAATCTCAGCTGCGGCCACCTCGCCACGGTGGCACATAGATCCAGTCCGGCGCCGCCAGATCGGCGGGGCGGCTATCCGCCGCCGCAGGCGTCAAAGGACTGCCTGGATTCGCCCTCAGCTGGGCATAGGCGTTCCGCACGTTCTCCGGAAACGTCGGGATCAGGGCCGCAATTTCGCCTTCGATTTCCGCTACTCTCTCCGGATAATCCACCGCCGCGTCGTAACTCTCCGCCGGATCCAGTTCGAGGTTATAAAGCTCCGGGTGGGGCAGCAGAAAGTGCTCTTTCGGCCCGCACGAACCGCCCAGCCACTGGTTGATGTAGATCTCGCCGGTGGCTTGTGAGATGCGCAGCTTCCAGCTCCCCTTCCGCGCGCACTCCAGGATCTGCTGGTCCGGCGAAACCGCGAAGTAGAGCATCGTTCCACGCTCCACGCCATCGGCCCTGCCGGTCAGCAGCCCGGAAATATCCAGGCCGTCCAGTGGGTTCGGCGAAGGCCTGGCTCCGCAGAACGACGTGACCGTGGGCACCACGTCAAGATTCGATCCCCACGCATCGATCACTCTTCCCGCCGGGATGGTTCCCGGCCAGCGCGCCAGGAACGGGATCCGCTCCCCGCCTTCAAACGTGGTCGCCTTGCGCCCCCGCCGCGGCCCCGGACATCCCTGGAACCACGGGCCGTGATCGCTGGTAAAGAAAATCAGCGTGTCTTCGTCCAGCCCGTTCCGATGGACCGCGTTGAGAATCTCGCCTGCGCTCCAGTCGATTTCCTCAATGGCGTCGCCCTGGCGCCCCAGCCCGGAGTGGCCCTGAAACCGCGGAGATCCCGTCGGCGGGTCGTGCGGATACGAATAAGCGACATAGAGAAAGAACGGAGACGATGCCGACGAATCGATGAACCGGACCGCCTCCTGCGTGTAGAGAGGCGTCAGCATCGCGCGATCCGCGTTCGCCTCGATCACCGCTGTATCGCGCAGCAGCGGCAGCGGAGCCATATCCACGCTCCACGGAACGCCGTAGTATGCATCGAATCCCCGGTTGGTGGGCAGATACGGCGGCGGGTATCCCAGATGCCATTTTCCGATGGCCATCGACTTGTATCCGCCCGGCTTCAGAATGTCGGCCAGCGTCCTCTCATCCAGATCCATCCCCGAGCGTGAGGATGGACCGTAGGCCCCCTGCGTATGGCTTCGGCTCGCGTATCGGCCGGTCAGCAGCGCAGCCCGGGACGCGCTGCAAATCGGATGGGCGGTGTTGAATCTCGTAAAGCGCGCGCCCTCCTCGGCCATGCGGTCGAGGTTGGGAGTCTTCAGAGACGATCCGTAGCAATGCAGATCCCCTGACCCCAGGTCGTCGCAGATCATCACGATCACGTTGGGCGGGCGGCGCCGCGGCTCCTGCTCTGCGCCCCGCGCCGGGCCGGAAAGCGACACCACCGCCGACGCCGCCGCTGCCTTCACAAACGCTCTCCGATCCATTCCGTTGTTGGATTTCGGCGTCATCGATGCCACTCGTCCCTTCGCAATCCTTTCACGGTAGGGAGGCGTAGTCCAAGCAGGACCCGAATACCACCCAGCCACCCCCCCGCTCCCTGCTCCCCGCTCCCCGCCAACCGCTCCCTGACCTCTGCGCTCTGAGCTCCGCGCTCTGAGCCCTGACCTCTGCGCTCTGAGCCCTGACCTCTGCGCTCTGAGCCCTGAGCCCTGAGCTCTGAGCTCTACCCGCGTCCTGAGCTCTGCGCTCTACCCGCGTCCTGAGCTCTGCGCTCTGAGCTCTGCGCTCTGAGCCCTGCGCTCTGAGCTCTACCCGCTGCCCCCCGCTAACCCCTGTCCCGTCCCCCTTTTCCACCCCTCCCACAACCCTCCACAGCCTCTGCACCCTTTCCGGTGCATTCCGCGCCTTGTTCCACCCCTCCACCCGGCCTATCCTCAATCCTGTGGGGCGGCTGCGCCGAAGATTCCGGCCTCTCTCAGGCCTAAATTCTGCGCGGCCGGCCCATCCAATGCCACCCCAAACCCGCCGTGATCGCGGCTTCCGGCGGTTGTCCACACCACCTTTGGGGAATTGAGCTTCTGGATGCCCCGAATCCCATCTAAAATACTAGATGTTGTGGTTTGCACTTGACACACACCATTAACAGAGCTACTTTCTCGTCTGCGGCTCTAAATTTCCCGCCCCGGCTCTCCGGCGCAGCTCGATAAAAAGCGCCCTCCGCGAGCCCCGGCGGCGATGCGATCCGCCACCGGGTTCACTCTCTGTTTTTCTCCCGTGACCGGAATCCTCTCGCACCGCTTCCGGACGCGGATTTTGCCTTTGGACGTAATGAAAATACTGCACGCGAGACAGAATCGCCCCCAATTCGATCTCATCCGGAAGGAAGGAACACCCATGGCCGAGGCTACCAGGAAAACCGCCACCATGACTGCCGCGAACAGCGCCGGCCACACCGCCTCCACCCCCGCCCCCGCGCTCAAATTCCCCCGCACCTTCTCCCGTCCCGGCATCTCGCCCTGGGACGAGGTCCAGTGGGAACGCCGCACCGCCGCCATCACCGACGCCGCCGGCAAAACCATCTTCGAGCAGAAGGACGTCGAGATTCCCGTCGACTGGTCCATGACCGCGACCAACATCGTCGCCTCCAAGTACCTCCACGGCCAGATCGGCACCTCCGAGCGCGAAACCGGCGTCCGCCAGCTCATCGGCCGGGTCGCTGAGACCATCCGCGACTGGGGCCTCCAGGGCGGCTACTTCGCCACCCTCGACGATGCCGCCGTCTTCCACGACGAGCTCGTCCACCTGCTCGTCACCCAGAAGGCCGCCTTCAACTCCCCCGTCTGGTTCAACGTCGGCTGCGACCGCCTCGAGCCCAACTCCGACGCCCAGAACTGGCACTGGA
>Ga0335075_10014450_pt1 | contig 11853 bp, 5 predicted proteins | sample Lox_Sample_24_FD_206723 | JGI IMG/M metagenome (GOLD analysis project Ga0335075, IMG submission 206723) | Soil microbial communities from Loxahatchee National Wildlife Refuge, Florida, United States - Lox_Sample_2.4 | ecosystem: Environmental > Terrestrial > Soil > Wetlands | place: USA: Florida... | reverse complement strand
GAAGACTCGCTGCGGCAGCGCCTCAAGAATCTGCAGGCGGAAGAGGTGCGCGGGCGATATCTTCGCGAAGCGCAGGAGGCGATCGACCAGCGCCAGTTCGAAAAGGCCGTCAGCGTCCTTGAATCGTATCAACTCGAATTCAGCGACAGCACCAGCGTCACGGAGCTTCTCGGCTTTGCCAGAACGGAGCTCGAGCGCCAGCATCAGCAGGCACGGATCGCCACGTGCACGGCGCAGGCAAAATCCCTGATTCAGGAAGACCGCATCACGGATGCAATCCGCGTGCTGGAACCGGTCGCAGCGGAGACGGGCGATCCTTCCCTCTCCAGATTGCTTGCCGAAGCCCGCGGACAACAGGCCGAGGCCGCGCGCAGGCTGGAGATGCTCACCAATCGCGTCGCCAGGCTGCGCGAGAGCGGCGAGCTGGATGAAGCGATCAAGCTCCTCGAAGCCACCCCCGCTGCAGCCGCGAAAGGAACGCTGCTGAATGCGATGCTCGCCGAGCTGCGTACGGAAAATGCTCGTAAGCAGGCGATCGTCGCCGCCATTGGCGCAGCTTCGCAAGCCATAGAGAAGATGGATTTCCACGGCGGGATGGATGCTCTGCTCAGCGTCCGGCGCGCCTACGGCGATTCCGATGAGCTGACGCGGGTGATCGGCGACTACGAAGCCCGACGGGCCGCGATTGCGAACGAAGGACTCGCCAGATCAGTGGAGGCGGCCCGCACGGCGCTCCTGAACAACGACGCGGCCGCCGCGCTGAAGGAGCTTCAGGGAACGGCGGGGCTCGTCGAGTTCGCCGGGCCACTTCAACAGCAGGACTGGCGCCGCTTACGAACCGAGGCGGCAAAACCGGCGGTACGCCGTTCGACCGGGAATATCGATACAGCGCTCGAAGAAATGCCCGGCGTTGAGCAGGCAGCTCGCCCCAGAGTGCCGATGATCGCCATCGTCGGAGGCGGGCTGGCGTTGCTGGTCGTGCTGGTTGTCGGGTTCTGGCTGTTGAGCGGCAAGGGCCACAAACCAAACGCGGCTCCGCAGCCTCAGCCCATGGCACCGGCCACGCCTGCGCCCCCGCCGGCAGGAACGCTGGATGTGCAGGGCAATCTCGGTGACGTGGACGTCTTTGTCGATGGCGTGCTCAAGGGCTTTACCCAGGGGGACGGAAAACTGTCGCTGCCCTTGGATGAAGGCCCGCACACGCTGCGATTCACCAAAGCCGGCTATGAAGACTACCAGGCGCCTCCGGTCACCATCAGCGCAAATAAGGAAACGAACATATCGTTCAAGCTCAACCAGAGCGCGGGCGCGCCTCCGCCGGCTGCAGAGGAAGCCTATCTGACCATCCGCTCGATGCCCGGAGCCTCGGTCAGCGTGGACGGCGCTGCGCAGGGAAAGATTGATTCCCAGGGCAGCCTGATCATCCCGGTCAAGCCGGGCAAACGATCGGTCGAGATCGCTCTCAACGGCTATCAGACTCTCGGCCGCAGCGTAAACGTCAAAGCCGGAGAGAAATCAACGCTCGCCGCCGAGCTCTCGGCGATTGCGGCAAAATCTGCTCCTGCGGCTGCGCCGGCGCCACTCCCGGCGGCAACTCCAGCTCCGGCCCCAGTGCAGATTCAGTCTTTCTCCGCGTCGGCCACACAGATCGAGCAGGGACAATCGACGACTCTGAAGTGGGAGACTTCCAACGCCACAGACGTAACGATCGATAACGGGATCGACCGCGTGGACAACAGCGGACAGACTACCGTTCGCCCAGCAGGCAACACGACGTACACCTTGACAGCCAAGGGCAATGGCGGAACGCAGCAGCGGTCTCTGAATATCCTCGTCGAGGTTCGGCCTGCTGCTCCAGCGCCCACGCCGGCTGCACCGGTTGCTCCCCGCGTCGATGACAAAGCGCTTCTGAAACAGATCGTCAGAGAGTTCGAGGGGGCATTCAACTCGCACGATACCGACAAAGTGAGGTCGGTCTGGGTCGGCATGAACTCGGAACAGAACAAGCTGCTTCAGGGCCTCTTTAAATCAAATCCTGAAGCCAAGGTGCGGGAAGAGTGTCCCGACTCCGCGCTGAGTCTCCAGGGAGACAGAGCGCAATGGGCCTGCACCGAGATTGTCACCATCAAAAGCTCCGGAAAACTCACCGATTTTCCCCGTAGACAGACACTCATTTTCGCGCGAAAAGGAGATGCCTGGTACTTATCGGAGAAGCGATAAGCCCCGGGACTCCGGCGCGCTCATCGAAGATTGAATCTCATCCGGTCTAATTTGGGCTTGTCTTCTTTCCGAGCCCCGCTTCAGTTGCAACATAGTCAATAACGTCTTGGTTAATCTTGACTTCTCTTCTTTCCGACCTAAAAATGATCGCGGTCCTGTTGATGCACGAGTCAACTGTCAAGTCACTGGAAAGCCGCGACCGCATTCCTGTGACTCCGTGACCGCGATTTGATGGAACGAATAGCAAGTATTCATCCTTCGTCTGAAGCGGTGCCCAGGCGAAGGTTTCTCGATTTCCTTACTGCCCTGTCTGCATGAGCCTTTAAACAACTGACCTCTAGATGATTGGCACATACACGGACCGTTGACGAATCGCGTCACGAACTGGTTAACCCCGAGTCGCCGATCAGCTGTCGAAACGTACCGCCGTGCATTCGACGGCTCCCTTAACTTTCGTATCTCCGGAGACCATAATGGCGCGCCGAGACGATGTTCTTTCACGCAATCGCACGCTTTGGACTGCTTTCTGCCTGGTGATTTTGAGTCTCGGTCTTTCCAGCAGTGCCTCCGGGACGCCGATCAACGTTACAAATACGAATGACACCGGACCCGGCTCACTACGCCAGGCGATCACCACCGCCAACGGAGATACCGACGACACGATCAACATCACAGCGACGGGGACCATCACCCCGCTGACCGCGCTCCCGGTGATCTCCGCCAACACGACCATCGCGGGGCCGGGCGTGGCGAACCTCACCGTATCGGGCAACAACTCGACCACAGTCGGCACGGTCTTCACAATCGACTCCGGCGTCGCGGTTTCGATATCGGGATTGACGATCGCGAATGGCAGTTCGAGCGGAGGAGGCGGCGGCATTGTTAACGCTGGAACGCTGACGCTGAGCGACTGTGCTCTCTCGAATAATCAGGCAGCGGACGATGGCGGTGGCATCGTCAACAACGGCACGTTGACCGTGAACGGCTGCACCTTTTCCGGTAATTCCTCCGCTGCGCACAGTGGCGGAATCCGCAATCTCGGCACATTGACCGTGGTCAACAGCACCTTCTCCGGTAACTCCGACGCCGATGGCGGCGGAGGCATCGGGAACGTTGCCACCTTGGCCGTGACCAACAGCACCTTCTCGAACAACTCGACCGGCGGAGGAGGAGGTGGCATCTTTAATAGCGGTACCGCAACCCTGACCAACGATATTGTGTCCGGGAACACGGGCGCATCCGGCAGCGACGACATTCAGGGCACCTATACCAATGGCGGCGGCAACGTTGTCGGCGTCAGCCCGATTAATCTCGCGCCGCTGGGCAGCTACGGCGGGCCGACTCAGACCCTGTTGCCGCTGCCCAACAGTGCCGCCATCTGCGCGGGCACAGCCGGCGCGGTCACCGGCGACCAGCGCGGCTTCTTGATCGCTTCAACCTATTGCCCCTCCGGCAAGATCGATTCCGGCGCAGTTCAGACCAGCTACACCGCGATTCAGTTCACCAACAAAGGCGCCAGCGGTTATGCCGGAACCGTGAACAGTCCGGTCAACGTACCGGCAGCTCCGATTGTTTCTGTAACAGAGAATGGTCTGAATCAGGGCGGCGTGCCCGTAACGCTGACCTTCACCGGCGCAGGCACACCCAGCGGCTTGGGACCGGTCCCGACGACAGCGGGCACCGGCGCGACCTTCAACGACCTTTCCGTGAATGAGGCCGGCACGGGCACACTCACTGCAACGCTGACGCCAGGCTCCGCGAATCTTTCCGCTTCCGCGAATCTCCAGATCGTTGCGATCACGCTGACTCCGCCGGCGGGTGCGGTTCCGGGAGCAACAAAAGGCTCGCCTTATGCCCTGGCCTTTCTGGCGTCGGGGGGCTCGACCTCCACCTACACGTACTCTCTATCCGTCACATCGGGCTCCATGCCTCCGGGACTGGCCTTCAATCAGGGCACGGCAACATTATCGGGAACACCGACGGCAACAGGAACCGTCGGCTTTACTGTCACGGCAACCGACAGCAATAATTTTTCCGGCAGCCAGGGCTACACGCTGACGGCGAATCCCCCGGTTACGGCGTCGCAGGCCATCCCATCGAAAACACTGACCGTCAATCAATCTTCAGTGTCATTCACGCCGGTGACAGCTTCAGGAGGTACAGCGCCGCTCAGCTACAGCATTTCTCCTAATCTTCCCGCGGGCCTGACGCTGAATACGACTACGGGCGCGATCACAGGTACTCCCACGGCGGCGAGCGGCGCGCTGAGTTATACCGTGACCGTCACGGACCGTAATAGTTCCACGGCGTCGGCAAGTTTCGCCCTGACGGTCAACGCCGCCGTCACGGCAACGCAAGCGATCACAACGCCTGTCATCCTGACGTCGGGACAGTCCTCGGTGAGCCTGACGCCGGTGACCGGTTCCGGCGGCACGGCACCGCTGACGTATACCATCTCACCTTCCCTGCCCATGGGCCTGAGCCTGAATCCATCAACAGGTGTCATCACCGGCAGTCCCATGATGGCCAGCGCCCAGATCATGTATACGGTCACGGTTACGGACAGCAATCAGGCGACGGCTACAGGAGCCTTCTCGCTGACCGTAAACAGCGCGGTGAAGGCGACGCAGGCAGTGCCATCGACAACGCTGACCGTCAACCAGCCGGCGGTCTCATTCACTCCGGTGACAGGCTCGGGCGGAACAGCGCCTCTCAGCTATGGCGTCTCGCCTAACCTGCCCTCGGGCTTGAGCCTCAATGCCTCCACGGGCGCTCTCACCGGCATACCCGCCGCCACCAGCGCAACCACTGCCTACACGGTTACAGTTACCGACGTCAATCATGCGACGGCCACCGCGAATTTCTCGTTGACCGTGAATGGAGCAGTCACGGCGACGCAGGCCATCGCTACTGTTGTCTTGACAGCGAATCACGCGCCAACGCCCTTCACGCCGGTGACGGGTTCCGGTGGCACCGCGCCACTGACCTACACCGTCTCCCCGTCTTTGCCTGCAGGCCTCAGCCTGAGCCCCTCCACGGGCGTGATCAGCGGCACGCCTACGGCATCCAGCCCGGCGATGAGTTACGCCGTGACGGTGACAGACGGTAACCACGCGACAGCGACTGCCAGCTTTTCTCTGACGGTGAACACAGCGGTGATGGCGGCGATCTCCGTGCCAACGACGATGCTTACGGTCAGTCAGTCGCCGGCGGCCTTCACGCCGGTAACAGGCTCCGGAGGTACAGCGCCGCTCGTCTACACCATCAATCCGTCTCTGCCCGGAGGACTGAGCTTCAGTTCTTCCACCGGCGCGATCACTGGAACACCGACAGCAGCCAATCCAGCGACAAACTATGCAGTAACAGTTACAGATAAGAACCAGGCCACGGCGACGGCGAATTTCAGCCTGACTGTGAATGCCGCAGTGACAGCGACCGCAACCATCCCCGCTGAAACGCTCATGGTGAACCAGGTCGCGTCATTCATGCCGGTCACGGGCGCAGGCGGCACCGCGCCGCTGCGCTACGCGATCACTCCCTCTCTACCCACAGGCCTGAACCTGAATATGTCTACGGGCGCGATTACAGGAACGGAAACCGCGATTTTCCCGACAACAACCTTCACCGTGACGATCACCGATGCCAATCAGGTAATGGCGCAGGCGAACTTCACGCTGGCCGTGACTCCAGCGATAACGAACGTCGCGGTGAGCTCGTCGTCGACCAACAATACGTCGACGGTCGACAACTCTGTGACCTTCACCGCGAAAGTGACACCCTTCAGCGGAGCCGCGCCAATTCCTCCGCCCTACCCTGGATCGGCCGCACCGGTTACGGGAAGTGTCACCTTCACCGACAACGGAAATTCCATCTGCTCTTCTCCCGTATCCGTGGTGAACGTAAGCGGGACCAATCTCTATGAGGCCACATGCACGACCCCATCCTTGCAGGCAGCCACATCGCCGCACACGATTCTGGCTACCTACAACGGCAATTCCAACTACAACAGCAGCAGCAGCGCCGTTACGCAGACGGTCACTCCGGCAAATAGCAGCACTGCGCTCGCCTCTGTGCCGAATCCATCGATCGTCTCGAACCCAAAGAACGCAAGCGACATGGTAACTCTGACTGCGACTGTGGCGCCCGCTGCAGCAGCGGTGCCGCTCTCGGGCAAAGTGAGTTTCACAGATGGCGGCAACGTGATCTCCGGATGCTCAGCCGTCTCTGTCACTCCTTCCACAGGAGTCGCCACCTGCGTGACGACATTTATCTCGGGCGGACTGCACTCCATTAATGCGACGTATGCCAGCGATCTGAACTACACCGGCAGCAGCACTCCAAAGCCTGTGACGCAGTCCGTGCAGGACTTCTCGCTGACGGTCCAGAACGTGACCGCGGGAACTCCTGCCTCCGGCCAACAGCAAGTAACCATCACTCATAGCTTCACGAACATTACCGATCCAATTTCTCCGCAAACGGTGAACGTGACCGTGACTTCGATCCAGGGTTTTGCCACAACGCCCAACAATCCCCTTACCATCACTTGCGCATTCACGGCTGTGGGTACGCCCTCGGGTGCAACACCGCCAACGTGCGCAGCGGCGCCCCTTGCTATTTCCCCTTCCACCGGCGCCCAGACTTCACTGCCGATTACCATCGACGCCACAAATGCGACACCCGGTTCCTATTCGCTGATCGTCAATGGAACGGATCCGTCTACCGGGTTGAGCCGGCCAACAGTGCTCAATTTCACGGTGTACGTCAGCTTTATTTCTCCTACGCCGGTAACCCTCTCATCAGGAGCTACGACGGATACCAGCTTTAACTTCACGCTGCCGGCGGGTCTTTCCATACCACTCAATTGCAATTTCGCCACCATCTCACCCGGCGTTATACCAGTACCTACATCGTCGATTCCGATTGCATGCACCGTGAGCCCGGCATCGATCGGAGCGGCGGGATCCACGAGCCTGCAGAGCATTCCCGTAACGGTCACGATCAACACCGGAGGCGGTGGCACCTCCCAGCTGGTGACGCAGACAAACGTCTTTTTCGCCGGTGTGCTTGGTGTGCCCATCGTTGCTCTGATCGGCCTTCTCACTCGCGGAAAGAAGCCGGGCAAGAACTTCCTGCGTTTTCTGAGCGTGATATTCATCCTTGCCGTGGCTTTCGGAAACATCGGCTGCGGGGGCAACTTCAACAGAACGGCGACTCTGACAAACACCACGCCGGCTGGAGTCTATTACCTGATTGTGCAAGGCCCCGGCACCGCAAATGCGAAACAGGCCTACGAGGCCGTCATTCAGGTCAACGTCATTCGTTAGCGATTCAGCAGAAATCGAGTTTCAGAAAAGACACGACTAACCGAGGAACACCGATGAGAACAAGCATCCTGCAGTTGCTGTTGCTCTGCTGCGTATCAGGCACGGCCGCTATGGCACAGATCGATTGCTCCACTTCAAACAAGCTCGTCTGTCAGATACCCTTTTCCACCGGCGCGCTGAACAAGAACGGCTCCGCTGTCTCCGGCGCAAACAGTGTGGCCGCCGGATTCAATTCTTCGATCGCCACCCAGGTAAGCCAACTCCCGCTGGCAAGCTCGTCCTCCGGCACAGTCGTGCTCTACCGGGGCGGCGTTCCCCAGACTTACAGCAACCTCGGTCCCATCCTGACCGATCGCGCAACGACCATTGGCCGCCATCACCTGTTTTTATCCTTCACGGCGAGCCAATTCTATTTCACCGACATCGATGGAATCAGCCTGGGCAAAGTCCCTTTTTCCTACTCAGCCCTGAGCAACACAAGCACCGTCTACACATCGGAGAGTCTGGATATTCACTTCAAAATCAATCAATACGTGGCAATTGCAACTTACGGTATTACGAATAAGCTCGACGTATCCATGATCTTGCCGATCGAGCGGGTATCGGTCGGAACCGGCTCCCTGGATGCCCAGGAATACATCGTGGATACGGCGTCGAATGTCGGGCAGGGCCCCTTTCCAGCCCAGCCGATCAATTCTCGAGGCACTGCCAGTGGCATCGGGGACATCGTATTTTCCGGCAAATACATCGTGAAGTCCGAGGAGCACAGCACCTTTTCCGTCGGGTTGAACGAGCGTGTGCCTACGGGAGACGATCGAAATTATCTCGGCTCGGGGGCGTGGGGCACGAATCCGTATGCTGTGTTTTCCTATGTGGCCCGCGTCTCGCCCCACATACGGCTGGGCTATCAATGGAATACAGAGACAGAATTAAATCCGAACCTTGTGCGGCCGGGCAGCGACCTGGCTCTTCCCGGAGGCCTGCAGTATGACTTCGGCGCCGATTGGGCGTGGACCAAGAAGCTGACGCTGGCGGGAGATCTGATGGGCGATCAGTACCTGAATGCTCCAAGGCTCACCGCCACCACGATGAAGCTTACTTATACCAACACCCTGGCAAATCAGCCTCCCCAGACCTCGACCTTTAACCTGCCGACAGTAACTTCGGTCAATTCAAGTTACTGGATTAATGACTTGAGCACTGGTCTGAAGTGGAATCCATATCGTACGCTGATCGTAACCGGCAATGTGCTCTTTCAGCTGAACAACGTCGGTATGCGAGCCAGACCGACGCCGCTGGTGGGAATCGCCTATAAGTTCTAGGCAGCACAGCCGGCGCAGCTTAGTGCGCTTGCAGGAGACGCTGGTAGATTGAATAGGTGTTCCTGTCAAAACACACAAACTTGACCGCCTCTATCTCGTACTCCGGTGCCAGGGCTTTGACGGTTTCGACGGCGATTTCAGCAGCCCTGCCGGAAGGAAATCCATAGATTCCCGTACTGATCGCGGGGAATGCGATTGACTTCACTCCGTGTTCGCGGGCCAATTCGAGACTGCGCCGGTAGCATCCTGCCAGCAACTGGTCCTCTCCACATTCCCCGCCTCGCCACACAGGCCCCACGGCGTGAAAAACCCATTTGGCCGGTAAACGGAAACCCGGGGTCGCTTTCGCGTCGCCCGTGGCACACCCTTTGAGTCTGGCACAGGCCGCGAGCAACCCCTGGCCCGCAGCGCGGTGGATAGCACCGTCCACACCTCCGCCGCCCAGCAGGGACTGGTTTGCGGCGTTGACGATGGCATCGACCGACAGCGTTGTAATGTCGCCCAGAACTGCTTCCAGTTCCATGACTGCCGTTCCACCTGTTCTCATGGATAATAGTCCTTTTGCAATATTCGCCACCTGCTTTTCGCGAGTTACCGTCTGGAAGTCAGCTGGAAACCCGGCTATTTCTGTAACACAGTATCTGCTTTATTCGGCTTCTGTGTAACCTGTGCCGTCGTAGGCAGCTGAGATACATCCCATCCGCCTCCAAGCGCCTGAACCAATTCAATGGCAGCGGTTGTTTCCTGTACGTGGAGCGTCGTCAGTGTCTGCTGATTCGACAGCAATGTCGTCTGCGCGACGGTCACATCCAGATAGGGGTCGATGCCGGATTGATACCGGGTCATTTCCAGATCAAGCTGTTCCTTCGACGAATCCACAGCCTGCTGCTGCTTGATTAACTGCTGCGAGAGGATCCTTGTCGCGGCAAGATAGTCCTCCACCTGCTGGAAGGCCGTCAGCACGGTCTCGCGATAAGTGGCAACGTCGCCGTTGTAGATCGCTGTGTATTGCTCGAGCGCTGCCCGATAGAGTCCGCCGTTGTAGAGCGTCTGTGAAAGTTGCGGGCCGATCGACCAAAAGCGGCTCGGCCAGTCGAACCAGTGCGTGAAGGTGGATGCCTCAAATCCGCCCGAAGCTGAGAGGGTCACCGTCGGAAAGAATGCTCCATAACCGATGCCGATCGTGGCGTTGGCTTCCGCAAGAGTGCGCTCAGCAGCTGCGATGTCCGGCCGCCGCTCGAGCAGCAGCGAAGGCACACCGATTGGAACCGGGGGGGGCGTAACCAGCATCGCTTTGACCGGGATAGAAAAATCGGTGGCCGGCTTGCCGAGAAGCAACGCGATCGCATGCTCGAACTGCGCCCGCGAAACGCCGACGTTCAATGCCTGAGACTCAGCCGTCTCCAGCGTCGAACGCGCTTCCACGACAGAGATGTAGGTGCCGACGCCGGTATCGTAGAGAGTTTGATTAAGCTCGAGAGCCTTGCGGTCGTTTTCGACGGTCTCGTTCAGCACTCGCTGCAACTCATCCTGCCCGCGGATCTCATAGAAATCTTCCGCCAGGGTGGCCTGCTCGAGAAGGCGCTCGTTCTCGAGATCTGCAGCGCTGACCTGCGCCGCGTATTGGTCCTGCCGGACCTCGTTGCGAATCTTGCCGAAGAAATCCGGAGTCCACGAAATATCAAACGGAAAAGCCCAGGTGGAAGTGGTGCTGCCGGCATTGGCCGTGGAAGAGCGGCCCAGATTACCCGAGGTTTTGCTGCGGCTCCATCCAGGACTGGTCGTAATAGTAGGCCAGTACTGAGCACGGGCCTCGCGCACCACGGCACGCGCAGCCATATAGTTCTCGAACGAGACCTTGATGTTCTGGTTGTTGATCTCGAGTTGGTCCTCGAGAGCATTCAGCTCGGGATCCTGGAAGATCTCCCACCATTTGCCGCGCAGCAATGCATCCTGTGGGCTCGCCACCTTCCAGCCTGGCGCGCTTTGAAAATTCGCGGTCGATTCCTTATACCCGGGTGCAGTAGGAACAGGCGCAGACGGCTTCTGGTACTTTGGACCTGGCAGACAGCCGGCCAGTAGGCCGCACAACAGCAGCGCCAGCGATGCTGACTGGATCGAATTCTTGTTCACTTTCTTCATGCAGCGCTTCTCGCTTCGAAGCGGTCCCAGAGCGGCAGACTTCATGATGGGACCTCGGCTTCGGGATTGAATGTGTCGTGATGCTTGCCCAGCACTCGCAAACGCATCCGGTCGAGGAACAGATAGACAACCGGCGTGGTATAGAGGGTAAGCATCTGGCTCACGATCAGACCGCCCACAATCGTGATGCCAAGCGGCCTGCGCAGCTCAGAGCCGGTGCCGGTGCCGAAAGCCAAAGGCAGTGCGCCGAAGAGCGCGGCCATGGTCGTCATAAGGATTGGACGAAAGCGCAGCATGCAGGCTTCGAAGATTGCCTCCGATGTGCTCATGCCTTGCTCGCGCTCGGCCATCAGCGCAAAGTCGATCATCATGATGGCGTTTTTCTTCACAATGCCGATGAGCAGCACGATGCCGATAATCGAAATGACGTTGAGATCCACCTTGAAGAGCATGAGCGCCATCACCGCTCCAACGCTGGCTGACGGCAGCGTGGAAAGAATGGTCAGTGGATGGACGAGGCTCTCATACAGAATGCCGAGGACGATAAACACGGCAAGCAGCGCCGTAGTTATAAGTATCGGCTCGGTGCTGAGCGACTGCTGATATGCCTGCAGCGTTCCCGCGAAAAAGCCGTGGATCGTCGAAGGCGTTCCCAGGCGGTCCTGCATCTGCGTGACGAGCCGGGTGGCGTCGCTAAGCGACATGCCCGGCGCCAGGTTGAACGATACCGTTACCGATGGAAAAAGCCCGGTGTGGTTCACATCGAGTGGCGTCGTGGTCGACGTCGCCGTAGTCATGGCGGCCAGGGGAATCGGCCCGTTGCTCGTGGTGTGAAGATAAATATC
>Ga0335075_10014449_pt1 | contig 11853 bp, 7 predicted proteins | sample Lox_Sample_24_FD_206723 | JGI IMG/M metagenome (GOLD analysis project Ga0335075, IMG submission 206723) | Soil microbial communities from Loxahatchee National Wildlife Refuge, Florida, United States - Lox_Sample_2.4 | ecosystem: Environmental > Terrestrial > Soil > Wetlands | place: USA: Florida... | reverse complement strand
CGAATGACTGGGTGTGTCGTTTTGCTGTCAGTTTTCAGCCCGGGTACCTGTAGAGACAGAGTAAGTAACAGTCTCGCTGGCAATTGGCTCCGATGTCAGGAACGCTCCGCTAGTTACAGACAAAGTCACTATGACGATTTGCAAAGGATGCGGCTATTTCGCATCCCGATCATGAGGAACCTTCAATGCCGTTTCATCTCGGCAACGGGCATTCAGAAGAGCCACGAGAAGAGATTGTGGTTACGGGTGTCGGCCTCATTACGTCTATCGGCGCCGGAAAGGAGGAGTTCTGGCGGAACCTGATGGCAGGACGTTCCGGAATCGGCCCGGTCACTGCATTCAGCACTGAAAATTTCCCCGTCCACAGAGGCGGTGAAGTGAAAGACTTCAACGCGGAATGCTACATCAGACGGCTGCCTCCGGGAACTGCTGGACGCACCTCGCAGCTGGCTATCGCCGCCTCAAAGTTGGCTCTGGACGACGCCAAACTATCTTTCACGGAGTCTGATCTTGAAGAATCCGGAGTGGTGGTCGGCACGACCTCAGGCGAGCCGGGAGTAATTGAGCGCTTTGACGATCTCTACGTCGAAGGAAATATTAACCGCCTGGGCCCTGAGTTTATAAGTAAATATCCGTGCAATCTTCTGGCGGCTCACGTGGCTGGCGAACTGCAACTTGGTGGCGAAGTCCTAACGATTCCTACGGCTTGCGCTGCCGGAAACTACGCCGTTGCGCATGCTGCAGACCTGCTTCAGCTGCGCCGCGCCAAGATCATGCTTGCGGGTGGATCTGACTCATTTTCTCGTATCACTTATACCGGCTTCGCCCGTCTCGGCGCAATTTCCGCGGACCTCTGCAGGCCATTCGATCGAAATCGCAAGGGCATGATCCCAGGCGAGGGCGCGGCCATGCTAGTGCTCGAAAGGCGATCTGACGCGATTGCTCGCGGCGCCCGAATTTACGCGGCCATTGCGGGCTACGGGTTATCGTGCGACGCCTTCCACATGACTTCGGCCAGCCCCGAAGGCGACGGAGCCGTGCGCGCGATGGAGATGGCGTTGCGCACTAGCGGGATCTTGCCTGAACAGGTGGACTATATCAGCGCTCACGGCACGGGAACAGCGACGAACGATCGGCTGGAAACCGTTGCGATCAAGCGGATTTTTAAGGATCACGCATATGACGTTCCGGTCAGCTCGATCAAGTCGATGCTTGGGCATGCCATGGGCGCCGCATCCGCAATTGAGTCCGTCGCTTGTGTACTCGCCATCACTGAAGGACGGATGCCCGCGACGGCAAACCTGGAAACTGCAGACCCGGAGTGCGACCTCGACTATGTTGCCAACACTCCGCGTGATCGCGAACTGAAAGTTGTCATGAACAACGCCTACGCGTTTGGCGGCAATAATTCGTGCCTGATTTTCAGGAGCTGTGAGGCATAGGATGGAGCGGCAAATCGCAATTACGGGCATTGGTCTCATCTCGCCACTGGGGGATTCGTCCGCTGCCTTGCATACTGCACTTTGCAGCGGACGCACCGGGGTTCGCAAAGCCGGCTGGCAGGGCTGTTACGACAGCGCATGTCAGCTCGCAGCGCAACTCATCGATTTCGAGCCGCAAAAATACCTCAAAGGAAGACCATTGCGTCCGTTGGACCGCAGCTCGCAGCTGGCAAGTGCCGCCTGCGGCCTGGCTCTGGAAAGCAGCGGATGGAATTCCGAGCGCCGCGGTGCCAACGACCTGGCCGTGATTCTGGGAACGATGTTTGCTGGAATGCACAACATCGGCGATTTCGATCGAACGGCAATCACATCGGGTCCCGCGAGCGTCAGCCCGATGGCTTTCGCTAACACTGTGATTAATGCCGCAGCCGGTCAAACCGCGATCTGGCACAACATGCGCGGACCCAATACTACCGTCGCGGCGGGCTCCATCTCCGGCATTAGTGCTGTAGGCCACGGCGTGGACTTGATCCGCTATAAGGGCTCAAAAGCCGTTCTTGCCGGTGGAGTTGATGAGCTCTCAGTTGAATCGTTCTGTGGCTTTAGCGAAGCTCGTTTGCTTTGCACCAATCATGCTAGTGCGGAACTCCCCATTCCGTTCGAGCAATGCAGGAACGGCTTCGCGCTGGGAGAAGGCGCCGGGTTTCTTGTACTTGAGGAAGCCGAGGATGCTGTGAAGCGCGGCGCAAACGTCATGGCAGAGATAAAAGGCTATGCCACCGCCTTCGACCCTTCCCAGGGCAAAGATCGAGAACTGGCGGTGCGCGCACTCTCTCGAACCATGAGTGCGGCCTTGAAGCGGTCCGGCATGACTGCGGACGAGATAGATTTTGTCAGTGCTTCGGCGAACGGCAGCGTCGTCGGGGACTCACAGGAACTTGCAGCGCTCGCCTCGGTCTTCGGAGAACGCGCCGAAACATTGCCCATCACAGCGATCAAGTCCGGAATTGGAGAGGCATTGGCGGCATCGGGCCCGGCGCAAATTGCCGCATCGATCGAGACATTCAGGACCGGAGAGCTCCCCGGCATTATCGGACTGAATGCTCTCTCGAAGGATTGCCGTTTGAAGGGAATCAGTTCTGAGACCCGCATGATACGGGCACGTAGCGCTCTGATTAATGGTTTAGGACTGGATGGGAACTGTTGCTCTCTTGTAGTTGCTCTGCCTCAATAGCAGGGCCCGATAGATGCGCCCCGACAGGTGACTCCGCATGGCCAATGCCGTCGCAACTGAGGTTCCGCAAACCGCTTTGGTTCCCCGGTTTTCAGAGCAAGGCTATGACCTGGAGTCCGTAAGGCTGCGGCGTGAATGGCTGCAGAGCAGCACCAGTGCGGACTTGGCTAATATCGGCGCGTTCTCCGGGTCCTCAACTCAGATGAGAGGCAGGATCGAGAACCCGATCGGCGCTGCACAAGTGCCGCTCGGAATTGCCGGGCCGCTTCTTGTCGAAGGCCTTTACGCAAAGGGTGTCTTTTTCATCCCGCTCGCCACGACGGAAGGCGCGCTGGTCCGGTCTTACGAGCGTGGAATGGCCATACTGACGCGGTCAGGAGGAGTTTCTGCGAGGCTTCATGCCGACGAGAACTGTGTCTCGCCGGTTTTTTCTTTCGCCGATGTGGTTCATGCCTACGAATTTGTCTCGCGGGTGCAAGGCCATTTTTCCGAAATCCGGCGGGAGGCAGAAGCCACTACTGAACATGGGAAACTGCTCAGGATCGAGCCGAATGCTGAGGGGCGGAATGTTCTTGTCACCTTCCACTATCACACGGGAGACGCACATGGCATGAACATGATCGTGAAGGCTACCGATCGCGCCTGTCGTTGGATAGCCAGGAATTGTGGTGCGCAAAACTATCAGATATTCAGCGGTTTTGAGTCGGAAAAGCGCTCGAGCGGCCGACTATTTACCGGCCTGAAGGGAAAGAAAGTGACTGCCGGCGCAACTGTGCCGGCGAACCTTTTGAAGTTTTATCTCCGCGCGACACCGGCCCAGTTCTTAGACCTGTGGCACCAAACAGTCCTCGGACACCTTCAAGCCCAGGCCGTAGGATACAACGGCCATTTCGCCAATGGGCTCGCAGCTATTTTTATTGCCTGTGGCCAGGATGTCGGTAACCTCCCAAACTGTGCAGTTGGAATCACGAATTTTGAAGTTACTTCCGATGGGGATCTCTATGCGAGCGTCACTCTGCCTTCATTAACGGTTGCGACCGTCGGAGGAGGCACCGGCTGGGGAACCGCTCCTGAATGCCTTTCGATCATGGATTGCTATGGAGCAGGTCGCGCTCCGAAATTTGCGGAGTTGATTGCTTCAACCCTATTGGCGGGTGAGCTCTCGATTGGTGGAGCGATTGTCAGCGGTGAATTTGTAACAGCCCATGAGACCTATGGGAGAAATCGTCCAGAAAGAAATGGTTCTCGTTGAACAAAAGGGGATCCCCATGCCTGCGTCTGCTCATTTCATCGAAGCAATTCAGGAGCAAATCGAAGCCTGCCGGGCGAACTGGCCCGATGTAAATGTCTCCGGCGATACGTTGCCGAGTACGTGTGGGGCATTGTTCGAAAACATCTCAAAGATAGCTCGGATGGAGCGGCCGATAGTGAGTTTATGAAGAAGCTCTACCTGCGCGATCTCTATCTCGCTTGTGCCTGCGTTAACAGGGACGAAAGTGCATGGAAAGCGTTCGATCTTCGTTATCGTAACTTTGTTACGAATCTGGTGCGCTTTTGCTACAGACAGGGCACAGATAACGAGGAGATCGCCGATCTGATACTCGTCAACCTGTTCTTCGACGACCGCTCCGGTAGAAAGCGGATTGCCTCGTACGACGGCAGAAGTTCTCTAGCAACCTGGCTGCGCATCATCGTGATCAATCGCGCTATCAATGAAAGGAACGATCGAAAGGTAACTGTCGATGAGAGCCTGGCAGATCTTCCTGACGGTCGCGCACTGGTCAACATCGAGTCAGCATTGAGGGCGCACCGTTACGCGGAGATGCTGAGCGCATCGATAACCGTGGCCCTCCGCCAGCTCACGCCCGCGGAGCGGCTGCTTTTATTATGGCGTTACGACGAGAACATGCCATTGGGAGAAGTGGCCAAGCTTCTGGGCATCCACCAGGCCAATGTCACTCGCCGGCTGGTGCGTTTGCAGACGAGACTTCGTGAAATGGTCATTCAGAATCTTGCCACGGAGTACCAGCTGGATTCCGCAGCGATCCAGGAGTGCTTTGCCGATGTGATTGAAAACCCCCTGATTTCAGTCTCAATTGTGGGCCTGCTGAAGCAGGCGCCAAAACCACCGGCTACTGTCTCGGATAGCCTGCTAAGCCCGGAGGCGAGCGGCAAACTGTTCCTTAATGGTTGACAGGACGCAGAGAAGATCTCCGCTGCAGGCGATAGAGCAGCGTATCGGTGATGCGAAAGTTTTCCTTCCGGAGCGCAAGTTTTTATCCTCAATTATGTCCTCATAGTTGAGGTAAAGTCTTGCTTCCTGCATGTCCTTCGGAAGAGATCCTCGCTGCGTTCGTGGATGGCAAGCTCAGCGCTCAGGAGCTATCCGAGGTTGAATTCCATATCCTGACGTGCCCCCTGTGCAGAAGCGTCCTGGAAAAGGTTCGTAACAGTAAGAACAACGTAATATCCGAGGATTCGAACAATTCCGCCGCAACTTAGTTGCCCTGGGGGAATCTCAAAAGCTGCAAATTGCGTATGCAGAGCTGTCTAGCTTAACAAGCGGCAGTAGCCGCAGAGCGAATCACCGTCATACGAGCTGGTCTCTCGAAATCTGCTTTGCCAGGACTTGACGTTACGCATCCATGTGTCGCAAATTCAAGGCTCTTCGCACCGCCCCCCAGTCCTTCTATGACGCTGTCGTAATAGGCGCGGGTATCGGCGGGCTGATCTGCGCAAACTTTCTGGCGCGCGCGGGCGCGCGGGTTCTGCTTGTTGAACAGCATTTCATGGCCGGCGGATACTGCAGCACGTTCAAGCGAAAAGGATTCATCTTTGACGCCGCAACCCACTTTTACCCTCTGCTAGGAAATCCTGCAACGATCACCGGCAAGCAGCTTGTCGATCTCGGCGTGCAAACGTCATGGATCAAAATGGATCCGGTCGATCAATTCCACTTCCCGGATGATTCATGCTTCTGCGTGCCTGCGGATTTCGAGACTTATATCGGACGCCTGAAAAGGGAATTTCCGCAGGAGGCGACAGCGCTTGACAGATTCTTTACGCTGGCTCGCCGCACATATCTGCTGGGCTTGCTTTATCACTTTCGAAACAGATGGACTGAGGAGCTTGAGCCTTATTTGTCTCTGTCTGTACAGGACGTTCTCGACAGCCATTTTCAGAGCCGGAAGCTCAAATTACTGCTCACCGCGGACACCGGGCACTGGGGTTCCACACCGTCCCGGACATCTTTTGTGTTTGATTCGATGCTGCGATTGGCCTATTTCCTTGGGAATTACTACCCGCGAGGAGGTTCCCAGGCCTTTGCTGATGATCTCGCTGCTCAATTCGAACAAAACGGCGGGCACATTTTAATGAGTTCGCTTGTAACGAAGATCAATCTCTCAAAGCGCTCCGTTGAGGGAGTCGAAATTGAAACGGGAATTGGCAGGCTGCGCAGGCGGGTGAGTGTTCGCGCCCCTGTGGTTGTTTCCAACGCCGATTTGCGGCTGACACTCGAGAAGTTGATTGGCGCGGAGTTCCTGGATCCTGACTATCTCGCGTCAATACGGCAGCTTCGGCCAAGCCTGCCTTGTTCAGTTACTCACATTGGTCTAAAGGGGATTCCGACCGATGTGCTGGGAGCCGCTCAGGGGTACCACTGGTCTTCATGGGATCCTAACGACGTCGCGACTGCCGCATTCAAGATATTCGTGCCAACGCTCTTTGATCCGGGGGTTGCACCCGCCGGCGGCCAAATCGTTATCGTACAAAAGCTGACTCCGGTGGACTTCCCGAACGTGAGCGACTGGGCGGCGCAAAGAGAGAATATCCATTCCTATGTGATGGGCAATCTTGAGCGGGTCATACCAGGATTCTCCAAGTATGCTGTCGTTTCGATGGCGGCAACCGCTCTTACTTCTTACCGCTTCACTTTGAATCATCACGGCGCGATGCTGGGTTGGGAACTTTCTCCGGACCAGACAACGACCGCTCGCCCTGACGTTACCTGCCCAATCCGCAACGTGTACTTCGTTGGCCACTGGACCAGACCCGGTGGTGGGATCACTCCCGTCATGGTTTCGGCACGGCGGGTTGCCGACATGGTTCTGGAAGGAAGTGAGGGCCGGCAGCGTTCTCCCATATCGTTGCTGCAACCGATCAACTCGATGGTGGCTTCGGCGTGAGGTGAAGAGACGCGCTCATGCGGCGTTCTTCGCCAAGCTGGAGGCCGGGGAAGCCTGCGAGTCGAGCGCGGAAAGCTCAGTAGGTCCGCTACAAACTTGAACTGAGCGAAATGAGGTTTACGATGACAAATTTTCTTCGCGCTCTCTCGCGTTTTTCGTGGGCCCTTACGCTGCTTGGAATGAAAGAGCTGGGGGGCCTGCTGACGTCCCGAAAATCCGACCCCGGGTCAGCCTCGCCCCTAAGCCGAGCGTGGAGAGCGATAGGCGCCTCGCAGGGAGAAGCCGGCAGTGCAGTTCCGCTAAATCTTTCAACCGCCGTCTCTGCGCAAGACAATTCAACGCCAGGACCGGTCAACTGCGGAAGATTAAATCCCGCGCGTTTCGTGGTAATGGGTGAGGGCCTCGCCGCTGGAATGGGCGATTTCAATTTGAACAGCGAAACGCAGCAGCTTGCATTTCCCGTCTTCATGGCGCGGCAAATGCAAACGGAGTTCAGACAATCCCTTCTGCAGCCGCCCGGCGTCACGGGCTTGCCAGGTTTCCCAGAACTTCCAGTCGTCATACCTGGGCCTTTGCAGTCCACAGTCCTCAACGATCTGCCTCCGGGCGCCCCTTCAAATCTCTCGGTGCCTGGACTGCGCTTGTCTGATGCCCTGGAATTACGTCCTTCGCAACCGCTCATTCACCGACATGACGTAAAACAGACCACGGTCAATCTGATCTGGGGTACGCTCCCCATCGCCCAAGGTCGAACCGATGTACTACCCACGCAGCTCGAATTCGCACTTCAGCAAACCCCTACTTTCACGATTGTTGTGTTGGGGTACAGCGAGGCAGTTGAGGCGGCGGTCCACGGCAGGCCGGAGTTGCTGAGCGATTCCGGCCGCTTCTGCGCGCAATACGAACGAATACTGAAAGCGCTGACGGAGGCGGGTTGTACGGTGCTGCTGCTCACCGTCCCGGACCCGCTCGATACTGCGCATTTCTCCGATCTCCGTGTCGCCGCATCGATACTGAAGGTGGAGCGGGACTATCTAACGACAAATTACGACTTTGAAGAGAGCGATTTAGTCACCTTAAGAGGACTCAACGAAATCAGCTTTCAGATCTTTGGCCGGTCGACTCAGCCACTGCCGCCAGATTCCGTCCTCAAGATCACAGCAGCGGAGGAAATTCGCGCGTCTATTCGGACGTTGAACGATAAGCTTGCTGATCTGGCCCGCCGCTTTAATGCGCCCACCTATGATCTTTATGCACTTTTCCGTCGGATCAAACACGGTGGCGTAATCGTGGGAAATCGCAAACTGAACGCAGAATATCTCGGTGGATTCTACTCTTTGAACGGCCTCTATCCGGGAGCCACGGGCCAGGCGATGATTGCCAACGAAATGTTATTGGGTCTGAATCGACAGTACGATGCCCGGTTCTTGCCAGTCGACCTGGTGCCGGTGATGGCATCCGATCCCGTAGCGGCGTATAAGCCAGCCGGCGGCCCATGCTGGAATTCTGCAGATTTGAAGACCAAAATCGAGCAGTATCGAGCCGCGGCGCGAGCACCGGTGGGCATTACGACCGAGCCTGGACGCAGGCGGGCTGAAAGCAATGTCTGGGCGCCGATCAAGTCGGCTAACGGCTCCCAGCCACCACGGCTGCAACTTCCTCCGGGTCTCGAACAGATCCTTCCTCTTAACAAAGAGCTGAGTTATTTCGGCGATGGAATTAGCCCCATCAACGCGCGAAGCCCGGTCGAAATTCAATGGGGCGGTTCAGGCAACTCGCTTTTCGGTGGATTGGCAATGGTGGACAGCCATTTGAGCGGAAATATTCGAATCCAGTTTTCGCCTCCGCAAAATAACCTCACGCAATTTCAGGTTTCATTTGCAGAGGGGTTTTCGGGTGACGACGCTGTGCTCACGTGTCCGCAGTTCTTCAAAATGGCCTTCCAGCAAAATCGAGTAGATGTGGTGCCAGGTACGATTTCATCCGGTACCCTGAACCTGCAAACTGGCGAAGTCTCAAACCTGACGATCTATGCTGCATACCGCAGCACGGCTCTTGCGGCCTTAATTGGCTCCAATCCCGCATTCCCCAAACAGCCACTCAGTTTTCCGGGCCAGTATGGTTCGTCCTGGGCGCAGTTCGAGCGACGCGGTGACGGCAAGCTCGATTTCACCTTCTATGGATCGACATTCATTCCGCTGGGCAAAGGCACCGTGTGGCCGCTCAACTTCGTCGGCCCGAGCGGCCAATTTGCCACGGTGCCGGCGAACGGGACAGTGATGCATCCGCATCTTCATCTGAGTACGAAAGAAGCCACGCGCGCAGAGAACAGCGGAGAGCCCCTGGACATCCCGTTCAACACAATCCAGGAATTCACGCTGTATACGCATAACAGCAGCTTTGGCGATGCATTTCATCTGAATGTGCCCGCCCTCGGCGGCCCTGCTAAGGGGCGGTCAGAACTGCTCGGTCGGCTGCAAATTCAGTTCGGAGAGAAAACGGGAAATTCCGTGCCAATCGCCGTTTGGGCTCTGACCCCAGGCGGCATTATGGCAGAGCTTCCGGATTCGCCGATTACCGGGGCCTTCCCGGGCAAATTGTGGGCGGGACCGCAGGGGTTCAATGAGAATCTCCGCTTCCCGCAGCGCAACTATCCCTTGGACGACCTCTCAATTCTGGGAGACGCATTCGACCTTTGCATTGGCGCTCTGGATGTTCGCACCGGACGCTCGATCAACCAGTTGCTGCATCGTGCCTTCATCAGCCAGGACTTGATTTTCGCGCTTCTCCGCGTTGAACCGCGAACTCCCAAAGATTCGTTTTTCTTCCGCGGGCCTGCTCTCCTGCAAAGGGGAACGAACGGCAATCTGGTTTTTCGGTTTCAAGGGATTGTCGCTATACCATACCCCTCAGGATTCCTCTTTCCGCATCCGGACTTCACTACCGGATTTATCGTCGGCCCCGATTCGCGGCTGGATCCGTTCTTGTGGTTCCACGCAATTCAGGACTCAACGAGAGCTGGGAATACGCTAAATGGTTCGGAACAGCGCGTTCGCGCATCAACGGGCGACGAGTTCTCTTACAAGTACAGAATCCCGGGCGACCCAACCGGCGCCTCACCCCTGTTTGAGTACGTTAACCACACCCAGCAAGGCCAGTTCAGGATGCACAGTCTGGCATGGGTGGGATTCTCGAACTCCAGCACTTCGGAGATTTCGGTGGATGGATACGATACGGTTACGTTTTCAGGCTTTGGAGTGTGGACCAAAGACGGCGTGAAAACATTGCAGCAAGCAGCCGTTCAGATCTCGAAGTCGCGGGAAAAACCCTATGTCGGAATTCAGGTTTCCGCCGGAGACGTATCCAACGTCAATACCAAACCGGAAATCGAAGCCGATGCGCTCCCTTAGCCTGTCGTAGACGGTCATTCGCAAATCATTGTTTTCAGGCTGTCTTCCTTATAAAGGTCTCGCTTGTGTTCCAGCGAATCGGCGTCGGCAGGTTGGTGACGACCTGACTGCATGAATTCTGTCAAGAATCGGCAATGACAAAGGCGTTCTCCAATCTCAGACGCTTTTTCCAGATTTCCTATATCTGCGTGTCCCACTTGCTCGCGCACATGCAGAGCGCTCTCACCAAGAAGTTTCCAAAGCTTCGTTGGATGAGCTTCGGCGCTACCCTCTCCGGTCCTCAGCGTTTGCGAATAGCCCTCGAGCAAATTGGAGGCACATTTATCAAGTTCGGGCAGGTTCTCGCCCTTCAGTCGGACATCCTGCCCTTGGACTATTGCCGGGAGTTGTTCAACCTTCTGGATCGAGTACCGCCGTTTTCCTTCGATGAGGTGGAGCGAACCATCGTCGAGGATCTGGGGAGATCGCCCTTCAGGATATTTGATTCGTTTGAGAGGGAACCGATTGCTACAGGCTCGATTGGCCAGGTTCATGTAGCGACAAAGGGCCATCGCAAGCTTGCGGTAAAGGTGCGCAGGCCCACGGTGCTCACCGACTTCGGCGCAGATATTCGCCTGATGTCCTTTACAGTTCGCTTCATTCGTCTGCTGCGCCTGAAGGCGCTCTATTGGATGATCGCGCCGACTACCGAATTTATCGCGTGGACCCGGGAGGAACTGGACTATCGCCATGAGGCGCACTACATGGACACGATCGCCAGGAACGCATCGAACAATCCGAAAGAGCAAGTTCCCGGCGTTCTTTGGGAGTATACAACGTCGCGCATTCTGACCGCTGATTTCCTGGATGCGCCCACTGTCCTCGATCTGATACGGGGCCGAGAAAGAGGCGATCGGTTTCTGTTGGGTCGGCTCGCTTCACTCGGTTTTGATTCCAAACGCTTTGCCAGAAACTTGATCGACAACTTTCTTGGGGATGCGTTTCAGTTCGGGATATTCCATGCGGACCTGCATCCCGCAAATCTACTGATCCTGCAATCCTGCCGTGTTGGTTATATCGACTTTGGCATTGCTGGAGTGTTGAGTACTTCCTCCAGACACCACCTTATCGCCATGACATTGGCGTATACACGCGGCGACCTTGATGGCATGTGCGATTCGTTTTTCAAAGTGTCGGCGATGGATGAACAGTCGGACAAAATGAAGTTCAGGAGCCAGTTGAGGCATCTGGCCCGAGGGTGGTACACGCGGGACGGTGAAGGGGTCGCTTTGCGAAAAAGCATCACCGCAATCATGCTGGAACTGTTGACGCTCTCGCGCGCAACCGGAATCTGGCCGCAACGCGACGTCGTGAAGTACATCCGCTCCGCAATAGCTCTCGACGGATTGATAAAGAGCTTCGCCCCCGGCTTCGACGTCGGGCGTCACCTTGAACTGGTCTGTGACCGGCACTTGCATTGGCACGCCATGCGAACCGTGTTTTCATCCGGCAGCATTCTCGGCTGGCTCGAAGCCAATTCCTCTCTAGCGAGGCAAGGTGCAGCGCATACATTACACGCAATGAGTCATCTCACTACGCAA
>Ga0335075_10014447_pt1 | contig 11854 bp, 7 predicted proteins | sample Lox_Sample_24_FD_206723 | JGI IMG/M metagenome (GOLD analysis project Ga0335075, IMG submission 206723) | Soil microbial communities from Loxahatchee National Wildlife Refuge, Florida, United States - Lox_Sample_2.4 | ecosystem: Environmental > Terrestrial > Soil > Wetlands | place: USA: Florida... | reverse complement strand
GAGCTGGGTATCGTCCTCCTGCGTAATGCGCGGCGTGACATTCACGGGTTGACAGTGGCGGGACTGGACGACTTGTGGGCGCAGCGCTTCGCACCCGAGGAAACCTTGCCGACGCTGGAGCCTGACCAGGCCAACCTGGTGCTCTGCCACAACCCCGATGCGGCCGACGAGGGCGGATGGTGTGGCTATCGAGGATGGATTCTGTGCGGCCACACCCACGGCGGCCAGTGCAAGCCGCCCTTCCTTCCCCCGCCCCTGCTGCCGGTTCGGAACAAGCGTTATACGGCCGGGGAGATTGACTTGTCCGACGGGCGCCGGCTGTACATCAACCGGGGCTTGGGCCACCTTCGACGTGTGCGCTTCAATGTGAGGCCCGAGATCACCGTTTTCACGCTGCGCCGGCAGGATTCGGCCTCGTAGCCGCCGGCAGGCGAGGACGGCACTGGGGTCAGGAGACGGTGTACACAAATCTTGCCCTCTTTTGCTTGCAACGAAACCCCGCATCTTGGTGTCGATTAGCACCGCTCATAGCGATTGCCGGGAAGGCGGCGCACGACTTTCCTCATCTCCATCATCATCAGCGCCCCGCTTACCTGCGGCACCGCCAAGCCCAGACGCTGCACCAATTGATCCAGGTGACACGCCTCCGTCAGCATCTCCCAGATCCGCTGCTGGTTGTCGTCCAATCCCGGCGGCGGTCCCGATGGTGGCGGAGGCGAGGCCGGTGTGGAGGCGGCCTTCTTCTCGGCCACGGCCATCGCCGAGACGCCGTGCAGCTCTTCCAAAATGTCCTCGACACCACGGCACAGCACGGCGCCCTTGCGGATCAGCTCGTTGGTGCCACCACTGGATGCTGCCTCGACCGGGCCAGGCACGGCCATGACGGTGCGTCCCTGGTCGGCGGCGTGGCTGGCCGTGATGAGCGCGCCGCTTTTCTCCGCTGCCTCGACCAGCACGATGACTTTCGACAGGCCGCTGATGATGCGGTTGCGCACGGGAAACAGCCCGGCCAGCGGCTCCTGATCCATCTTCGATTCGGTGAGCACGGCGCCGGACGCCTCAACCTCGCGAGCCAGGTCGGCATGTTCGGGCGGATAGATGCGCGACAGGCCGCCAGCCAGCACGGCGAGAGTGCGTCCGCCCGCCTCCAACGCCGCTCGATGCGCTGCCCCGTCGATGCCGCGAGCCAAGCCGCTGACGACAGTGACGCCGGCGCGGACCAATCCTGCCGCCAATCGCGCTGCCACGCGCCGGCCGTAGTCCGTGCAGTGCCGCGAGCCGACGAGGGCGACCGCGTTTGCATCCACGGGCGTCACGCTGCCGCGAAGGTAAAGCAGATAAGGCGGATCGTCTATGGTTGCCAGAGACGCAGGATATTCCGGCGTGCCCTTAGCGATCAGGCGAACACTGTGCCGCTCCATGCGTTCCAGCTCCGCCGCCGCGTCGGAGCGTTGCAGAGCCTGCTGGATGCTCTCGGCCAGCCGCGGCGTGACGTAGGGGATGGCGGAAAGCTCGGCGATGCTGGCTCGCAGGGCGGCCGCGGCGGAGCCAAAGCGCTCCAGCAAGGCGGCGGTCAGACGGGGGCCGACGCCCGGTACCAGCGAAAGGGTTAGCAGATCGCGAATCTCATCAGTAAGAAGTTGTGCCATGCGGTGGATCCGGTTTCAAGAGGACAGGGTTTCCAGCACCGCGCGGACATCCTGCTCTGGTACATCATCAAACAACGCCACTTCGCCCAGACGACGCGGCAGCACGAAACGCAGCCGGCCGGCGACGGCCTTCTTATCGACGCGCATCACCGCCAGCAGCTCCTCCACGGGCCAGCGCTGCGGCTCGATCGGCAGACCAAATGTCTGGAGCAGGCGTCGTTGCCGCTCCGTAATGTCCGCATCGATGAGGCCATGCCGCTCGGCGAGCTGGCTGGCGCAGACCATGCCGGCCGATACCGCCTCGCCGTGCAGCCAGGCGCCGTAGCCGCCCACCGTCTCGAAGGTGTGCGCGAACGTGTGGCCGTAGTTCAACACCGCTCGCAGGCCCGTCTCCTCGCGCTCGTCGCGCTCGACCACATCGGCCTTGAGCCGACAGCTGCGGGCCACGATGTGACGGATGCACGCGGCGTCGCGCCCCAGGATCGCCGCCGTCTGCTCCTCCAAATAGGCGAAAAATTCCGCGTCGAGGATGACGCCGTATTTCACAACCTCGGCCAGTCCGCTGCGGTATTCACGATCCGGCAAGGTGCTCAGAAACGCGGTGTCAATCCACACGCCGACCGGCTGATGAAAAGCGCCAATGAGGTTCTTGCCGCGTGGGTGATTGATGCCGACCTTGCCGCCGACCGAGCTATCCACCATCGCCAAGAGGGTCGTCGGCACCATCAGCAGCGGCAGACCGCGGTTCCAGGTGGCGGCGACGAAACCGGCCAGATCGCCCATGACTCCGCCGCCGACCGGCACCACCAACGTCTTGCGATCCGCCACCGACTCCGCGAGACGATCGTACAGCGACGCCGCCACCGACAGCGCCTTCTGCCCCTCTCCCGCCGGCAACGACACGACGAGCGTTTGAAAACCGGCGTCGCGGAGCGACGCCGCCACCTTCTCCGCATGCTCGTTTACATGTTCATCCGTGATGACGAACGCCCGGCTACCCTTCGCTCGCTGTCGAGCAAAGGGACCAATACCGTGGGCATCGCCGCTGATAACGGCAATGTCGTAACTGCGTTCCCCAAGCTCGACGCGGATCGTATTCATGGCTTCCTGTATTTTTTCCTGTTTTTCGTGTGTTTCGTGGTTTATTTCTTCTCCTCGCGCCGCGCTACCAGGAAGGAGATGATGTCCGCGAAATCTTGCAGTGTCATACCATCGCTCAGTCCGTTGGGCATCGTGGACACCGACGAAAAGGCGCGCTCCTCGATGTCCTTCTTCGGCACGCGATGCACCTTGCCCTCGTTGTCGGCCAGGCTCAAACCATCGACGCTCTCGCCCTTAAACACGCCCGTCAGCGATACGCCCTTTTTCGTCTCAATCACGATCGTCTCATATCCCTGCGCAATCACCTTGGACGGTTCCAGTATGGAGGTCATCAGGTCTTCGCGTTTGTAGCGCAAGCCGATGCCAGCGAGGTCGGGACCGACCTGCCCCCCCTGTCCGCCGATGGCATGGCACTTGATACACGCCAAGCCTTTCGTGTCCATGAACAGCTTGCGGCCGCGCTCGGAATCGCCCTTGTTCTTCCGGGCGAAGGCGCGAAACGTTTCCAGGTCGAATTTCTGAGCGCCGCCCTTGAGGAAGGCATAGCGGTCGATCTCACCGGAGAGCGCGATACTGAAATCCCACGGTCCGCCGCTGTTGCCGCACTGAATCAGAAGACGATTCTTGCCCTTTTCCAGATGCACCTTCACCTTATCTTGATTGTAATTCCAGCCGCGATCGTTGGCATGATCGTGGACCTTCTTGCCGTTGAGCCAGATGGTAAGGGTATCGTCGCTGCCGCAAAGCAGCACCGCATCGCGACTGGTGGCCGACTCAATCTCGGCATAGGCGTAGGCGACCACCTGTTGATTCGGCCGCAGACGCGCTTCGAGATTGACCCGGCCGTGCTGCTTCGCGTCGGCCTGGACCATCTGCCATTTCACGTCCTTCTCGGCTCCCTTGTACACGGCGTCGAGCTTCTGTTCGCGCTGCGGTGGATGAGCCTTGCCGTCGCGCGGGAAGGGGCCGATGACGCGCCAGGTGAGGATGGGATCGAACGACGAAAACACCTCGCGCAGCTCGGTAAGGGCGGCGGCGGGGACCTCGTTGCGCTTGGCGAGCTGTTCGAGCGTCGGCACAACCTCGTCGCGCAGTGCGGCGACGGCTTCGCGGCAAGACTTCCGCAGCTCGGCATTCTTCGAGGCCAGACCGGTGAGGTACGCGGAGAGGGCGCGCTTGTCCGGCATCTTGGCGAGCGCCGCGATCGCCTCGAATTGCGTGGCATTATCGCCGGCTGCCTGGACCAATGCGGGCACGGCGTCCTTCACCTTGAGAACGCCCAGTGCCTCAATCGCGGCGGTGCGGACGTTCGCTTCCTTGTCCTTGAGCAGCGGTAAAATTAGCTCCGCTGTCTTGGGATCGCCCAGCTTCGCCAGGGTGTTCGCGGCGGTCTTGCGTACGGACGGTTCGACGCTCTTGAGACTGGCAGCGCATGCGGTCCGGGCCTGCGGCGCCTTGACGACGCCCAGCGCTTGCAGAGCGCAGATTTGCACGGCTATCGGTTCCGTGGATGCGGCCGCCGCGATGAGACTCGTCCGAGCAGCCGGACTTTTGCTCCTTTCCAGACCGCCAATAGCTTCCAATCGCAACGCTTCGGGATTGTTAGCATCCTTGAGAATGCTGCTGAGAAAAACCGCCGTCATCATTCCCGGCAAGCCCGCAATGGCACGCACGAGATCGACGCGTGGCTCGGTGTTTTTCTCTTTTTGGAACTGCTTGAGGAGCGGTTGAAGCGTTTCCGGATCGTTCGCGGCGATGAGGGCAGGCACGGCAGCCTTGCGAACGGCGGCGTTGTTGTCGTTCAGCGCGGCGAGGATGGCGGCGCGAACTTTCGGCGTGCCTTCCCAGGCGACCTCGCGCGGCGGCGGATTGTGAGCGGCCGGCTGCGTGCCCCACCAACCACCGGAATAGGGCTTGCGGTCCTTGTAGACACGAGCCAGGGCCGCGATTGCCTGGGTCCGAATCTCCGCATCCGACTGGCAAGCTAACTTCTCCAGGATCGATACCGCTGTCAGATCGTACTGTTCCGTCTGAGCGCGGATGTACAACTCTACGCCAATCTGGGATCCCTTGCTACTTCGCAACACCTTGTCGAACGCGGGAATGCTGCCGTGGGCTGAGCGACGGACAACTTGGGCCAACGTGTAGCGAACCCACGGGTCTTGTTCTTTCACCATTCGCCCAGGGAACTTATCGAGTTCGTGGAACTCCGCCACGGCAACCGCGTATCGCACCATCTCCTGTTGCCCTTGATGGAATTCTCCGAGCGCCAAGGCGACTTGCATCCGAATCTGTGGATCGGGATCTTTTTCCATCAAACCGTTCAACTTCCTGACGAGTTTCTTGACCAAATCTACCGTGGCTTTGATCTCCCGATCATCGTGTTCGAGCTTCCTGTTGTTGAAATGCTCTAGCGTTTCACGCTTCGCCCGTTTGGGCCCCGTGTCTCTGTCCTTGGCGTCGGGAAGAGGTATTTCCGTCTTATGATTGCCGCCGAGAACGCGCACGGCCTCCAGGCGGACACTCGCTTCGGGATCGTCGATCAGTTGCAAGCACCGCTTCAATTCGAGGGAACCTGTCTCAGCCAGTATCCACAGGGCGTGTTGCTTGGAGCGGCTGGATAATTTGCCGGCGGCAAACGCTTTCTCGATGGCTTTGGCCGCTCCCTCTCCCTTCGCCGTCAACCGCCGCTGCGCCCGCAGACGCTCACTGTGCGCCGGATGATCGAGCTCCTTGATTAATTGCTCAATCGAATCAGTGTCCTTGCCACGCGGCGCCGGCTTCACGTCGTCCCCGGTGTATGTCACCTTCCACAACCGCCCTGCTTTTTCCTTATTAAGCCATCCACTATATCCCCAATCGGTGACGTAGAAGCCGCGGCCGTCCGCCGTCGGACGCAGCGAAAAGGGCCGGAAATCCTTGACGCCGTTCGGCTCCAGAAAGGCAATCTGATCGACGAACTTGAAACCAGCCCCATCGGGCGCGACCTTGACGGCCAACACCTTGCCTTGTCCCCATTCGCAGTGGAAAATGCGGCCGCGATACGTCTGGGGCAAGCCGTCATCGCAGTAGACGTAGCCGCCGCACGGCGAGCCGCCGCCGAAATCGCGGATCATCGGTAAGCATTCTTTCGGATGGCGCGTGTACGCCCACGGATAGCCCATGTAAGCGCCCGGCGGCAGGTACATCAGGCGCGTCCACCAGCCGCGGCCGTCATCGGTGTTGTCGCGCACGAAGATGCGATCGTGTTCATCCAGCGGCACATCGAGATGATTGCGCGTGCCGCTGGCGAAGACTTCGAGACCGGAGCCGTCGGGCCGAAAGCGAATGACGCCGCCGCCCTCAAGACTGATGTGATGGCCCTCCTTCGTATGTCGCCAGCGCCCCTCGGCGACATGCACGGAACCTTGATCTTTCTCCTTGCAAGCCATCTTCGGGATACCCTTGTCGCCGATCGAGACGTACAGCCAGCCGTCCATGCCCATGCGGATGCCGCTGGGAATGTGGTCGTTGAAGCTCGGCACGCCGGCGACCGGCGGTCCCAGGTCGTCGAACAGCTCCTCGCGCTTCTTCGCCTTGCCTTCGGCGTCGAGCGTGAAGACGGTCACGTGCGGAGCATGGACGACATAGAGTTTGTCGCGGACGACCTCCAGGCCCATGACCGCCCACATTTTGTCGGCGAAGAGGATCTTTTTCTTGGGATCACCGCCCTTGAGCAGCCAGATTTTATCGAGCGGCTTGGTCGGCGGGCCGGCCATGTCCATCGGATCCTCGGCGAAATACACGTCGCCGTTGGCCGCGACGCACAGGGAGGTCGGCGCCTCGATGGCGGGTGCTTCCAGCACCAGCTCGACCTGAAAGCCGGGCGGCGCCTTGGGCAGCGGCATGGCGGCGGATAGAGGGACCACGAGGAAGAACAGGCTGGCGAGCGCGAACAGGCGGGACATCGCAAAAAAACCTTTCGTGCGGATTGGGGGTAAGCAATAATTACACCATAACCTGCCCGAACGGTTGTGGCCAGGGGCAGACGAATCGTCGCTGTCTTGTAGGCACACGATAGCTAGAGTACAGTGACATGTGAGAGCCGTTTGCGGCTTAGCGGACGAGAGGCCCGCTAAGCCGCAAACGGCGAAACCGCGAGGGGCTGTGGCGTGACGCAACTAGACGTTGATCCCATTTGCGTTGTGATCGGCCGGACCCGGCACAAGATGATCCAGATCGAGATCCAAGAGGCGGCCAAGCAGGGCGCCGGCTTCATCGAGCTGCGCCTTGACTTTTTGGCCAAAGCGCCGGATTTCAAGCGCTTGCTGGACAAAAAGCCCTGCCCCCTGGTGGCCACGGTGCGCCGGCCGCAGGACGGCGGACGCTGGAGCGGCACCGAGGAGGCCCGCCTGGCCCTGATCCGGCAGGCCATCGTCGCCGGCTTCGACTGGGTCGATCTCGAAACCGATGTCGCCGACAGCATCCGCCGTTTCAAGGACGTTAAGCGCATCATCAGCTATCACAACATGCGCGAGGTGCCCGACGATCTGGAGAAAATCTACCAGCACATGTGTTCCCAGGATGGAGATGTCGTCAAGGTGGCTGTGCGCGCCCAGCATCCCAAGGACAACATGCGAGTCCTGGGGCTGCTGCACAACGCGCCCCGGCCGACCATCGCCTTCTGCATGGGCGATCTGGCCATGCCCAGCCGCGTCCTCGGCGCCAAGCTCGGCTCTCCCTTCACCTACGCTGCCTTCAACAAGGAGCGCGGCATCGCGCCGGGTCTGCCGTCGTTTGCCGAAATGAAGCGCCTGTATTTCTACGATCGCATCAATGCCAATACGAAAGTGTTCGGCGTCGTCGGCGATCCGGTCGCCCACAGTCTCAGTCCGCTGGTGCATAACCTGGCTTTTCGCCACCTGGGCATCAACGCCGTGTATGTGCCGTTCCGTGTGCCGCGACCCGAGTTCGCCGACTCGCTCAAGGCGTTCAGGAACATTCCGGTGCAGGGCTACAGCGTGACCATTCCGCACAAGGAAGAGGCGGCGGAATTGGCCAGGCACAAAGACGATTCGGTGCTGCGCTCCAAGTCGGCCAACACACTTATCCGCAGCGGCGACGATTTCTCCGCCTACAACACCGATTACCAGGGCGTCATCGACACGTTGCGGACGTATCTGCCAACCACCGCTACCAACCCGGAGGCGCTGCCGGCGAAGACCATTCAGACGTCGCTGCCGGAGCCGGCCTCGCTGCACTCGAAGGTCGTGCTGGTGCTCGGCGCCGGCGGCATCGCTCGCGCCGTCGCTCACGCTCTCGTCGCTGAGGGCGCCCTGGTCAACGTCACCAACCGCACCAGTGAACGCGCCGCCTTGGTGGCCGAGGAGGTCGGCGGACGGCACATCGAATGGCAGGGCCGCCACAGCGTCCTCTGCGACGTGGTCGTCAACTGCACCTCGGTCGGCATGCATCCTGACGTGGACGAGTCGCCGCTGCACCCCAGCTTCCTCAAGCCGGGCCTGGTCGTCTTCGACACCGTTTACACGCCCGAAACAACGCTGCTCGTCAAGGACGCCCGCTCGCGCGGCTGCCATGTCATCACCGGCGTGGAGCTATTCGTTCGCCAGGCCGCTCATCAATTCAAGCTGTTCACCCAGCTCGACGCTCCCGTCGAGCTGATGCGCAAGGCCGTCAAACGCGCTCTCTCGCCCGTCGTCATCCGCGATGACGAAGATGAGGGAGGCGGATGAACGAATCTCTCGTGTTCCTGATCGGTCCGCGCGGCAGCGGCAAGAGCACGGTGGCAAGGTTGCTGGCGCAGCTCCTGGGCTGGAGCTGGCTGGACGCTGACGAGGAGCTGGAAAAGCGCCACGGCCGATCGATTCGAGCCATTTTCGCGGCGGAGAGCGAGGCAGGCTTCCGCGACAAGGAGGCCGACCTCCTCGCCGACCTGTGCCGTTTGCCGCGACACATCATCGCCACCGGCGGAGGTGTTGTGCTGCGTCCCGACAATCGCGAACGGATGCGTGCCTCGGGCCGAGTCGTGTGGCTGACCGCCGATGTCGAGACGCTCTGGGAGCGTTTGCAGGCCGACGCGTCGACGGCGGAGCGGCGGCCGGCGCTGACTGTTGGAGGCCGCGCGGAAATCGAAGAGGTGATCCATTTAAGAGAGCCTCTTTATCGTCAGTGTGCGGACCTGGTCGTCGAGACGGCCATCCGCTCGCCAGCCGATGTAGCGGCTGAAATCTTGCGCTGGGTGGCGAGCGGGGTCGCGTAAGCGCCCCGAGAGCGCTCGGTACTCCGAGCGCTTTCGCGACCCCGCTCGCCGATGGTACTACCGAATGTTCTACCTCTGGCTGATTCTGATATTCGTTCTCGGCACCTGTGCCGGCGGCGTCATCAACTTCTGTTTCTATCGACTGCCGCTGGAGAAGAGCATCCTCTGGCCGGGGCCGCGTTGCGGACGTTGCTTCCAGCCCATCCGCTGGTTCGACAACATTCCGCTCGTCAGTTACTGTTTTCTGCGCGGCCGCTGCCGGACTTGCGGCGGACGCCTTCCGCTGCGCTATCCCGTCGTCGAGCTGCTGACGGGCCTGCTTTTTGCCGGTCTGTTTTACGCAGAGATTGACCGAAATGTTCTCGGTTTGCCGTATCTCCAAATGCGGCACGCCGCCATCGAGGCGGGCGAAATCCCGGCGCGGGCCTGGGCGATGTTCGGCTGCCATGCCGTCCTGGTGAGCTTTTTGTTCTTGACTTCGCTGTGCGACCTGGATGACATGGCCATCCCCTTACCGATCAATATCACGGGCACCCTGATCGGCCTTCTGTGCAGCATGCTGTTTCCGTGGCCTTTTCCTGATATGGAAAGCGCATTGCCAGCCGGCCGCGCTCTGATCCCACCGCGGCTGCCGGCGGGGCTGTATCCCTGGCCGGTGTGGTATCCGTTGCCGAGCTGGCTGCCGCCGTACAGCTGGCAGCTCGGCCTCGCCACCGGGCTGGCCGGCGCACTCGCCGGCATGTTGGCCATGCGCGTGGTTCGCTTCATGTACGGGTTATCGCGCGGCATCGAAGGACTGGGCGTCGGCGACGCCGACCTGATGATGATGGCCGGCGCGTTTGTCGGCTGGCAGCCCGTCGTGCTCGCCTGTTTCGTCGCGGCTTTTCCGGGGTTGTTTTTCGGGATAGCGCAGCTGGCGCGGCGCGGCGATCAAGCGCTGCCATTCGGTCCTTCGCTGGCCCTCGGCGTCATGATGACGCTGTGGCTGTGGCCGATCCTCGGCGATTCCGATCCGCTACGCTGGGTGTTCTTTGATCCGATCTTCCTCGGCAGCATCGTCGGCGGCGGCGCCATCTTCTTGCTGCTGGCCGGTCTGCTGTTCCGCTTCCTCCTCGGCACGCCGCGGCCAGAGACGTAGGACAGCCGCTTGCGGCTTGGCCGAGGCGCGGTACGCGAAGCCGCAAGCGGCTCGCGCAGCACGGTCTACTCCATGTACTGACCGCCATTGATGGAAAGCGTCTCGCCGGTGATGTAGGCGGCTTCGTCGGCGGCGAGGAACACCACGGCGCGGGCAACCTCCTCCGGCTTGCCCATGCGTCCCACTGGAACGCCTTCGATGATTTTCATCAAAATATCTTCCGGCATGCGTTTGGTCATGTCGGTTTCGATGTAGCCGGGAGCGATGGCGTTGACGGTGATGCCGCGGCGGGCGGTTTCCCGCGCCAGCGCCTTGGTGAAGCCGAGGATGCCGGCCTTGGCGGCGGAATAGTTGGTCTGGCCGAGCTGACCGAGCTGAGCGTTGACCGAGCTGATGTTGATGATGCGGCCGAATTTCTTCTCCCGCATGGAATCGATGACGGCGCGCGACATGAAAAAGCAGGAATTGAGATTGGTGTCGATGACGGTCGCCCATTTCTCCGTGGGCAGCTTGTGCATGGCGCCGTCGCGAGTGATGCCGGCATTGTTGACCAGAATCTCGATCGGGCCGTCCAGCTCTTCGGCGACCATCTGGGTGCCCTGCTTGCACGCTTCATCGTCGCTGATGTCCCATTTGTAGGAGGGGATTCCGGTGGCCTGCTCGAATTCCTTGGCGACATCGTCGCGGACGGCGTAATTGGCGGCGACCTTGTAGCCTGCCTTTTTCAGGGCCAGCGCGATAGCGGCTCCAATGCCTCTCGTACCACCCGTCACCAATGCAATTCGCCTCATTCTCTGTCTCCCTTAACTATTTTGCCTTGAAGCCGTGGACTTGTTTTGATTCCGCACGCCGCTTGCGGCTTGGCGGAGCCACGGAATCGCCAAGCCGCAAGCGGCGTGGAAACCTCCGCCATGCATCAGAGATGGAGAAGAAAGAGGTCGGCGGAAGCGACATAAGACGCCACGTCCTCGCTGTCCGCGAAGGGGTCATGTCGCGGCTGATGATAATAATGAGCCGCTTTCCGCGATGCAATCCATATCCTGTTGCCTTGCCGGGTTTGCACTTGGGATTGATCCGGCTCTCGCCAATTGATTAAACTTCGACCCGCACCCCGCGTCAGCCACCGTCGCGTTTGGTTTCTTCGTGAATCGCTCCTCCTCTCCGCGCCCTTGGGATCGAGGCTCGCCTCATGCTTTTTTGTACCTGGAGCTTCGCGCAGTTTTTTGTCCTCGTTTTCGGTCTTTACTGGTTCATTCCCTGGCGCCGCCTACGCTGGAATGTGCCGTTGCCCCATGGACGCCGCTTCACGCTAACCGGCGATGAAGCGCGCGTATGGCTGCTGTTGGGCGCCAGCTTTTACTATTACGTCTCGTGGAGCCACAAGCTCGCGGTCATCATCGTCGTCTCGACGCTGTTCGATTACGGCATCGGCCTAGGCCTGGAAGCGTCGCATCGACCGCGCCTCCGTCGCTTCCTGTTAAGCCTGAGCATCATCGGCAACCTGGCACTTCTGTGCTATTTCAAGTACGCCAACTTTTTCCTGGCGTCGCTGGATGAAGTGTTGATCGCCGCCGGCTCCCGCGTGTGGTTCAAAACCCTGCACATCCTTGTGCCGATCGGCATCTCGTATTACACCTTTGAGGCCATCAACTACTCGGTCGATGTCTACCGCCGCCAGGTGCCGGCCGAGCGCAATCCGGCGCATCT
>Ga0335075_10014446_pt1 | contig 11855 bp, 9 predicted proteins | sample Lox_Sample_24_FD_206723 | JGI IMG/M metagenome (GOLD analysis project Ga0335075, IMG submission 206723) | Soil microbial communities from Loxahatchee National Wildlife Refuge, Florida, United States - Lox_Sample_2.4 | ecosystem: Environmental > Terrestrial > Soil > Wetlands | place: USA: Florida... | reverse complement strand
GGAATCAGGTGGATCATGAAGAACGTGATGATCGTGACACCGAGCGCCGTCGGCACCAGCAGCAGCAGCCGCCGGAACACGAAGGTCATCCGGCCCATGAGGACCTCGCTTCAGCTTGGACGCGGGGGGCGTGCCGGGCACTCTCGCGAGTGCCCGGCACGCTGGTCGAAGGAATCGAAGGGGAAGGGAGGGAGAGGAGCAGTCGTGGCTGGTGGCGGCTACTTGCTCAGCCAGACGTCCTGCATGTGGTAGTTGCCGAGCGGCGTGACGTAGAAGCCGTGCACGTTCGACGTGGTGACGTACGGATACGGCGAGTAGTAGAGGAAGGCCATGAAGGCGTCCTGCGCGGCGTCGGTCTGGATGGTGTTGTAGAGCGCCTGCCGCTGCGCCGGCACTTCATCCTGCTCCGCAGCGTGCACATCCTTCACCACAGTCGGGTTGTCATAGCTGGTGAAGAACGACTTGGCGCCCGAGGTCGGGTCGAGGCCGAAGGTGGCCAGCTCGTCCGGGTCGGGGATGTCCATCGTCCACAGCGTCAGGCTCATGTCGTACTTCTCGCTCTGGAAGTTCGCGTTCGCCGTGTTCGGGTCGAGCGTCTGGATGTTGACGGTGATGCCGAGTGGCTTGAGCTCGCTCTGCAGGATCGTGGCGATGGTGTTGTAGTCGGAGTTCCCGGACGGGATCAGGATCGTCGTAGTGAATCCGTGCGGCACGCTCGACTCGGCCATCTGCTGCTTCGCCTGCGCGAGGTTGTACTGGTACCCCGGCGTATTCGGGTCGTAGTACGGCACCTGCGGCGGGAAGAGCGAGTTGGCCGGCTGGCCGTTGCCGAACAGCACCGCGCTGATGATCGCCTTGCGGTTGACCGCAAGCGAGATAGCGCGACGGACGTGCACGTCCTGGAACGGCTTCACGTTCTCGTTGAAGGCCAGGTAGTTCGTCTCGGTCGACTTGAACAGGTCCATCGTCACGCCGGAGGTGGCCTTCAGCGAGCTGACCGTAGACCACGACGGGAACTGGTCGATCTGAGCCTGACCGCCCTTGACCTGGAGTTCCCTGGTGTTATCGCTGGGCACGTCGGTCCAGGTGACGCTGTTCAGGTAGGGCAGGCCCTTCTGCCAGTAGTAGGTGTTCTTCACCAGCTTGAGCGCCGAGCCCTTGTGCCAGTAGTCCCACTTGAACGGGCCGGTGCCGATAGGCGCCTGGTAGAACTGCGCCGCGGTCTTACCGCCGTAGTTGTCCGGCACGATGCCGTTGGCGAACAGCGACAGGTCGGCCAGCAACGGCGCCCACGGGTACTTCAGGTTGATGACGACAGTCGACGGCGTCGGGTCCTCCACCGACTTGAACGCCGCGTCGATGTAGCCCCAGCCGGACGCCGCGGCCATCGTCTGCTCCAGCGAGAACTTCACGTCAGCCGAGGTCATCGGCTTGCCGTTGGAGAACTTCACGCCGGAGCGCAGGGTGAACGTGTAGGTCTTGTGGTTCGCCGACTCGGTGTAGCCGGTCGCCAGCCACGGTATCTCGCCCTTGCCGTTGTTGGTGACCGTGTACAGCGGCTGAGTGATCTGCTCGAGGATCCAGATCGAGTTGTTGTCGAAGACTGTGGACTCGTCCATCGACTGTGCGTCCTGCGGGTTGGCGAACACGAGGTTGCCGCCGTGCACCGGCTTGCCGTTGCCGCCGGACGAGTTAGTGGACGGTGACGCGGCCGCCCCGCACCCGGCGAGCACCGCCAGAGTGGAGCCGGCAATCAGGTACTTCAGAAGAGCAGGTCGGTGTCTCACTAGCAGCTCCCGGGTATGCGGGGCGGCGGCGCTGCCGCCGCTGTGGTGCTGTCTGGAATTGGCCGGGTTTAGGGGGCTTCGGCCTGAAGTGACACGTCGCTGTGCCGAGGTCAAACAGATACGCAAACCTTTGCCTAACCCAATGTGCGGTACGGGTGAGCTAGTTGTAAATAGTCAGGTAGCCCTGTTTACATGGCGTTACGGTGTTGTAACGTTCACGCCGTGCGATATCTCGTTCTGGGCTGCGGCGCGATCGGCGGCACGGTGGCGGCCGGCCTGGCACGCGACGGGCACGATGTGCTCGTCTGCGACACCGATCAGGCAGTCGTCAGCGCAGTCAACGCGGGCGGCATCCAGATCGTGGGCCCGGTGGAGCAGTTCACGGCGCGCGTGCAGGCCGTGACGCCTGCCGATCTGCCGGACCGGATCGGCTATCCGGTGCTGGTCGCGGTCAAGGCGCACCACACCCAGGCAGCCGGCGCTCAGCTGGCCGGCCACCTCGACGGCGACGGCTTCGCAGTGTCGCTGCAGAACGGGCTCACCGCGCCGGTGCTCGCTGCCGCGCTGGGGCAGGAGCGAGTCGTCGCGGCCGTGGTCAACTTCGGAGCCGACGTGCTCGAGCCCGGTGTCGTGCTGCGCGGCAACCGGGCTACCTTCCTGATCGGCGAGCTGGACGGACGCTCCAGCGACCGGGTAACCGCGCTGGCGGCCGACATCGCCGATGCCGAAGCGACGACCAGCGTCCTCGGCTACACCTGGGCCAAGGAGGCCTATGGCGCCACCCTGTTCGCCACCGCGGTCAGTGACCTGCCGATCCACGAGGTTTTCGCCGATCCGGCATACCGCCCGCTGCTGACGGCCGTCGCGGCGGAGGTGCTCGCGCAGGCGCCGGTCAGGGCCCTGCCCCTGGACGGGTTCGACCCCGACGACGCCGACGGCTCACTGGACCGGCTGGCCGAGTTCAACCGGAAGTCGGCTAAGACGCACTCTGGCGTCTACCGGGACCTTGCGATCCTTCACCGCAAAACCGAGGTGGACGCGATACTGGGCCCGCTTGACGGCTTCCTGCTGCGCCGGATCTGCGAACTGATCCTGGCGATCGAGCGCGGCGAGCGCACGTGCTCGCGGGCAAACCTGGACCTGCTCGCGGCGTTCGAGCGGCTGGACCGGCTCGGGCGGCCGCTGAATGCTGTGGTGTCCGTGGCAGGCGCGCCGTCCCGAGCGCCAGCCGGCCCGCTCGCCGGCCGGCCGGTGGCGGTCAAAGACATCATCGCGGTAGCCGGATTGCCGACTCGCTGCGGCAGCCCGGCCAGCGATCCCGCGCCGGCCGTCGCTGACGCTGAGCTCGTTGCGCGGCTGCGGGCGGACGGCGCGGAGGTGTTCGCCACCTCGCAGTGCCTGGAGTACGCAGCCGGGTTCGCGCATCCGGACACCGGCGATACCCGTAACCCGCGCGATCCGTCCCGGACCTCGGGCGGGTCGTCCGGCGGGTCGGCCGCACTCGTGGCGGCTGGCGTGTGCGACCTCGCCATCGGTACCGACACCGGCGGGTCGATCAGGATTCCCGCCGCCTACTGCGGGGTGGCCGGACTGAAGCCGACGTACGGGCTCGTTCCCGTCGACGGTGTCTTCCCGCTCTCGCCGACGTGCGACCACGCCGGGACGCTCACGGCGACAGCCGCCGACGGCGCGGCACTGCTCGCGGCTATCGCTGGCCTGCCCGCGCCGCCGCCGGCCACGACGGGCCGGGTGATCGGTGTGCTGGCAGCACAGCTCGCCGATCCGTCGGTGACCAGCGAGGTCCGGGACGCGCTTGACGGTGCGCTCGCCGCGCTCGCGGTCGCCGGCTTCGAGCTGACCGAGATCCGCGCGCCATGGCTGGACGAGCTGCCGCGGTGGGAGCACGCGCTGGCCGTGATCGTGGCCTACGAGGCCCACCGGGTGCACGAGGATCGCGACACCGGCAAGTACGCCGACGGCACCAGGGCTGTGCTGGACTTCGGCCGATCGGTGACACCGGCTCAGTACGCTGCCGCGCTGGCCGACCGGGACGGGTTGCTCACCGCCATCGATGCGAGCCTGGACGGCGTCGATGTGCTGGCCGGACCCACCGTGGGATACTGCGCACCCGAAGAGGATCCGCCGTTCGGCGTCGGGGACGACTCCGCCGAAGGCCGGTTCACCGGCCCGTACAACCTCACCGGGCATCCGGCGGTTTCGCTGCCCGTGCCCGTTCCCGCCCTTCCAGTGGGTTTGCAGCTGGCCGGGCGGCGGGGGAGCGACCTAGCTTTGCTCGCGACCGCGTCAGCCGCTGAACGCGCGCTGGCAGCCTCGATGAACCGGATGAAGGAGTAGCTAATGCCGCCGACGGTGACGCGCCGCAGTGTCGAGCTCGCCGGACTGACCGTGCCGCTCGTCGAGGTGACCGGATCGCACGATGGTCCGCTCCTCACCGTTATCGCGGGCGTCCACGGCTGCGAGTACGCATCGATGGACGGCGTCCGCCACTGGCTGCGCGAGCTGGAGACCAGGGACATCACCGGCCGGGTCCGTGCCGTGCCGGTGCTCAACGTGTCGGCGTTTGCCGCCCGGACGCCGTTTGTCGTCCCGGAGGACGGCAAGAACCTGAACCGGTGCTTCCCCGGCGACCCGGCCGGCACGCTCGCCGACAAGCTGGCGTACGACGCTTTCACGCAGCTCATCACCGGCTCGGACGCCTACGTCGACGCGCATTGCGGCGACATGGTCGAGGCGCTGCAACCGTTCGCGCTTTACGAGGCGGGTCCGGCTGAAGATCGCGCCCACGCCCTGGCGACCGCATACGGGCTGCCATACGTGATCAGGCAGGTTGCCGGGCCAGACCGGGCCGTGTCCGGGACGAGCAGCGGCGCGGCTGCGGCAGCCGGTATCCCCGCGATTACCGCTGAGGCCGGCGAGTGCGGCCTGGTGCAAGAGCATGCCGTGGCGTTGCACGTGGCTGGGCTGAACGGCGTGCTCGAGCTGCTCGGCATGACAGGCGCGGAGCCGGGTGCGACGACCCAGGGCGCGCGGACACGGCCAGAGCAGACGCAGCTCAGCCGCTTCCTGTGGCTGCGCTGCCGCGGCGCTGGCTGGTGGGAGCCGACGGTGAAGGCCGGCGAGAAGGTTACCGCCGGCCAGGTCATCGGCACCGTCAGCACGCTCGACGGCGGGGGGCTGCTGGAGGAGATTGTCGCGCCCGCGAACGGCGTGATCATCTTCCTCACCAGCTCACCGGCCGTAGCGGCGGACGGTCTGCTGCTCGGCCTCGGTGCTTAACAGACAGCGTGCGCTCAGCAGGCGCCGTGCTGAGGAGACACGGTGCTTAGCTGAGGACAGTCACACTGCGCGCCCGGTAACTTTCTCCACGACTATCCGGACGACGACGCGGACCGCGCCAGGGCGTTCCGGCGCTGGGTCCCGGCCGTCATACTTCCAGGAGAGCTGCGTGTCCAGCTGCCGGCCGACGTCAGGCGTGATCGACTCCACGTGCCCGCGAAGTTCGGCGTAGTTTTCCGCGTCCGCCGAGTCGATCACCGTGATGCTCACGCGCGGATCACGCACCATGTTGCGGTGCTTCACCCGCCCCGCCACGGTCGTGAACAGCACGCCGTCGTCGTCGCGGCCGACCCAGATCACTGAGGTCTGCGGGCTGCCGTCAGGATTTACCGTGGCCAGGACTGCGTAGTTCTTGCCATCGACTAGAGCAAGCGTTGGCTGCGTGAGCGGGATCGTCATAGGCGAACGCTAGCAACGAAGTTGCGGTCACCATGATTTGATACCGGCCGCCGGCCAGCGCGCTTGCCAGTGCCACTAACCCAATCTCGGTGTCGCGAATGGCTCGCGACCTGGTGTTATCTATTCTGCCGTCAAGAAGGAGCCCCGGCATCGCGGCAAGCCCCCGTCCGCGCGTACGGCTATCCGGAGCAACGCATCCCAGCTAGCCGGAAGAGAGCGAGAGTGAGTGCGGGCTCCGGTTAGAAGTTCTTCAGGCCAGGTTGCCGTCGGCAGAGAGGCGGCCGCTGCTTGCGACAATCTGGCCGATCGCATCCGATGACAACTCCGACTTCGGCAAGAATCCCACCGCAGGACTCGCGGCGATCAGTTCTGCGACGTCGGCCGGCGGGTAGGCAGAAATCAAGATGACCACCGGTGCATCACGGCTCCCGTCTCCGGCCAGCACCTGCGCGAGATCGAGACCGGACTCGTCACCAAGCATCAGGTCGACGAGCACGACGTCCGGCCGCAGTGCAGCGACAAGTTCCACAGCCTCAGCCGAGGTCCCGGCCACGCCCATGACGCGCCTGCCTTGCCGCTCGAGGAGCACGCTAGCAGCGCCGGCGAATGACCGGTTGTCATCCACTACGACCAAGCCGAATCCCACTCCTTCAGGATCGCCGCACACGCCCGCGCCGCGCATTGCGGCCAGCCCGAAGTCGGACTTCCGGCAAACTGTTAAATGGCGACGAGATCGTGGCCTCGCCGCAGCAACGCGGTCCGATGACTGACAATCCGGCGCGCGCCATTCCGCGCGGTCACGCCGCCGCGGCTCCATGCACGCTAGCGTCCAGGGGCTTCATCGACGTGGCTAGCCACCGGGCCTCTCTTCGACTGGCAGGCCAAGCCCGCGAAGCAGCTCGCCCAGGCTGCCGAATGACGCCCCGTCGGGCAGCGAGGACACCAAGGCAACCAGCCGCTGCCCGGAGTCCTGAGCGTCCAGGACCTCAAGCAGATGTGACCGGGTCGCCGGAAAGGCGGTCCGGTTCAGCCGGCGGGCCAGGTCGCTGCGCAGCTCGATTGCCTGCCAGTCCTCCAGCGGGCGCGTGTCGGCGAATCTGCCCTCCGGGGCCCAGACCGCGCCTCCCTCCGCCTCCGGTGACTCGGGGTCCGGCCATTCCTCACCGCGGGCCTGCAAGTCGCTGCGGTCCTGGCGCTTGATCGCGTCATCCTCGACTGCCCCGTGCTTCGCGCTGACCTGTTCGCTCATCGGCATACCCTCGCTTACCTTGACAACCCGGATAAAAATCCGGGCCGGCTTGGCGGCTGGCCAACGGCTCATCCCCGCTGACGGCCCGCAGAAAACGTCCTGATGGGCGGCCGCCGGTCAGGCCAGGCGAGCGGCCAGCAGCCGGTACAGGCGTGGGAAGCTGGCTTTAATCCGCGCCGGCAAGGTCAGCCACGGCGGCACGACGACGTCGTCACGGCCGCGGCGCACCGCGTCGACGATGGCGTCCGCCGCGGCTTCCGCACTCATCAGCTTCGGATGCCGTCGCTGGTATGGTTCGTTGCGCCGCTCGAAGTAGGCGGTGTCGACGACACCAGGGCTGACGAGCGTCACCCCGACACCAGCCGGCCTTAGCTCGGCGCGAAGAGCGTCAGCAAAGCAGGCCAGGCCTGCCTTCGATGCCGAATACCATGCCTCGCCCGGCACTCCGACCAGCCCGGCCACGGACCCGATAAAGACCAGGCGGCCCCGGCCGCGCTGCAGGTGCGGTATCGCCGCGCGCGCCAGGTGAGCGGCCGCACGCAAGTTGACGTCGAGCAGCGAGTCGATATCCGACTCGTTCATCGAGGCAAACGGGCCTGCCCAGCCGATCCCGGCGTTGGACACCACGATGTCAAGCCCGCCGAGGGCGTCTACGGCGGCGTCGACAGTGCGGCCGACGCATCCTGGCTCACGCAAGTCGCCGGGCAGGCACACCGCGTTCGTGGCCGCGGCAACGCGGTTAAGTGCCGCCACATTACGGCCTGCGATCGCGACCTGGCTGCCGCGGGCGGCGAACGCCCGCGCGGTGGCGGCTCCGATACCGCTCGATCCTCCGGTAATAATCGCTCGCAGCCCGGCCAGGCCGCTGGGCCCGGCCTTCTGGCCAGCGCCTGCCATCGTCACCACCTCCCCATCAGTTATGGCCTGCGAAGCAGCGGGAGATGGACGTACAGCTCTTTCCGGTCGGGTGTCGTCACCGGGTGCTCGGCTGGCGGAGGGAGCTGATATTTCACGGGCCGGAGATGCTCGGCATGCTGCCGGCGGGCGTTATAGACCTTGTCGAACTTCCAGATCATCCTGGCGAAGTTGGTCTGCCCGCGCGCTAGCTGCCGCGCGAGGATGCCGGTGGTCTTGGCGAGCGCCGCTGCTCCGAGGTGCTTGCGAGCCAGCACCGCCTGAGTCTTGACCAGCTCGGAGTAGAAGCTGTGCAGCGGCAGCCGAGTGGGAAGCACGGCGTGCTGCACGTCAAAGAGGCGGTAGTCGAGAGTGGTCAGGCGCCGTGACTCGGTGAGCCACGTCTCGGTGCCCGGATACGGTGTCTGGACGGTGATGTTGACGATCTCGGGCACGCTCATCGCCCACTGCCGCACGAAGGCGAAGTGCGCCTCGTCCCAGTCCGGATCCGCGATGATGTTGATGGCCACCGACAGCCCGATGGACCTGGCCACTTCAAGAGCCTTGTTGTTGACCGACGGTGTCGTCCGCTTGCGGAATGCAGTGAGGCCCTCCTCGTCCAGCGCTTCGAGACCGAGGAACATGTAATTAAGCCCCAGCCGCTTCCAGCGGCGGAAAACCTCCTCATTGCGAATCAGTACATCACAACGGGTCTCAAGGTAATAGTGCTTGCGAATCCCGCGGCGCTCGAGTTGCCTCGCGATCTCGTCGCCCTGCTCCGCCTTGATGAACGCCACGTCATCGACGATGAACACGCCCGGTTCCAGGATGCGGGTCATGTCCTCGACAGCCGCCTCCGGCGACAAGCGGCGGTAGCTGCGCCCGTAGAAGGTCCAGGCGCTGCAAAACGAGCAGTCCCACGGGCATCCGCGGGTGAACTCTATCGACGCGGCGGGGTCCATTACCCCGATGAAGTACTTACGGCGGCGGCCGCCAAGATGCCGCGCGGGAAGGTGGTCATTGAGGCTGTGCAGCATCTTCGGCGGCGGGCCGGGTCCGTCGGCGGTGACGGCTCCTGGTACTTCCGCCAGCGCCCGGTCCGGCACCGCGGCAAGAAGTGCCGGAGCCCCGGTCTCGCCTTCGCCCCTGAGCACTACGTCGATTGCACCGCCCGCGTGGCCGAGGACCTGCTCGGCGACGAACGACACGCTGTGCCCGCCGACGAAGACAACACAGTCCGGCAGGACAACCTTGACCCACTTAGCCAGGTCCACGACCTCGGGCACGTTGGCCAGGTAGTTAAGGCTGAAACCGACAGCGTCTGGCTGGAACTCGGCAAGCTGGCGCCTGACCTCTGCCTGCTGGTAAACCTGCAGGTCGACCAGCCGGACCTCATGGCCGTCGGCCAGCAGTGCCGACGCCACGCGCTCCAGGCCGAGCGGCTCAAGTCGCAGGAAGATCTCGGAGTACATCAGCGCGCTGGGATGCACGAGCAGCACACGCATGGACTACGCTCCCCTCCGGCTGGCCGGCCCGAGCCCCGGCCGGCCAGAGCGGACTCCGCCGGTCACTAGGCTGGCGGTCACTGCGCTCACGGTCACTGCGCTCACGGTCACTGGGGCGCGGGCGCCCGGCCGCGCCGTCCCAGGAACCGCACGAACTCGGTACCCTCCCGCAGCCTCCGGCCTGCCATGCTGGGCTGACGGATCATCTCGGCCGACATCTCGGCGAGTTTGGCGGCCCGGAAGTAGAAGCGCTTGTAAAAGTCGTCGACCGACTCCAGGATCTCGGTTCGGCCGAGATGCGGATAGGACAGCGCCGCCAGCTGAGTGCCCGCCTCGCTGACCAGGGCGCCACTGTCGTCCTCAGGCAGCCACTCGTTCTCGATCGCTCGCTTGTAGAGCTCGGTTCCCGGGTAGGGCGCCGCCACCGAGACCTGGATGGTGTGCGGATTGACCTCGCGGGCGAAGCGGATCGTCTCCTGGATGGTCTCCTTCGTCTCACCAGGCAGGCCAAGGATGAACGTGCCGTGCACGGTGATACCCAGATCGTGGCAGTCCTTGGCAAACTGGCGCGCCCGGTCAACCCGCAGGCCCTTTTTCACGTTGTTCAGCACCTGCTGGTTACCGGATTCATAGCCGACCAGCAGCAGGCGGAGACCGTTCTCCGCCAGGACGCGGAGGGTATCGCGCGGCACGTTGGCCTTGGCGTTGCACGACCAGGTGATACCCAGCCGGGCCAGGCCGCGGGCGATGGCCTCCGCCCGGGGGCGGTCGTCGGTGAACGTGTCGTCGTCGAAGAACAGTTCCTTCACCTGCGGGAACAGCCGGAACGCCAGCTCGGCCTCGGCGAGCACGCTGGCTACGCTGCGGGTCCGGTACCTGTGGCCGCCCACGGTCTGCGGCCAGAGGCAGAACGTGCACCGGGACCTGCAGCCCCGCCCGGTGTACATGGACAGGTACGGATGGCGCAGGTAGCCGATGAAGTAGTCCTCAGGCCGCAGGTCCCGCTTGTACACCGGCACCACGAACGGCAGGCTGTCCATGTCGGTGATCATCTGGCGGTCGGCGGTATGCACTAGCTCGCCGGTGCGCGCGCGGTAGCTGATGCCGTCGACGGAGGCCAGCGGGCGGCCCTCGGCGACTTCGGCGATCGTGAAGTCGAACTCCTCCCTCGCCACGAAGTCGATGGCAGCCGACGCCCGCAACGAGGACTCAGGCTCGACGGCCACTTTGGGCCCGACGAATCCGACCATCAGCGACGGGTTCGCTTCCTTGAGAGCCTCGGCTACCTTGACGTCGCCGGCAAAGGTGGGCGAGCTGGTATGCAACACCGCCAGGTCATGCTGGCGGCCCAGGGGGGCGACGTCGGCGAGACCAAGGCTAGCCGGGGGAGCGTCCACCAGCAGGCTGTCAGGCACGATCGCCGCAGGCTGGGCCAGCCACGTGGGATACCAGAACGAGCGGATCTCGCGCTTGGCCTGATAACGCGCCCCGGCACCGCCATCGAATCCTTCGTAAGACGGAGGATTCAGGAACAATGTGCGCATACAGGAAGTGCCTCCAGTCATCCGTGCATGTCGTACTGAGGTGCCGGCCAGGGCCCGTGGTCGGGTCCGCTGTCAGGTCCGCCCGCATGTGCGGCAACCGGAACTTCAGCATCCGGAGCTGCCGCGTCCGGGCGCAGGTCCAAGCCGATCCGGCGAAGAGCGGCGGTGAAGGCGGGCTCCCAGCTGGGCGCCAGCCTTGATGACGAAGCCGGCCGGGATGTCTTGTCGAGCACCGCCAGCGCGCTGGCAGTAACCCCGGCGGCGGACGGACCGCAGACGTCAGCCGCACCGAGCTCGAGCTCGTGCTGCAGGTTGTCCCGCCAGTGCCCCGGCATGACGTCGAGCAGCAGCAGGTGGCGGCCGACGACCCGGGCCTCGCCGCAGGTATTGGCGCCGGGGAGGGCAAGGACCACATCTGCCGCTGCCATCAGCTCCGGCACCCTGTCCGTGTAACCGAACGGCCTGACCTGGGGCAAGGTCCGGGCTAGCGCTCGCAGCCGCATCTCGATCGCGCGCTGACGCCCGGCCACCGCCAGCACGTGCACGCCCGCCCGTGCCAGTGCGGCCACGCTCTCCACCAGCGGGCCTACCCCCCACCCGCTGTCGATCACCAGCATGCAGGGGTCGCCGGGCGGAATCCCGAGCGCCCGCCGGGCCTCCTGCTGCGATGGCGCGGCATAGAACGCGGCCCTGACCGGTGGCGGGATGACGGATACCGCGGCCCGTGGCAGGAACCGGCGGACCGACGCTGCTGCGGCAGGGGAGGTAACCAGGAACAGATCGGTGCCCTCGCAGACCCAGATGCGGTGCATGGTCACGTCGGTAGACAACACGACGGTCCGCCGACCTGGCGCTTCGGCCTTGAGCCCGGCGGCCGCTGATGCTCCGGTGGCAAAGACACTGAGCACGAGGTCGGCGGGTCGGCGGTCCAGGTCCGCGGCGAGGGCTGGCACCAGCCGTGCGGCAGATCGCCGGCTCATGAAGTCCGCCAGTTTGCTCCCGGTGCGAAGGTGGGCAAAATGCAGTCCGTCGTAGATTCCGGGAACAGCGACAAGGCTGCCGAAGAGCCGCTCGCCCGCTGCCCTGCGGCCCGGGCCGAGCAGAGCCATGCAGTCCAGGC
>Ga0335075_10014445_pt1 | contig 11856 bp, 11 predicted proteins | sample Lox_Sample_24_FD_206723 | JGI IMG/M metagenome (GOLD analysis project Ga0335075, IMG submission 206723) | Soil microbial communities from Loxahatchee National Wildlife Refuge, Florida, United States - Lox_Sample_2.4 | ecosystem: Environmental > Terrestrial > Soil > Wetlands | place: USA... | reverse complement strand
ACTCCGAGCGCGACATCGTCGATCACTGCTGCCACGCCTGGAACAAGCTCGTCGAACATCCCTGGCGCATCATCTCCCTCGGCCTGCGCGATTGGGCCTATGGGTTCTGATCAACGAGGGCTGGTATGAATTCTGTCGGATCGTGCGAGTCACACCGGCTCAGCGAGGTCCGTGGCCACCGGGACGCGAGCCCGAGGGGATGGATGGCACATACCGCGAGCTAGGGGCCGATTTGTAGGCATGCGGCGGCGCGTGGCCGGGTGGAGGCGCGGGCGGATGATAGTTGCCCGCACGGAACGGTGCCACCTGGTAGCCTTGCGGCCATCCGCCGTAAACGATGCCCGCCGGCTGGTAGTAGCCGATCCCGTATCCCCCGCCAACATATCCGCCGGGCACGACGCAGCCCGCGGCCAGCACCGCGAGCATCGCGATCATGAAGGCGGCGCCCGACCAACGCGGGACCGCGACCCTCACTTGGAGACGTCCTTGCCGCCCGACCATTCGAGCAGCCCGAAGGGCGCTCCCTGAGGGTCGGCCACCACCGCGATCTTGCCACCCTGCCGATCGACCCGCGGCGCAACCAGCACGCGGCCGCCGAGTGCCGCGACCCTTGCCGCCGCCTCCGCCGCATCGCCGACACGCACGTAATCGAGCCAGTAGGGACGGGCATCCGGCCGGTTGAGAGGCAGCGAATTCACGCTGGCGCGGGCATAGCCCTCCGCCGCAAGCAGGAGATGCTGCGCGCCCCCGCCGGCGGGCAAGGGGAAGACGTCGTAGCCGAAGAGCGCCTGGTAGAAGGCCGCCTCCGCGCCCGGATCGCGCGCCATGAGCGAGCTCCAGATCCATTCTCCGGGCGCGGACAGGAAGTCAGGCGGGTCGCCGCTGCTGGAAGCGAGAACCGCGAAGACAGCTCCCTCCGGATCCGCGAACACTGCTTCCCTGCCGCGATCGGGGAAGCTGTGCGGCGCGAACAGGAGCTTCGCGCCATGCTGCAGGGCAATTCCCTCCGCGCTATCGACGTCGCGCACGGAGAAGAAGGTGAGCCACGCCGGCTGAACAGGTTGCCCGGCCGGAAGCGGCCTTTGAATGAGCCCGGCAACCGGCTGGCCGTCGAGCAATGCCTCGGCGTACTCCGTCGTCCCTGCGGCGATGTCCCGGAATGTCCAGCCGAACAATCCTCCATAGAACCGCTCCGCGGCGGCGAGGTCCGGCGTCACCAGCTCGACAAGAATCACCTTGCCGACGAGATGCTGTTGGTTGGCGGGTGCCACCAGCGGCGGCAGCCGCAACGGCGCGGCCGCAGCCGGCACCGCGCCGGCGGCGCCGAGCAGCATCAAAAGCAACCAGCGCCGAAAGAAAGCCCGCGGCACGACCGCCTTCGCCGTCCATCTCGACGGCGGCATAGCGGGCGTTGCTGCGCACGTCGTCCGTCTGCTGCTCGATGCGGCGAACACGCAAGAATCCGTCTGGGGGCCGGACATCCTGGCGAGCCTTCCTCGATCCCGGATCGTCAATGTCTACGCCTACAACAAACTCCAGCCCGCCCGCAATCGGCTGCCACCGCGCGCCGCCCCAACCCTACAGCGGGGTGCGTTCACTGGGCACTCACCCCTCCCGCTCGCCGAGCCGGTAGCCATCCGCCGTAAAGCGGAACATCCCCTGTATGCGCTTCAGGCGCGCCGAGGGCGGGTTCGTCACGCCCCACCGGTCGCTGCGCCCGGGCGCGAACCGCCAATGCTCCGGCCCGTGCGAAACGTAGGTCTCGTCCACCTGCTCCATCTCCGCGGTGTATTCGAGGGGCATCTCCTCCGGCCCCGCGAAATAGGCAAAGACGTTGTTGCCGGCTCCGTGCCGGCCGATCCCCCATTCGATCGGGTAGCCATTCTCGCGCATCCGTCCCGCGCCACGCATCACCGATGCGAGGTCCGGCATCTCGAAGGCGATGTGGTTGAGCGTCGGCGCCGCCGCCTTCGCCGCGACGAGCGCGTTGTGGTCGCTGCTCGCGCCATGGAAGAAGGTGAGCGCCGGCGTCGTGTCGATCACGCGAAGCCCGAGCACCTCGACGAAGAACCGTGTCGTCGCCTCGATATCGGCGGCGTTGAAATTGACGTGCGAGACCTTGGTCGGGCGATCCGCCGCAACGGCCCGGGGCGCGTGATCGGCGACCTCGCAGACCACCGCAAAGTTGCGTCCCTCCGGATCCTTGAACCCGAAGCCGTAGCCGCCGCCCGGCCACTCGAGCGCCCGCGGGGCCTCGACCGGGCCGGGCCCGCACCCGACATTCCCGTAAAGCGCCTCGACCGCGCCACGATCGACGCCGTCGAGCACCACTCTCCGGATCGCAGGCGCCCCCGCGCCCTGGTGGATCGCAAGAATATGGTGATGGGCTCCGGTTCCGCGAAAGCGCCACGCGCCGTCGGCCGTCGCCACTGGCTCGAGATTCCACACCTCCGCATAGAACGCGGCCGCCCGCGCCGGATCGGCGAGCTCGATCTCGACGCTGCGCACGCCGCGTATCGCCGCCCTCATCGCCCGGAAATCTCGTTGCGCGCCCCGGCCTGCATCTCTCCTTCCCCTCCTCGCCGGTCGGCGCTCACGCCTCCGCCACCTCTTCCAGTCGCGGAACGGCCGGCACATAGGAGGCCGAGGCAGGTGCATTCCGTGACAATATTTCGTTGACGCCGCGTGATATCTCGGCGGTCGCCCGCTCGAGAATCTCCTTCACCGAAGCCGCGACCTCCAGGCCGAGATCGCTCTCCACGAAGCAGAGCGCGCCGATCACGCTCTTCGGCGCGGCGAAGATCGCCGAGGCCGTGCAAAGCATCCCGGGATCCACCGCCGAGCGGGTGACGTAGAGGCGCTCGCGGCGAATCTCGCGCAACCGCCGCTTGAACTGATCCCACTCTTCGCCAAGGCCCGCAGCCGATATCTTGGCACGGTCCCGGAGAAAGATCCGCACCAGCGTGCGCTGCGGCAGGTTCGCCAGGATGACCCGCGAGGTCGAGCTCGTGAACAGCGGCAGCGTCCGGCCCCGCGAATAGCTGACGGGCAGGGGAGGGGGCTCCGGCTCCTGGTGGGTGCAGATGATACGGTCGCCGTAAAGGCTGGAGAGGATCAGCACGCCGCCCGGCAGGTCCCGGCTCGCCTCGCGCATCACCTCCCGGCTCGCGGCCAGCAGCGGGTCGCAGAGGCGGATCTGCCGGTCGAGCTCGATGATGCGCGGGCCGAGAATGAAGCACCCCTTGCCGAGCGCGACCAGGAACCCGGAACCGGTCAGCTCCCGGACGCACCGGTACATCGAGGAGCGCGAGAAGTTCACGTGCGCGGCAATGGTTTCGAGCGTCCACACCGGCTTTTGCGGGGTGAAGAGATTGAGGACGCCGAGAAGACGTTCCACGCTCGTCACGGCCTTGTCCTTCGGATGCGCAACATAAATCCCACAAAACGGGAAAAGTCGCCAGTTCCCATCTCCACCCCGGAACTCGGCCTAGCATGGCGTTTCGCCTCTGTCGAGCACCCGCGCCCGCGCCGCGGCCGGTCCAATTTTCTCTGCCGAATCAGGGTGGCATGCGCGGCCCGGCGCTCGAATCGCCGCCGCGGGCGTTTCCGCAACTTGACAATTTTCCCTCCCCATGAAACGCTGCACGAATATAAAGTGCATAAGATTTGGGGGGAACGATCATGGCCGCGCGGTCAGACCAAACGAGGCGCGTCTTCCTCAAGGCATCCAGCGGCGCGGCCGCCGCCGTCGCACTCGCCACGCCGAACCTCGCCAGCGCGGCGCCGGCCAAAAAGGTCACCTTCGTCATCCAGTATTTTGCGCGAGGGGACTACGCGCAATACTACCTCGCCCTCGTCCGCGGCTATTATGCCAAGCGCGGGCTCGACGTCACCATCAAGCATGTCCTCGGCAACGCCCCCGCCTTTCAAACGCTCGTGGACGGCAAGGCAGAATTCGTCCACGCCGACATCATTCAGATGCTGGAACTTCAGGGGAAGTCGCCCAAGCCGCAATTGCTGCTGGTGGCCGACATCGCCGACAAGGTCTCGGCCTCGCTCTTCTTCCTGAAAGGCCGCGGGATCGTTCATCCCAAGGACCTGGAGGGGCGGACCATCGTCGATTCGCCCGGTTCCACCGCGCCCTTCATCTTCAAGATGTTCGCCGCGAAGACCGGCATCGATGCGAGCAAAGTGCGCTGGCTCTACACTGCCGCGACCAACAAGTCGGCGATGATGCTCCAGGGCAAGGCCGACGCGGTCGCGACCTACCTGCCGGGCCTCCCCAGCATGGAGGCCCATCTCAAGCCGGGGCAGCAGATCGGATATTTCATGTTCGGCGACTACGTCGACATCTACGGCGACGGGCTGATCACACGGAGCGACTATTGGAACCAGGATGACGGCAAGGCGATCACGAAGGCTTTCGTCGCGGCGAGCCTCGAAGGCTGCAAGGACGCGTTCGACGACCCTGCCGCGGCCGTGGACGCGATGCGCCGGTACCACCCCGAGGTCAACCGCACGCTCGGGATCCAGGAAGAAAAGCTGATGGCCACGGTCTGCATCCAGCCGCACGGCATCGGCTACATCGATCCGGAGAAGATGCAGCGCACCTACAACGCTGTCGTCGGCGTCTTGGGCCAGAAGATTCCGAAGCCGGTGACGGCGTATTACACGAGCGCCGCGCTCCCGGCCAAGCTTCCCTCGTAGGAACAAGTCGCCTTTGCACGCCGCAGGGACCGACATGGAAGCCCTCCTTTCGTCCCGGCTCGCCTCCGCGCCGGTCATCGCCGCCGGTGCCGAACCCCTCGTCAGCCTGCGCAACGTCAGCAAGACCTACGGAAGCCGCCGGCGCAACGGCGCGGATATCGAAGCGCTGCGGCCGGTCGATCTGGACATCGAAGCTGGCGAGTTCGTCACCATCGTCGGGCCGTCGGGCTGCGGCAAATCGACGCTGCTCTCGCTGATCGCCGGCCTCTCGTCCTGCACCACGGGCGATGCCCATATCGGCGGCGGGCGCGTCGCCGGTCCCTATACCGATCTCGGCATCGTCTTCCAGAAAGACCTGCTTTTGCCCTGGCGCACGATCCTGGAAAACGTCCTCATCCAGGCCGAGGTGCGCGGCCTCAACCGGCGCCGCGCCACCGCGCGCGCCGTCGAGCTTCTCGATCTCGTCGGCCTCGCGGGCTTCGAGCAGTTCCTGCCGCATGAGCTCTCGGGCGGCATGCGCCAGCGCGTCGCCATCTGCCGTGCCTTGCTGCACGACCCGCCCTTGCTCCTGATGGACGAGCCGTTCGCCGCGCTCGACGCCATCACCCGCGATCAGCTCACGCTCGACTTCCAGCGCTTCTGGCAGCGCGACCGCCGCACCGTCGTCTTCATCACCCACAATCTGGTCGAAGCCGTCTTCCTCGGCGACCGCGTGGTCGTCATGACGCCGCGGCCCGGAGGCATCGCCGAGATCATCGGTATCGATCTCCCCCACCCCCGCCCATTGGGCCTCCGCGACACTCCGGATTTCGCCCGCTACACCGCGCGGATCCACGAGATCTTCATCAAGACCGGCATTCTCAAGGCGGATTGATGTCCATCGAGCTCGGCAACGGCAGCATCGCGAGCGCAGAGCGCATCGGGGCCGCATCGCCAACCCGCGCTCCCGCGCGCGCACCCGCGCCCGCGCGCACCCGCCCGCGCCGGGCCGCCAGCCCGCTCAAGCGCTTCTACTCGGTGATCGCCACCGTCGTCGTCCTCCTCATCTGGCAGGGCGGCGTCCGGCTGTTCGCGGTGCCGGCCCTGATCCTGCCGGCGCCGAGCACCATCCTCGCCACGCTTTGGGTGCGCCGCTCGCTCTATCTCGCTTTCTCGATCCCCACCACCGTCGAGATCCTGGTGGGCTTCTTCATCGCCGCCATCGCCGGCATCTTCCTCGGCATGCTCGTCTCGTTCAGCAGCTTCGCCCGCTCGACCTTCTACCCGATGCTGATCTCCTCCCAGCTCGTCCCCAAGGTCGCGATCGCGCCGGTCTTGATCATCTGGTTCGGCACCGGCCTCGAGGCGAAGGCCTTCATCGTCTTCCTGATCGCCTTCTTCCCGATCATGATCTCGACGATGGTCGGCCTTGAGGTGGTGGAGGCCGACATGCTCAAGCTCTTCCACTCCATGGGCGCGAGCAGCACGACGACGTTCCTCAAGCTGCGGCTGCCCGCAGCGCTGCCCAACATCTTCGCCGGCATGAAGATCGGCATGTCGCTCGCGGTGGTCGGTGCCATCGTCGCGGAGTTCGTCGCCGCCGACCGCGGTCTCGGCTACTATCTGCTCTACGCCAACGGCCAGCTCGATTCGCCCGGCGTGTTCGGCGCCCTTGTTCTCCTCACGGTCATCGGCGTCGTTCTCTATTACATCGTCGAGTGGTCCCAGCGCCTTTTCATCCCGGCCGCGCTCATCAAGTCCGCGGACCCGACCCAGGCGAGCATGTAGGTTTTTTGCGCAGCGGGACGAAGAGCGGGAGATTTCGCATGAAAGTCGGAGTGGTTGGCCTCGGGCGCATGGGCAGCGCGATTTTTCTCCGCCTCAAGGAGCATGGCTTCGAGCCGGTCGGCTGGGATGTCGATCCAACCGCGGCACCGGAGCTCCGGGCAACCGCGGCGGAGGCCGCAACGAGCCCCGCTTCGCTCGTCGCGAAATCCGAAATCGTGCTTTCGGTGCTCAGCGCCGATGACGGCGCGCGCCGCAATTTCCACGGCGCGGACGGGTATCTGACGGCCGATCTGCACGGCAAGCTCTTCATCGAGATGAGCACGCTCCAGCCGATGACAGTGCGCGAGCTCGCCGCAGCGGCGGAGGCGCGCGGCGCGCGCCTCGTCGAGGCGCCGGTGCTCGGCTCGATCCCGACCGTCCGCAAAGGCCGGCTTCTCGTCCTCGCGGGCGGCCGCGCCGAAGACCTCGACCGCGCGCGCCCCGTCCTCGATCCGCTCGCGCGGCGCATCGCGCATATGGGCCCGCTCGGCAGCGGCGCGGCGATGAAGCTCGCCGTCAATCTCGGGCTCGCCGCCTACATCCAGGCGCTCGCCGAATCGCTCGCCGTCGGCGAGCAGCATGGCCTCGCACTCGCCGCGATGCTCGACATCCTCTGCGAGGCGCCGACCAACAATCCCTGGCTGCGCAGCAAGATCGAGGTGTTCAAGGGCGGCGACGCGGACACCACGCTCGACCTCAAGACGCTCCGCAAGGACGTCCTTTCGGCGGTGGCAACCGGCGCTCTCGCCGGCGTGCCGATGCCGGTCTCGGCCGGCACGCTTTCCAGCCTCTCCGCCGCCACCGCCGGCGGTTGGGGCGATCGCGACATCGCCCAGCTTCCCCGCTATTTCCGCGAGTTCATGGTCGGTCGACTCTGACGCCGCGCACCGCTCTCAGCTCGGCGTGACCCGCCGCATCGCGAGGCTGCGCCGGCGCACGAATTCGAGCCCGGCGAGCAGCACGATGGCGACCATAAGCACCAGCGTCCCCACCGCCAGGATGGTCGGATCGATCGTATAGCGGAGATTGGTCCACATCTGCAGCGGCAGGGTGCGCTGCGTCGGCCCGGCGATGAACAACACGATCACGACCTCGTCGAACGACGTCATGAAAGCGAATAGCGCGCCGGAGATGATGCCCGGCAGGATCAGCGGCATCGTCACCTTGAAGAAGGCGTGCCTGGGCGAGGCGCCGAGGCTCAGCGCCGCGCGGTAGAATTGCTGGTCGAATCCGCTGAGCGTCGCGCTCACCGTGATCACCACGAAGGGCACGCCGAGAATCGAATGCGCAATGATGATCCCCGCATAGGTGTTCACGAGATGCAGGGCGGAGAAGAAGAAAAAAAGCGCGGTCGCGGTGATGATCAGCGGCACGATCATCGGCAGGATGAGGATGCCCGTGATCAGCCCGCGGAACGGCATCTGCGCGCGCGTGAGGCCGAGGGCGGCGAGCGTGCCGAGCCCCGTCGCGATCGCCGCGGCGATGGGCGCGATCAGGAAGCTGTTCCCCACCGCGCGGAGCCAGCTCCCGCTGTTGAAGAAGTTCGCATACCACCGCGTCGAATAGCCCGCGGGCTGCAAAGTCAGCATTTGGTGCGTGAACGAGAAATAGGGCGAGGCGCTGAACGAGAGCGGGATGATGACGACGAGTGGCACCACCAGGAAGAAAAGCACGATCAACCCGTAGCAGCGGAACAGGTAGAACCAGCCGCGCTCGAGCGGGTCCGCATAGGCTCGCGCCGCCCGCTTCATCCGAGCGACATCCGGCTCTTGCGGGCCAGCGCATGGAAAAGCGCGAACAGCAGCAGCGTGACGGCGGTGAGCACCGTGCCGAGCGCCGCCGCAAGCCCCCAGTTCAGCGATTCCTGGACGTTGAAGGCAATCCGGTTGCTGATGAACTGCCCGCTCTGGCCGCCGACCAGCTCCGGCGTGATGTAGTATCCAACCGCGAGGATGAAGACCAGCAGCGCGCCGGCGCCGAGGCCCGGCATGGTGAGCGGCGCGAAGACCTTCCAGAAAGCGTGCCAGGGATGGGCGCCGAGCGAGACCGCCGCGCGCACATAGCGGTCCGGAATGCCCCGCATCACGCTGTAGAGCGGCAACACCATGAACGGCAGCAGCACCTGGGTCATCACGATGATCGTGCCGAGCGCATTGTAGATCAGGCGCGGCCGGTCGTCGGTGCCGACCAGATGGGTCGCGACGAGGATCGAATTGACGACGCCGTGCGATTGCAGCAGCACGATCCAGGCGGTGATGCGGACCAAGACCGAGGTCCAGAACGGCAGCAGCACCGCGATCATCACCAGGTTCGCCTTGCGCTCGGGCATCCGCGAGATCCAGTAGGCGAGGGGATAGCCGAGCGCAGCGGTGAGCAGCGTGACGAGCGCGCTCATCCAGGCGGTGCGGACGAAGAGCTTGACGTGGATCCGCTCATAGGCCGGCACCAGCTCGATCTGCCCCTGCGGCCCGTAGCGGAGGTCGAGCGCGGCCAAATAGTAATCCGCGGTGATCGGGCCGCTCTCGCGCTTCAGGAGCCGCCAGGTCGGTATCGCGCCCCATGAAGGGTCGATCGCCTCGAGGACCTTCTTCCAATCCTGATCGGGCGGAAGATGCGCGGTGCGGAACGTGGTCTTGGCGATCAGGCCGTAAGCGCCGGGCGATTCCTCGTTGAGCCGCTTGGCGATCAGCCCGAACGTGTGTGCCTTGAAGGCCGCGCGGAGATCCCCGGCAACCGCGGCGTACGCCGCCTCCGGCGGGAGCGCGCTCGGCTTCCAGCCCTTGAGCGCCGCCACCGTGCGCGGCATCCGCTCCGGAATGGTGCTGTTGTCGATGCTGAGCCAGCCCATCCCGGCGAGCGGGACGATGAACAGCACGCCGATATAGGCGAGCAGCGGCAGCGTCAGCAGGAACGCGCCCAATCGCTTCCGCCGTTCGACCCGGCGCAGCCCCCGCTTCAGTGTCGCGGTGCCGGCGAAGCCCCGTGCCGCCGGCGCCGCCGTCGCTGCCTCGCCCGGCATCGGGCTCGCCTCAGGAGGCGAGCCACGCCGAGAAGCGCTGGTCGAGCTGCGGCTCGTAGTTCGACCAGAACGCCACGCTCTTCGGAATCGCGACCTTGAGGTGCTCGGGCGTCGTCGGCATGTATTTCCACATCAGGACCTTCGGGTCCTTGTAGTAGGCAAGATCGCGCATCAGCGCGAAGGAGGATTTGCGCGCCGGCGAATAGGCGATGTAGCGCGCTTGCTCGACGAGGCTCCTGGTGCTGGTCGAGAAGCGCAGGAAGTCCATCGCCGTTTTCAGCCGGTCCGGCGGCAGGCTGCCCGGGACCACCCAGCCATCCCATTCATAGAGCCCGCCATCCCAGATGAAGTCGAAGGGCTGCTTGTCCGCGACGATCGCATTGAAGATGCGGCCGTTGAACGCGGTGGCGATCACCGCATCCTTCTGGGCAAGCATCTGCGGCGGCTGCGCGCCTTCGCTCCACCAGACGGCGTTCTTCTTGATCGTGTCGAGCTTCTTGAAGGCGCGATCGACGCCGGCCTGGGTCGCCAGCGCGTCGTAGAGCTTGTCGCGGGCGACGCCGTCGGCATAGAGCGCCCATTCCAGGTTGCCGACCGGCGTTTTCTCGAGCGCCCGCATGCCCGGAAAATTCTTGACGTCGAAGGCGTCCTTCACCGTCTGCGGCCGATGGTCCTTGGCGAACGCCGTCGTGTTGAACGCGAACACCGTGCTGTAGGAGATCGTCGAGACGAAGGGCCCCGTCTTGCCGTCACCGCTGAGCGAGCCGGGGATGAAGTCCAGGCTCGCCTTCGTCCCGTCCGGCGCCGGATCGAGATCCTGGTCGAAATCGATCGTTTGCAGCATGCCCTCGGAGCCGAGCCGCGAGGCCGGCGCTTGCAGCATGTCGACGATGTCCCAAGTGACGTTCCCGCTGGTTTCCTGCGCCGTCACCAGCGCCGGCCCGTTGGCCGCGTTCTCGATATTGGCGAAGGCGACGCCGGTCTTCGTGGTATAGGGCTTCTCATAGCCTTCGACCTGGCTGAACTGATAGGCCCCGCCCCAGGAGCAGAGATTGATCATCCGGTTCGCCGCCTGCGCGATTCGGCGCGAGGCCAGCAGGCCGAGCGAGGAGAGCGAGACCAGCCCCGCGGTCCGCGCCCCCAGTGCCAGGAGATCGCGCCGATCGATCGGCAGGAATCCCCCTTCCGTTTTCCGCCCGCGTCCACTCATCTCTCGCCACCTCCCTTTCCTGTTAGTTGCAAAACCGATACGATAAGCTCCGTCTCTCATCGCGCGCCGTACGCCCGGCAGAACGGCGTGTCCCAACCGATCTCGACCGCCCCACCCGCCCTCAGGCCTTGCGCCTCGCCGGTATTCGGCACGCGCGCGATAAGCTCGCCCAAGCCCGCCGCCGCGATCACCGCGCGCAAATGATCGCCCTGGAACAGCACGCTCGCGATCCGCCCGTTGAACAGATTCGCGACCGACCCCGCCGGCGGCGCCACCCGTACCTGCTCGGGCCGCACCGAAAGGATGCAGCGATCGCCGGGCGCCAGGGCCTGCACCGCATGGGCGAGCGTCTCCCCGCCGGCGCTGTCGAGCGCGACCCGGCAGACATCGCTTCGCGTCTCCCGCACCATGCCGGTCAGCCGATTGTTCTCGCCGATGAAGTCGGCGACGAAGGCGTTCGCCGGCTGCTCGTAGAGGCCGCGCGGCGGGCCGCATTGCTGCAAGATCCCCTCGGCGAAAACGGCGATCCGGTCCGACATGGTCAGAGCCTCGCCCTGGTCGTGGGTCACGTAGATCATCGTGATGCCGAGCCGGTCGTGCAGCGCCTTAATCTCGTATTGCAGCCCCTCGCGCAATTTCTTGTCGAGCGCCCCGAGCGGTTCGTCCATCAGCACGATCTCGGGCTCGAAGACGAGGGCGCGCGCGACGGCGACGCGCTGCTGCTGGCCGCCGGAAAGCTGGCTCGGGCGGCGGTTCTTGAAGTCTCTGAGATGCACCATGTCGAGCGCGCGGTCGATCCGCGCACCGATCTCCGCCGGGCTCACCTTGCGAATCTTGAGTGGAAAGGCAAGATTCTCCGAGACGCTCATATGCGGAAAGAGGGCGTAGTTCTGGAACACCATGCCGAGATTGCGCTTGTGCGGCGGCAGGCGGTTGAGCTCCCTTCCGCCCAGCACGATCGTCCCGCTGGTCGGCGCCTCGAATCCCGCCAGCATCATCAGCGTCGTCGTCTTGCCCGAGCCGGACGGGCCGAGCAGGGTCAGGAACTCGCCGCGCGGCACATCGAGATTGAGATCGCGCACGACGAGCGTTTCCCCGTCATACGTCTTCTGGA
>Ga0335075_10014444_pt1 | contig 11856 bp, 12 predicted proteins | sample Lox_Sample_24_FD_206723 | JGI IMG/M metagenome (GOLD analysis project Ga0335075, IMG submission 206723) | Soil microbial communities from Loxahatchee National Wildlife Refuge, Florida, United States - Lox_Sample_2.4 | ecosystem: Environmental > Terrestrial > Soil > Wetlands | place: USA... | reverse complement strand
TTGTCATCGTTATTCTGCTGGGCGTAGACAGGGGCCGTTGCGAGCATGCAGAGGATCGCTGTTCCAATGAGCAGTTTCATGTCGATGCTGCCTCCCAGCGAAACAGCGTGAGCCATCCGCGCAAGAATCGGAATGCCAGCTTCCATGTATATCCGGCAAAAAAGTGCATTGCGGTAAAACCCCGAGATTCAGCACGCAGCATACCCGAGCCCCGGCGCGCAATTCGAGAGGGCGAGTTCGCAGGTATTGCGTTAGCAGCGGCAGGTTATTCGAATGCGATGAGGACGATTTCCGGATTCGTGCCGAGGCGCATCGGCGGGCCCCACGTGCCGGCCCCGCACGAGGTGTACACCAGCAGATCGCCAAGCCTCTGCAGGCCGTAGACGAACGGCCCGTAGATGCGCGACGTGATCCATGTGAAAGGGAAGTATTGTCCACCGTGCGTGTGCCCGGAAAGCTGCAAGCTGATCTTCTCTTCGGCCGCCACCGGCAGATGATGTGGCGCGTGTGTCAGAAGAATGCTCGCGACGTCGGGATCGATTTCAGCCTGGCGCAGGATGCCGCGGTAGTGCTCGGGCTGGACCGAATCGTGATGATGCACGCCCACAAGCTGCAGGCCGTCGACGACCACCTTTTCGTTGTTAAGCACCCGCACGCCCGAATGCTCGACGGCGCTGAGATACTTCGAATAGTCGCCAAACTCCTCGTGATTCCCGGCGATGAAATAGGCCCCGAGCGGCGCCGCGATCTGATGCCACGGCGCCGCGAGCTTCGGCGCATTGACGGCGGTGCCGTCGTACATATCGCCCGCGATCAGCACGATGTCGGGCGCAAACCGCGCCAGCATTGCGACGATACGCTGCGCGAATCGCCGGCCGCGAACGTGGCCCAGATGCGTGTCGGTGACAAGCGCGGCGACGCGCCCGCGCCACGACTCCGGCAGGTTTGGCAGCTTTACTGAAATTCGCGTCACCCGCGTCCGCGCGGAATTGAGCATGGCGTAAAGCCCGGCGAGAATCGCCGCGCCGAAGAGCGCGAAAACAATGTGCGGCGGCTGCCAGCCGAGCCGCAGCAGCCGCGCAGCGCCATAAACGATCCAAGATGCGCACGCCGCCAGAAAGAAAAAGCTGAAGAATCCCAGCCAAACCGCGGACGCCGTGTAGTAAAGGCGGACAGGGAATTGCGAAAACTTGCGCGCCAGCAGCGTAGCGGTCAGAAACGTGACTGAAAGAATCGCCACAGCAATCGCGAGCCACGAAATCCCCGGCGGATCGGGCGCGCGCCGAAAAGAAACGCACGTCTCGTAGACGAACCAGTGCAACCCAAAGAGCAGCGACTGAAATGTGGCCAGAAAAATAAAGATGCGTTTTCGCATTTCAAGAAGGGCTACACCAGTTTAGATGATGAAACGGGCCAGGACGACTCCGAAGAATGGCTCGTGTAGCGCGGCTAGAACTGCTGCTTTTGCAGGTGATAATCGAAATAGGTTTCGTCGTCGAAGCTGCTCTTGCCGAACATGAAGAATATCTTGGCGTGCGACCTCATCGAGAAGTGCTTCGGCAGCCACACGTCTGCAGCGAGCGGCGTTTTTTCGAGTTCAAAGCGCGTGCCGGGTTCGACGCGAGCCACGAAGCCGTCGATCGAAACCGGGTGGATCACTTCCGCCTCTACCTTCACCCACTGAAACGTCGCCGTGTCGATCCAGAGTTTTCCCTTCATTCCGGTCAATACGTCGGTCTGCTTGCTGTCGGGGTGGTATCCCGGGCGCGGCTTGGCATCGAGAACGTAGACGCGGTGGCCGTCGAGTCTGCCTTCGCCCGTTAATTTGAAATCGAAAGCTTTGGTTAAGTCTTCGATCAGCGCGTGATTGCGTTTTCTTTGTTCTTCATACTTGTTGATCCGCTGCGCGCGATCTTGCGGCGACTCGGCCTTGCGCTTCGCGATGACGTCCCGCATCTTTTGTTTTTCGCCGGTTTGCTGTTCGGGCGAGAGAGGCTTTTCATTGACCGCGATCAGCAATTGATAGGGTGATCCGTCGATCATCAGGTCTTCGTAGGTCTTGCTGCCGTTGCCGGCCCGATCCCGCTCTTTGCACTCGTACTGTGGATCCACGTCCCAGTCATGCTTGATCGCCTCGACGGAGCGGGAGATGATTTCGGAAGCGTCGAGAGGCGGCGTGCGCGTCATCGCGGAGAAAAGCAGCATCGTCGCAACGAGTCCTGCGATCCACACACATCCTTTTCTGCCAGTCATATCAGCGGCTGCGCGAGAGCCGGACACGAAGCTCCCTAGATTTCAGCGTGGAGCACGAAGCGCGCCGCCGCAATACGGGGAATGCCTGAGAATTCAAAGGGCTTTCGAGATGGTCAGGAGCGCGAAAGCGCCTTGAGTTCGACGCCGGCCTGCCGCAAGGTTTGCGCCACCGCCGCGGCAATCTTCGGCGCGCCCGGAGTGTCGCCGTGAATGCAAATGGTCTGGGCGTTCACCGCGATTTCGGCGCCGCCAAACGCAACCACCGTCCCATTCGTCGCGATACGCAAAGCCTGCTGCCCGGCTTCGGCGGGATCGCGGATCAGCGCATCCTCAAATTTCCGCGAGCGCAAAGCTCCGTCCGGCTCGTATCGACGGTCCGCGAAAGCCTCTGCTGCGGCACGGAAGCCCGCGTCGCGAAACACGTCCAGCATCACCGAACCGGCCAGGCCCACGAGCGTAACATCGCGGCTCCAGCGGCGCACCCCATCGGCAATCGCCCGCGCCACCACGCGGTCACCGGCAGCCTGATTGTAAAGCGCGCCATGCGGCTTGACGTGCACGACGCGCGCGCCGCAACCATCCGCAATCCCGGCGAACGCTCGCACCTGCTCGAACACAAAATCGGCGATCGCTTCCGGCGGCAGGTCGAGCGCCAGCCGGCCGAAATTCGCGCGGTCGGGGTATCCGGGATGCGCGCCGATCGCGAGCTTCCATCGCAGCGCCTGCTCGATCGTCGCCTTCATGGTCGAAGCGTCGCCGGCATGCCCGCCGCACGCGACGTTGACCGACGTGAGCGACGGCATCAGCGATTCCTGCGTGCCATCGGCAATCGCCTCCGGCATTTCGCCCATATCGCAGTTCAAGTCGATGCGCTTCACTCGCGCCTCACTCCACCTAAAGCTTGCCGGATCGCAGCGCGCGCTCTTGTTCGACGAGCAGCGATCGTGCCGCTTCGAATGTTACTCGCTCGAATCGAATTTCGTCCCGTGGACGAAGCTGTCCCAACCGGTGCAGATCGGCGGAAATCACGTTGCCAATTTTCGGATAACCGCCGGTCGTCTGCTGATCGATAAAAAGAATGATCGGCAAGCCGCCGGGCGGCACCTGAATCGCGCCAAGCGAAACGCCTTCCGTAATCATCTGCCTGCCGGAAATCTGCGGCACGGGCGCGCCCTCCAGCCGCAGCCCCATGCGATTGGATTGCTCGCCGACGCGAAAGCTGCTCTCGCAGAAAGAGCGCATCGACGCCTCCGGAAACCAATCTGCCTGCGGGCCTGCGGTAAAGCGCAGCACATTGCGAAGCGAAAAATGCTGCGCCGCCTGCGGGGCGATCGATCGCTTGCCGAAAGAACTTGCCGCGGGCCCGATGTGCAGCACGTCTCCCTTGCGCAACGCCCGGCCTTCGAAACCGCCCAGCCCCGTTAGAAGATGCGTCGACGCGCTGCCCAGAAACGGTGTCACCTCGATCCCGCCCCGCACGCACAAATAGCAGCGCGCTCCCGCGCGCGTCGCGCCAAGACAAAGCGCCTGGCCCGGCCGCACTTCGATCGACGTCCACATCTCGACGGCCGCGCCGTCAAGAGTCGCGCCGAAATCCGATCCGGTCAGCGCCACGATGGCGCCCTCCGGGAAAACAAATGTTCCGCCCGTCAGCGTCATTTCCAGCCCAGCCGCGCTCTCCGCATTCGCCACCAGGCGATTTCCAAGCCGCAGCGCGATCGGATCGGCCGCGCCCGACGGCGAAACGCCGATCGAGCCAAATCCCTCGCGCCCCAGATCCTGCACCGTGGTAAGAAGGCCCGGCGTCTGGACCTGAATCGTCCGTCCGGCGATCGCGCTCATTGATTTTGCAGCTCCGCGAATCGCGCCGCGGAAATCGGCGTGAATCGCAGGCGATCCCCAATGGAGAGAAAACTCATGTCGCCCCGGTCCGGACGAAACATCGCGACGGGCGTGCGCCCAATCAGCCGCCAGCCGCCCGGCGTGGCAAACGGGTACACGCCAGTCTGGTCGCCTGCGATCCCCACGCTGCCGGCCGGCACGCTTCGGCGTGGCGCAGCCAGGCGCGGCGTCGCCAGCGCCGCCGGCAATCCGCCGAGATACGCGAAGCCAGGAACGAACCCGAGGAAGTACACGAGGTAGGTGACCGAAGCATGCAATTCGATCACGCGATCGGGCGTCATCCCGTGCAGAGTGGCGACCTTATCCAAGTCGGGACCAAACTCGCCGCCATAGCACGTGGGAATTTCCAACTCGCGCGGCGATGGGAGAGGCACAGCGTCCAGCCGTTCGAGGTACTCGCGAAGAATCGCTTCCAGTTCGTCGTGTCTCAGCCGCAGCGCATCGAAATCGACCAGAAGCGAGCAATAGGCGGGGTGAAGGTTGCGGATGCCCGCGACCGGCCGCGACTCGAGCGACAAAAGCAGTCGCCTGACGCGTTCGTGCGCATCAAGCGAAATCTCGTCGCCGAAATAGACCAAAAGCGATTGGTCGCTCGCAGCCTGGAATCGCGCGCCCTCGGTCACCGGTGCCGGCATTTTGCAGGAAGTATATAGCAGCCGGCATCCGGTGTGAGGTGGGGGTGTCAGTTCCTGTGGTTCGCGATGGAATCCTCATGCGCCCGCTCCGTCGCGAGACATCGCACGACGTTGAGGCCATCGCCGTTCAGCAGAAAAATCGTGCCGGTCTGCGCTCGATCGAGGCGCTGCATCACGCCCGAAATCGTCGCCAGAGGCGTGGGCGTTGGCGAATCCGACGTGCTGAGGACTTGATACTGCTCGGCCGGCATGGGCGCACTGGGTTCGTTCGACGAGACCAGCAGCAGCCCGTGCGTCCCGTAGGACTGCACTGTGGAATCGCCCATGTAATCGGGCCCTTTTGTCAGCACCGGCTCTTTGTAGTCCTTGAAGTCGATCACCGCGAATCCGGAATGATCGCGGTAATGAATCAGCACGGTCGAGTCGGACAGATCCTGGATGAAGTCATACGGCGACGCGGCGTCGATCGAAACCTGCCCAACCGCTCGAATCTTCGCGGGATCGGTGACGTCAAGGATCGCGAGTTTTCGCCCATGATCCTGCTCGAGGTACAAGAACACCTGGTCGGGGCTCGCATGATACAGATGCATGGCCTCGCTGTGAACCTGCGCAAGTTCGGGCAGGTCCGAAGGCGACTCCACGATGATGAATTTCGAGCGCACAATCGCACCAGCCGGCCCTCCGGCCGCCGCCACGAACATCATCGCAAGCACGATCGCACTGATTCTGCGTATCATCGTCGTCCTCCCTTTCGTGCGTTTGATGCAGCCCGAATCCGGGAGGTCTCACTTCTTTCTAATCCGTAAAGTGTCGCAGCAGAGCCACAGGAGAATCGGAGCCATCGAGCCCTGCCCCCTGCCGACTGCTCTCTGATTTGCATCGCGAAATTAGGTTTTTCCCCACACTAGCTCAAGCAATTGCCAGCCGGCCGCATTTCGCAAGGGCAGGAAATCAGAGGCGGTAGCGGATCCGAGGGAATTGGGGTGAGCGATGGGATTTGAACCCACGACCCTCGGTTCCACAGACCGATGCTCTACCGGCTGAGCTACGCTCACCACAGGTGGGAAACCAGTTTACGACACGAACGCGGTGACTTCAACGTCGGCCTGCCTGACGAAGGAAGGGCCTGCCCGTTCATCCTCAGCATGCGCGTTTTTCGCGCCCGCCGTGGTGACTAGCCATTTCCGCGCCCGCGCCCCTGCTCCTTTACTGTACTCGCGGCCAGCTGTAATGCGCGCTCGAATCTGCCAGCATGGTAGATGCCGAAAGGCGTCCGCCCTCTCGACGAGGGCCAAATGCTCTTTGAAAACTCGGGCTTCGCCACAGAAATCCATCCGGCGGATCGGATGTAATGTAAACGTCGGGCTTGTCTCGTCCCCAGCAAAGTCGAGGGGTGAGGCCTTTCGCGGCGGTTACGATTCTCGTCCACTCACCCGCCGCTCGCCCTTCGATTTTCCGCTTTCTCCGCGTTCTCTGCGTCTCAGCGGTGGAATTGTTTGGCTCTGCCTCGTTTTTCTAATCGACAATCGGCGATTAGAAACGTCCGTAACACACAGAAAACAAACGACGGAGGTCCATTCTAATCGACACAGTAAGAGAGGGCTTCCGCGCGGCCAAAACACGGTACGACGAACCGTGTTTCCCGTAGGGGCGCCGCTTGCTGCGCCCGCCTTTGCGCGCCACGTGCTACGCCTTGCGTGGGAAGGGAATCGGTGCGGAACGCTTCCGCCGCGGCGAGCATTTCTTCAGGTGCGCGCGCGCCTGCTCGGCCCACGGGCCATTCGGGGCGTAGCGGAGATACAGCATCCACTGCTCGCGGGCGAGACGGCGTTCGCCGCGCTTCTCGTGCGCGAGCGCGAGATTGAAGTGAACGTCCGCGTGCGCCGGCATCGCTTTCGCGGCGCGCTGCAGATGGTCGATAGCCTCGTCGATCTCGCCCTGCTCTTCGAGGACGCACCCGAGGTTGTAGCGCGAAATCCCGTTCAGCGGATCGAGCTGCACGGCCGCCAGAAATTCGATCTGCGCCGCCGCCGTATCGCCCATCTGATAGAGCGCGACGCCGAGATTGATATGCGCGTCCACCCAATGCGGCGCCAGATCGAGCACCCGGCGGTAGTTTTCGACGGCGTCGGGCAACGTGTCGGGAGAAGCCTCGCAATCAAGCGCCGATTGGAACAGGTCTTCCGGCGTGGGGCTAGCCATCGCGTGCAGCTTGGCGTGGCTATGCAGCGGCGCATCGAAGGAAAAAGCCCACTGCTGCTTGATCGGGCTGAATGGACGCGCGGCGCCCGGAGGAATCACCAGCACGTCGCGGCCCTGCTCGAGAAATTGCAGCGCCTGTAGCGGCAGTGGCGCTTCGCCGAACTGCTGCTCCACCAGCGCGACGGCGCGGCGAACGCGTTGCGCGGGAATGTGATTTTCGGTGAGCCGCTTCACGGTCCGCAGCGCGACAAGATCGCCAAAGCTGTAAAAGCGCTCTCCCCAGCGCGCCTCGGGGCGCACCAGCCGCAAGCGTTCCCAATAGCGCAAGCGGTTCGCATCCACGCCGAGGATGCGTCCCACTTCCTTCCGCGTATACCTTTGCGACAAGCTTGGAGGTCCCTCAGTTCCGCACGGTTCTCATTCGATTATGTACCCCGTGTCAATGCCATCGGCGGCGGTTTTCCACAGGGATTTGCGGAAAACCTGCCGCATGTCGCTGCGATTACCAAAAGACGACACGCCGCTGCGCGCCCCGATGGCAGGTGCGCTGGTACTTGCTAGACTCTGAAGGAAAGTCACCCGCACAATGCTTCTCGACAACACCGAGCGCCTGTATTTGGAGCGCCAGGTCACGCTGGCGCGAGCCGTGATCGCCGCGCTTTCGCTGGTCGCGCTGCTCGAAACGTCGCAAGGGCCCGTGCGCCGCGGTTCGGTCGTCTTTCTCGCAGCGTACTTGGCGATTGCGGTCGGCGCCGCGCTCGCAGAACGCTTCCTGAGCCACGTTCCGCTCCGGATTCCGCTGCTGTTTGACTTCGCGGTGCTCGCGGTGTTCGTTTATCTTACGCCTTCGGTCTCGGCGTTTTGGTTTCTCTTCCTCTTCGCGGTATTCGCGCTGGCCACGCGCGGCAACGACCGCGCCATGCTGGCGCTGGTCGCGGTGGCTACCGTGGGAATCATCGTCCGCGTGGCGGCCGAAGAGTCGTTTCGTCTGCAAGGCTGGTGGCATTGGATCGCGATCGGCCTCGGGACCCTGGTTTCAGGATTGGGCATGGGCTTCCTCGGCGCGCGCGAACGCGAACACCTCGCGCGCCAGCAGTTCCTCGAAAAAATTACCAGCGCGCTCCGCTACGATCGTGGGCTTACGGAATCGATTCGCCAAGCGCTCGGCGAGCTTGCGGGCGGCTTTCAGTGCGAGCAGGCCTGCCTCGCGATCCGCGACGACGACCTCGAACGCATCTTCGTCTGGAAAGTAAAGCTCAGCGAAACCGAGCCTGCGCCGCCCGAAACGCTCGCGCTCTCCCACTCTGAAACTTATCTGCTCGACACACTCGAAATCTCGATGGGTTGGGAGTTCAACGGCGGAAAGGGCGGGGGATTCGGCTGGGATCGGCGCACGGGCCAGAGGTTCCGGACGGTACCGGCGCCGCCCGAGTCCACCCAGCAGGAAGTCGGCGGGAAATTCCTGACGGTCACCCTCGAGTCGGGCGGCCGGCCGACGGGGCGCGTGCTTCTGAGCAATCCGCTCCCGCCGCGCAAGCGATTTTCGACTCGCGACCTGCGCTGGCTCGAACACATCGTGCGCCAGATCGGGCCGCCGCTCGAGAACGTCTTTCTGCTGCGCAGCCTGCGCACGCACGCCGTGGAATCGGAGCGCAGTCGCATCTCGCGCGACCTCCACGACGGCATCCTGCAGACGCTGCTGAGCCTCAAGATTCAGCTGAACGTCCTGCGGCAAAGGCTGCCGGAAAGGCCGCTCGAGCAGACCTGCGCGGACCTGGCCGGCCTGCAGAAGACGGTCCAACAGGAGAGCGACGAACTGCGGCGCTTCGTGACGGACCTCCGGCCCGTCCGAGTGGAGAGCGCCGACATGAGCGAATTAATGCACGGTTTCGCGGAGCGTTTTCGGCTGGAACACGGCTTAGCCATTGATCTCTTCGTAGAAGACCGCGATTTCCGCGTTCCGGACCGCATTTGCAGGGAGATTTTCCAGATATACAGAGAGTCACTACATAACGTAAAAAAGCATGCTGAGGCCAGCCACGTCGTGGTAAAACTAGAACAAGACGAGGCGAAAGTGTCGCTCGTCGTGGATGACAACGGGCGGGGTTTTAGCTTCTCTGGGCGATATACGAGCGAGGAACTTGACCGGTTGCGTCTTGGCCCGATTTCGATCAAAGAACGTACACGTAGCGTGGGGGGCACGCTGACAGTCGAGTCGAATCCGGGGCATGGGGCGCGTCTAACCGTCGAGATTCCATTCAATTAACATGAGCAAAACAAAACAGGCGATTCGGATCCTGGTTGCGGACGACCATGCGATCTTTCGGGATGGCCTTCGCAAACTCCTCGAAGGCGCCGAGGAGATTCAGATCGTCGGCGAAGCCTCGAACGGCGTCGAATGCACCAAGATGATCACAAAATTGAAGCCCGATATCCTTTTGCTTGATCTTCGCATGCCTGAAAAAGACGGCCTCGGCGTGCTCGAGGAAGTCAATTTCGACTCGACGCCCACGCGAGTCATCGTGCTCACCGCCGCCGAGGACGACCGCGACGTGGTTCGCGCGATGCGCCTGGGCGCCCGCGGCGTGGTCCTGAAACAATCCGCTAGCGACCTGCTGGTGAAGGCGATCCGCAAGGTATTCGACGGCGAGATCTGGCTCGACAACCGCATGACCGCCGAGGTGATTGACGCGTTCAAGAAGTCGGCGGAATCAGGGTCGCGCCGCGAAAAGCCGCTGCTGAGCGACCGCGAGAAGGAAATCGTCCAGCTGGTGGCGCAAGGGTTTCGCAACCGCGAAATCGGCGAAAAGCTGTTCATCAGCGAGCAGACCGTGAAGAACCACCTCCACAACATCTTCGACAAACTCGGGGTTTCCGACCGCCTCGAACTCGCACTCTACGCAATTCACCACCGCCTGATCGATCAAGCGTAAGCCAAGAAGCCAAATCATCCTGTCGCGATCCCGTAAGGACCCCGTAACCTCAGCTGTTAGATCATTTAAGCGCGGATCGCCCGGCACCAAACGGCCCTAGTACTTCCGTACCAAATCATCTCGGCAGAATTGGCTCCATTGCTCTATTGGCGCGAAATGGGCGCTGCCTTACTCTACACGGGCAATCGGGAGGACTTGTGGCTTTAAAAGAAAGACGAATATCGCGGCGGTTCCTGATGCGCCTGCCGCTGACCGTCCGCTGGACGGATGAATCCGTTGTCGGCGAGGCTGCCACGGAGTCGCGCGAGGTGAGCTCGCGTGGCGTCTATTTCCACTTGCCCAAGGGATTGAAGAGCGGCTCGCCCGTAGAGATTGTCATGACCCTCCCGCACGAGCTGACCCAGGCGGGGCCGGTTCGTGTCCGTTGCTTGGGCCGGGTGCTGCGCAGCAGCCCCGAGCATTCGGGCGAAGTGGGAGTGGCGGCGGCGATCGAACGCTACGAGTTCATGCGGAACGGCGAACACGCCGCATAACAAGTTCTTACCCAGACCCTGCGGAGATGGGTGAGAAGAGGCCGGGCGATTCGGGTCCCTCAGCCGGTGTCGCCCGGCTATTTTATCAGCGTCAACCTCATCGGCCCTTCCCCGATGAAGTTTCCCTCCCAGTATCATCGCGCCTCCGGGCCCCGATCAGGCCATCCCAAGGTGCATGTTCACAATTCTTCCAAACATGTACACGGCGGGGTTATACTGGTGGCGTGAGGATAATTCAATGGCCACTCGACACGCCCGGACCCACAAGCACTTTCGCCTGAATCCCACGAAGATCAAGCGGGCGCAGCGGGTCTTGAAAGCCGCCACTGAAACAGAAACCATCGAGCGAGCCCTGGAGTTTGTGATCGCCGAAGACGAGCGAAGCCGTTTGACCCTCGACGCGAACCAGAGATTCGCATCAAGCGGAATCGAGATCGCCGACGCCTACGGTGTGCTGGACAGGTAGATGCAGCCTGTCCTCTTCGACACGTCCGTATACATCATGGCGCTGCGGTTGAAGCCGGAGGGTGCGGCGGGCTTACGCCACGCGGCGGCGGAGGGGCCCGTGTGGCTCAGCTCCGTTGTGCTGGAGGAGCTTTACGCGGGCGCGAGTGCGAACGGCCGGCACGCTGTGGAACGCCTGGAACGCGACTTCGAGAGGGCCCGGCGGATTGTGGTTCCCAATCTCCGCGACTGGAGTCAGACGGGGCAGATATTGGCCCGCCTGGCCGTCAAATACCACTACGAGCGCATCGGCCGAGGGCGGCTGACGAACGATGCGCTGATCGCCACGAGCGCCGGACGCCTCGGAATCACCGTAATAACAGCCAATCCTCGCGATTTCGGAAAACTCGCGGAATTCCGTCCCTTTCGGTGGAGGACGACCGACCTTGGGATGAGTTAGGGACTCGCCGCTGGCATTTAAACTCGACTCCCGCGCGAGTTTGCTTCTAGCGTGCCGCAGAATCGGTCTCGGCGATGCCGTAAACTCTCATCACCGCAACGCAATTCCGCCATCGGAACAGCACGACGAATCGCACGGCGTAGGCGCTCCCGGACATTCTGCGGAAATTTGGTGTTGACAATGTCTATGATATAGGTAGACTTTACAGAGTTGATAGGGAATAAGGCTTCCATGAGAATTTCACAGAGAGGTCTTTACGCCTTGCAGGCGCTGACGGTCCTCGCGCAGCATCCCACGGGTGTCGTTAAAATCAAGGACATCGCCGCTGAGGAAGACCTGCCGGAAAAGTTCCTCGAGGCGATTCTCTTGGACCTCAAGCGGGCGCGGATCGTCGACAGCCTCCGCGGCGCGAATGGCGGCTACCAGCTCAAACGGCCGCCGAAGAAAATCTCCCTGGGTGAAGTGATCCGCAAAATAGATGGCCCGCTGGCCCC
>Ga0335075_10014442_pt1 | contig 11858 bp, 11 predicted proteins | sample Lox_Sample_24_FD_206723 | JGI IMG/M metagenome (GOLD analysis project Ga0335075, IMG submission 206723) | Soil microbial communities from Loxahatchee National Wildlife Refuge, Florida, United States - Lox_Sample_2.4 | ecosystem: Environmental > Terrestrial > Soil > Wetlands | place: USA... | reverse complement strand
GTGTCATAAGCTGGTCGGTTCGACCCTTGCTCGAAAGCCCGGCCATGTCCGACGCGTGCAGCTATCGTCTCGCCGCCTCTCCGGCACCGCAACCGCCGCGCCGCATGCTGCAGCGCGCGGCCCCCGCCAGACTACCGATTCCATGTGCAAGTCGTGAAGTTCGTGAACTTTGTGAAGTTTGTGAACTTTCGACATGCCGGCGGCCCGACCACGGCCCATCCCGCATGCCGAATGTTCACAAGGCATCGCCGTCGTTGCGAACATTCGGGGGCGCGCGCGCCTCGGGGCGCCGCTTTGTCGCATCGAACCGTAGCTGCGTCGTGTCGTCATTGCCGGCCGGAGCGGCCTGTTCTTCAGGCAGCGTGGGTGGGAGGTCGAATGAACAACTGGATCTTGAGGCCGTGGCTCCGGGCGCTGGATTTTCGCGGGCGGGCGACGCGGCGGGAATATTGGCTGTTCGCGCTGCAACTCGCCTTGGTCTTCGGGGCGATGCTGCTCTTCGCGGGGCTGGCGGCAAGCTGGGAGCAGAGCGAGGGGCTGTCGCTCGGCCTGTCGGGCATGTTCCTGATCTTCTACGTCTTCGCCTTCGTCGCCTCGCTCTCGGCGGCGGTGCGGCGGCTGCACGATCACGACAAGACCGGCTGGCTCTGCCTGTTGCCGCTGCTTCCTATCGCGGGGCCGGTCCTGTTCCTGGTCATGCTGCTGCTGCCGGGCACGACGGGCGAGAATCGCTACGGCCGGGACCCGCGCATGGGCGAGAAAGCCGGCGCCGCCGCGGTCGGCGAAATCTTCTCCTGACGGCGCTGCGCGAGGCTGGAAATCACGAAACGGGCGTCAATTCTGTCAACTTCCGGCGGGCGCCCGAGGCGGGCGTCGCCGCTGCCGACGGGCTACCGCGCGCGGTCACCGGCTTCGCCCGCCGACGCGCATCGGGTCATTCGCCGGCCATTTCCAGGACGATCTTCCACTCCTCCGCGCGCACCTTGGCGACCGAGAGGCGGGACTGGCGGACCAGCTCCATCTCGGCGAGGCGCGGCTCGGCCTTGATCGCGGCGAGCGTGACGGGGTTTTTGATCTTGCGCACCGGTTCGACCGGCACCTTGACCCAGGCACCGTCGTCGCCGTCGGGCTTGCCCGCCCCGGCGATGCGCATGATCCCGACCACCGCCTTGTCGATATTGCTGTGGTAGAAGAACGCCTCGTCGCCCGGCTGCATCGCCCGAAGGTTCAGGCGCGCGGCATTGTTGCGCACGCCATCCCAGTCGGTGGTCCGATCGCGGACCAGGTCGTCGAAGCTGTAGACATCGGGTTCGGATTTCATCAGCCAATAGGCCATGCGTGCTCCTGTCGCCTTTCGCGTGTCGAGCGACTAGAGGATAACGCATGAGGGCTCAACGCACCGCTTCGATGCTGCTGATCCTGGCGCTGGCCGGCTGCGGCGAGCGCTCGCCCGATCTCAACGCGCAGGGTTCGACCACGCCGGCGATCGAGCGGGTCGAGCGCGGCCGTCCGGACCTTGCCGATGCGGTGATGCCGGTGCGTGTCGGCGAGCTCGGGCCGGGCTTCGCCGCCTGCGCCGCGCGCGGGGCGACGCGCGAGCGGCGGGTGGAGGCGGTGCCGGTGCGCGCCGCGCCGTTCGAAGCCGCGGAAACGATCGACCGCCTCGGGGCGGGCGCCGAATTCTTCATCTGTGCGCGCACCCACGACCAGCGCTGGTTCGGCATCGTCTACGATTCGGACGGCAGCGCCGCGGCGCGGTGCGGGGTGAGCGCCCCGGTCGCCGGGCGCCGCAATTATGAGGGGCCATGCGCGGCGGGCTGGGTGCCGACATCGCTCGTCCAGCTCGTCTCGGGCCTGCCGCACCAGCTTCCGCAGGCGCCCGCTCCCGAGGCGGTCACTCAGTAACTTACCGTAAGTTCCGCAGTTCGTCCCGAGTCCGCCGCAGCTCATCGCTGCACCGCAGCATGACGGGTTGTCTTGCCGGCGGGCCTCAGTATCTGGGCCTCACGAACGAGCGGGGGCCGCCCAGACGCAAGAGCGCAGGCGGCCGGCTAGACGGCAAACGTGAAGCGATCGCGCCAGGAGAGCGCATCGACCGGACGTGCGCCGCACGGGAACAGGACATAGATGACGCGATGGATTCGCGCCGCCGGTGTTGCGGCGGTGGCTGTGCTTTTGTCTGCCGGCTTTCTCTCCGGCGACCCCCTCCAGGCTTTCCAGGGCGAGGCGACAACGCCGACCTCTTACTACATGGACCACGCGGCGGTGGCGCCCGAATTCGCCGATCTCGGCATGAACGAGACCGCCGATGCCGCCCCCCGGGCCCGCGCCGAGGCGCAGGCCGAAGCCTTTGCGGCCCATCTCGCCGCTGTTGCCGACGATGTGCTGCCGATGGCGCGCTCGCTCGATGAGCTGGTCGGCAGCTACGACACCACCCGGACCGACGATGCCGAGCAGGATTGCCTCGCCAACGCCGTCTATTTCGAAGCGCGCGGCGAGCCGGTCGAGGGCCAGCTCGCGGTCGCCGAGGTCGTGCTCAACCGCACCCGCTCGGGCCGCTATCCGGCCACGATCTGCGAAGTCGTGACCCAGCCTTGGCAATTCTCCTTCGTGCGCCGCGGCGTGATCCCGGCCGCCGACCGCGGCTCGCAGGCCTGGCGCCGCGCGGTGGCGATCTCGCGGATCGCGCAGGCGCAGGAGCGCCGGCTGCTGCCGCAGAACGTGCTCTGGTACCATGCCGATTATGTGTCGCCGAGCTGGGGCCGTCGCCTCGCCCGCAACACCAAGATCGGGCTGCACATCTTTTACAGCTAAGATTTCAACATCTTCGAGGGGAAGGGCAGGGGCGGCTGGTGAGGAACCGGCCGCCCTTTTTCTTCGTTTGGATCGGCGCCGGGGGACGGGAATTCCTGTCCGTGACGCACGGCCTGCCCGAAGGAGAGTTGCTTTGCGTATTGCCCAGATTGCGCCGCTTGCCGAGGCGGTGCCACCCCGGCTCTATGGCGGAACCGAACGTGTCATCTGGTGGCTGACCGAGGCGCTGGTCGAACTGGGCCATGACGTCACGCTCTACGCCAGCGGCGATTCGCTCACATCGGCGCGGCTCGTGCCCTGCACACCCAAGGGCCTCAGGCTCTCCGGCATCAACGATCATCTTGCCAGCCTGCTGGTCATGCTGGACCGGGTGCAGCGCGAAGCGGAGCGTTACGACGTGCTCCACTTCCACATCGATTTCCTGCATTTCCCGATGTTCCGGCATCTCGCGGGCAAATGCCTGACGACGCTCCATGGCCGCCAGGATCTGCCGGACTTCCATCCGGCTTACCCGGTCTTCCCGGAGATGCAGCTGGTGTCGATCTCGGACGACCAGCGCGGCCCGATCGCCGATGCGAGCTTCGCGGGCACGGTCTATCACGGCATGCCGCGCGGACTGATCCCGGTCGGTGGCGGCGAAGGCGGCTATCTCGCCTTTCTCGGCCGCATCTCGCCCGAAAAGCGCCCCGACCGCGCGATCGAGATCGCCAGGAGATCCGGCATCCCGCTCAAGATCGCCGCCAAGGTCGATCATGCCGACCGCGCCTATTTCGACGATGAGATCGTGCCTTTGCTCGATCACCCGCTGGTCGAGTTCATCGGCGAGATCGGCGATTCCGAAAAGCCGGCCTTCCTCGGCGGCGCGCAGGCTCTGCTGTTCCCGATCGACTGGCCGGAGCCGTTCGGGCTGGTGATGATCGAGTCGATGGCGGCGGGTACGCCGGTCATCGCTTGGCGCAACGGTTCGACCCTCGAAGTCATCGACGAAGGCGCGTCGGGCTTTCTCGTCAACAGCCTCGACGAGGCGGTGGAGGCGGTGCGCCAAGCCGTGTCGCTGCCGCGCGACGGGGTACGTGCCGTGTTCGAGCGGCGCTTCACCGCCGAGCGGATGGCGCGAGACTATGTCCGGCTCTATGAGGCGCTGGCGCAGTCCCCGCACGGCGCGCTGTTCGGAGACTCGCTCACCGTGGCCGCCTGAGGTGCCATGAACGACATCGCTCCGCCCTCCGACTGGTCGGGAACCGAGCCGCAGGCCGTTCCCGAAAGCTATCATATCGAGGCGACCAAATCGCTCGTCGACCGGACGCTGCGCACGTTGAAGCATGGCGACATTTTCGGTGTGTTCGACAAGCAGGGCGATTGCCGTGGCGGCGAGGACGGGCCGGACGGCCTGTTCTACATGGACACGCGCTTCCTCTCGCGGCTTGAGATGCGGCTGGGCGGACTCGATCCGCTCCTGCTGAGCTCGGTGCTGCTCGACGACAATGGCGCGCTCGTCGTCGATCTCGCCAATGCCGACCTCCACGACGCGCAGGGCCATATCTGGCTGCAGCGCGACTCCATCCATATCGGGCGGACCAAATTCCTTCACGGCCGCGCCTGCTATGAGCGCATCCGCCTGACCCGCTTCAACCCGGTCCCGGAGCCGATCGCCTTCGAAATCGCCTTCGGCGCTGATTTCGCAGATCTCTTCGAAGTGCGCGGCGAGAAGCGCCAGCGCCGTGGGCAGTTCGCCGCCGAGCGCGTGGACGATCGTACCGTGCGCTTCGTCTATCACGGGCTCGATTCGGTGCGTCGGACGACCAATGTCCAGTTCGATCCCGCACCGAGCAGCCTCACCACGCAAGGTGCGCGCTGGGACCTCGATTTCGGCGAGGCGGAGCGCATCAATCTCGTCGTCAGGATCGACTGCGGCGTCGAACGCGAGGGCGACGCGGAGCCCGCGCCGCTCCTGTCCGCCTACCGATCCGCGAGGCGGGCAAGCCGGCACCGGATCGCGGAGCGCGGCGCGATTTCCAGCTCGAGCCAGCTCTTCAACGGGGTGCTCGACCGTTCGGTGTCCGACATCGACATGCTGCTGACCGACACCGAATATGGGCTTTATCCTTATGCGGGCGTGCCCTGGTACAGCACCATATTCGGACGCGACGGCATCATCACGGCGATGCAGATGCTGTGGATCGCGCCCGAGATCGCGAAGGGCGTCCTGAAGGCGCTTGCGCTGACACAGGCGCACGGAGTGGACGAGGCCGCCGACGCGCAGCCCGGCAAGATCCTGCACGAGATGCGCGGCGGCGAGATGGCGCGTCTGGGCGAGGTGCCGTTCCGCCGTTATTACGGCACGGTCGATGCGACCCCGCTCTTCGTCATGCTTGCCGGCATGTATTTCGAACGCAGCGGCGACATAGAAACGATCCGTTCGATCTGGCCGAACATCGCCGCCGCGCTCGCTTGGATGGACGAATGGGGCGATCCGGACGGAGACGGCTTCGTCGAATATGCCCGGATGACCGACCGGGGCCTCGCCAATCAGGGCTGGAAGGACAGTTTCGATTCGATCTTCCACGCCGACGGTCGCCCGGCCGAAGGGCCGATCGCCCTGTGCGAGGTCCAGGCCTATGTCTTCGCCGCCAAGGAAGGTGCGGCCGCCATCGCCCGGGCGCTCGGCGACATCGAGCGCGCCGAAGCCCTGGTTCGCGAGGCCGAGGCGATGCGCCAGCGCTTCGAGGACCGGTTCTGGATCGAGGAGATCGGTTGCTATGCGCTGGCGCTCGACGGGCGCAAGCAGCCCTGCGCCGTGCGATCGTCCAATGCCGGGCACGCCTTGTTCGCCGGCATCGCCAGCCCGGAGCGCGCCGCGCGCATGGCGCGGTTGCTCACCGGCAAGAGTTTCTTCTCCGGCTGGGGGATCAGGACGATCGCGGCCGGCGAGGCCTGCTACAACCCGATGTCCTATCACAATGGCTCGGTCTGGCCGCACGACAATGCCCTGATCGCGCTCGGCTTCGGACGCTATGAATTGAAGGACGAGGTGCTGAAGGTCTTCAAGGGCCTCGTCGATGCGGCGGTCTATGACGAATTGCGGCGGCTCCCCGAATTGTTCTGCGGCTTCACCCGCCGGCGCAAGCGCGGGCCGACCTCTTATCCGGTCGCCTGCGCGCCCCAGGCCTGGTCGGCCGCTGCGCCCTTCGCGCTGGTGCAGGCGGCGGCGGGGATCGAGGTCCACCATGCGCGCGGCCTGCTGCGCCTCGTCAATCCGGCACTCCCTGATTTCGTGGACCATCTGCAGCTCAAAGGCATCCGCATCGGCGGGTCCCGGCTCGATCTCGCTCTGTCGCGCGTCGGCAATGACGTGACCACGGCGGTGCTTGGCCGCGAAGGCGATGCGGGACTGCTGATCGTCAAATAGCGTCGGCTTTGCTGCGACGCGGCATCTCGGCTAGAAGCGCGTCATGTCCACCTACACCATCGACACCGCGACCAGCCGGGCGACACCGACCCCGGCGCCGATGAAGCGCCTGACCGTGCCGGCGCTGCGCGCACGAAAGAGCAAGGAGCCGATCGTCGCGCTGACCGCCTATACGATGCGGATGGCGCAGTTGCTCGACCCGCATTGCGATCTTCTGCTCGTCGGCGACAGCCTGGGTCAGGTGATCTACGGGCTGCCGTCGACCATTCCGGTGAGCCTCGACATGATGTGCGCGCACGGCGCTGCGGTCGTCCGCGGTTCCTGGCACGCCCTCGTTGCCGTCGACATGCCCTTCGGCTCCTATGAGGAAAGCCCGGAGCAGGCTTTCCGCAACGCCTCCCGCGTCCTGAAGGAAACCGGCGCGGCGGCGGTCAAGCTGGAAGGCGGGGCGGCGATGGCCGGGACCGTGGCCTTCCTCACCGCCCGCGGCATCCCCGTGATCGGCCATATCGGTCTGACGCCGCAGGCGGTGAATGCGCTGGGCGGCTACGGCGCGCGGGGCAAGAGCAACGAGGAACATGCCCAGATCATCGACGATGCCAGAGCGATCGCGGCCGCCGGCGCCTTTTCGATCGTCGTCGAGGGCGTGATCGAAACGGTGGCGCGCGAGGTGACGGCGGCAGTCTCCTGCCCGGTCATCGGAATCGGCGCGTCGGCCGATTGCGACGGGCAGATCCTGGTGACCGAGGACATGCTCGGCCTGTTCGAGCGCACGCCGCGCTTCGTGAAGCGCTATGGCGATCTTGCGAGCGAAGTCGGCGCGGCGGTTTCGGCTTATGCCGACGATGTGCGCCAGCGCGCTTTCCCGACCCCGGACCAGACCTACCAGCGCACGAAGTGAGGGGTCTTTCCCTCGCCCCGGGCTCTGGCTAAGGAGCGTCGGGCGGGCGCGCTGCCGAACTGGCGCTGAATTTTGTGACGGGCGCCCCTCGCGGCACCCCCGAATGTGGAGATTGAGCTTGGCGATCAAGCCGAATGATGGCGAGACGTTCCTTCGGGAAGTCGACGAAGAACTGCGCAAGGCGCGGGTCAACAACTTCGTTACACGCTATGGCTGGGCAATCATCCTCGGCATTGTGCTGCTCCTCGGATCGATCGGTGGCTTCATCTGGTGGCAGGGCCGGCAGGAAGCCGCAGTCGAGGCCAAGGGCGAAACCCTGCTCAACGCGCTCGAGCGGATGGAGAGCGGCGGCAGCAACGCTGCCATGCCGATGCTTAACGAGCTCGCCGAAAGCGATGTCGACGGCTATCGCGCGGCCGGTCTGTTCGCGCGCGCCAACGCGCAGGTCACTGCGAACGACATGGCCGGCGCGATCGCGACCCTGCGCGGCCTCGCCGAAGATCAGGGGCTCGAAGAGCCCTATCGCCAGGCGGCGCTCGTGCGCCAGACCCAGCTCGAATTCGATCGCCTCCAGCCGCAGCAGGTCGTGCAGCGCCTGAGCCCGCTCGCCCGGCCCGACCAGCCCTGGTTCGGCACAGCCGGCGAGATGGTCGGAATCGCCTATCTGCGCATGGGGCGCACCGAACAGGCGGGACAGCTTTTCGGGCGAATCGGCCGCGACGAAACCGTGCCGCCGTCGATCCGGCAACGTGCCATTCAGATGGCGGGCTCTCTAGGAGTGGATGCGCTGCCCGAAACCGCCCTTGGCGGTGACGCGGCCAGCGGCGAGGGCAATCAGGCGGCCGCGAGCCCGGCCGCCGCAGAAGGGAATAGCCAATGAAGCGTATCGTCGTTGCGATGACCGCCTTGACCCTGCTCGGGGGCTGCGATGTGTTTCGCGGTTCGCGCGGTCCCACGACGCCGACTGTCGGCGAGCGCATTTCGGTGCTCGGCACCGACCGCTCGCTCGAGGTCGATCCGGCGCTGGCGGACATCCCCGTTGTCGTGCCCGGCCCGATCATCAACACTGAATGGGCGCAGTCGGGCGGCAACGCTTCCAAGACGATGGGCCATGTCGCGCTCGGCGACACTCTTTCACAGGCCTGGAGCGTCAGCATCGGCGAAGGCAGCAGCACCCGCGCCCGCTTGGCCTCGGAGCCGATGGTCGCCGACGGCAAGGTGTTCACCATCGACACGCGGGCGACCGTGCGCGCCTTCAACGCCGACACCGGTGCGTTGGTCTGGGAACGGCAGGTCCGCGGCGAGAATGCGCCGCGCGAGGCCTTGTTCGGCGGCGGCGTCGCTTATGATTCGGGCCGCATCTATGCGAGCAACGGTGCCGGCGAAGCCGCCGCGATCGACGCCAGTACCGGCGCGATCGTCTGGCAGGTGAAGCCCGGCGGCCCGCTGCGCGGCGCGCCGACCGTGGCCGGCGACAATGTCTATGTCGTCAGCCAGGACAACCAGCTCTACGCGCTCAACACCGCCAATGGCGAAACCCGTTGGACCGGCTCGGGCTCGTTCGAGCTTGCCGGCGTGTTCGGCACCGCCTCGCCCGCTTTCGCGCAGAGCACGGTCGTGGCCGGCTTCTCGTCGGGTGAACTGACCGCCTATCGCTACGAAAACGGCCAGGTCGTGTGGCAGGACGCGCTGGCGCGCACCGGCGTGTCGACCGTGGTCGGCACCATCTCCGACATCGATGCCGATCCGGTGATCGACAATGGCCGCGTCTTCGCAGTCGGGCAGGGCGGCCGCATGGTCGCGGTCGAACTGATCACCGGCCAGCGCGTGTGGGAGCTCAACATCGCCGGCATCTCGACCCCCTGGGTCGCTGGCGACTGGGTCTATGTCGTTACCGATCGCGCCCAGCTCCTTGCGATCGCGCGTTCGACTGGCCGCATCCGCTGGATCTCGCAGCTTCCCGACTTCCGCCGGCCGGAGCGGCGCAGCGAACCCGACCGCCGGACCGGCGAGGTTCGGGTGCGGGCCGGGCAGGATCCGATCTTCTGGCGCGGACCGCTGCTCGCCGGTAACCGGCTGGTGCTGGTGAGCTCGCAGGGCCAGATGGTCTATGTCTCGCCGACCGATGGCACGATCCAGTCGACCACCGAACGGGGCACGCCCTTTTCGCTTCCGCCGGTGGTCGCGAACAACACGCTCTACACGCTCGACGACAGCGGACGGTTGACCGCCTGGAGGTAAGCGGGCAGGGCGGCACGCCTTATGGCTAAGCTGCCCACCGTCGCGATCGTCGGCCGACCCAATGTCGGCAAGTCGACCCTGTTCAACCGCCTGGTTGGCAAAAGGCTCGCGCTCGTCGACGACCGGCCGGGCGTCACCCGCGACCGGCGCGAGGGCGAGGCGACCCTGATCGGCCTTGATTTCCGAGTCGTCGACACCGCCGGTTACGAGGACGAGGATCCGGACACGCTTCCGGGCCGGATGCGCGCGCAGACCACTGCCGCGGTGCGCGGCGCGGATGTCGCCTTGTTCCTGTTCGACGCCCGCGCGGGCATCACCCCGCTCGACGAGGAAATCGCGCGCTGGCTGCGGTCCGAAACGACGCCCGTCGTTCTGGCCGGCAACAAGGCCGAGGGGCGCGCGGCGGAGCCGGGCCTGATGGAGGCCTATGCGCTCGGCCTCGGCGAGCCGATCGCGATCAGCGCCGAGCATGGCGAAGGCGTGGTCGACCTGTTCGAGCAACTGCGCCCCCATATCGAGCGCGAGGATGAGCCGGAGGACGAAGAGGAAGAGGGCGAGGGCCCGCTGAAGCTCGCCATCGTCGGCCGCCCCAATGCGGGCAAGTCCACCTTGATCAATCGCATGCTGGGGCAGGATCGGCTGATCACCGGGCCGGAAGCCGGCATCACCCGCGATTCGATCGCGATCGACTGGAGCTGGCAGGACAAGGACGGCGTCGAGCAGCCGGTGCGGCTGATCGACACGGCCGGCATGCGCAAGAAGGCGAAGGTCGAGGACAAGCTCGAGAAGCTGTCTGTCGCCGACGCCCGCCGAGCGGTCGATTTCGCCGAGGTCGTCGTGCTGTTGCTCGATGGCACGCGCGGGCTGGAGGCGCAGGATCTGCGCATCGCCGACAATGTGCTGCGCGAAGGCCGCGCTTTGATCGTCGCGATCAACAAATGGGACGTGGCCGAAGAGCCCAGCAGCCTGTTCAACGGAATCAAGGCGGCGCTGGAGGAGGGGCTCAGCCAGGTGCGCGGGGTGCCTTTACTCACCGTGTCCGGCATGACCGGCAGGGGAATCGACCAGCTCCTCGCCGCCGCTTTTGACGTACGCGAGATCTGGTCGAAGCGCGTGTCCACGGGCCAGCTCAATCGCTGGTTCGAAGATGCGATCGAAAAAAATCCGCCGCCGGCGCCCGGCGGCAAGCGGATCAAGCTGCGCTACATCACGCAGGTAAACACCCGCCCACCGAGTTTCGTGATCTTCGGAAACCGGGTCGAGGAACTGCCCGATTCCTATTTGCGCTATCTGGTCAACGGCATCCGACGCGAACTCGGCTTCGGCGCCGTGCCGGTCCGCCTCAATGCACGTGCCCGCCGCAATCCATTCAACGAATAATCGACTTCCAGGGGTCTTCCCGCGCGGCGCGTCAACTCGCTGTTTACCGGCTGGCGGATAGAACAGCCGCAAGTAATTCGCAGAGGTAGGCCCCGTGGAGACCGTTCCGGAGACCCTGGTCGATTGGACCGAGTTTCAGCGCATGCGCACGCAGCTCGGCGCCAATTTCGTGCGCATCCTGAGCTATTTCCGCGAGGATGGCGAGAAGGCCGTCGCGCGGATCGAGCAAGCCATGCATAGCCGCGATGCTGCCGCCCTTGTTCTTCCGGCGCACACGATGAAGTCGGAGGCGCGGCAATTCGGTGCGCTTCCGCTCGGCGATCTTGCGGAAGAGATCGAGGTGGCCGGCCGCCGCGCGCTCGAATCGCACCTCTTCCCGGACAATATCGTGCCCGAGGTCGCCAAGCTGCGGCCGCTCTACACCCGCACGATGGAAATGCTCGAGGCGGAAACCAATCCGCTCGTCGCGCGGCGCCAGGCCTTCGGCCGCGGCCCGGCGAATCAGGACTTCGGCAGACTCTAGGCTAGCCCCGCCGCATCGGCTGAAACTGCCAGCGGGCGAGGCTGCGCCACAGCCACTCGAACGGGCCGTAGAGATGGTCGTCGAGCCAGGGCTTCGACCAGAGCAGCATCAGCGCCCACATCGCGCACACGACCAGCCACAGTTCCGCGCGGCTCAGTTCGCCGTAAAGGCCGATGCCGTAGCCGTAGAAGAGGCTGGTCATCAGGATCGACGTGCCGAGATAGTTGGTGAATGCCGCACGCCCGGTCGCCGCGACACGTTGTGCGAGCGCCCCGCCATTGCGGGTGAGCAGAATGATGAGCGCGGCATAGGCGACGACCATCAGCGGGCGGAACGGCACGGTTGCGCCCATCACAAGGCCGATGACGAGCGAAAGATCGAAGCTGGAGCGCCAGAGCAGCCAGGCAAGCAAGGCGTAGACCGGGATCGTGATCGCGAAGCCCGTCAGCGCGATGCGGCGATAACGCGCCATATCCCAGTCGCCGCGGAAGAAGCCGCTCCTCAGCGCAGCCATGCCGAACAGCATGTAGCCGAGCGTTTCCCAGCCGAAAAAGAACAGGTTGAAGAAGGGCTCTGTGCCGCGCACGGCG
>Ga0335075_10014441_pt1 | contig 11858 bp, 7 predicted proteins | sample Lox_Sample_24_FD_206723 | JGI IMG/M metagenome (GOLD analysis project Ga0335075, IMG submission 206723) | Soil microbial communities from Loxahatchee National Wildlife Refuge, Florida, United States - Lox_Sample_2.4 | ecosystem: Environmental > Terrestrial > Soil > Wetlands | place: USA: Florida... | reverse complement strand
CGGTCGAGCAACTCGACGAACTCGCCGAACCGGTCGCTTCGCTCGCGCGGCGCAAGTTGCGGCTGGCCGAGGACTTTAGTGTCAAAGCTCTCGCCGCCCGCGCCCGCCCCGACGCCGAACACGAACCTGCCGTCGCTGATGTCGTCCAACGCCGTGAGCTGACGGGCGAAGCTGACCGGGTGGCGGAAGTTGGGCGATGCGACAAAAGTGCCGAGTGCGATCCGCGAGGTGACCATCGCCGCCGCCGTCAGCGTCGGCACCGCGTCGAACCACGGTCCGTCGACCAGCGAGCGCCAGCCGAGGTGGTCGTAAGTCCAGGCGTGATCGAAGCCGTATTCCTCTGCCTGCCGCCAGCGCCGAGCCGCTTGCGTCCACCGCTGATCAGGAAGGATGACGATGCCGAAACGCACGACCCGCAATGCTAGCGGGCACGCCAGTGAGCACGGTCAGCCGGCCGCGGCCGGAGGAGCCTCGGTTACTTCGCGGGCCCCGGTGACCTCGCCGGTCACCTTCGTTGCGGTCCCAGCTGGACGCGTTCGCGCCAGCGTCTCCTCGGCCGCGTCCACGACCCCGAGGTCAGCTCTGACATGGAGCTCAGCCGCGGTGATCAGCAAGCCCACGACGTCCGACGGAGACTGGGTTCTCGCCTCGGTCAGGCTGCGCAACTCGCGCAGCAGGTGCGCGCGCTGACGCCGCAGCACACCGTCGAGGGTCTGCTCGTCGTTGGCCTGCGCTGCCGCCATCAGCTTGAGAAAGAAGTCATCGCGGTAGCCGCGCTGGCGCGTACTCGGTTCTGACAGCCAGCGCTCCAGTTCGCTCCGCCCGGCCGCGGTCAGATGGTGGACGACGCGGTCTGGCTTCACCGGCTGCGGCTGCCGCTCCGATTCGATCAGGCCATCACGGCTGAGCCGGTCGAGTATCTGATACAGGTGCCCGATGTTCAGCCCGCCCCACTGGTCACCGACGGCCTGCTCGAAGCTGCTCTTCAGTTCGTAACCGTGGGCTGGCTTGTCCGCCAGCAGCGCGAGCACTGCGTGATGCAGCGGCATGCGTCGTCACTCCCCGGTCGAAAAGGTGTCCCGTAACGAAACGATTTCATCTTGCATTGTGACTAGCTAAGGGAACCTGCAATGGTCTTGCATTGTCACTAGGTATCCGACCACACTAGCCGCAAGCTGGCTGCAGTGCCAGCGCAAGCGCCAGCGGGCGGCGGGCTCGCCGAGGAGTGACCGATGACTGACCTCGCCGAACGTCCTGCCGCAATCGAACTTCGCGGCATCACCAAGCGCTACGGGATCGGCGACGGCCGGGAAGTACGTGCCGCCGACGATGTCAGCCTGAGCATCGCGGAGGGCGCATTCGTCGCGCTAACCGGCGCTTCAGGCTCTGGCAAGTCGACCATGCTGCACCTGATGGGTGCTCTCGAGCGCCCGGACTCCGGCACGGTACTCGCGTCCGGAACTAACGTCACCGCGTTGCGCGGCGCCGCGCTGGCGGCCTATCGCCGGACAGTCGGTTTCGTGTTCCAGCGCTACAACCTGCTCCCGGCGCTGACGGCCCTCGACAACGTCATCGCACCGGTGCTGCCCTACCGCACGACCTTTAATAAACGGGAACGCGGCAGACAGCTGCTGGCGGCCGTCGGCCTGGCCGGTCGGGAGCAATCACTCCCGGCGAAGATGTCAGGCGGTGAGCAGCAGCGCGTAGCCATCGCCAGGGCCCTGATGAACACGCCCGCCCTGCTCCTCGCCGACGAGCCAACCGGCAACCTCGATTCGGCGAACGCCGCCGAGATCCTTCAGCTGCTGGCAACGCTCCGCAAGGAACGGGAAATGACGGTCGTACTTGGAACGCACGATCCCCAGGTCGCTGCGCATGCTGAGCGCTTGATCAGGCTTCGCGACGGAGCCGTCATCGATGACATCGCGCTCGCCGGGGAGTACCCGGTCGATGACATCATCCGGCGCGTCGGGCAGCTCGGCTGAGGGCAGCGATGGGACGGCTGGCCTGGGCACAGCTACGCTTCGCCAGGACTCGCGCGATCGCGCTGCTGATCGGACTGCTGCTGGCGACGACGGCGTTCACCGTGCTGACCGCTGCGTCGCGGACCGCTCAGCTGCGCACCGTCGGCACCGTGTCGGCGCACTTCGTCCCGGCCTACGACATCCTGGTCAGGCCGAAGGGTGCCAGGACCAAGCTCGAGACTCAAACCGGCACGGTCCAGCCCAACTTCCTGTCCGGGATCTACGGCGGCATCACCACGAACCAATGGCACCAGATCGCCGCCATCCCCGGCGTCAGCGTCGCCGCTCCGGTGGCCTTGGTCGGCTACAGCCTGCTGGTCTCGCCGATGACCTTTCCGCTACCGACGGCTGATCTCAGCCGGCCAGGCCGGCAACTCTACGAGGCAACCACTACGTGGATCTCAGAGGGCGGTACGAGCCGGGTTACCCAGCCGCCGTCGTTCACTTACATCACGCCGAAACGGCTCGGCGTGATCACCGCAAGTGACGACACCACCGAACGGCTGCCTGGCGGCAAGCGGGTGAACATCTGCCCGGTGGGCGCGTACCCGCCTGGCACTGACCCGTTCGGCGTCGAGGCGCAATCAAGTTGCGGCGCCTGGTCGAAGGTTAACGGCTACGGCCCTGGCCGAGGCCCTAGTCCGGCTAACCCCGGCTACGACGTCAGCTGGGTCGTCCCGGTACTGATCGCAGCGGTCGATCCCGTCGCCGAGGCGAAGCTGGACGGGCTCAACCGCGCCGTATTCTCAGGTCGTTACCTGTCGGAGGACGCCAGCGACGTTCCATTCAGTGGCGAGCCGCTCACCGCCTTCCCGGTGCTCGCGTCCTCCGACAGCGGCACGGACGAGTACGCGGTTACCAAGCTCGCCGCATTGGCCACGCCGGCTTCTCCCCCCTCCATGACCGTGCGCTGGATGTCGCAGCATGCCACAGCATCTGGCCGGGTGATCGCGACAGTCAGGACCACGGCGCAGCAGGCCTATCAGGCGCTGCTGCGGAACATGGCCGCCAAGCGAGGTCCTTATGCCTCCGTCGACGCTTACTGGACCGTCGGGCCGACCGCTTACCGGCACGGCGCGGCGCGTGCGCTCATTGCTCAGCTTGTGCACAACCCCCTGTCCGTCTGGTACACCGGCGGCATCTCCGACGTCTCCGTGGACAACGCGGACAACCAGTACCGCAAGGTCGTGGTGCACGCTCCGGCGAACAACTCCTTCAGCGGGAACTTCGCCGTGCCGCGCCTGGTCGGCACTTTCAACCCGGCGAAGGTCAGGGCGTTTGATCCGCTGTCGGAGGTACCGCTAGGCCTGTACCAGCCGACCGCGGCGGTGCCGGCCAACGCGGCGAGCCGGAAGGCGCTGCACGGCAGTGACCTGCTGCCGAACCAGAACCTGGGCGGGTACGTCAGCCAGCCGGCGGACCTCATCACGAGCCTGTCCGCCCTACCGGCGCTGCAGAACGCCGGCTACTACGGAATACACGTGGACGCCGGTGATCCGATCAGTGTGATCCGGGTGCGGGTGGCGGGGGTGACCGGGCCGAACCCGGTGTCGCTGGAACGGATCCGGGAGGTGGCCCAGCAGATCGAGGTACGCACCCACCTGACCGTGGATATCGTCGCCGGGTCCTCACCGTCGCCGACCACCATCGACCTGCCCGCCGGCAAGTTCGGCCAGCCCGCCCTGACACTGTCAGAAGGCTGGGTGAAAAAAGGCGTCGCAGTCGCCATCTTGTCCGCGATCGACAAGAACAGCCTGGTGCTGTTCGTGCTGATCCTGGTCGTGTGCGTGCTGTTCGTCGCCAACTCCGCATCCGCGGCCATCCGCGCCCGCCGCCGCGAACTCGGCGTGCTGGCCTGCCTGGGCTGGACCCGGCCCCGGCTATTCACCGCCGTCCTCGGCGAACTAGCCGCCATCGGCCTGGCCGCCGGGCTGCTCGGCGCCGCCGCCGCACTACCGCTGTCATCGGCACTAGGCCTGCACGCCTCACCGGGGCGGGCGGCGCTGGCCGTGCCGATCGCAGTGGCCGTCGCCCTGATCGCCGGACTGGCACCGGCCTGGCTAGCCGCCACCGCCCAGCCCGTCGCCTCGGTCCGCCCGCCGGTCCTGGCCGTCCGCCGCGCCCGCCAGCCCGGCGGAATCACCGCCCTGGCCGCCGTCAACGTCCTGCGCACCCCCGGCCGGGCCCTCGTCGGCGCGATCAGCCTCGCCGTCGGCATCACCGCCCTGACCATCCTGACCGCCCTCACCTTCGCCTTCCGCGGCGTACTGGTCGGCTCACTGCTGGGCAACGCCGTCGCCGTCCAAGTCCGCGGCGTCGACTACATCGCCGTCATCGCCACCGTCACCCTCGGCGTCCTCGCCGTCGCCGACGTCGTCTTCCTCAACATCCGCGAACGCGCCGCAGAACTCGCCACCATCCGCGCCTTCGGCTGGCCAGAAACCGCCCTCAGCCGCCTGGTCATCACCGAAGCCACCATCATCGGCCTCACCGGATCACTCACCGGCGCCGCCCTCGGCCTCGCCGCCGCAGCCACCTTCGCCGGCCAGCTCCCCGCCACCCTCTACCTCATCGCCGCAGCCGCCATCACCGCCGGCGTCCTGGTCACCACCGCCTCCGCCCTCCTGCCCTCGCGCGGACTACGCCACCTACCCGCCGCCCACCTCCTCGCCGAGGAGTAGCATCTGCCGGTTCGCCAGCGGTAATCCGATAGAGGTCGGTAATCCGGCAGAGAGTGGCTGATGACGATCGCGACCGAGCTGCGCGAGCAGGCACTGGCATGGATCGCGGCCGACGTGGACGAGCAGGACAAGGCCGAACTCGCGGCGCTGCTCGCCGCCGAGTCGCCGGAGGCAGCGGCCGAACTAGCCGACATGTTCGCCCGGCAACTGCGCTTCGGCCCGGACGGGCTGCACGGGCCTGTCGGAGCCGGGCCGGCCAGGATGAACCAGGCCACCGTAACGGCTGTGACTGCAGCGGTTGCCCGCTGGCTGCTTGGCCGCGAACCCGGTGCGGCGCAGGCCGGCGTTGTACTTGGCTGCGACGGCGGCCACCGCGGCGAAGAGCTCACCGCGCAAGCGTCTCGGGTTTTCGCCGGAGCGGGCATCCGGGTGCACCGGATACCGAGTGCGCAGCCAGCCCCGTTCCTGGCATTTGCGGTGAGGTATTTCGGCGCGGCGGCCGGCGTGATGATCACCGCCGGTCATGGCCAGGCCGCCGACAGCGCTTACCGGGTGTACGCCGCTGACGGCGCGCTTCTCGTCCCGCCTGCCGATACTGATATCGACGCCGCCATGACGGGGCTCGGGCCATTGTCCGGGATCGCGATCGCGCCGCCGGACGATCCGCTGATCGCCTGGCACGACGACGACCAGGCAGCGCAGGCCTACCTCGACTCGGTGTGCGCGAACGGCGGCCGGGCGCCACTGAGCGCGGCCTGGCTCCGGTTCGCTTACACACCGCTGCACGGAGCAGCCGGAGTGCTGGCCATGCGCGCCTTCGAGCAGGCAGGCTACGCGGCCCCCGACGTGGTCGCGGCGCAACTGGATCCCGGTCCCGGCGTCGCGACGCTTGACCTCGCGATGGCGCAGGCGCGTCGGTCGGCGTGCGACCTGGTCCTCGCGACCGGCGCGGACGGCAGCAGGCTGGTGGTCGCAGTGGAGGACCTGGATGCACCAGGCGGCTACCGGCAGCTGACCGCCGACCAGCTTGGCGCTCTGCTTGGCGCGTTCCTGCTCGGCAAGATGGCAGCCGAACCAGGCATCGTGATGTCGCAACAGCTAGTGGTTAGCACCGTCGTCTGCGGCTCACTGCTGTCGAAGGTCACGGCTGCGGCGGGCGCGCAGCACGTGCACACACTGAGCGGCTTCCAGTGGCTGGTCCGCGCCGGCGACCTGCGGCAGGACGTCCGATTCGCGTTCGGATACTCAGAGGAGCCCGGCTTCGCTATCGGCAGCGCGGTGCGGAACGCCGATGGCATCTGCGCTGCGCTCGCGGTACTGGGCCTCGCCGGCGTTGCCCGGTCCGTCGGCGAGTCGCTGCAGGACGCCTATGACGCGCTCGAGGTTGCGCACGGCGTGCACCTGACCAGCCGGCTAGCTGTGCCGGCCCCGCTCGCGGTCGACGTGATGTCCCGCCTGCGCGCAACCCTTCCGGCCGAGCTTGCCGGCCAGCCGGTAACCCAGCTAACCGACTACACCGGCGGCAGCTGGGAGCTGCCGTCCGCGGACATGATCAGTTACCAGCTGCCAGGAGCGCGAGTCGTGATCAGGCCAGCCGGAGCCGATCCCGAGGTCGAGGCGTACCTGGAAATTGTCGAGCAGGTGACTGGCCGCACGCTGGCGAGCGCGCGGGAGGCAGCCGGGCGGCGAATGGCGCTGCTGCGAACCGCCGTTGGCGACTTGCTGGGCTGAGTTGGTTTATCTCCTACAGGTAACGAAAAAGTCACCATCCTATTTCGTGACTCTGGCTGACATAACCAATGTGAGCGTTAACAATGTGGCTGTTAACCCGTGGAAGCGGTCCGCCAGCAGGACCGCAGACAGGAGGCACCATGCGCAACTTATTGGGTCCCAGAGTCTTATCAGGTCGGAGAGTCTTATCAGGTCGGAGAGTCTTATCAGGTCCCAGAGTCTCCAGGCGGTTAGGCCTGTCCGGGGCGGCCATCATCCTCGCCGCCGGTGCCGTAGCCGCGCTGGCCGCGAGCCAGGCGTCCGCGTCGGCAGCCAGGTCCCAGCACTGCAGTCCCGCCATTACCCGAGCACCCTTCGGCAAGACCATAGAGCCCTATACAGGGAAGCTCACGCAGACCTACCGCTACACGATGAGCAACTGCCGGGGCATGCAGGTCCACGTCCTCAGCTTTGGCGCGATCACGCAATCGATCGATGTGCCTGGCCGCAACGGCAAGGCCGCCGACGTCATCCTGGGCTTCAAGACCCTCAAGGACTACGTCAACTTTGACAGCCCTCCGGTGACCGTCAACGGCGGCCCGTACTTCGGCGAGACGATCGGCCGTTACGGCAACCGGATCGCCAAGGGCACGTTCAAGCTGCAGCAGCCGAGCGGTTTGCAGACCTACACGCTGCCGATCAACAACGGCGTTAATGACCTGCACGGCGGCCTCGTCGGGTTCGGTGATCACGTCTGGTCACAGGTCGGCGGCCTGATCTCCACGCATAAACAGGTCGGCGTAACGCTTCAGCTAATCAGCCCGAACGGTGACGGCGCTGGGGCTGTGGGCAGTCCCGGCTGCCCGAACGGCTGCACTGGGTTCCCTGCGCAGATCACCGTGGACGTCACGTTCACGCTGAACAACCATGACCAGTACGGTCTTCGCTACAAGGCCGTCAACGACTCGAGCAACCTCAACACGGTCATCAACCTCACCAACCACAGTTACTTCAACCTGGCCGGCGAGGACTCACCCGCGGGCTCGGCCTACGGCCAGTACGTGCAGATCAACGCCAACCGGTACACGCCGACGGACACCACCCAGATCCCGCTCGGCTACCTGGCTCCCGTAAAGGGAACGCCGTTCGACTTCACCACGCCGCACATGATCGGCGCGCGGATCGACGACGTCAGTGCCAACTTCAACTCGCCTGGGTTCAACCAGCTGCTCATCGCTCAGGGATACGACCACAACTGGGTGCTGAACCCGCAGACGGCGGCTACGACCGGTCCGGATGGGCTGAACCTCGCCGCGCACGCGTGGGACCCGGCCAGCGGCCGTGAGCTGACCGTCTGGACCAACCAGCCGGGCGTGCAGTTCTACAGCGGCAACTTCCTGACCGGCACCCTGGTGGGCATCAGCGGCCACACCTACCGGCAGGGCGCTGGCTACACGTTCGAGACCCAGCACTACCCGAACTCGCCCAACCAGCCCAACTTCCCGTCGACTGAACTGCCTGCGGGCGGGACGTTCGCCTCGCAGACGATCTTCGCTTTCTCATCGAACGGCGCCAGGTGATGAGCTCCTGTCCCTAGCGCAATCTCTCACGCACGGCCTGGCCGCCCGGGGCGCCCGCACTGGCGTCCCGGGCGGCCGCGTGTCGTTCCTGCTAACTGCGAATAATCGCAGATCGACATTGCTGGCGCTGCTCTCGCCATTCTTACCGCCGTTTCTGCGACCGTTACCTGCGAGTAATCCGGCGTCAAGCTGACTGGCTTACGGTCAGCGTGGCCCGCTACGCGGCCACCACCCCGACCGGACCGGAGGCCAAGGATGAGTGACCAGGAGCAGACTCCACAGCCAGCAGGCCCAGAGCCAACCCAGACGCGCCCCAGCCGGCGCAGTTTCATCGCGGGTGCGTCCGCACCGCCCTCGGCGCCGCAGTCTCACAGACCGTGACCAGCCGGGCGTCGGCCGCTCAGTCCAAGCTGATCGACAAGGCCCTCGCCGCGTCCACCTCGGGCGCATCGCTCAGCGACATCAACCACGTCGTGATCCTCATGCAGGAGAACCGGTCCTTCGACCACTACTTCGGCGTGATGTCCGGCGTCCGCGGTTACTCCGACTCGAACGTGCTGCAGCAGACCGTCGGCGGCGCGCAGTACCCCGTGTTCGACCAGTTCGGCTACCAGCCGGGCGCCGGCGTCAGTGCCAGCGGGTACATGCAGCCGTTCCACCTGATCAACGACCCGCCGACGGAGAACGGCGAGACCACCAACGACATCGCGCACGACTGGGGCACCCAGCACGCCAGCTGGAACAACGGCGCCATGGACGCGTTCATGACCGCGCACCTGAGTTCTGACGGCGCAACGAACGGCCCGGTGACGATGGGCTACTACACCGATAACGAGCTTGGCTTCTACTACGCCCTGGCCAACGCGTTCACGGCCTGCGACGGCTACTTCTGCTCGGTGCTCGGCCCGACCGATCCGAACCGGCTGATGGGAATGTCGGCGTCGATCGACCCTAACGGGACGAACGGCGGCCCGGTGGTCGTGACTTTCAGCGACCGCGTGGCCGAGTACGGGTCGCTGTCCTGGGAGACCATGCCCGAGGCACTGCTCAAGGCAGGCGTGAGCTGGAAGGTCTACAACGACCCGACGGGCCTGACGAGCTCGGCAGCCTACGTCGCGCTCGTCCAGACTGCTGCCAGCCTGCCTGTGCTGCTGTTCGCCATTCTGGCGGGCACCGTCGGGGATCTCGTTGACCGGCGTAAGTTCCTGCTCGTCACGCAGACCCTCATGCTGGCCGCGGCCGCAGCGCTCGGCGGCCTGGCAATCGCGGGCCTGGTAACGCCCTGGACGCTGCTGGCCCTGCTGTTCGGCGTGGGAGTCGGCCAGGCCCTTACCTCACCGACCTGGCAGACTCTCCAGCCGGAACTTGTCGCGCCTGCTGAGCGTACGCAGGCGATCTCGCTCGGCGCCGTCAACCAGAACCTTGCCCGTGCGGTCGGTCCGGCGATCGGTGGTGCTCTGCCGGCCGCTACCAGCGCGGGTGACGTGTTCCTGATCAACGCGGCAACCTTCGCTGCTGTCATCGCCGTCATCGCCGCCTGGCGCGGCGGCGCGCGCCCGGCTAGCGCGCTGCCGCAGGAACACGTAGGCGATGCCATCCGGGCCGGAGGCCGGTACGTGGCGGCAAGCCCGGCGCTGCGAGCCATCCTGATCCGCGCTGCCCTGTTCATCTTCTTCGCGGCAGCAATCTGGGCACTGCTGCCGCTCACCGCCGAGTCGGTCCTGCACCTGGGCTCGGGTGGCTACGGCCTTCTGCTCGGCACCGTCGGCATCGGCGCCGTGGCCGGCGCAGCCCTGCCCCCCCGGCTGCGAGGACGGCTCACGCCCACTGCGCTGCTCGCCGCTGGCTCGGTGGGGATGGCCATCGTTGCCGTGCTCATGGCCCTGGTACATGTCACCGTCGTCATCGCAATCGCCCTTGCGGGCGGAGGCATCTGCTGGATCCTGGCGCTCTCCACCCTGAGCTCCATGTACCAGCTCTCCCTGCCCGGCTGGGTCAAGCGCGCGGCATGTCGTTCTACCTGATCGTCTTCCAGGGCGGTAACGCGATCGGCAGCGCTGTCATGGGAGTTACCGCCCAGCACGCCGGGCTCTCGCCGGTACTGCTTGCCGCCGCCGCCGGACTGGCGCTCGGACCGCTTGCCGCCCTCCGCTGGCGCTTCCGGTCGATCCGGCCAGATGAGCTACTGCCAGCCGGCGACTGGCCCGCGCCGCACCTGAGTGACGGCGTCGCCGCCGATGGCCCGGTCATGGTCGCCGTCAGGTATGAGGCCCAGCCTGGCAAGGAAGACGAGCTGATCGCCCGGCTCCGCCACGCCCGGTACAGCCGGCGCCGTACCGGCGCGACCAGCTGGCGGGCCTGGCGCGAGGCCAGCCAGCCTGGCGTCATCTTGGAGCAGTTCATTGTTGCCTCGTGGGTCGAGCATGAGCGCCAGCATGAGCGCATTACCCGCCGCGACCAGGACAGGCTCGACCAGGTCCAGATGCTTACCGTGGAGGGGTCGGAGCCCACGGTAACCCACTGGCTTACTGCCAGACCCGGGCCGCAAGCCGACTCAGAGTCCTGACTGACTGCTGCCTGCGCGTGGAAGCCACTGGCCACGACCTGGCGCCGCAACCACCTCGCCATCCTCTAGCACGACTTCTCCCCTGCTGATGGTGAACCGGGGCCAGCCGTAGACCTCCCAGCCGTCGTAGGCCGAGTAGCCTGCCCGCGACTCCATCGCGGCGCCGTCAATCACGCGATTCCGGCGCGGATCGAGAACGACCAGATCCGCGTCGCTGCCCACCGCGATCGTTCCCTTGCGCGGAAAGAGGCCGAAGAGGCGAGCTGGAGTGGTCGAGGTCAGCGACACGAACCGGCTGAGCGAGATCCGGCCGGTGCGCACGCCTTCGGAGAACAACATCGGCAGCATCGTTTCCAGATCGGCGACGCCCTGACGGGCAGTGACCACGTTCAGCGAGGAATCGGTCTTCGCCTCCAGCGACCAGGGCGCATGGTCGCTGCCTAGGGTGTGCACCGAGCCGTCGGCCACAGCCCGCCACATGACTTCCACGTCGGCCGCCTCCCGTAGCGGCGGGCTGCCGATGTACTTGCCAGCGTCCGGTTCGGCCAGCACCTTACTGGTCAGGTACAAGTACAGCGGCCGGGTCTCGACGAAGACCGGCAGTCCCCTGGCCTGCCCGCGCCGCGCTGACTCGAGCGCGGCCGCGGACGACAGATGAACGATATAGATAGGTGAGCCGGTCGCTTCGCAGATCGCCACCGCGCGCTCTACGGCAGCCCGCTCCGCGAAGTCCGGCCGGCTCAGCGCCCAGTTCGCCACACTGGCGCGATCCTGCGCAAGCAGCTGCGACCCTTCGAACCGAACCAGCGCGCCATCCTCGCAGTGCAGCAAGGTGAGCATCCCGCTGCGCCCCGCTAGCTGGATCGCCGATATCACCTCGTCGATTTGAGACTCGAACTCGCGCATCATCATGAACAGCTTCACGCTGGTATGGCCCTCAGCCGCCAGGCCAGGTAGCTCCGCGACGGCAGCATCCGTCGGACTCGTCAGCACCGGATGGAGAACGTAGTCGACAGCCGCACCGCTCGCCGCGGCGGTCAGATCCCGCGCGACGGCTTCCGACAGCGACTGTCCCTCCCACGGGAACGTCATGTTTCCGACCGTGGTCACCCCACCAGCGATCGCTGCGCGCGACCCAGCGGAGAAGTCATCGATCCAGGTCGGCGTACCGGGCGCGGGCGGAGCTGGCAACGAGAGGTGAACGTGCATGTCAACACCGCCAGGGAGGATAAGCGCGCCGGACGCGTCGATCTCCCTCCGGCCGCGCGGGCTACCGCCCAGCTGCACGACCTGGCCG
>Ga0335075_10014440_pt1 | contig 11859 bp, 10 predicted proteins | sample Lox_Sample_24_FD_206723 | JGI IMG/M metagenome (GOLD analysis project Ga0335075, IMG submission 206723) | Soil microbial communities from Loxahatchee National Wildlife Refuge, Florida, United States - Lox_Sample_2.4 | ecosystem: Environmental > Terrestrial > Soil > Wetlands | place: USA... | reverse complement strand
CTGCGGGCCGCGCAGCGCCTCCGCCACCTGGATCAGGTCCCACAGGCTGGTGCCCTTGTCGACCGCGATCGAACTGGCCGCGGTGGACGCGAACGGGAGCGCGGTGAACGGGTTCAGGTATACGCCCGGGCTGGTCGCCTTGGACAGCAGGGCAGAGAGGAATGCTCGCTGGTCCTGGATCCGCTGCAGGTCGGAGGTGGCGAACGAGTGCCGGTCGCGGACGAAGGCGATCGCCTGGGTCCCGTTGAGGTTGTGGCAGCCGGCGGCGAGACCCTTGAAGCCCGAGTCTCCCGTCGGGTCGGCCGGGACCGCGGTCTTGACGCACATCTGCACGCCGCCGATCGCGCCGACCACGTCGGCCAGGCCGCCGAAGCCGATGCCCATGTAGTGGTCGATCTTCAGGCCGGTGACCGATTCAACCGTCTGCACCAGCAGCGTCGGCCCGCCGATGGACAGCGCGGCGTTGATCTTGTTGCTGCCGTGCCCGGGGATCGGGACGTAGGAGTCGCGCGGGATGCTGATGAGGACCGGCTTGCCGGTGCCCATGTGCAGCAGCATCAGCGAGTCGGAGGCGTCCGCGCCGTCCGAGCCCAGGTGCAGTTGAGCCCGTTCGGTCCGGCTGATCCCGGTCCGCTGGTCGGACCCGGCGATCAGCCAGTTCGTCCCGGCCGAGGTGAGGGTTGTGGCGGGCAGCGCGACGCTCCGATTTAGCTTCCCGTTGACCCAGAAGTAGGTGCCCGCCGTGCCGGCGATGAGGAGCAGGATGACAACCCCGATGACCAGCGCGATCCGCCGCCCGTGACGGCCGGGCTGTCCCCAGAACCGCCACCGGCGTCCGCTTCCCGGCCCGTCGCGACCAGGAGCTCCGACCGGCGGCGTTCCCGGCGGAGAGACCAGCGGGGGCTGCGCGCCCCAGCCGCCGCCACCGCCACTAGCGCCGCCGCCGTACCCGCCGGCGCCATAACCGCCGCCGCCGGACCCGGGGTTCGGCTCGAACGTCGGCCGATTCGAGGGCTGCGGCATGGAGACGGTCCGGTCAGCCGACGGGGGGTCGGACGGCGTGGGCTCCTGGTACCAGCTCTTCCACGGGTCGTTCTCGCTCATGCTCAATCCCTTGGGGGGTCGCGGCGGGTCACGCCTGATCGGTCCGAGTGTACCGGCGGTATTCACACCGGCACGTACAACGAACGGTCCCGTGGTCCCCGCTAAAAAATACCGACCTGATGCATGGAGTTACCTCTCGGTCGCTTGTGGTGATCCGGTAACGTATCCACCTGGTTGGCGGGATCAACCGGCCGCCAATTTTTCACATAAAACACTGCATGTCGCATTGAGCCGCCCGGAGTGCTCCCTCTCCTCCAGTCGGCGGTCGCGCGGCAGGAGCAGCGCATGTCATGCCCGGACGGCACACCGGGCTTCCGAGAGGGAGAGCAGAAATGGCACATAGTCAGGGCTTCACCGCCTCGGCAACGGCTGAGCGGGACCAGGCAGACCGGCTCAGGGCAGACCAGCAGGATCGCGCGCCCGGCCGAGACCACGCGGCCGGGCAGACCGGGCAGACCGGGCAGCGCGCCAGCTGCGTGGTGATCCGCCCCGACGCTGTCGAGCAGCAGGGCCTCACCCTGACGACCGGGGTCAGCCGGGAGACGGTCGGGTCGAAGGCGCTGTGCATGCGCCTGATGATGCTGCCCCCCGGCACCCGGGGAACGCCGCACTCCCACAAGGGCCACGAGTCCGCAATCTGGGTGGCCATGGGCGAGGCCGAGATCTGGCACGGCCCCGGGCTGTGCGGCCGCACGGTGGTCCACGCCGGCGACTTCCTCTACATCCCGCCCGGCACTCCCCACGTGCCGGTCAACCGCAGCGAGACCAAGATGATGGTCGCGGTCATGGCCCGTACGGACCCGGCCGAACGGGAGTCGGTCATCCTCTGCGACCTGCCGCCGCACCTGGACGGACTATTCGCCGTCCCCGTCGCGAACGCGGTCTGAGCTCCGCGGTCGGCCCCTCAGAGCGCGTTTCCGCACGTGAGGGGCCGTGTAAGTGCGCCCTGCTAGTGCGCTGGCAGGAGCTGCGCGTCGCCCCGGTGCTGCGGGCCGCGGGGCCCGTAGTCGAGCTCGGCGCCGTTGTTGCTGCTGTGGATGACGGCGGCCGGAGCGTCGTATGGATCCATGACCGACTCGATCAAGATCAGGCTGTCGTTGGGCGCGCTGAGCGCCCTTTCCAGATCGCCCACGGTCTTGACCATGAACGATCGCGCCGTGGTGTCCGGGCAGAACGCCTTTGGCAGTTCGGTGTACGCCCATCGGGCGATGTCGTTGTAGTCCGACGTCTTGCCCATGTAGCCGCGCTCAATGGTGTATCCGCCGTTGTTGATCAGGAAGATCACCGGCTTGCAGTCGTGCCGCAGCATGGTCGACAGTTCCTGCGCGGTCTCCTGGAATGAACCGTCGCCGATAAACAGCAGGTGGCGGCGCTCTGGTGCCGCGGTCATGGTGCCGAGCAGTGCCCCGACGCTGTAGCCGATCGAGCCCCAGATGACCGATGCGACGACCGTGCACTTGGGCGGCAGCCGGAAGCCGAAGATCGCGTATGACGTCCCGTTGTCGGTGAGCAGCACGTCGCCCGGCTTGAGGTAGCCCTGGAGCGCCTCCCAGTAAGCCGCCTGAGTCAACTTGGCGGAGCCGTCGGAATGAGCGCCCGCGGGTATCGCCCCGGCCCAGTGGCCGTTGCCGCGGCTGGCGGCCTGCGGGACCGCGTCGATGACGGCGCGAAGGACGTCCTTGAGCGTAACCGCCTGGTAGTTGGCCTCGCCCATGTCCACCGAGTGCCCCCGGGCGCGGATCGTGTTGGCGGGCAGCACGGCGGTGAAGTCGCCCGAGGTACCGTCGATCGGCCGGTAGCCGATGGAGAGCAGGCAATCGCTGGCCTCGATGGCCTCACGGGTCCGAGGGTCGCTGCCGGCGCCGTTGTAGATGCCCGCGAAGTGCGGAGACGTCTCGTCGATGACTCCCTTGGCCGGTCCGGTCACCGCCACCGGCAGCTGCAGCTTCTCGGCCAGCCTCATGACTTCCATCGCGGCGCCGTACCGGTCGACGTCCTGATCCACCAGGATCGCCGGCGACTTGGCCTTGGACAGCTGGCCCGCCATTGCCTCGCTGCACGACCGCAGCCGCTCGGCGTCGCTGGGCGGCTCGGCCATGTCCAGCGGGGCCGTCGGGACCTCGATGTCGAGGTACGCGATGTCCGACGGCAGCTCCATGTACACCGGGAGCTTCTCTCGCCAGGCGGTGAGGATTAGCCGGTCGATCTCGGTGGCCGCGTTGGACGGGGTCAGCCGGGCCTGCCCCACGGTCACCTCCGCGAACGCGCCGAGGAAGCGATTCCAGGTGCCGTCGCCGGTCGAGTGGTGCATCCCCAGGTTTCGTTCGATCGACCGCAGCGGTATCGATCCGGTGATCAGGATCACCGGGACGTGTTCGGCGTAGGCCCCGGCGATCCCGTTGATCGCGATCATGGCGCCCACGGCGTTCGTCACCGTCAGCGCTCCCATGCCGTTCAGTCGCGCGTAGCCGTCGGCCGCGTAGGCCGCGTTGAGCTCATTGCAGTTGCCGATCCATTTCAGCGAGCCGGTGTCCTCCAGCTGCTGCAGTAGTTCGAGGTTGAAGTCACCGGGAACGCCGAAGAGATGCCCGATTCCCGCCTCCCGCAATCGGCGGAGCAGGAATTCCCCGATGGTCATCGTCTGCGTCTGTGTGCTCTGTCCTGGTCCGGACTTGTCGCTCGCGCTCTCGGCTAGCGAAGTCATGCTGCCTCCCCCCGAAGGCCAGGTGGCTCTTGGCGCGACACCTGGCAGGCTTGATCCAGTGCGCTCAGGCTGCCTGTCGAGCCGCCGACTAGGTCGCCGGCTCAGGGGCAACCGCCAACCCCGCCGTTCCCGACTCTCCCAGACGTAAACCGCCGTGATTCCGGCTCGGCCGCCGGGCTCGAACGGCCATGCGCCAGCCCCGGACACGTGACACTCGAACCTGAAATCGGACTTCGCCAAAGCAGAAAGCCCCGGGCGCGCATTCACGACCGGGGCTTTTCACTTGGGGTGAGTGACGGGACTTGAACCCGCGGCATCCAGGACCTCAAATTTGCCGAAAATGCTGATGCGCGTGGTTCATTGGAAATCAAAAGAGCGCCGGCACCTTCGACACCCCCGAACGCGCCCAGGAGGTAGCGGAGCAGAACGAGCGCCACCACCGCCTCCGGCTGGCGGAGACGAGCCCCGCGGACAAGGCGACCATCACCATCGAGGACTTCAAGGAGCACGCGATAGAGCCGAACAGCAAGATGACCTACGCGCAGCTGCTCCACCGCCATATCTACCCTTACATCGGCGAGCGCCGGGTGGCTGAGATCAGCCGGGAGACGATCCACCGCCTGCTGACCGTCGTCCTCCCCGAGGCAGGTGCATCGCGAGCGACGGTAATCAACACGCGGGCCTGCCTGTCGGCGATGCTGCAAGATGGCACGGTCCGCCAGCTGCGCGCCGAGGGACGGAGGCTGCGGGAGATCGCCCGGCACCTGGGCAGGGGCCTGCGCACCGTCCAGCGACTCGACCGCGCCGCGACCTGGCAGGAACTCGCCGACGGCCGCTGGAAGGGGCCGCGCCCCAGCAAGCTCGACCCGAGCCCGATAGATACGACAGGAGGCGATGACCTGTGGATATGCTGTGAACGAGGCAGTGGATAACCCCACTCATGCGTGGATAACCACCGTCATTCTGTGGATAACGAAAAAAATCTCAATTGTTCCCCGCGGACGCTTGCGCCGCTCGAGGACTGGGGAGTAAAAATACTCTCACGTCGGAAACGGGCACCTCCCCAGGGGAAACTCCGGGGACGCGGAGGGAGCCGGGAAACCGGAACCAGAAGCGGGTGGCTGGCCCCGGCGGTCGGCCCGCCGGAGCCGGCGCTGCCAGGCAAACCGGCCAGCCTGGATCGGTAGGTCGAGCAAGGCCCCCTCCATCTCATACATGGAGGGGGCCTTGTCCTATTGTGCCCGACTGGCACACCCCCGCCCGCCAACGACACGCCAACAAATAGTGGCCAAACGCGGACATGCCTCTGACTGCAAGTCGCGGTTTCACACTGTGCATGGGTGCCGTGCGGACAACTGGCGTCTCGACCCGAGATTTGCCCTGACCTGCGGAAACACAGTTCTTTCGTGAAGCTCCGTGATGGGGGTTGACGCAAGATCCGGGAACAGCCCATGACGCCGGCGTCGCTCTATGATCTAGTCAGCAGCAGACGGTCTGATCTGGGCCGCATCAATGGCGGGCCCGTCCGGGGAACGAGGGGAAGATCAAACCGCGCAACCACCCGGTACCGTGCCTGGCGCTTGCGGTGGGGCAAGCCACGCCACCCAAGAGTTCAGCGATGATGCGTTCGCCGGGGAGGATCACGGGATGCCCACCAAACGGGATGCCCACCAAGCCGAAGACGGACGGGGGCGGCGGTCGCGCGCGTTCGTCATCGAACTCAGCGTGGGTCTGGGTCAGCAGGTTGCTGTCCCGTGCTGCGGCGGTGTCCGGTTAGTTCCCTCGTGCCCGTGGCAGTACCTCGGTGGCGAAGAACTCGAAGGCGCCCTCCAGGTTGCCGCCGACCTGTTGCAGGTACACCTCATCGAAACCGGCCTGCTCAAACGAGCTGAGCGTCTCCAAGTACGGCTTGGGATCCGGCCCGGCCGGCGCCGTGACCAAGTCATCGGTGACGAGCGGCGCCAGCTGGCTGAAGTGCCGGGGCGTCGGCAGCAGCTGCGCCGACTCGCCGGGGATGAAGTCGTTCGGCCACAGCTGCCGCAGGGTCGCGCGCGCCTGGGCGGCGTCCGGCGCCCAGCAGCCCTTGAGGCCGCCCTGGACCGGCTTGGCGCCGCCGCCCTGGTCGCGGAAGAGCTTGACGAGGTCGGCCTCGGGGCCGATGCAGATGTAGCCGTCGGCGATGCGCGCGGCCAGTTCGGCCGACTGCTCGCCGAAACCCGACACGTAGATGGGCGGCGGCTGCGTCGGCCGGGAGTAAAGACGTGCCGTTTCCACCGTGTAGTACTTGCCGTGGTGGGTGACCTGGCCGCCGTCGAACAGCCCGGCGATGATGCCTACGGCCTCTTCTAGCATTTCCCTGCGCACTTCGGCAGCGGGCCATGGCTGACCGCTCACGTGCTCGTTCAGCGCCTCGCCGGTGCCGACGCCGAGGTTGAACTTGCCCCCGGTCAGCAGGCCTGCGGTGGCAGCTGCCTGCGCGATGATTACCGGGTGGATCCTCGTGGTCGGGCAGGTCACGGCGGTCGTGATTGGCACGTCGGTGATCTGCGAGATCGCCCCGATCACCGACCAGACGAAGCTCGAGTTCCCCTGTTCGTCGAGCCAAGGGTGGAAGTGATCGGAGATCCACAGTGCCTCGAACCCGGCCTGCTCCGCCATTTTCGCCTGCTTGATGAGGCTGGCCGGGTCATACTCCTCCGATGACAGGAAGTATCCGTAGCGTGTCATGCCCGGCCGCTACCCGGCAGGCCACACGGTACTCCGACGGAGCGCGCAAAGAGCGTTTCTACTGATAATCGGCAGTTCATGGCGTCGGCTGCCTGGCCGTCAGGTCGAGCTCCTAGCCGGGTGGTGGCCGACTACCCGCCGAGCATGCTCCGCGGCAAGGCGGCAAGCAGTGCGCTGGCATCACTGTAGATCTCGGCCGCGCCCTCCGAGGCGAGCTCGTCGCGGCTGAAGCCGCCGCTAAGCAAGCCGATACAGGGAACTCCCGCCTGTTTGCTGGCTTGCACGTCCCAGACCGTGTCGCCGACGAACACCGCCTCGGCAGCGGGAACGCCGATCTTGCTCAACGCCGCCTCGACCAGGTCCGGCGCGGGCTTACTGGCCTCGACGTCCCCGGCGAAGGTAGCCGCATCGATCGCGTCCTCCGCGTCCAAGACTCTGCGCAGGTTGTTGAACTCCGGCTCGTCGGCCGAGCTGGCCAGTACCACGACGAGGCCGCGCTTCTTGCACGCGCGCAACAGGCTGACCGCGTCCGGCAGCGGCCGAAACCGGGACCAGTAGACGGCGTACAGGGCGCCGTGGGCAGTGCGGATACCCGCGTCGGCGTCTTTATCACGGTTAGCCGGGAGCAGCTTGTCGAGCATCTGGTCAGAGCCCATCCCGATGGCCCGGTGAATCTGCGCCATCGGTATGTCATGCCCGGCCTGGCTGAACGCTTCCCACCAGGTCACCGTGTTCAGGTAGTTCGTGTCTACCAGGGTGCCGTCGACGTCGAACAGTGCCGCCGCCGGGCCTTCTCCGCTCTTTCGCGCCATGGTTGGCTCCGCTACCCGCTTCCGGGAGACTAAACAGCAGGCCAAACGTGCAACGATTCTGAATCGTTTGACCGAAGCGGGCACCGGGCACCGGGCGCAGCCAGGCTGCGACCTGTCTCGCACGGGTCCTGATCGACGTTGGCCAGGACCTGGAGCTCCCGTGACGTTTGACTCCGCTCGCCGCGGTCGCGACCAGCTGCCCGGCAGGCTCGTCGGGCAGCAGGACGGCGGTGGCACTCGGCGAGCGCCACCGCAGATGCCGCCTGCCGATGGTCTTCCTGCCGTCACCGCGCGGCGGCCCTGACAGGGCCGCCGCGCCTCGACTTGGTTCAGTCTCGTGTTTCTCGCTTGCCCTCCTTGCTGTGCTGGCCTGATTCACTTCCCAGGCGGGCGTATGTGGTGCGGGCCGCGCGCCTCGGTTCCCGGCGGCCTGCGACGGTCATGCCGGGGGCGAGCGCTGGCGGCGGTGGCCTGGCGCGGCGCGCGCGGAGGCGACGCGAGCCGGGTGGACTCCGGACCGCGGCCTGGATGGCGGGCGCCACGGACCGCCGCACGGGGGAACCTGGGGCGGGGCGGGACGGGGCGGCGCAGGCGGCTGGCTGAAAGACTCCGAGATCAGCTGGTCGAATTCATCGCGCAGCCACTGCGTGTCAGCGCAGATCAAGTCCGCGAACGCGGTGTCCAATTCACGGGTGGCCAGGTCCATGCCGATCAAACCCCCAGGAACCTTCGGTAGCGTTGCTAGGTCAATGACCGATACACTTTTTATATAGCGCGGACTGAAGGAAACCGTCAAGACCAGTTGGAGACTTCCTCGTCCGCACCGGTCCCTGGAGGTGTTCGCTGCCCGGACGGCTCGATGATCTGGACGACCAGGACTACCCGGCCTACACCACCGGCCGGGCGGCCGAGGTCCTAGGCGTCCAGCAGGCGTTTCTGCGCTCGCTGGACGCTGCGGGCGCGGTGTCTCCGGCCCGGTCAGTCGGCGGGCGCCGCTGCTACACCCGCCGGCAGCTTGCCTTCGCCGCGCGGGTCAGGGAACTGTTCGACGAGGGCTGCACGCTGGCCGCGGCGCTGCGCATCCTGGCGCTGGAAGACGACCTGGCCGCCGAGCGCGCGCTGACCGCCCGGCTGCGCGCGCGGCTCGCCGGGAAGCCGAGTTCCGGGCAGTAGCCGCATTTGGTTACCGGGGCCAGCGGGAACCCGCCGGAAACAGCTGCCCCGCCATGGTTGCCGTCACTGGAGGCTATCAGGAAACGTTGCAGAAATATGCATCTTGCATGCAGCCAATATCCAGGTTGTCGGTGATCACTGGTTTCGTGAGGTCAGCCGGGGGCTGTCCTGCCCGGCTGCCCGACTATTTCCCGACCGCAATGGGGTGGTGTGATCAAATGCGTGAAGACAGCGGTTTCCTCCCGTCCGGTGACGGCGGTCCGCGTACCGTTCCGGGTCACAGTGCCGGCTCCGGGGCCGGCGGCGGCCGGCCGCCCGGCTCGTCCCGCTGGAGGACCCTGATAACGCACCTGGCGGTGGCGGTCCTGGCGGCCGGCGCGGCCACCGGGGTGACACTCGGGCTGGACCGCCCGGCGCCCCCGGCGAGCGCGAGCGCCGCGGCGCCGCTGCCGGGCAGCGGCGCGGTCCCGTCCCCGGCCACCAGCCCGGCGGCCGGCGGCGGGACGGGCACCGGGGAGCAGCAGGTGGTGAACAAGGTCGAGCCGGGCCTGGTCGTCATCAACACCACGATGCAGTACAACGGCGAGGCCGGGGCCGGAACCGGCATGGTGATCAACCCGGACGGGCTGGTGCTGACCAACAATCACGTCATCGAGGACTCCACCAAGATCACCGCGACCGTGGCAGCCACCGGCAAGACCTACCCGGCCACCGTGATCGGCTACGACAAGACCGCCGACGTCGCCCTGATCCGGCTGCAGGGCGCGGCCGGGCTGCGCGCTGTCCCGGTCGGCAACTCCGCCTCGGTCAGGGACGGCGACCCGGTCGTGGCGCTCGGCAACGCGGAGGGGCAGGGCACCATCATCCCGGCCGGCGGGCAGGTCACCGGGACCGGCAAGTCCATCACCGCCGAGGACCAGGGCGGCACCGCCGCCACCGAGACCCTGCACGGCATGATCTCCACCAGCGCCGGCATCGTGCCCGGCGACTCCGGCGGCCCGCTGGCTACCGCCGCCGGGCAGGTGATCGGCATGGACACCGCCGGCAACAGCGTCAGCGTGACCCAGCAGCAGACCGCCAACCCGCAGCAGGCCGCCGCCGGGTTCGCGATCCCGATCGACACGGCGTTGTCGGTGGCCCGGCAGATCGCCGCCGGGCACGCCAGCTCAACCGTGACGATCGGCTACCCGCCATTCATCGGGATCTTCACCCCTGGCGGCAGCCAGTCCAGCCCGCTCGCCCAGGCCCAGGGCCAGGAGCAGCAGAACGGGTTCGGGGACGGGTTCGGCGGCTTCGGCGGGTTCAACGGCTTCGGCGCCCCCGCGACCACCCCGTCCTGCTACACCAGCAACGCGGACCTGACCATCCCGTCGGCTGTCGCCCCGGCCGCCGCCGGCGCCCTGGTCGACGGCACCGTGTGCGGCAGCCCGGCCGCCACCGCCGGGCTAATCGGCGGGTCGGTCATCACCGTGGTCAACGGCACGCCGGTTACCTCACCAGACGGCCTGACCAGCATCCTGGCCCGGTTCCGGCCCGGCACGACGATCTCGGTGACCTGGACCAGCCCTGCGGGCAAGCAGACCACCAGCAGCCTGCACCTGACCGCAGGACCGCCCCAGTAACAACCCGTGACCATGATCCAGGTGACCGCTGCTCGCACCGGAAATCCCCGGAGCGCAGCGGTCACCTGGCATCACGCTGCTTGGCCGCGAGCCGTTCACGGGGCCAGCGCTGTGTACGGGCGTGGCGCCGCCCGGCTACCCGTTCCCGCCGGTCCGCTCGCGCAGTGCGGCCAGCTCGGCCCGCAACTGACGGGTCTCTTCCTGCAGCTCCAAGATGCGCCGGATGCCGGCCAGATTCAGCCCGTCGGCGGTCAGCGCGCAGATCTCCTGGAGCCGGCTGATGTCGCGACGGGAGTACCGGCGGGTTCCGCCCGCGCTGCGCGTCGGGCCTATCAGCCCCTCCCGCTCGTAGATCCGCAGCGTCTGCGGGTGTAGCCCGGCCAGCTCGGCGGCGACCGAGATGCTGAACAGCCCCCGGTCCAGGTCTCCCCACCCGGGGCTCACCACGGCCAGTCCCCGTTGCCGGCCAGGTACCGCACGGCCAGCGCAGCCAGCCGGATTGGGTCGTTGTCCGCCGTGCGCGGGCACGGCGCGGGCACCGTCCCCGGGACTTCCACCCGGACCGGGCCGACCCGTAGCGGGGGCTCAGCCGCCCGCCCGGCCCGCCGTACGACAACGGGCACGCCGGAGCCGTGCGGCCGTCTTGCCGGAGCTCCGTCTGCCGGGCCTTCAGGCGCGGCAGCATCGGGTCCGAGCTGGTGCCCGCGCGACCGGTCATAGGCGGCGCGCCGGGCCGGGTCGCCCAGCACCTTGTAGGCCTCGGTCAGGGCACGGAACCGGGCCGGGGCGGCGGCATCACGCGGCCGGCGGTCCGGGTGCTCAGCCGCCGCCCGCCGCCGCCACGCCCGCGTGATCTCCCCGCCAGAGGCCCTCTGGGGGACTCCCAGCAGCTCGTACAAGTCCGGGACATGGCCTCCTTGCTCCGCCGCCGCCATGACCATCACTTCCCTTCCGCCAGGCGCGGCCGTACTTCATCCTCCCCAGTATGCAGCACCACAAAATATGAGTCGAGTCTTGTCAGATATCTGCGTGCACTGGTATATAGATCTTGTGAGCGTGCATGACACCAATTCGGCAAGGAGGCACTGATCATGCTCATGCGCACCGACCCGTTCCGCGAGCTGGACCGGTTCACCCAGCAGGTCTTCGGCACCACCGCCCGGCCCGCCGCGATGCCGATGGACGCCTACCGCCAGGGCGACGACTTCTACATCCACTTCGACCTGCCCGGCGTCAACCCGGACTCCATCAGCCTGACCGTCGAGCAGAACGTGCTCACCGTCCGCGCCGAACGCGTCCCGGCCCAGCCCGACGACGCCGAGCTGCTGATCGCCGAACGGCCCTACGGCACCTATACCCGGCAGGTCTTCCTCGGCGAGACCCTCGACGCCGACAAGATCGCCGCCGACTACGCCGCGGGCGTGCTCACCCTGACCATCCCGGTCCACGAAGCCGCCAAGCCGCGAAGCATCCAGATCACCAGCAGCGACCAGAAGCAGGCCGTCACCGCGTAACTTCCGCGGGAGGCCCTGGCATGGGCCGCCGGCATCAGGCGGACCATGCCAGGGCCTCCAAGCCAAGGCCTCACTATGGGCCGCCCCGGCAGCTTTAGAGGCACTTTCTTGCCGACATGATTAACTTACCAGATTTCCCTGGTGCGCGTAGTAACTTTCCTCGAATTCCTCGGGCGGGACATATCCGCAGGCAGAGTGCAGCC
>Ga0335075_10014439_pt1 | contig 11860 bp, 11 predicted proteins | sample Lox_Sample_24_FD_206723 | JGI IMG/M metagenome (GOLD analysis project Ga0335075, IMG submission 206723) | Soil microbial communities from Loxahatchee National Wildlife Refuge, Florida, United States - Lox_Sample_2.4 | ecosystem: Environmental > Terrestrial > Soil > Wetlands | place: USA... | reverse complement strand
TGAAACTTAAGGGAACGGGTGGCTCCCTCAATCCCTTAAAATCCCCCTTGGCGCACGTTATTGGACGGCTATTGGACGGCGCGCTTGCATGATCGTAGCGCCCTTTTCCTTCTCCTGGTTCTGAGAACCCATCACTCATCGTCATCCAAATTGCGGTTCGATTTGCGCGTATTGCCTGTTGCCAGCAATTGAGCCCAGGACCACTTGTCCGACAAGCCGACTTCCCGTCAAGGTGGATCTGTGAGCGTCCGTAGTCGAGACCAAGGTGAATCAGCGAACGGCTGAACCCGGCGGCATAACCCGCGAAAAACTCCGGCTGGTTGGTGCCGGTGTTGGCGTTGATGCCGATGCCGCGCTGACATTGTGACTGATGTCCAGTTCCTGATTGTCTTCCCCGAGAGCCTCGAGAGCTTGCTCAACGGCTGGAGACGTTCTACTGAGGCGGCTTCGCGGGTGGCGGAGCGGTTACGGCTTGGTTGGTTTCCACGCGATAATTCACCACGTCCACGGTCACCGTCGCCTTGTGACCATCCTTAAAGGCGAAGTTCAGATCCTTCGGAGAAGGCGTCGCGGTGACGCCGGCAGCCAGCAGGCCGCGGACGATGAACGTCTTTTTGTCCGAGGACAGGGAGAACGTCAAAGCTTTGCTGCTGTATGTGACGCTTTGGATCGAATCAAGGTTCTCTCCGCTGAGATCCACCTCATCGGTTCCGAGCGAGGGATGGAACTTGATGGCCAGAGCCGCCGCACTCGATGAACTCGCCTGATCGGGATCGGCGGGAAGCGGGACGGGTTCGACCTGTTCTCCTGCCCGCTTCTCGATAAGAATGTTCTTATATGCCTTCCAGTCCTTGACCGCCAGTGTGAACTTGGCGAGCGAGTTTTGCGACTCCGGAAGGCTTGGAGTATCGGTCGGCAGCGAGGTGAGCGGCGTCGGCGGAAAGACAATTCTTGCGCCGAAGAGGCGATTGCCGACTAAGAGGAAGGTGGCGTTCTTGTCATCTTTCTCAAGTAGAACGACCTTGTCCAACGCGCTTCCAAAGGGCGTATCCCAATAGTATCCCTCCACTGTATGTCTGCTGCTCCACAGCAGCGGCTGCACCTTGTAGGTCTTGAGGCTGGTGAGCAGATCGGTCGGAACCGCCGCCTGAAAGATGGCGTCGCAACTGTTGACCATCCGTCGAATGGGAGCGTCGCTCAACCCGAAGACATGGCCGGCGAGATTCAGGATGTAGTCATTCAGATTCGGGTCGTGAACGGTATCGAGCGGGAGGCTCGAGACCTTGACGGTAAGGAGAGATGTGGATTGATCGAGTACGCTGGTCGTGGCGAATGCCTGAGAGACGGCGCCGCACTTGGCGATCGCTGCGTCGCTGCGGATTGCGGGGTCTGTATGCGGTGTCCGCACTTCGACCGAATCGCAGGATCCGTTGAGGAGCCTTTGGGGCTCGGGGTCGGCGCTGTTCTCCAGTGGGACTTCCGTACCGTCGCGGGACACCAGCTTGGGTTGACTCTTGACAAGGTCGGACGCCGCGGCGGTAAAGCGGAGCAGGTTCTGCTCCAATGTAAAACCCGGTGTCCCCTGCTGATAGAATGTCGATCCCACCCGAACGTAGGTCCCATTGATGAATTGCCCCAGGACTCGGACTTCGACCTGGCCATTGCCAAGGTCGTCGTAGCGAACATCCTGAATGTGGGGCGCGAGATCGTAGACCGCCACGGGAACGATGGGATAGATGCGAAGCGAACCGGGAATGATCTCCCCGGATTTTCCGGTCTTCGGATCAAATTCCCGCCAGTAGGTACTCACACGGGCTTTGCCAGAGCAACCGGCAAAGGCATCGATCGGCACTGCCAGTTGAACAAAGGTCTGCCTCATCCCGCTTTGTACGTACTGCTGGCCGAGCACGGGCTTAAACTGCCACGCGAAGGAGGTGACCCGTGGACGCTTGGACTGAAGCTGTAACGCGATGGTGTCCTGATCTTGCACGACGTAATAGGTGCTTCTTCCGTGAAAGAGAGAAAAGCCGCCTTGGATGACCGCGGTCGCGACCCCTGCGCCGATTTGCACTTGCTTACTGGTCACTGCGGCCACGTTGTAGGTCTTCTCTTGGGGGAGAATGGCGGTGATTGCAGGCGCCTCGGAGAGCGAATCGGTAGGAAATACCTCCGCCAACGGCGATTCCATCTCCACTTCGACGACCGCCACAGAGCGCTTATATTGCTCCGGCGCATCAATCGTGATGGGGAAGCCAATCGTGGTGCGCACCTTCTGCAGAGGCTGATTCAGTACATACCGGTCGGAAAGCGAGCCTTCGAGCAAGAGCTGAAGATTGGTGATCTCGTAGGTGAGCTGCATCTGCTCGTTCAAGAGGTTCAGTGCATTGGGCCCGAAGGTCGTGGGCAAGGCGAATGCCGTGCCCGATGGCTGGGTCACACTGGGAGCTGTCGGCGGGGTGGTGGTCGTGACCGTGCTTTGATTGGGAAGAGTTGTGGTCACCGTGGTCGACGGCGTGGCGCCAGTGACGTTTGCCGTTTGTGAAGTCGGTCCGTTGTTCGTCAGCGCCACTTGGCCCAGGGGAGGGCCCCCCGTCAGTTGCACGCCCAGTCCGCTTTGGACGGACGTCCCACCGGAGACGGCCCCGATGCCGCCCAGCAGAGAGGTTTGATTGATTCCCTGCACTGCGGCAAGCTGGGCGCGCGCGGAGTTGAGCATCAGCTCCAGGGAGGTGTCGTCGTAGACCTTGGGCGGCTGAATCGAGATCCCATTCCCCTGTTGATCGCGGCTCTCAATCGAAACTTCCCGCGCCGGGTCCGGCTTAGGGACGTACTGCGAGAAGGCAGGAGCCGATGTCAGCACTACGAGCAAAGTTGCTAGAGAGAACGCGAAGGTCTTCAAACAAAGCCTCCTATCTACCCCAGAATTGACCCCCGGTTGCGTAGATCCATTGGCCAAAGTCGAGGGACAGAATCTAGGGTGCAGCCTGTGCTCCGGTCATGACAATGACTGTGATGGGATGGACGGCGAGATGAACGACGGCAGTTCGCCCCGTAATCACGACAGACTGCCCGTTCTGGAATCCCTTGTTTTGAAGGGCTCCGAAGGCCGCAGCGACCGCATTTGCAAAACCGTCCACACCGTCCAGAAGCAACAGGGTACCGTTCAGGCTGGCTTGGCCGTTGGCCATGAAGAGGGTGCCGGTGAACTGGCTCGATGGGAGCTCCGCCTGGTCAAAGAGCGCTGCGGTCGCCAGCTCTGCCGTCCGGGGCTTGACTCGCACCTTGTCGGCAGCGCCTCGGGTGGATTTCGCGGCAGTTGCGGCGGTCCGGTTGGCTCTTTTTGCGGCTTTGGTCTTCTTTGCGGGTGAACTTGACTTGGCTTTGGTTGAGCGCTTTCCTGTGGCGGACATAGGCTCCTTCCCGATGAAGTCGGACTGACCTGAACTACGGCCGAGCCCTGACTGAAATCAAAAGCATAGTGTCGATCAGGACGCGAATCGAGTGACCGGACGAGCCTCCGATCCATCACCGAACCCACTGGGCGCCGACCCACCGGGGCGATGATTTCTTTCGGACTCGATGCAGACGCGCGCCAGTTTCGAACGGCGCCCCATGATCGAGCCAATCGGGCGTTCTTCGGTCTTCGCGCCTGCGATTTCTGCAGACTGGGAGGGGGATGCTCGATAGATACAACCGGGGCTTTGCCTGTGTCAAGTTGCCCGTCGAAAAAATTCGCGAGAATTCTTGCCGAAAACTGGATGGGCTTATCAGTGACGAGGAGCGAGTTACAGGGCGGAGTTTCTTGCTGCTTCCCACCTGCAATTCGTCACTGCGTCTTGGCAAAGACTTTCAGGCTGAGGCCGAGGAGGCGCCTTCACTGCAGTGACGAGTGGCGAGTGGCAAGTAACGAGAGACGTGATTTGGTATTCCCTAACCACCAGCCACTCGCTCTCGTCTAGAATCGAGGCATGAACAAACGAGACGTTTTTCTTTGCCACGCGGGTGAAGACAAGACTGAGTTTGTTCGTCCTTTTGCCGATGAACTTCGAGCGAATGCGATCACCTACTGGCTCGACGAAGCAGAAATCCGCTGGGGCGAGTCGATCACGCGCAAGGTAAACGACGGCCTGGCAACGTCCCGGTTTTTCATCCCTTTCTTCACACCAGCCTTTTACCAACGAAATTTCCCGGAAACTGAGCTCTTCAACGCCCTCGATCGGGAGATTGCCGAGAACACAACCTTAATTCTCGCGATTCTCGCGATCGACCCATCGCTTTTCAAACAGCGTTATCCTTTGTTGTCCTCCAAGCGTTATATGACCTGGTCGCTGGGCAAAAGCGCGATTGTGGGCGAGTTGCTTAAGATCCTGAATCGGGACTACCGATCCCGTTGGACCTGGATTTATCCAGCGGAGCACAAAGGTCCGGTTTGGTTCAGAATTGCGGCAAATCCGGAAGAGCTGGGCAGGCGTCATCATCTGCGGATCTCGTGGGGGCCGTGGACCTTCGTGACCTATCTCTCCCTCAATCATGGGGCGGTCGCCCTTGTGCATTCGAAGTCGCACGATGGAGTGCCGGTTCCGATCACTTTAGATGTGACGCCGAAAGCCTATTCGGATTTCGGAGTCAATGATCCACCGGAGGGCACGGTGATCGACATCAACCGTGGCTGGAAACACGGGTGACACCTCCTGGGTGAAGTCGCGAGTGGCTAGTGGCCAGTGATTACGGGAAACCTCTCTCACCTGTTGCTGCTTACCACCGGGTTCGGTCTTGCCCTCGTCACTCGCCACTGAGCAGGCACGCCTCCGGTGCCTCATCGAGTTAACGTGCCCCCTCGACGAACCGCTGCCGCGCCTGGCCGACCACTGGTATCCGCCGGTCCAAATTCGCCAGCTATACTCATTCCTTTGCCTGATTTTGCCAGCGTTAGCCTGCGCCGCTGCCATTCGAGAGGGGCCACTCTCAAAGAAGGAGCGTTGCCCAAGCGCTGCCGCTTTTGTTAGTATTCGTTCTCCTCTCTCTTTGATTCTCAGCAGCGTTCAGAAAAAGTCTGATAGATCTTCGTCTCTTTTTCCGGTTCTGCGATGTCGGGTCGGGCCACGGTACCCAAGAGCGATGGCAACGAATCATCTGCTCAACGCCTCTCGAAAGCGCTACCTTCGCCATCCCGACGCCTCAACGCAAACACTGGAGGTGAATGAATGAATCGCCTGGTCCCAGCTCAGCCCCGAGGAGCAAGAGCTTTCAGCGGAAACTCAAAAGAAGACATCAAGGACTACCTCGATCGGGTGGCGAGATACGTTCCAGCCGAAATTCTGGCAGCTTACCTGACCCTCGTGCCCATCATCACAGCTACAACTAAGGAAAAGGAACAGGCGGTTTTGCAAATTGCCCTCCTCGCGGTTGTCCTGGTCGGACTCTTGTTGCTCAATATTCCTTATCTTCTCCGCGCAGCGCAGCCCGATCAACCAAAACGCAAGCACATCCTGGTGTCAACAGCGGCATATCTTGCGTGGACCTATTCTATCGGCGGGTTGTGGACACGAATTGGGCTTTACCACGAGGCGGTGGCGGCCATTTTGATTGTTTTCGTGTCTCTGGGGAGCGGTCTCATCATTCCTTACGAAGGAGAAAAATGATCGATGCGCTATCTCTCCGAATACGCCGGCCGCGAGGAAGTCTCGGCGGTGATTGATCGTGCGATGGGGTTCGATATCGTTCACGGGGTGGTCGTAAGGCTCGATCCGACATGGCTCGGGCTTTGGCGTCTTAGCCACGCTCTCAGCAGAGCCGAATGGGAGACGCTCGATAAAGACCTGCTGTACATGACGGATTGGTACAGGAACGTGCTCGGGCCACCTTGGCCTCTGCGCATGGCACGTTATCTGGGTTTGACTGGCCTTTTGGATTCCGGGAACTTCAGTCCGATTTCGCCGGTTGCGATCGATCCCAAATGGAGTTGCGGAACGTGGGAAGAGATCGCAGACCGACACCATCAGGGCCGACGTGAACCTTTCATTATCCAAGTGCTGGTTGTCCCGCGCAGCCCACGGGGGACCTTCGATGAACTTATATCGAGCCTTGGGGAAGGGCGCGAGCAGATACGGTTTGAGGCCCGCCCCGTAGCCAGAGCGTATTCCGGCGGACGCAAGAAGCGCGTTCAACCTCTACAGGGAGGAATCAGCGTAGGCAGCGCAACGGGCGACTATGCAACCCTTGGCGGAATTCTCAGAGATGGTTCCGGCAAGTTCTACGCACTCACCTGCGGCCATGCCATTGCGCGAAACGCGGAAGCTAAGCAGCCCTCTCCGAAGGACAAACAAACTTCAGCGCGCATTGGCATTTGTATCGAGTCAACCGACGGAGCCTTACAAGGGCCGACAAAAAGCTGCAACCGAAAGAAGGCCACGAACGAAGTGGATGCAGCTCTCATTGAGCTCGACGGGAACCTGCAGCCCGCCCCAAGACTCGAACTGATGGGCGTCGGCAAATTGGCAGGCTGGGCAGCAATCGATGACGTCAATGAAGATTCTCCCATTCAAGTTTCCGGCCGCTCAGGATTGAAGAACGTGTACACCGGCGGACTTCTTGTGATTGGGAGCCTGCGCATCGGGCCGGACCGTTTTTGTTTTCGGAATCTCATGGAGATCAAGCGGGCCAGCGTGCAATATTGGGGGGCAACGGGGACCCTGGCACCTCCCGTTCGCCCTGGAGATTCCGGTGCCTGGGTCGTGCAAGATGGCCCCAATGGACCTGAGTGGTGCGGCATGGTGGTCGGTGGAGCAGGGCCGATCGGCTATGCCGTATTCGCCGAGAATGTTTTCGACTGGTTGAAGACGAAACACCACAGCGGACTCAGCGTCGCGTGACTTCACGACATAATTCGCGACGGCAGCAACCGCCCAAGCGCTGGAAGTGACGAGTCGCATTGCAACCGGTTTAGTTGGCGGCGTCGGGCCGGTGCTTTTGCTCTCTGTGGAGATCGGATTGCGCCTTGAACCATCGGAGGTTCTCCCCGATCGTGGGACTCTTCGACTCTTCGGTTCTTCCTTGGGCATCTCCTCGCAGCACGCGGAGCACTTCGCCGATGCAGGAAACTCTTTGGCGTCGTAAATGATTCCTCAGCGTAAGCGCGTGTTGTGCCGTGTCCCGAGTCTACGCCGCACGGGTCGGCCATCCTGAATCCGACTGCGTCAAGCTCCGACGGGTTTCCGCTCCGGATCAGGGCCTGCGGCGGAGCATGGCCTGCGATTTCGCCCTAGTCCAGCTCTCGGGTTTCGCCGGGCGTCCGGTGTCCCGGCGATGGCCGGGAGCGCTACGGCCCGGGTCACTAGATTTCCGATGGATAGGGCGGGGCGTTCCACCGATCCGATGGCGGGCGATTGAATGGCTGGCTGCGTCCTTCTTTGTGCCCAAAAATATTTGCGGCAATCTTCGTGATTTCTCGCCGGGGGTGAGTATTACTCCTCTAGAAGGAAGCGGGCGAACCGAAGCGGACTGGAGCCGCCACGAAAATCGACTACGCGACCTATCTATAAAGGTGCTGCTTCGAGCACGCCCATTCCATTTTGAGGTTTTTCGCTATGTATTCCTATGACAGCCTTCACGAGGCTTCGCACGTCGTCCTTGGCGCCTACCTCGGTGGCGCAAACATTCAGGTGATTTTGGATCGCGGTAAACCGCGTTGCACCTTCGGCCACCACTTGGCCATACCGGGTCTGGTGATGAGTTACGCCGGCTATGCCGGAGACCGCTTGATTTCTCGGCTTTTGGAAGCGGATTGCGTTGCACGTTCCCAATCCGACCGCGAGCGGCGGCAGTGGATTTTGGAGAAGCTGGCGAATCCCCCGGGCGAAGCCAGCATCTCTGCCGAGGCGGAACGCACGGCTTTCGAACTTGTCGGGCGCTTCAGGGACGAAATCTTTCGGGTTGCCGCTCTCATTGAGCGCCACATCCAGCAGCGCCGAAGCCTTCCCGCCGACGAAATCGAGCAGCTGGAGTGCGTAGCGAAGGTGCGTGCTCTGGGACGAGAGGAAGGACAAGTCGAGGCGAGGCAGGAGACGAAGTAGTTGTCGACACTCCGCGGGGCGACGGCTTTCCTGTAGTGGCGAGTGGCTAGTGGCACGTGGCAAGAAATCTTCCAGCAAGGTGTCGCCTGTCACTGCACTCGAGCGCTATCCTAGGCCCGAGATGATCAACGCAATTAAGGAGAAGCTCGCCCGCGTCTTCTCCGATGTCGTCGATTCGGAGATCGAGGTCGTCTACGTTCTGGTCGAAATCCGGAAGTACCTGGAACAAAATGCCCTACGGGGCGAAAGGTGAGGTAAGTGCCATGAACCAGAGCGACGAACTGACCCTGTGGCTGGCCAAAGGTTGGCTTGAAACCAGCGGCGACCAGGTACAGGCACTGATTGTGGACGACCTTGGAGAGCAAGTCCGCGGGGGGACTCCGCTTTCGGACGGCGTTGTGGCTCTCGAACGATCGGATCGACGCGCCGGAGATTTTGGCATGGCCATCGCCGGCACGCTTCTTGCCCCGGTCCTGGTTCGCATGCTCAAAGAGTTTTGGGACGGATACCTGAAGGAATTGGAGATGGAAACCGAAGGCGCCCTGGCCAAGAAGACGGTGGAACTGGCCAAGCATTGGTTCGGCGCCAACCTGATCGGCAAGCGCGACTCCGTTCCACTCGAAAGGCTAAAGCAACAGCTCGAATACTTGGTCGCCGAAAAGAAGCTCACCGCTGTTGAGAAGGCGCGTCTCCTGCATGCCCTCCAGAGCGACAGACTACAAGAGCATCTTGGGGCCGAGGGCTAACCGTGGACCCGGGGCAACTGCGGCTGGCTCGCGCGGCCGTTCGTGCCTCGACGGTCGAAATCCGCGTCCATCAGTTCCTTCTCTTCACGATCTTTCTTCCATTCGCGGGAATTCTCCTGCCGTTTCTCGGCTTCCACATCGCAACCTCACTTCTGAACTCGAATCTCTCGCAGGATTGGAGGAGCTGGAGACACGTCAGTCCGTCCGACGACAGGGATATGCTCAGCGGATCCCAGGAATTCGCGCTGGCGGGAGCGCTCACAACGGCCGTGCTCTTCTACGGTCTGGTCCGCTACGCAAGAGGGCTGCGTTCTCAGCGCATGGCGGAAGAGACGGACCCCCGTTTTCGCCCTCTGAAGCCCCATCAAGGCCGGTTTCTGCGCGAGCGTGAAGCGTTGCTCTGGCGAGAAGCCGTTCAGAGCACGAGCCAACCACCCGAGATCGTGTGGTTCCCCCATGTCGCTGTTCTGGCACGCGCGCTTTCGAGCCACGGCACAAGCCGGATCGCGATCTCAACCGGGCTGTGGGAAAGGCTTGAAAAGAGAGATCAGACCGCGGAACTGATCCTGCTTCATGAGATGGCCCATTTGCGGTATCAAGACCCGGAGCGTTTCCGGCGTTCCCAGGCGATGCTTCGAGCCGTTCAGCGTGCGCTTTCGCTGACCTTCTTTTCCTTCACCTTTATCGTGGCGTTCCTGGCGATCCATCAGGGTGTCACCCTCCTCACCCATGCCCCGCTAGTAACGCTCCTGCGGCAGGAGTTGATGATCCTCGTTGTCGGGCTGATCGTCGTCTCGCTCTGCCCGATCACCGCGGCTATTGTGCGCAGATATCTTGGCTTTCTCACTTCGCTCCTGGAACTGCGAGCCGACGTCAAGGCCGCAGAGTGGATCGGAGGGCTGGATTCATTCGCCGAGATTCTCTCCGCGAATGAGATGGTGCACAAGTCCACACTGACGGACAGATCGAGGTCCTGGTTCTCTCTCAACATGACCCATCTCTCGGAAACGGAACGAATCGAGACCATCCGCAATCCGACGAGGCTGCTGACCCCGAAGACGGAATACTTCGTTTTTTCCCTGGTTCTGGCCTTGGTCCTTCCCTTCAACGGCCTGACACCACTGTTCGAGGGAGGGCTTGCAGACCTCGTCGTCTCGCTCGCGGTGGCCGTGGCTTTCGCTTTTACGACGACCACGATGCTCGCCCTCGCGGCTGCAGCGGGGGTGCGCATTCCCGCCGGCAGGTTGTTGGGACTGGCGGTTGGGCTGGTCGTTTTCACCGCAGCCTGCCAGCTCAACCTCTACACCTTTGCCTACTCGCTGATGACGATCGCCGTCGAGGTCGGCCTTCCTTCGCCGGACACCCCGGTCGACTTGAAGGAGATCGCGCAGGACATCGGCTCGTCCTTCCGAGACATCGGCGGGCAGTTGAGCGGCGTTGCCTCGCATGGCTGGGTCGCGTGCAGCGTGCTGGTGACCTTCTTAGCTCTCCTGCTGCTGGTCTCGCGGGCAAGACAGTTGTTTACGAAGCATCAGGATCGACCGATTCGGCTCCTTCTGGTCGGGCTGGCAAGTACCGCCGGGGTGATCCTCGATGCATACGATAAATGGAGGACCTCTGAGCTGGAGGGAACCTGGCTCGAGTTCCTGTGGATGCGATGGCAAGAGGTTTGGACTCGCTTGCCCTGGCTTCGATTCACGTTGAGCGCCGTACTGCCTTTGGCCGTGATTTGGGCGATCTCGCTTGCCAAGCGCACGGGTGTTCGAGCGTCTGCTCAGTCCGATTTCCTGGAGCGCGCCCCGTAGTCAGAGCGGTCGGCTGGAGTGCCTGGGTTGCGCATGGGCAATCCTCAGCCCTCAGGGGCAAATAGACTTCGGTTTGCCGTTGGGGCTCAGGGGTCACGTCGGGATCGCTCAAAAAGTCGTTGAATATCGGCCGGTCGTCTGCCTGTCTTCCCGACCTGGTTAACCAACTCCCCATCAGATACTGATAGGCCGACTCCAGTTGCTCGGTTGCTCGTAACTCCCGATCACGGTCAAGGTAGCAAATTCTCCGCCGCCCAGCACCTGTCGCCGTAGGTGCGGCGGTGGTTCGACGCCGGTTCCCAGATCGAGACAGGCATCATAGCGAAGGCGGCTCGGGACCACGCTCGACGGGTCATCGTGAGGCATTCCGTAGATACCGCGCAGTTCCTTGCTGTACCCATGTTCGATGGCCCAGTCCCACGGGACCCGAAATGCCTTTGCCAAGCGGTGTTCGTCGTAGCTGCCTCATGGCGTTTCGAGATGACCTGAAACGGCGAAAGCGAAACGATCTCGACTGCGAATGCCCTCGGCTTCGGTTCGCTTGGTTTCTTCGCCGGGAGTGAGAAACGAAGGGACTTGGCGCGGTATGCACTCGGAGTCAAGCCGGTCGCCTGTTTGAAAGCTCGCGCGAAGGGCTGCGAGGAACCGTCGCCGCCGCGTAAAGTGAAGTGCCCTACGCGGGCACTTCGTCGTCAACCGGTTGCGGTTGTCACGAATCGAAATCGTGGCGGTCTTCTCGCGACGAATCTGTCGAGGCAAGGTGGAGCTGTGCCAACAAGTCGACTAGGTTCAGGAGTCACTTTGACGTAGAACCGGTTATCCGGACAACTGATTGCTGGCAATTGACTCGCTGCGGCTTTCTCAACGAGTAAGATCGCCAATGCACTCGCTGACCATGCATCTGTCCTACAACTCGGCCACCGCTCCTAAGCGATGTCATGCAAGAGGGATTCCCATTCCGGGGGAACCTTTCCCGCCGGTCCAGGTGTGGGTTGATCGCTCGGGTGAGATTGCGGAGGTAGCAACCGAATCCCTCTGAAGACCCTTTGCTTCTCGTAATCGTAAAGCCAGCCTTGAAGTGGCTCAAAGCTGGCGACAATCGGATGTCCAGATTGTGCCGCATGTTTCGCGGCATGTTGTCCCGGTGAGCTGTCGCAACATCCGATATACCCGCATTCTGCACACCTCCTCAGGTGAAGCCACCAGCCACCGGACGCGAGACATTCCTCGCAGCCGA
>Ga0335075_10014438_pt1 | contig 11860 bp, 9 predicted proteins | sample Lox_Sample_24_FD_206723 | JGI IMG/M metagenome (GOLD analysis project Ga0335075, IMG submission 206723) | Soil microbial communities from Loxahatchee National Wildlife Refuge, Florida, United States - Lox_Sample_2.4 | ecosystem: Environmental > Terrestrial > Soil > Wetlands | place: USA: Florida... | reverse complement strand
GCGCGTTCCGGCACCACCAGCACGTCCGTCACCCGGCGCCGTACCAGTTCGAACGGCAACTCGCCGATGTCACGCACGGCGATGCCCTCGGCGATGGTGGGGCCGCCGACCGAGACGCTGCGGCCGGCCAGCTTCTGCGCCAGCGCGGCGTACGCCTCCACTTCCACCCCGTAGACCGGGATACCTGGCCGCAGACCGGTCGCGGCAACGAGACAGCCGGCGAGCAAACCGCCGCCGCCCACCGGGATCACGACAGCGTCGAGATCGGGGGCATCTTCCAACAACTCCAGCGCCAGCGTTCCCTGGCCAGCGATGACAGCCGGATCGTCATACGGGTGTACAAAGACGAGCTGGCGTTCCTGCGCCAATTGCTCCGCATGGGTCGCGGCTTCTGCCAGCGTCTCGCCGTGCAGCACCACGGAGGCACTCCACGCCGCCGTGCGGGTGATCTTGGTGGAGGGCGTAAAGGTCGGCATGACAATGGTCGCGGCCACGCCGGCAAACTGCGCATGCCGCGCCACGGCTTGCGCGTGATTGCCGGCCGACATGGCTATGACGCCGCGGGCTTTTTCGTCCGCGCTCAGCATCGCCAGGCGGTTCGCCGCGCCGCGTTCCTTGAAGGCTCCGGTGACCTGGAGATTATCCAGCTTCAGCGTCACAACCGCGCCAGTGGCACGAGACACGGCATCGCATGGTAAGGCTGGCGTGCGGACCACACGCCCGGCAATGCGGCCCGCCGCCGCCTGGACGTCGGCAAGGCTGATCATTGGGGCGGTAGCCGGCGCTACCCGTCGTGGCCGGGCTCGACCCGGCCATCTGCGCACGACAGTCCGTACGTAGATGGCAGGGTCAAGCCGGACCATGACGGGTAGACGGGTGGGCGGGACCTACGGCGCACGCCGCGTCTCAGGCGAACTTGATGTCGAGAATCTCGTACGATCTGTCGCCGCCCGGCGCAGGAACAGATACGGAATCTCCCACCTTCTTGCCGATCAGGGCCTTCGCCAGCGGCGCGGAGACCGACAGACGGCCGGTCTTGATGTCCGCTTCATGGACACCGACGATCTGGTAGGTGGATTCTTTCTCCGTCTCCTCGTCTACCAGCCGCACCTGCGCGCCGAACTTGACATGTTCGCCGGACAGGCCCGCCGGGTCGATCACTTCGGCCGAGGAGACGATCTCCTCCAGCTCCGCGATGCGGCCCTCGATGAAAGACTGTCGCTCGCGCGCGGCGTGGTATTCGGCGTTCTCTGACAGGTCGCCGTGACTGCGCGCCTCCGCGATCTGTCGGATGATCGAGGGACGTTCTTCCGATTTCAGCAAGCGAAGCTCGTCTTCCAGGCGCCGCAAGCCAGGGGCGGTCATCGGAAACTTCTGCACGGCGACATCCTTCGATCAACAGGCGCAACGTATGCGAGGGTTGAGGGCATGCGCCCACGCCGCGGCGGGCAAGACCCGGCACGACGGAGCGTTAGAACGATCTGCGAAGGTAGGATTGCAGGGGCGCGACTTCAAGCGTCCCGGCGCGGAGAGCGGCGATGGCATGCACGGCCGCCCGAGCGCCGGCCATGGTGGTATAGTGCGGAATGCCGTGGGTCAGCGCGCCGCGCCGGATGGCGAAGCTGTCCGCCACCGATTGCGGCGTAGATGCGGTGTTGACCACAAGCTGGACTTCACCGGAACGGATGGCATCGACGCAATGCGGCCGCCCTTCCAGCACCTTGTTCACCACTGTCGCCGGCAAACCGGAATCGCGAATACAGGCCGCAGTGCCGCGCGTCGCCAGAATCCGGAACCCCATATCGACCAGCCTGCGGGCAAGCGCCGGTACCCCCTTTTTGTCGGCGTCCTTGACCGACAGGAACACCGTACCGGACATCGGCAGGATCACGCCCGCGCCAAGCTGTGATTTGGCGAAGGCGCGCTCGAAGCTGGCGTCCAGGCCCATCACTTCGCCGGTGGATTTCATTTCCGGCCCGAGGATCGTGTCCACATTGGGAAAGCGGGCGAAGGGGAACACTGCTTCCTTCACTGCGACGTGCGGTGCGACGGTCTGATCATCAAGCCGGAAGGCCGCGAGGCTTTCCCCCGCCATCACCCTCGCGCCCACTTTGGCAACCGCAACGCCGGTCGCCTTGGCGACGAATGGCACGGTGCGGCTGGCGCGGGGATTCACTTCCAGCACGTACACCACGTCGTCCTTGATGGCATATTGCACGTTCATCAATCCGACGACACCGAGCGCCTTCGCCATCGCCTCCGTCTCGGCCTTCAATTCGGTGACGGTGGCGGGAGACAGCGTGTAGGGCGGCAAGGAGCAAGCAGAATCGCCCGAATGGATTCCGGCTTCCTCGATATGCTCCATCACGCCGGCGACGTAGACGGATTCGCGATCGGCAATGCAATCCACATCGACCTCGATCGCGTCGTTCAGGTAGCGATCGATCAGCACCGGGTTATCGCCGGACACACGGACGGCCTCACGCATGTAGCGTTGCAGCCCGACGCGGTCGTAGACGATCTCCATCGCGCGGCCGCCCAAGACATAGCTGGGCCGGATCACCACGGGATAGCCAATTCGCTCGGCAATGGCTTCCGCTTCCTCCGTGGACCGTGCCGTACCGTTGTCCGGCTGGCGCAATCCCAGCCGCTGCAGCAGCTTCTGAAAACGCTCGCGATCCTCCGCGATGTCGATTGCATCGGCGCTGGTGCCCAGGATCGGAATTTCCTCTCGTGCCAGCGCCTGCGACAATTTCAATGGTGTCTGGCCGCCGTACTGCACAATGCACCCCAGCAACGTCCCCTTCTCTTGCTCTTTCCGAACCAGCGCGATGACGTCTTCCGCGGTAAGAGGTTCGAAATACAGGCGATCAGAGGTATCGTAATCGGTGCTGACGGTCTCCGGGTTGCAGTTGACCATGATGGTCTCGATGCCGGCATCCTTCAGCGCATAGGCGGCATGGACGCAGCAATAATCGAACTCGATGCCCTGGCCGATGCGGTTTGGCCCGCCGCCCAGGATCACCACTTTGCGTTTGTCGGTGGGGTCGGCCTCGCAATGGGGGACGCCGTAGCCGCCTTCATAAGTGGAATACATGTATGGCGTAGCCGAAGCGAACTCGGCAGCGCAAGTGTCAATGCGCTTGTAGACAGGGACGACGCCAAGCTGGGCGCGGCGTTTCGCCACGTCGTGAGCGCTGCGGCCGGTCAGTTCGGCGAGGCGCTGATCGGAAAAGCCCAGCGCCTTCAGGCGGCGGAAGGCACCTGCATCCGGCGGCAGGCCATGTGCGGTGACGCTGCGTTCGGCTTCGACGATGCGGGCAAGTTCGCGCAGGAACCAAGGATCGAATTTCGTCGCATCGTGGATATCTTCGACGTTGATTCCGGCGCGCAAGGCCTGCGCTGCCATCAACAGCCGGTCGGGACGCGGGGCGGACAGTGCGGCGCGAAACGCATCCGGATTGTCGCCAGGTTGTTCGACTTCATCCAGGCCGTTCAGGCCGGTTTCCATGCTGCGGAAACCCTTTTGCAGGGCCTCGGCGAAGCTGCGGCCGATCGCCATGGCCTCGCCGACCGATTTCATGGATGTGGTCAGCAGGGCCGGCGTGCCGGGAAATTTTTCGAAGGTGAAGCGGGGGATCTTTACCACCACGTAGTCGATGGTGGGCTCGAAACTGGCCGGCGTGACACGGGTGATGTCGTTGGCAAGCTCGTCCAGCGTATAGCCGATCGCGAGTTTCGCCGCGACCTTGGCGATGGGAAAGCCGGTCGCCTTCGACGCCAGCGCCGAGGAACGCGATACACGCGGGTTCATCTCGATGATGACCATGCGGCCGTCGGCGGGGTTCACCGCGAACTGCACATTCGATCCGCCGGTATCGACGCCGATCGCGCGCAGGCACGCAATCGAGGCGTCCCGCATCCGCTGATATTCCTTATCGGTCAGCGTCAGTGCCGGGGCGACGGTGACGGAATCGCCGGTGTGGATGCCCATCGGATCGACGTTCTCGATGGAGCAAACGATGATGCAGTTGTCCGCGCGGTCGCGGACCACCTCCATTTCGAATTCCTTCCAACCGAGGACGGATTCTTCGATGAGTACTTCGGTGATCGGCGACGCCTCCAGACCGCCGGCGACGATTTGCTCGAATTCCTCGCGGTTATAGGCGATACCGCCGCCGGTGCCGCCGAGCGTGAAGCTGGGACGGATGACGGCGGGCAGGCCGGTGACGGCGAGCGCCTCGCGCGCTTCGTTCAGGCTGTGGGCGATGGCGGAGCGGGGGGATTCGATGCCGATCGCAGCCATGGCGTCGCGGAATTTCAGGCGGTCCTCGGCGCGGTCGATCACCTCGGCGCGGGCGCCGATCAGTTCGACGGTGTGGCGTTCCAGCGCGCCGTTCTTGGCAAGCTGCATCGCGGTGTTCAGCGCGGTCTGCCCACCCATGGTGGGCAGCAGCGCGTCAGGCTTTTCCTTGGCGATGATCTTTTCCACGATCTCCGGGGTGATCGGCTCAACGTAAGTGGCGTCGGCGAGGCCGGGATCGGTCATGATGGTGGCGGGATTCGAATTTACCAGGATGACGCGGTAGCCCTCGGCCTTCAGGGCCTTGCAGGCCTGGGCGCCGGAGTAGTCGAACTCGCAGGCCTGGCCGATAACGATCGGGCCGGCGCCGATGATCATGATGGAGGAGAGGTCGGTGCGACGGGGCATTTCAGTTCAACTCTCCAGAACGGTGTCACGAGGCTGCCGCAGGTGTGGCGGAAGGGGGATCAGATGGAACTGCAATGGCTCCGTGTCAGTTCGATCAGCAGGATACACGTCCTGCCGCATCGCCCTCATGAGAGCCATGGCGGCGGCCGACGATTTCCGCACCAACTTCCACGATGATGCCGTTCGCGTAGAGGCGTCGCCGCGCCCGGGCCGGGGCCACGCGAATGTCCTCCAGCAGAGTCTGCCGGCCGCTCAATTCGGGCGGCGGCGCGCCTGCCCCTGGGGCGAATGGGTTACGGCTCGGGTCCATGGCTTAGGAAGTTTATGTGATGTTATGAGATTCTCGATAATATCGGGTAAACGTCGTCACGTTGCGAGCGTTCTCCGCCGCGCCGCCACGCCAGCCGGAGTCAGCTCCAGTTGCCAGTGGCATTGCAGCGCGCCCTCCGGCAGCCGGATCGGCTCTCGAATCAAGCCGTCGCGCAAACACGTGGCGATTGCATCGCAGAATGCCGCGTAACCAATCGCGCCGCCGGTCAGTGCTGCGAACCGTTCGTATCCAGCCTCGATGTTCGGCTCATTGATCACGTGCCGGAAGGCAACGGCGAGCAGCGTGTCGACCGCGTCCATGTCACCCCCGCCCCTGCATCATCCCGACGAACCGCTCGAACAGATACCGGCTGTCGGAGGGGCCGGGGCTCGCCTCTGGATGGTACTGCACGGAGAACGCTGGGCGATCGGAACAGGCCAGGCCCTCGTTCGAGCCATCGAACAGGGAGACATGCGTCACCTGGACGGTCGGTGGCAGGGTCTCGGGGTCCACTGCAAATCCGTGGTTCTGGCTGGTGATCTCCACCTTGCCGGTGGTCAGGTCCTTCACCGGCTGGTTGGCGCCGCGATGGCCGCGCGCCAGCTTGTAGGTCCTCGCCCCCAGCGCCAGGCCCAGCAACTGGTGACCCAGGCAGATACCGAACAATGGCACGCCGGCATCCAGCACGCCACGGATCGCCGGCACGGCGTATTCGCCGGTCGCGGCCGGATCGCCTGGGCCGTTCGACAGGAACACCCCGTCCGGGTTGTGGCGCAGGATGTCCTCGGCCGTCGCGGTCGCCGGCACTACCGTCACACGGCACCCGGCCGAGGCCAGGCTGCGCAGGATGTTGCGCTTGGCCCCGTAATCCACTGCGACAACGTGGTGCTTCGGCGTGGCCTGCCGGCCAGTGCCCTTCGGCCAAACCCAGCGCGTCTCATCCCATTCATATGTCTGGCGGCAGGAGACTTCCTTGGCGAGGTCCATCCCCTCCAGCCCCGGCCACGAAGCCGCCTGCACCCGCAGCGCCGTCAGATCGAACCGGCCGTCGGCCGGATAGGCCAGAACGCCGTTCGGCGCTCCGCCGTCCCGGATCCGAACCGTCAAAGTGCGTGTGTCCACCCCGGCAATGCCGGCAATGCCCCGCGCCCGCAACCACGCATCCAGGTGCTGAGCCGCACGCCAGTTGGATGGTTCGGTCACGTCCTGCTTCACCACCAGGCCGCGAGCGGCGATTGTGGTGGCCTCGATGTCCTCGCCGTTGGTGCCGACGTTGCCAATATGCGGGAAGGTAAAGGTGATGATCTGGCCGGCGTAGGAGGGATCGGTCAGTGTCTCCTGGTAGCCGGTCATTCCGGTGTTGAAGCAGACCTCCCCAACCGGGGCGGTCGCCGACGTATGGGCGCCGAAGCCACGTCCCCAGAACACGCTGCCGTCTCCCAGAACCAGCGCCGCGGTGGCGCCAGGAGGCGTCTCCTCCGCACCACCAGGACCGCCAGCTTCGCGCGGCGCTACCGAACCGGCCTGCAGATCGCCCATGGTCAGGCCGGTAGCGGCGATCACCGCCGGCCAATGGCGGGGCGGGATCGCCTCGGCCTGCCGCCATTTGCGGACAGCGTCCGTTCCCACGCCGGTCAGCCGAGCGGCCGCCTCTGCTCCGCCCAACCGCTCAATGATTTCATCGACGCTCGCCATGCGTGGGTCATATGGGAATTCTTTTCCCACCGCAAGCTGTGCAATCACGGCTGGCGGAATTCATTTCCGGAGCCATTGAAGCTCTGCGCCGATCAGCGAAATCGGGCAAGCTGACGGGGAGTTCCGCACTCATTGCATCCAATGTTCGGTCAATCGTCCGGATAGCCGGATGGTGCCGCAGGTCGAGCAAGCGATTGAACGACGCCTCGGTCATGCAAAGCCGTGCCGCACAGTTCAAAGTCGCACTGCCTGCCTGTAATTCCATCTCAGCTTCTGTCAGGGCTTCCGGCAGGTCGGGCGAGCGTATCGGCCACCAACCATTTTCCTGCCTGTCCAAGCCATAGGCGTGGCCTGCGGCCATCTTATTCTCTCAAGGTCCGCCCGCCGGAGACCGTGCTGGTCGAGCATCGCCGTCAGCAGTCCGGGACCGATCTCCTGCCGGCGGTGGTTCAACGTGGTAAACCGGCTTCCCTACGAAAGCCTACCATGGCTGCCTTTGCCATGAGCGGCGTCAAACGTCACAATGACACCGCGACGCCGACCGAGCGCCCGGACGCGCCCATTCAAGTTCGTGCCCGTTCATCGCTCGTAGTTGTGGTATGGGCGTGCGTTCATTTCAACCGGTGGTTGATGAACTTCACAGGCGTCAGGAGGTCCCCATGACAGAAGCCAGAGTCCCGCTTGCCACCGGCGGCTGCCAGTGCGGCGCCATCCGCTACGCGCTGTACGCACTGCCCGAGGGCAGCGTCTGCCATTGTCGCATGTGCCAGAAGGCGGTGGGCGGACCGTTCGCCGCGCTCGCCAAGCTGAACAAGTCCGACCTCGCGTGGACCCGTGGCACCCCCGCCGCGTTCCGCAGCTCCGCCGCCGCTTACCGCGACTTCTGCGCCGCCTGCGGCACGCCGCTCACCTTCCGCTATCCGGACGCCGCCCACATGGAGGTCACGATCGGCAGCTTGGACAACCCGTCCGCCGTCCCGCCGGTGAGGAATTACGGTGCCGAAAGCCGGCTGCCCTGGATCGGCGAACTGATGCCCGGCCGGCTGCCGGACATGACCTCCGACCAGCTTCCGGCACGGAACCGGACCAACCGGCAGCATCCGGACCACGACACGCCCGATGGGTGGCAACCGCTTATAGTGTAAAGGCACAGTTTTCAGGGGATCGACATGGCCCTCCGCGAGCAATTCACCGAAGCGCTGAAGGAATCGATGAAGGCCGGCACCGCCGCGCGCACGTCCACGCTGCGCATGATCCTGGCGCGGCTGAAGGATGTGGACATCGCCGCCCGTCCCAAGGGTATCGACAAGGTGCCAGACGACGAGATCGTTGCCACGCTGCGCTCCATGGTCAAATCCCGCCGGGAGTCGGTGGATCTGTACCGTCAGGGCCATCGCCAGGACCTGGTGGACAAGGAGGAAGGCGAAATCGCAGTGATCGAATCGTTCCTGCCCCAGCAGATGGACGAAACGGCCGTGAGGCAGGCGATCGATGCCGTCATGGCAGAGACCGGCGCAGCCAGCATCAAGGACATGGGGAAAATCATGGCTGCGCTGCGAGCGAAGTACGGCGCGACGCTGGACATGGCCAAGGCCGGACCGATGGTGAAGGCGCGGCTGTCGTAGGCATCGCATTGACCGGTCGGGCGACTACCCGACCCGTTCGACACGGATTTCGTTGCAGATGATGCGTGCCGAACAGATTCCGCGAGTTCGTTGCAGCGCACCGTTTCAGTACAACCGATCGCTCTGTCCGTAGGGTACGATCACGTCGTTGGGATTGGCAAGGTTCAGCATTGCCCGTGCCCGCTCATCCAGCGTGTCCAGATCGAGATGATCCGCCTGCAGGCCCTGCACCTGCTTCTGCCAATGGTCCCGTTCGGCCAGCGCAGCGGCGTGGTCTGCCTCGGCCTCCTGCAAAAGCTCCTTGCGCTGCGCATAGGCCACCAACCCGTGCGCGCCCTGCGTCGCGTTCCAGCCGAAATAACCGGTAATCGCAAGGAAGACCAACGGCGCGATCGCCGCCTTCGCCCTGCGCTTCAATTCCCGCCCGAACGCCATCACGCCCTCCGAGTCGCGGCCACAATACACCGCGCTCCCGAACGGGTGAACCGAAATGGCGGCACGCTGCCCGCTTGTTGCCACAGACCGCCACCACATCAGGGTCACGGGACCCATTCAGAAGGAGGCCATCCATGCGGCTTCGTTCCCTCTTGCTCGCTGCGCTTGGCAGCGCGGTCATCCTGTCGGCCGCCGTGCCTGCCTACGCCGATCACGATGACCAACGCTATGCCCATCATGACGACCAACGTTATGCCCATCGTGACGACTATCGCCGCTTTGGGCACCCCATGCCGCACCACGACTGGCACCCCGGTCCTGGCTACTACGCGCCGCCGGTCGTGGTTTCGCCCCCTGCCTACGGCTATTACACACCGCCGCCTGTCGCCTATCCGTCGCCTGGCATCAGTATCGGCATCAATCTGCCGTAAGGTGCCGGCGCGGCATTGCGCGACATACATCAGGCCATGTTGCGGCGCGTGAGCGCGCGCACCGCCGCCTGCACTGCGCCCAACTCGTTGGGCAGCACCAGGAACCGCTCGGACCGATCGTACAGATCGGCGAGCCGTGGCGGCAGCGGCGGGCGCCAACCAACGGCTCGCTCGATCGCGTCGGGGAATTTCGCGGGGTGCGCGGTCGCCTCGGCGACGGTGCTGATGGCCCGAACCGGCGCCAGCGCGCGGGCGGCAGCGATGCCGACAGCGGTGTGCGGATCGGGCAGATAGCCGGTCACTTCATACACGTGGCGGATCTCCGCCTCGATACCCTCGTCGTCCAGACGGAAACCATGGAACAACGTGCGGGCGCGCCGCCAGGCCATGTCCGGGATGGGCATCTTGCCGGTCTGGCGGAAGGTTCGCATGGCATCGGCCGTGGCGATCGGGTCGCGATCCAGCAGATCGAACAACAGCCGTTCGAAATTGGAACTCACCTGGATGTCCATGCTGGGCGATAGCGACGGCTCGACAGCCGCCATCGACATGTCATTGGCGGTGAGGAAGCGTGTCAGAATGTCGTTGCGGTTGGATGCGACGATCAGGCGTGATACCGGCAGCCCCATGCGCCGCGCCACCCAGGCCGCCAGCACGTTGCCGAAATTGCCGGTGGGGACACTGAACGCCACCTCCCGATCCGGCGCGCCGAGCGCCAGCGCGGCAGCCGCATAGTAAGGGATTTGCGCGGCGATGCGTGCCCAGTTGATCGAGTTCATCGCCGAAAGATGCATGTCGGCGCGGAAATTCAGATCGGCGAACATCGCCTTCACCAGATCCTGGCAGTCGTCGAACGTGCCCTGAACCGCGATATTGCCCACGTTCGTCGCATGCACGGTGGTCATCTGCCGCCGCTGCACCTCGCTTACTCGGTTGTGCGGATGCAGGAACACAACCGAAAGCCGTTCCCGGCCGAGACAGGCCTCGATCGCTGCTGAACCCGTATCGCCTGACGTGGCGCCCACGATCGTGACATGCTCATCATGGGCGGCAAGCACGTGGTCGAACAACCGGCCGACGATCTGCAACGCCATATCTTTGAAGGCGAGCGTCGGACCGTGGAACAGCTCCTGCACGAACAAACCGGTGTCGAGCTGCTGGAGGGGCACGACGGCGGGCTGGCCGAAATTGGCATAGGCGTCGTGGCAGAGCGCCAGCAGGACGTCGTGCGGGATCACATCGCCGATGAACGGCTGCATGATGCGTGCGACGAGCACCGGGTAGCGCAGGCCGCGCATGGCGCGCCAGTCAGAGAAGGTGAAACGCGGCCAGGATTCGGGAACATAGAGGCCGCCGTCCTCGGCCAGACCGGCGAGCAATACGCCGGCAAAGTCGCGAATGGGCGCCTGCCCGCGGGTGGAGATGTAATGCATGCAGCGAGATTAGGGTACTAGAGTACAGGCCGCGAGGGCCAGGTAATTTGCAGTGATCCCGCGCGGCGACGGTCCGGTCTTCGGCGCATTTCGGCTTTGGCCATGCTTGTTACCACAGCGCGCCGAGGCGGAAGTCCCATTCGCGGGGCAGGAACAATCCCCAACCGGCTTCCGGGGTCAATGTCATCTCTCCGAACACGATCCGCTGCCCGTCCAGCGCGTAGAGATCCACGCGCACAAAGTCCAGCCCATCGCTGAGTTTCTCTGCAACCGCGATCATTCCGGCCAGGTTTGCCGGCTGCTCGATTGCGGGCCCCATCGGCGCCTCGATTGAAAACGGCAGTGCCGACCATTTCGAATCGTAGAACCTGTTCACCTGCGCGTCGGGTTGATCCACGTGAACCTGGATGGCGTGGCATTTGCCGTGGAACATGAAGAACATGTAAGTCAGCGGGACCCGGCGATCGCGCTCGGTCAGGAATCGCTCGGCAACGATGCGGTGCGGAATGGCAGCGTAATGATGCTCGTTCGCATCGGCACCAAAGTTGCGCTTGAGGAATACCCTGCAGGCACGCTTCAAGGCATCGCCGTCGGCGGACTGCGCATCCTCCACCAGCAGGTTCATGCGGGAGCCGTGTGTTGCCTTCAGGACAAAACGCTGCGGCAAGGAGGCAAACGGCAAACAGTCCGGATTGTCAACGACGCAATACACCTCGTTGAGGAATCCCTCCCCCACGCGCGAGCGCACGTAGTCGCGAACCCCCCATTTATCGGCAAGCACGCTGTAGAGCGGGTCTGCTTCGCGCAGTTTGCGGTGCACCACCTTTTCCGAGAAGCTGCGCGGCCGCCGGATGTGCGGCCAGTAGCCCTGCCGTACGAAGAATCGCAATTGCTCGCAAAGTGCCCGGCCGAAAATCCACTCCACTGGCCGCCACAACGGAATCCCGGCCAACGGCTTGGCCGCCAGCGAACCATAGTAGCGGAGATACCATAGGGCACTAAGCCGGGGAGGCGCCGAGGCGCCTTTCAGATCGCCGCGTGATCTGGCAGACGAACGACGGTTACCAAACATGCGGGGCGCGATCAGTACGCTGTCGTGGCCGGGCTTGACCCGGACATCTGCCCACGATGGTCGGGCACGAATCGGCAATGCGCCCGGATCGGTTAAGCGTCGATGGCAGGGCCAGGCCCGGCCATGACGGGATGCCGGGAGCGTGCAC